>Ga0079992_131211_pt1 | contig 51975 bp, 49 predicted proteins | sample FaiFalFF_MnMetaG_3_FD_69197 | JGI IMG/M metagenome (GOLD analysis project Ga0079992, IMG submission 69197) | Freshwater microbial communities from Yellowstone National Park, Wyoming, USA - Fairy Falls B (FF_Mn_B) MetaG (SPADES assembly) (version 2) | ecosystem: Environmental > Aquatic >...
TGAACCTATCAACATTAAGTGTGAAGTACACCAAGAATGGATATGCAATGAGAATTGATCTGCTATCAGAAAGGAAGCAACCAATAGAAGTAAACGATCTAGTACAGTTTGGTGTCTCCATAAGGAACTCAATAGATGGTTCAACAGCATTAGGTGTAGATGGCTTCACTTACAGACTAGCATGCAGAAACGGAGCTACAGCAAGGATACCAAATGTAACATTCAACGCAAAGCATGTAGGTGATGCTAATAGACTGTTAGATGCGTTCAGAGAAGCATTAAGGACTGCTTTGGAGTACTGCCATCAACTAGCAGAACTTTACAGAAAGGCTACAAGGATAAAGGTAACCAAAGAGATTGCTGAGAAGCTGGTTGAACTGAACTTACCAATGATGTACTACAAGTACACACCTATAAGGTTGAATGTAGATGGTAAGGATGTTGATGTTGTAAGAGAAGATACGCTATGGAATACCTTTAACGGTATTACATACGTAATAACACACAAGAGCAGAGCAAATCCAATCGCTAGATCAAGGATGACGCACAGACTGCATAGGATAATGCAAGAGATAGTAGAAGCAACATCGGCAACTGTATAAACAAACTATAAACAAAACTCTTATTTCTTTCTTTTATTTCTTTGTTTTCTTGTATTAACAACAAGATACATAATTTCAACCAAACATATTTAAATAACTAACATATAACATAATAATGAATATGATTAGTAGAATCAAGATTAAGAAGAACATAATACTTCACCTAGACATAATAAAACGGATTGAAGTTATGAAAAAAAGGAAATATCTTGAGATGAGATTCTTTTCATGGTTGATGAAATATTTATTAATAGGAGGTGAAGTGTTATAGAGAAAGATGTTAACTTTATGGTAATGAAATTAACTTCTTATGATAAAGTTAAAAACATAGATTGGAATTTCAAAGGTGTTGAAACTACCTATCTTACTCATGGTTATCATAGCTATCCAGCAAGATTTATACCTCAAATTCCTCAAACAATAATCGAGAATTTTACGCATAAAGGTGATGTTATTTTAGACCCGTTTTGTGGTTGTGGAACAACTTTAGTTGAGTCTATTCTTAAAGAGAGAAGAGCTATTGGTGTTGATATAAATCCTATAGCCTGTCTGATAACAAAGGTAAAAACTACACCTTTAGAACCAAATAAACTCAAAACCTATACAACCCCTTTAATAGACTCTATTATTAGAATTATTAAACAGTTAAGGGGGCAATATCCTCTATTTCCAGAGGATATTCCGTATCACAAGATACCACCTATGCCTAACAGGAAACTTTCAGCTAAGTTTACTCAACAAATAAATAAGGAACTTACTTGTATTAAGGCAAAGATAATAGATATTAGTGATGAAGATATTAAGGATTTCTTTATGTTAGCTTTATCTTCAACAATTAGAACTATTGTCGAAAGCAAATCAAAAAATATAGATGTTCTAAAGATATTCATTCAAGATGTAAAGATGATGGTCAATAGGATGGAAAAATTTTATGAAGTTTGTTGTAAGGAAGTTCTACCAGCAAAGATTTATTGTTCAGACTTTAGAGAAGCAGATTTTATTGAAACTCATAGTATTGATACAATCGTTACATCGCCAACATATGTTAACGCTTATGACTATTATAGGGAACACATGTTTAATATTTTCTGGCTTCATGATTATCTATATGAGAGATTCCACATGGATTTTAATACCTTTAAGAGAAATGAGCTTGGTTCACATAGCCATTACATCTATAATAGGTTTAAAACTGTCGCTGAATATTTTGAAGGAATCTACAAGTCTTTTCAACAAATGAGTAGGATTCTAAAACCAAATAAAGTTTGCTGTATAGTGATAGGTGATTCAACAGTTGAAGGAGAATATATAAACACACATCAATATTTTAAAGAGATAGGTAAAGAAGTAGGTTTAGAACTCAAAGTAGAGATTCTACGTAACATTGATATTGAAAACAAGTACCTAAGCAAAACTATAGGTAAGATAAATCAAGAATATGTCTTAATATTTGAAAAAGTAAGCGAAGATTGGGAAAAAACAGACCCGAAAGCTTATACAAAAATACTTTTGTGTAGATTACTTGATAATTGTAAGACAAAAAATAAAAATAAACTATTAGAAGTTTTAAGAGATTATAACTGAGGTTTTTTAACTGGCAATCCCATTTTACTAAACATTTCGTAAAGTTCTTTTAAAGCATTTTTAAGCAAAATAACTTTTACCCCATGTTGTTCAGCCTGTTTTATCATTAAGTCGGTTAAATCATCCACCAAGAATATATCACTATGTCTAGCTATAGCCTCATTACCAATTTCAGGATTACCTATACCTAAAAGTTTTATCTCAACTTTACAGATACGTTGACCTTTATAGAATATTTCTGCATCGGTTTCTCTTCCTTCACTAACATTCCCAAGTTGATAATAAAGACCACGTGAATCTTGGGATAATACTCCTTTAGGAATATCTAACTTGTGAAACAACTTTTCTAAAATCTTTACCCCAGCTTTTTTACCAACCTCACTCCAAACACCCCCTCTAATAGTTCCGCCTGCAGAAATGATAGAAAATAATAAAAGTAGAGTCTCAATATTATCTAATTCGATTGTTTTATTTTTTAAAGAAATTCTTATATAAAATTTTGGAAAATCCTCAGGTAAATTTTTAAATAGTGAAATTAATATATCATAGTTTGTAGAACACAATTGACGACAAATATCTAATGTAGCAGAACCCATCCAATTACGTATTGTTTTTTCGTTCAGCCCCCCAAACCAAATAACATGTTCCTTATTATTATTTCCTAGAATGAGTTTCTTTTTCCACCAATCACTTTCATAAGATTTATTTTTAGCTACTTCTAGAACAAGATTTTTAAAAGCTTCTAAAGTTCTTATATATCGTTCTATCAATACATACTCCCGAAATTTACGCCCCTCGAGAATAGCTGTAACAACTTTATCAACATAATCTTCAATTGTCATCCATGACCATATCTATTTAAGTATATTTTTATAAAAACTTTTCTATTATGTTAATGGCTCTGTTAACTTAATAGCTTAATGAAGCATATGTAGTATGCTAGAGGATATTGTTAAGTTAACAGAATGGTTTATCTCTTGCTTCTTCCTTTCTTCTTGCTACTACTTTTCGTAACCTTTATTCTTGCTCTTGCTCTTAAACTTGCTAACCTTGACTCTACTCTATTAACCCTAGTAGTTAGCTTCTTCAATTCACGGTTAATTAACCTTACCTCTTTCTGTATAGTAGCAAGATAGGTATCATGCTTATCTATACGATTAAGTAAGCGTTTAGGTATAGTAGTAGTAGTAGGAACAACAGCAGTAGTTGGCTTCTCTTTTGCTACTTCCATAGTCTGTTCTTTTTTTTCTTTCTCTTCTTCCTTCTTCTCCTTCTTCTCCTACTACTTCTCCTACTTCTCTTTTACCTCTTCTTACCCTTCTTTTAGGTTCTTCTGGTTTGGTAGTAGTAGTAGCAGTAACAGTAGTAGTCTTCTTCTTCTCTTCTGCTGTACCTTCCTTATTAGTCTCTTCTTCACTACTAGATGACATAATAATAATTAGTAATGGTTATTAAAATAATTTCCTAAAGTTTCTTTGGTTTTATTCTTTATTTAGTGATGTTTACGCAAGATAAAAGCAAGGTATCCTATGGTTACTATGAGATAAAGCCACCGTTGATCAAGCCATCAGCATTAACTGCTAGCAAAAGCGGTAAGGAACTATCAGATGGTTACGCTTTAAATTTTGCAGTTGGTTGTACACATGCTTGCAGATTCTGCTATGTCGATGCAATACATAAGAGATTTACAAGAAGTAGATTGCTAAAGAAGGAGAAGGAAAAGGAGAATAATGGAAAGAACACTAACACTATTGCTGATGCTAGCATCATTACAGATAGACCTTGGGGAATGTACATGCTTATACCAACCAAAGAAAGTTTTTGGTATGCTTTGATGAATACTGAATGGTACAGATGGAAAGATAAGGAAGTCATGTTATCATCTACACATGATCCATACCTACCAGAACTATATGATTATACAAGAAAGATTCTAGAAACATCACTACCTTATGGTGTTAGATACTGCATCCAAACAAGATCATTGTTGGTAAGGAAGGACTTTGACCTACTGTTAAGGTACAAAGAGCAGATAAGGTTGCAGTACAGCATAATGACCTTGAACCTAACACTATATAGGTTATTAGAACCAAGAGTACCATCACCTTATGCTAGGTTAAGGTTGTTGAAGGAAGCATCTACCTTAGGTCTAAAGGTAGGTGTTATAATTGCTCCTATCTTTCCTATAGAAGGATGGAAAGAAGACTTGGAGATGCTGTTCAAGGAACTATCAACCATCAACGGTAACATAACAATATATGGTGAGATACTACATAGGAGAGGTTCTAACCTAAGGTACATAAAGGAACTAGGTATAAGCATACCAGAAGACCTAGAAGACTTTGATAGACAAGTAGGCTCTCATTTTGAAGCGTTGCTAGCAAAGTACAACCTAGAAGGTAGGTACTGGTATGAACAATAATGATCATACTACATAACTTCTGAACCTTTCCCTTAACCTACTGCATCTAGGTTTGGTTCTCAACCTAGAATGACAGCATGGACAGAACAGACTGGATGAGTGTATGAACCTACAGCATACATTACATCTCTTCACATCATCTTTGTAACAGCATATGGTTGATGCTACCTTATCGCATAGACCTTTACATGCCATCAGTAGATAAAGGAAGCAATAAGAAGAATGGATGACAAGATATTTATAAATACGCTGTCAATCCAATGACAATCTGTTTATAAATAAATAAAGAAAAGAAAGGTTAGTTAAAGATGCTTGTACCTTAACGGTTCTTCCGTATCGTAACCAAAATCACGTTGACATGAACTACAAGTCCATCTATGGAACATCTTATGTTTATATTGATTGTAGTATTCAACCTTGTTTATAACACCGTTACAGTAATAACATCTGTACTCTGTAGGTATCTCCTTTCTTACAGTACCATCTTCTAGTACTGTCTCCTTTATCTCCACCATCATAAGATAAAGGTTCTGCATGGATTCTACCATTATATACTGATGAGCATAATAGCAACAACAGCAAGCAAGAACCTTGATGACATGGATGATAAGGAACTGATAATAGAAGCGATGAAGGAACTGCAAGAGATCAAGAGATTGCTAGGTATAAATAGTAAAGAAGGTGAAGAAATAAAAGAAAATAAATAAAGGTTAGGTAGTTAAGTACTGCTATTGCTGTTGTTATTGTTACTACTACCTACCTATCTATCTATGCTATTACCTCCTTACCTTTCTTTCTTTTCTTGCTATCAGCGTTATTATGGTTATTATCATCACCATTAGCATCATCAGCAACAACACCTAACCTACTAGCCAATACTGAGAGTATTGCTTCTAATCTGTTTATCCTATCTACTACTTCTCTGCTAACATTACCTTCGGTTGTTGTCGTTGTTGCTGTTATAACATCCTTATCGCTATAACCGCATCTTATGCAGAACTCATGATTTGGTGAGAGCATCTCGTTGCATCTCTTGCAGTACCTAACCTTCAAAGGTGAACCATCAGCATCCTTATCAACCTTAACACCAGCAAGTTCAAGCAAGGCATCATCTGTCCTTACACCAGATAGATGGATGTACCTTTGCACAACTTTAGTACCTAACTGCCAGCCAAAGTAAGCACACATCTGAGCTTCTGTTAACTTGTTTGCTAGATGAGTTGCTCTAGAATGCCTTAGTATATAAAGCCTAAGTCGTTTATTTATACCAGCTCTCTTCATTATAGTTCTGAACGCCCTATTTATTGACTGTATGCTTATAGGCTTCCATTTGTAATTTGATGCTTCTGATAACCATAGGTATGCGTTAGGATCATTCTTGAATGGATGTACAGATAACCATTGCTTCAGTAAAGGTACGCATGCTATAACCCTAGTAACCCTCTCTACCGTTTTGCCTCTTAGTATTACCTTAGCTCCCTTGCTATCAAACATAATATCCTTTAACCTTATGTTCAGCAGTTCTTCTGGTCTTGCTCCAGTCTCATAACCTACTGCTATTAATGCCTTCCTTTGGATAGTATCAGCAGTATCTATAAGTAGCCTTATCTCGTCTTCTGTTAGGAATTGGTCATAGGATAACTGCTCTTCCTCTCTCTGCTTATCCTTGCTTACCTTCAACTTTATCCATGCTACTGCCTCTGGATAACGTTCATTGTTACCATAAACTACCTTGTAGAACTTCTTTATAATTGACTTGTAGGTTATTTGAGAAGCAATTTTATAGCCATTGTCCTCTAGGTAGTTAATGAAATGCTCTATATCCTCTTTACTACATTCTTTAAACGGTTTCTTTATAACCTTCTTTACTAACATTAAAGCAGTTATGTATCTAACTATGCGTAAAGATGACCTCTCCTCTCTCTGCATGAAATCAACGAACTTCAGTATATCTTCCCTATCTGCTTCTGGTATACTGTTATCTGTACGTATGTAGTTTACCCAGCGCTGTAGTGTCTGCTCACGCTTGTATATGTCTCTCTTCTTCTCCATCATATTATAATAGTTTGAAATCCTAGACTTGCTTCCATAAAGTAGATATAACATGAATACCAATAATTAATCAATATGGGAAGGGTACCAACATATAAATACTATGGGGGATACAGTAAGAATGCTGGATTCATTATAATACTTTTAGCATTACTCTTCTTTGGTATTATGTATGCTATACTAACTAGAACTGAGAATCCTTATATAGGCTTCATAATGCTTGGTATATCATCACCATTCATAGCATACTGGACAATACACCTTAGAAGAGTATTCAAGGTTGAAGAGGTTAAGCCTATACCAAGCAAGATGGAGCAGCAGAAGGACTGGGTATACGATCTAATAAGAGGGGAGAATGAGATAATATTTGTTGCAGAGGTCCCAGGCCCTGAAGAGATGGTTAATGCTAGGCTTATAAATGGTATGCTTTACATAAATGGAGGGCAGAACTTCTCAAAGGTTATACAGTTAGATGTTGATGAGGATATGGGTATAGCAGAGTTCCGTTACAAGAATGGCATACTAACCCTTAGGATAAAGAAGTTGGTCTAATATTAAGAGCATATGAAATGATATAATGAACTATAAGTTAATCTCTTTAGTAGGTATTGCTACAATTGCTACAATCCTAGTATATGCATTCAATCAATACAATAGTAATAATTATAATAATACTCACGTGGTATGCTCAAATGACAAAGAGCCATTGGAGCAGTTTAGGCAGACACATCTTAGGGAGTATTATGTTATTAATGGTCCCATCTCTGAACTGGTAGAGTATCCATTGGATTACATGGCTAGATCTGCAAAGTATATAATCATAGGTACCTCTGTTACAGAGGGTACTGAGTATAAAGCTGGAATGAATTACCCTAAGATATATGCTATAGTTAATGTTGAGCAAGATCTAGCAGGTAACTTTAAAGGCAATGAAATTACTATAACTAGTGGTAGACTAGCATGCCATTTCGCTGGTATATACTACGGTGATAGGATACTTGTGTTTGTAAGAGAGTTAGATACAGACTCTTTACTATACTCTTCATATGGTAATGTGAACTTTTTGTATGGCATATGGGGTATATACAAGATAGTTGATGGCAAGGCATATGGATACTACTACGATGGCATACCTTTAGATGATCTTATAAAGATAATACAGGATGCTAGAGCAGATAGGATAAAGGATCTTGCAGTAAATTCAGATTATGCAATAGTAGGAAGGATAAAGGGTATAGAGAGGGTAAGCATATCACCTGATATAACTGAGGTTGACGAACATACACTTACTGCAAATGTAACTATAGAGGTATACAATGCTATACCTAGTTATAAAGGGAAGGAGTTCACATTCTTTGTAGATATAGATTATGTAAAAGGATGTAAGGATAGAATATGCCTCTTCTTCATCAGACATGGTACGCATGAGGATGAGTTGTATAAGCATCTTCCCCCTGAGAGGCTCAGTAAACTTGCAGAGTACTACATAAGTAACAATGATAGCATGTATATTATAATGGATGATGGTAAAGTATATGGTAAAGAGTATCCAGAAGGTATAGTATTGGATGAACTATTAGCAAGGATAAGGATGTTCAAGGGTATAGGTTAAGTACAATTAAGCATTTATTTATGTATATGTATATACTATAGGCTCTTTGCCTCTTCAAGCTTCTCTGGTAGATAATCATCGGTTATCTTAGTTAACCCATACTTTGCAAATGCTTCTAGCTCACTCTTACGCTTAATCTTCATGAACAACTCTAACTCCCTCTTCCATATATCAGATTGGTACCTTGGATCCTGCTTTAGTTCATAACACCTCTTTATATCATGCTCTGTCATTGGATCTGTAGGGAGTTTATACTTCTGTATATCACTTGCCCATACTCCTATCCATTTTGCATCTGGTACAGTTAGATCCCTTAGATGTGCAGCATTAGCAGATCCTGATTTGATAACCATGGCTATATGCTCCCCATACACATCACCATCTGTAAGTATGTAAACTGGTAGCTTTAACTCATTGTTTAACCTTTTAAGCAGGTACCTAGTTGCTCTAGGTGCTTGACCAGCAGTATCTACTATTATTGCCTTGAACCTCTTATGCACATTCTCCTCAACGAACCTTGTAAATATACCGCCCTTCTCAACTGCAATGACTAATTCAGCACTTGTATCTACGAACTCCGCACTGCTCAGACTAGGGCCTATTAAGTAGCCATCTGGATGGTCGGATAGGTTAAGCCTCCTCCCCTCATAGCCTCTAACTGTATACTCTATGGTTAGATCACCAAATATGCTACTCCTCTCTTCAGGGTATATATTGAAATCCTCTCTAGCAAGGCTTAAGAGTGCTTCTAGATCTGTTATTATATGATCAGACTCCGCCTGATCCTCAAAGTCAATGCCAAATGCTTGGCTAGAGTAATAAACATCCCTAAGAGTAGAAGTTTTACCTTCATTAACTAACTTATCAACAAAGAATGCAAGCCATATGAGCTGTGTAAAGGATCTAAGGTGTCTTATATTCTTTGATGATCTGGTTATCTTTGCCTTCCCTAGTATGTATTGCCTTAACCTCTCATCATAAACTATATTACTTACAGATCTGCTTGGTATATGTACCTCAGGGAATATACCATTATCAAGATCGTAGTATATCTTCTTACCCAATGAGATTAGTAATTCTTTAACCTTCCTCTTCCTCTCCCTTTGTGTCTCTGCATGCTGTTTATCTTTAGCCTTATCTTTAACCTTAACCATACTATTGCTCACCCATGCAATCACTTATTGTACTGAATCATCAGCATTGTTATACTCCTCCTCATACTGCTCACCTAACTTTAAGAGTGCCTTGTATCTAGGCTCCCTCCCTGCTCTGCTCAACTCCTTAGCAAACCTTGCAAGCAATGGAAGATACTTTGAGTACAAGCCTAACCTCTTCTTAGCCATAGCAATGCTACCCTTCTTGCTTAGATGCAGGGATAACTTCCTTGCAAGGTATCTTAATGCGTTCTTTAACTCATACTCTATCTCTTGCCTATCTGCTACATACTCCTTGCCTACAGTCTTGTAAGGTATCCTGGTTGAGTATATATGAGTTACAATTATCATTGGCATCTCCTCTATGCTTATCTTATATCTACCCCAATCTATATCATCTATAACCTTCCATACCACATCACTGCCCTCATCATAAAGTAATGGTATCTTATTAGCAAACCTATATACTCTTAAGCCTTTATGGGCAATCTCTCCACCATAGGCTAAACCAACCTCAACTATGAATGGGAAGCCAGAGTAAGCACTTGCTGGCCTCTGCACTACTGCTACAAACTCTGGTTTGAACATGCTCCTTATGCTTGACTCCAATGCCTTCTCTCCTATTGGGGATAAGCATGTAGCATCTGGTGGTAAGAATCCATCGTATCTATGCATAGCATCAACCAACTTAACTATATCATCGTTGCTAAGCATACCTATGCTCTTGCTAGCATCTATGCCAGCAAACTCTAGGAACCTCTTTGCTATGCTCAAGCCAACCCTCTGGAAGTTCCTTGCTAAGAATGTATCAAGCCTCTCCCCTTTTGCTATAGATACTATATGCTCCTTGAATGGCTCAACATTACTTATCTTTGCTACATTAGACTCGTTTGTTAATAGTTTAGTGTAATGTATCTCTTCCCTTAATACATCTATTGTATCTATCCTAATCTTATCTACATCATCTAAAGGGATCTTAAGCATAGCTATTATTGATACAGTTGTCTTAACAGCATTTGTTAGGTTATCCCATTTAACCTTAGCAGTCTCTATCATCTCTTTTAAATCTATGTTAGCATCTCTTATGTTAAGCTCTCTCATAACCTTCTCCTTTGGAGCAAGGCTTATCATGCTTAGATCCTTGATTATTAACCTTCTAAGCGTCTCAACATCTATACCTGCTGGATGTGGCAACACCTCTGTTGGTGGGTCTGGCATATTATCCATGATCCTCTTGAATGTTAGTATACTACCATTAGGCTCCTCAAAGATTATATCTGCATAAGGTGTTATAAGCGCAGTCTGTACTATATAATCCCTTATCTTCTGTTGAGCCTTTGTGTAATCTCCAACTAGGGTTATGCTAACCTCTAGTCCATGCTTAGTTGCTTTATTACTGCTCTCAGAATTATTGCTATTATAGATGCTCTTGCTAACTATTACAGGTTTATTGGCATGGATATCAAGCATAAGGGTGTACTCATACACTATACCATCCTTTATTGTTCTTATTACAGATGGCTTATTGGTAGTTATCTGACCATACAGTATTGCCATTGTTGCTCCTAAGCCAAACATACCCCTGCTCTGCCTTAATGTGAACTTTGTACCAAAGAGTACTTTACCAAAGGCTAATGGTACATACTCTGGCTCTATACCAGGGCCGTTATCCTTAACTGTAACAGTATACTGCTTTGGCTCTGGTGCATAAGCATCTACTGCCTTTATAGATACACTTATCTCTGGTAGTATCCTTGCTAGATCACATGCATCTAAAGAGTTCTCAACGAGTTCTCTAATAGTCATGTATAGTGCTCTACTTGGATTTGTGAACCCAGCAAGATCTCTATTCCTGTAGAAGAACTCAGATGGGCTTATCTCAGAGAATGTACTTGATGCTGTTATTGTTGTTGATGATGATGAATTTGCTATAGAGTTATTTGCTACTGGTACTCTTGTATTTGATCTACTCATAACTTATCCTCCCATAGTTTTAGCCTCTCTAACTTTGCCTTCCTCCTTGCCTTCTCTAGCATCTTATATACAGTAGAATGCATGCTACCAGTTATAAGCATCATCACAGCATCACTAGCAAGTTTTACATCCTCAGGCTTGCCTATTATGCTAACATAATGCCCATGCACAGATATGTATGTGTTAGTAAGCTCTTCTATCATCCTCCTAGCCTTACCATCCTTGCCTATTATCCTACCCTTAACCCTTTCTAGTGAGTTATGTGATCTACCAACATAATCCTTTATATCTATGATGTTAAGCATGGTATCCTCATCTGTAGCAAGTAACCTCTTAGCCCTCTCTGGTGAGAACCCTCTTGCTATTGCATTTATGAACTCTATAGCCTTAAAGACCCTTGTATCCTCTAAACTACTGTTAGGATTCATGCTAACCCTAACATCCCCACTCTCTCCATCTATATCCAATCTTACATTGAACTCTTGCTCTATCATCTCCTTAACCTTGCCTCCTTTGCCTATAAGCACGCCTATCCTATCCCTTGGAACCTTTATAACCTGAGTGAAGCTCATTATGCTTACACCCTAGCAATAATTCTTGCTCATATCCCCTATATTATTCATCTTTGCACTCTTTATCTCATCTATAATTCTCTTACCATCTATAATATCTATGCCTCTCTTACTGAAGAACCTATTAACATTAGCTATATCCCTTTGCAGGAAGAGGTCAGCGTTAGGATGCCTTATATCAACAGCTGAACCAAAATCGAATATAACTATGCTATCCTTATACAAGAATATATTAAACTCTGATAGATCAGCATGAACTAACTCAGCATCAACATATAACCTCTTTATAGAATCAATAATCTGTATATAATGCTCCTTGCTAACATAACTACAGTTGTTAAGCGTTGGTGCTGGTACACCATCATCTCCTATGAACTCCATAAGCAGTATGTTACCCTTAACATGTATAGGCTTTGGTACCCTTACAGATGCATTGTATGCCCTGCTTAAGTTCTTGAACTCCTTCCTAGCCCATAGAGTAACTATGTTACTGATACCCTTCTTAACCTTCTTGAACCTAGGGTCCCCAACTATATACTGTAACCTATGCCTAAACTCAGCTGTAGCAACTAGGTATATCTTAACTGCTATACTGCTACCATCTTCTGCTATACCCCAGTATACTCTTGATTCCTTACCACTTGCCACTACACCATTCAGATGGCTAAGGTATCCTGTATTCATTAAGGAGTAGAGGGTTAATAGCGTCTTTGTATCAAATACCTCCTCCTTAACCTTGATCAATGACTCATCCTTTATCTTTGTCCTCTGCTCTCTATCTATCCTTATAAGTTCTCTGAGTACCTTCTTGTCTATCCTATCAGCATATTCATCATTGCTCATATCTAAAAGTCTGGAGGCAAGTAACCGTTTGCCTTTAACCAATCAACCTGTGCAAGAGTATACCTCCATACTATATCTCCTCTCTCATCACTCTTGAAATCCCATGGTGCTACTAGAACAACATCGTTATCTCTTACCCATATCTTCCTCTTTAACTTACCCCTTATTCTTGCTATTCTATTCTTACCATCAACGCACTTTACAAGTATATGATCACTACCAAGCAACTTTATAACCCTACCAAGTATCTCCCCTTCAGCTGGGAGCACCAACTCTTTTAACTCTGCCTCACTTAGTACCTTTCTCTTACCCATGTTACTACTAATCAAACAATACATATTAGTATTTCTAAAATTGGTTAATAGTTATGAACAAATTTGAATATCATTAGGAATGGTACCCCTGAAATATACCTTACACTGTATGGTGAGGCTAACCTTAGTTCAAGAGCCTTGCCTACTATGCTCTTACCAACTAGGTTTGCTATAGAACATGCCTTCAATAGCCTTACTGCCTCTTGCTCATCTATGAACTCATTGAAATACTCCTTGCTTATAACTATCTCCAACTCACCCTCCTTTATCTTGCTATCTATAAGTTCAGCATCACATATGTTTATCATCAATGAGCCCTCGTAGTTAATCCTTCTAGAATAGTAAGAGTTCTTTGTATCCATACCTATTAACTATAGCAATAAGATCAATGCAACCCATACAATCAATCAATCAATTAATCAATCAATATTAACCTATCTACCTGCCTTAACTACACAAACTTACCTTTAAGTGATGATCTTGCACCGCAAGCCTCACATACTAGGAATGTTAACCTCTTAACCTTCTCAACCTTGGTATCTGGAGAGCCACATATTGGGCATAGTACATACTCCTTAAGATACCTTTGCAGTAGTGTCTTGAATATATCCTGCTCCCACCTGCCTATGAAGAACGCCTTCTCATTTACTATATTGGCTGATGAGCCTAGCTCCTTTGCTAAGAAGAGCAGAAGCTTCTCTGGATCTCGCCTTAACAACTTTGGATAATCACCAAAGTTCCTTAGCACTGTTCTATTACCAGACCATATAACATCTGGCTGTGGAAGCTCTAGCCTAAACGCACCTTTGCTTGTTACAGATTGTATCTTGCTATATAATCTATTCAATAATGATTCATACATAGCATCGTTCATACTTAAGGGTATAATACACTTGGTAATATACCTTTACAATAGAGCAATGAAAGGAAAGATGCATACTAAATAATGATAACAACAAATAAATAATTGTGTTAACCCTTTACTCTTCCCCACTCTACCAATGCTGCTGCAGCCCTAACCCATGGGACTATCTCATTATAGAATGGTATGCCCTTGCTCTCTATAGCCTTAACCATCTTTGCTGTATATTGCCCTCCTATGGCACCAGCAAGTATAGGCTTCTTTTTATCCTTGTTCAACTCTGCTAGAACATCAACTATACCCTCATCCAATGGATCATCTTGGAATACAAACCAAGGCATTATTATATCAACATTAGGATCCTCCATGAACTTCTCTATAGCAAACTTGTAATCGCTAGATGTAGCAGAGCCTGTTACATCCAGTGGGTTACCTATAACGAATGTAGGTGGATAATGCTCCTTGAATGCCTTTAGAGTAGACTCACTTATCTGTGCAACCTCTAGCCCTAGCCTCTCAAAGTGATCTATGGCAGATATAACAGGTCCTATACCATTTGATACCAATGCAACCCTATTACCCTTTGCTGCTGGCTGCCATGCCAATGCCTTTAGTGTACCTACCAACTCTTGGTAACTATCTACAAGTATAACCCCTGCCTGCTTTAATGCGCCTTTAACAACAGCATAACTGCCACCCATAGAGCCTGTATGTGATACTGCCTGCTTTGCACCTCTCTGTGTCCTCCCGCTCTTCCATATCACTATTGGCTTACCTAACTCCTTTATAACCCTCCTTGCAGTATTAACAAACTTCCTACCATCACCAAAGCCCTCAACGTACAAGCCTATAACCTTAGTATTTGGATCATGTGCAAGGTACCATATCATATCAGCCTCATCAACATCCGCCCTATTACCATAACTTATCATCTTACTCATACCAAATGACTCTGCACTCTCCATGAAGCTTATCCCTATGGTACCACTCTGTGTTAGGAAGGATACTGGACCTAGGGGAGGTCTTATCATCCTAACATGCCCTTGGAATGCAGCATCAAACCTATTCTCTGCATTAAACATACCTATGCAGTTTGGTCCTATAACCCTCATATCATACTTCTCTGCCAACTCCTTTATCCTCCTCTCAGCCTCAGCCCTCTCTCCACCTAGTTCTTTACCTCCACCAGAGATTATCAGTATATTGTGTATACCTAGCTTTGCAGCCTGTTCCATTATTGCTGGGGTCTGTAGGACATCTACTACAACAACTACCAGATCAACTGGTTTTCCTATATCCTCAAGGGACTTGTATGCCTTTAAACCCATTATCTCACTCCTAGTAGGGTTTATAGGGTAAACCTCGCCCTTGAACTCATGCTTTGCTATGCTATCAAGTACAGAGTATCCTACCTTGCCAGGTGTAGCAGATGCACCCACTACAGCAACAGATCTAGGATAGAAGAACTTCTCCATATGCTTTATATTTGGCTCAGCAGTTGATATTGGGTTATCCAACGGCTTCTCCCTTAGTATTATCTTTGCATCAACTACAGCATAATCATCTGGGTATACAACTATTGGATTAAAGTCTACACTATCGTAGTATGCAGCCATATCTATGCCTAGCTTACCTATACTTACTAGAGCCTCTGCAAGCATATCCTTGTTTATAGGCTTTGAGCCCCTGAATCCTTCTAACACCTTCTTACCATTCAGTTCATTAAGCATATCAAGTGCATCCTGCTTGCTTATTGGAAGCATCCTGAATGATACATCCCTATACACCTCTGTGAATATCCCTCCCAAGCCTACCATTATAACTGGACCAAACTGCTCATCATACTGTAGCCCTACTATAAGCTCTATGCCTTGAGGGACCATCTTCTCCAGCAGTATACCTTTAACATCATACTTCCCTGCTAACCTATCATACATGCTTCTAAATGTCTCTATAACCTCTTGCTCACTCTTTATACCAACCTTAACCCCTCCAACATCTGTCTTATGGAGTATCTCTGGAGATACTACCTTCATAACAAGAGGGAATCCAATCCTCTTAGCCTCTCTAACAGCCTCTTCCTCGCTCTTAACCAAGGCATATGGTGGAACCCTTATCCCATAGGACTCAAGTATCTGCTTTGCCTGCTCCTCAGTTATCACCTTATGCTTATTTGCTATAACCTCCTTTACAACCTGCTCAATCACACTCATATTACATCCTTAAGGCAGGTTATCCTTATATTTATATTTATATTTATTTAATTTACAAGTAGAATGAAAGCCTCGCCTTTTAAGGCGGATGAATTCTAAATACACTTAAATATCATACATATAATGATTTTTATCTAATGCAGAGAACAAATACATTCATAATTGAAGATAACTGCAATACCCTTTTCAAGCTAGCAGATAACTGCTCTAAGCTATGGAATGAACTTAATTATGAGAGAAGAAATGCATACATTAATGGCAAGAGCATTAACTTTAACTGGTATCCTAAGCATCTATACAACAAATATTCAATAATAATAGGTTCTTCTACAGCTCAACAGATAATAAACAAGAACAATGAGGCATGGAGATCATTCCTAGCATTAAAGAAGATGGAAAGAGAAGGCAAGTTGCCAGAGCATATTAAAAAGGTATCTATGCCTAGATACTGGAAGTATAAGGGTAAGAGAGAGCTAAGGATTATTGTTAGGAATGATTGCTATAAAGTAATAGATGGATATCTATACCTACCAAATGGTATTAAGGTAAAGTATAAAGGTAATATTAGATGGAAGGGTAAGCAAGGTAGGCTAGAGATATTCTATGATAGAGTAGATAAGGTATGGAGAGGATTCATGAGTGTTAATGTTATCGATAGCTCTCCTAGAGAGAGCTTAACTAATAAAAGTAATAAAACAACTAGAAGACTATACATAGACTTAGGTGTAGTAAATATAGCAACAGTATGGTATGAAGGACTAAAGCAACCAATTGCATTTAATGGAAGAAGATTGCTAGCAGATTGGTGGTATTGGAGTAGAAGGATTACTGAAGAGCAGAGCAGATTAGCAAAGATAAACAATGTTAAGAGATCAAGGAGGTTAAGTAAATTATATAGGATAAGGCAGAGAAGGTTCAAGCATGCTATTAATGCTATGGCTAAGACAATTGTAGATAATGCCTATCATTTAGGTATAAGAGAGATAGTGATAGGGAAACTTAAAGGAATAAGAAGTAATAATAGCAATAATAACTACAATAACTACAATAATAGCAAGGCTAATGCAATGGTAAACAACTTCTGGTCTTATTCTTATATAGTAAGAAGAATAAAAGATAAGGCAGAAGAGTATGGTATAAATGTTAAGGAGATAAGTGAGTATAAGACATCAAGTATATGCCCATACTGTAACTTAGAAGGGGTAAGAAGGTATAGAGGATTGTTCTACTGTAAGAATTGTAATATAGTAATCAATGCAGATGTTGTAGGTGTTCTAAACATAGCAAGAAAGTATAACAATAACAATAACAATAACAAGAAGAAGACAATAATAACCATAATCCCAAGTCCTTCCTTCAATACTAGGAAGGATAGGGATAACTGGGTGATGACACACCCATTGCTTCTAAGGTGGAATAGGATGAGGTGGGAGCCTATAAAGGCTATGAACAACCAACCAATCGATGAACATCTTAGAAGCAAGAATACTTACCCTTTAGGGTGGGGAGTGTCAAATTTTATATAGACTTATCATACTTGAGAAGTTCCTGTAAACCACTCTAGCAGTATGCTCTAGCATTCTCTGCTCATGCTTAACCTCATTCAGTATAGCATCCTTAATGCTAGAATCTAACTCGTATGAGTACTCTTCAAGCCAATCTTGTATCATATGCTCATCAACCTCAACATGGAACTGTAAGCCTATAGCATTGTTAACAATGAATGCCTGATTACTGTAGTTGCTAGAGTAAGCAAGCCTAGAGATGTTAGCATCATCTGGTAGATCATATGTATCGTTATGCCATTGGAATACAAGAAGCCTATCATCCAAACCCCTAAATACTGTTCTTAGTGCATGCTCTGTTAGGTTAACTGTATACCAGCCTATCTCTTTAACATGCCCCTTGTAAACCCTACCATTTATAACCTTGGCAAGTAACTGTGAGCCTAAACATATACCAAGCATAGGCATCTTAGAGTTAAGCGCTTGGAGTATAAGCCTCTCCTCCTCCCTTAGATAATCATATGGATCGTTTACAGACATAGGTCCTCCTAACACTATTAATGCATTATAACCTTGGAGTGAATCAGGTAACTTCTCTTTACTAGCAAGGACTGTATCTATAGAGAATCCATCATGCTCAAACAATGGCTTAAATATGCCTAGATGCTCACACTCTATATTCTGTATGGTTAATATCTTGCCTTGCAATAAGTAAGATAATTACAATGAGTATATAAATAATATTATCATCTTATATACTCTGGTGCATTAGAGAATACATACAATACACCATCCCTAGAGCCTATGAACATCTTTGAGTATGCTAAGCATGGAGAAGCATCTATAGCATCCATGGTAGGGAATAACCAGTTCAATGTACCCTTTAGAATATCTATGGAGTATATCCTAGAGTCTAATGAGCAGATGAAGAGAGTATTGTTATCCTCTACTATTGATGGGGATGACCATACCTTATCCTGTGTCTTAAACCTCCATGCTATACTACCATTACAATGCATACCATAAACATTATTATCAGAGCACCCAAAGTATACCATGTTATTAGCATAAGAGTACGCTGGGGATGATAGTATTGGTGCATCTAAAGCCTTATACCATACTATGCTACCATCACTCCTCCTTAAGCAGTATATATAGCCAGAGTAGGTACCTATGAATATATGCTCATCTGTAATGCATGGTGTAGATGATCTAACCTTGCCATTAAGCCTCTGCTTCCATATTATATTACCTGTTGCTAGCTCAATGGAGTACAGGTTATTATCATCTGAGCCTATTATAATACTCTTATCTATGCTATCGTATGCTGGGGAGCACCATACCTCATTCTCTGTCCTATACTCCCATAGCAGAGAGCCCTTGTTATCAATTGCATATATGCAATAATCTAATGAGCCTAGAACTATTACACTACAATCAACTATGCAAGGGGATGAGAATACATCTCCATTAACCTTAAACTCCCATAGCATGCTACCCTTGCATGGATCTAAAGCAAATACTAAGTTGTTATCCTTGCCCTTGCTATAATCTGCATTATTAAACCATGAGCAAAATGTTGCTATAACAATCATGTTATCACTAACTGCTGGAGTAGATACTATAGGCAATGAGCATCCATGCACCCATGATATCCTTGCCTTTGTATGATCAATTGCATATATATTGCCTTGCAGAGTTGATGCATAGATAAGATTATTTGAGCATACACATGATGCTACCATAGGTTCAAGCATTAGTGTAAAGTGCAACGATGGTCTAGAGGTTATACCTTGCTTGATACTGCTATCCCTCCTCTCATTGTGCTTAAATAGTCTCCACATGGTTAGACTTTAATTATATTATTTAATCTCATTTATACTGTAAAGGTTAATATTCAATAAGAGAGAAGATTAGTGTATGAGCTGCTCTGATGAGTACTATGCTAACAATGGGTTGATACAGATAAGACCAAGGATAAGGGAGCAGTTAACCAAGGCAAAGTATGGAGTATACAATCACTCAACAGTAGAACTATGCCATTGGACAAAGAAGTCTTTCCTTAACGAGGGCTCATGCTATAAGCATAAGTTCTATGGTATAGATACTCATAGGTGCATGGAGTTCTCACCAGCAGGGATGTACTGTGAGAATAGATGCATATACTGCTGGAGGCCTATGGAGTTCTATGAGCATATAGAGATGCCAGCGCATGCTGTTGATGATCCAAAGGATATAGTTGAGAACCTTCTTGCTGAGAGATATAGGCTTATGAGTGGATACTTTGGTAACCCAGATGCAGATAAGGCTAAGTTAAAGGAGGCTCTAATGCCTACACACTATGCTATATCATTATCTGGGGAGCCCACCATGTATCCTAGGCTACCAGAGCTTATAAAGTACCTTAAGAGTTTAAAGAATACTAGATCAGTATTCCTTGTAACCAATGGTCAAGAGCCTGAGATGCTCTATAGACTTGAGTATGAGGATGCATTGCCTACACAGTTATACTTATCTACAAATGCACCAGACAAGAGGCTATTCTACATAATAAATAAGCCTAGGTTAAGGGATGCATGGGATAGATGGTTAGAGAGTCTAAGGTTCTTAAGTAGGGTTAATACTAGAACAGTTGTTAGGATAACCCTTATTAGGAGTTACAACTACTCATTAGCATTAGCAAAGGATTTTGCTGATATAATAAGAATAGGGGACCCTCACTTTATAGAGGTTAAATCATACATGCATGTGGGTAACTCTATAAATAGGCTTAGTGCTGATGAGATGCTAAGCATGGATGAGGTATTAGAGTTTACAAAGGTACTTGAGTATTGGTTAGATGAGTATGCATTATATGATTATAGCATACAATCAAGGGTTGCAGTATTGCAGAATACTAGAAGGTATGTAGACCCTATAATAAGATAGCAACTACTTCTTATATTAACTATTGTTTATTATTATTATACCAATGGGCAAACTTATCCAATGCAATCCTTCTATGCGATACCTTATCCTTCAGTCCTAGATCGTAGAGTTCAGCATATGTCATATCATATCCATCTGGTATGAATATTGGATCGTATCCCCATGCTAAACCCTTTGTACCATGCCTTATGCTAAGTGCTATCCTACCCCTAACTCTGCCTATGAAGGTTAATGGTTCATTACAGTATCTGTTAAAGTATGCTATAACAGATAGGAACTCTGCACTTCTATTGCTTACCCCTTCCATTAGCCTTAATATACCCTCATTGCCTATACACTTGAAGACATAGGATGCGTATATGCTAGGAAATCCATTCAATGCATGTATTGCTAGTGCATCATCCTCAACCAAGACCTCATTACTGCTATTGCTTAATGCATTGTATGCATCCCTTGCCTTCATCTTTGCTATATACTCAACATCCTCATGTTGTATCTCAATAAGTTTAACATTAGCATGATTAACCTCTATGCCATACTCTGCAAGTATCCTACTAACCTCTGTGAACTTTGCTCTATTGGTTGTTACAAATGTTAACATATTGTTTACATACTTGCTATTACTCAACTACTTACCTTTATCCTTACTACTACTACCTATCCTTGCAAGCTCTGCAAGTAATGCTGTTAACTGTATCTCTGGATGTGCACCTACAGCAAGCCTATAATCATACTCTGCAAGTACCCTTACTATATCACTGTTACTGTTCTTACTCATAACCGCCTCGCTTAAGAACCTCATAAGATCGCTCTCAGATAATCCATACACTCTAAGGAGTTCTAACATCTTAAGCCTTGCCTCGTTGAACTTACCAGATAATGCTAACTCTGCTATCTCTGAGACCTTTGCCTTATGTGATACACCTAGAGCAGATTTAACTGTAGTGCTGTTAACTACACCAAAGCTTGCTGCTGCTTGGAGTATGTTTATAGCATGCCTAAGATCACCATTAGAGTAATCATATATTATCTCTAATGCATCTATGCTATACTTTACATTCTCATTTGTACATATCTTTGCTAGATGGTTTATAACATCCTCTTTGCTTATGCTCTTGAACCTAAAGATAACACATCTGCTCTGTATAGGCTCTATTATCTGGGATATGTAGTTGCATATTAGTATGAACCTTGTAGTAGTTGCGCTATCCTCAATTATCCTCCTTAACGCTGTCTGTGCATCAGGGGTCATCTCATCAGCCTCATCAAGTATAACTATCTTGAATGGTATATCTGCTATGCTAGTGTACCTTGTGAACATCTTAACCTTCTCTCTAACCATGTTTATCCCTCTCTCATCTGATGCATTAAGCTCTAATGTATTATCCCTCCAATGCTCTCCAAGCAACTCTCTAGCAATGCATAGTGCAACTGTAGTCTTGCCCACTCCAGCAGGACCAGCAAATAGCAGGTTTGGCATATCCCTTTTCTTAACAAAGTTCTTTATACCTTCAACTATATCCTTCTGATTAACCACATCATCAAGCCTCCTTGGTCTGTACTTCTCAACCCACATAAGATCAGATATGCTCATCTAGCATCCCTTACTACTACTAATAACTAAAATCTTTTATGCTATTAATAAATAAATTGCTTCCTAATATTCATATACTTCCATAAGAGATATACTAGTGTGAGATTAGCAGATGCTGCAAGGGTATATGCTATAGGTTATATGCTAGAGCCCATAAGGGTTAGGTTCAAGAGAAGTATAACCCTAGATACTCTTGTAAAGTTGGATGCTAAAGAGGATGAGAGCAGAGCCTTACCAAGATGGTTGGCTAAGGTACTTGCAATGCATGGTATCGTTGATATACAAGGGGTTGATATGGGTATAGAACTACTTAGAGCATTGAGTAGGGAAAAGATAGCTGGTGATAAGTTAAATGCATTAAAACAAGATTTTTACATAAGTATAAAGGATTTTATAAACGATGCAAAGAGAAGAGAGCAGCAGGAGCAGAAGGTTAACATAGATAGATTGCTTATTACACTTCAAGATATCATGCTATTAAGGCTTAATAAGATAATGAACTATGCTAAATCAGCATATGCTATGCAAGAGGTTGAACCAAGGCTAAGCATTGAGGAGAAGATACTGATTAAGAGCCTTCATGATGCTATAAATGAGTTCAAAGATTATATAGTAAAGGATGGTAAAGATGCATTATAGCAAAGATAGGGTTAAGGTGATCATGGTATATGGGTATGATATCCTCTAGCAATAATGTAACAGCAACCTCAATACAGGATATACTTGAGAACTTTTTAAAGAGTTTTAAGGATACTGATGGCTCATACAAGTATAGGCAGCAGATAGAGGCTATGAGTGCTAGGCAAGCAAGATCATTAGTTGTAGATTACAACGATCTAGCATTATACAACCAAGATATCATTCTTAAACTCCATGAGGAGCCTATAATTACGTTAGAGGAGTTTAGCAGAGCTGTTTATTCTGTACTAAAGGACTCAGATGCAAAGTATGCTGAGAAGGTTAAGGATGAGATAAGTGTTAGGATCTCAAACTATCCTTATGAGGTTAAGATGCGTGATATAGATGCTGATATGATAGGTAAGTTAATATCAACTACTGGCATGGTTGTTAGAGCCTCTGAGGTTAAACCATTCATAACTATGCTATATTATAGATGTGGTAAGGGTCATGAGGATTATATAGCAAGGGAGGAGTATGTTAAGAGAAAAGGCTCAGCAAGCAAGGTTCTATGCCCTAAATGCAATGAGGAGGAGATATACATAGATGTTGAGAAGAGCAGGTTCAGTAACATACAGATGATAAGGATGCAAGAGTTACCTGAGGATCTACCCCCAGGGCAGTTACCATACCATATAGATGTTATACTAATGCATGATCTTGTAGATAATGCTAGACCAGGGGATAGGATAATGCTTACAGGTATAGTTAGGGTTGAGAAGGATATGGAGAGCAAGAGCCTAGATCTACCATTGTATAGGATAAAGATAGTTGCTAATAACATAGAGTTCATAATGAATAGGCAGAAGGATGATGGTAGGGGAGATGGTAGGCTAACCATAACGGAGGATGATGAGAGAGAGATAAGGAGGTTAGCAAGCAAAGAGAATATTTATGAGTTACTTATAAACTCATTTGCTCCTCATATATTTGGGCATGAGATAATAAAGGAGGCTATACTCTTACAGATAGTAGGTTCTCCTGCTAAAGTGCTAGAGGATGGTACTAAGTTAAGAGGAGATATAAATATACTCCTTGTAGGAGACCCTGGAACAGCAAAGAGTGAATTATTGAAGTATGCTGCTAGGATTGCACCTAGAGGATTATACACATCTGGCAGAGGGTCAACAGCAGCAGGTTTAACTGCAGCGGTTGTTAGGGATAAGAGTGGGATGATGATGCTTGAGGCAGGGGCTGTAGTGCTGGGTGATCAAGGATTAGTATGTGTAACAGAGGATACAGAGATCTATACAGGCAATGCTCTTACTCCTATAAAGCAACTATGGGATATGATAACCTCTCCAATATATATAACCAGAACAGGTAGGGAGGCAAAGCGTTGCATAATCCCTGTTGGGGTTTATGATGGTAAGAGTAGGGTAGATATTGGATATTATGCCTTTGCTATCATGAGGAAGAGGTATACTGGAGATATAATTAGATTAACATTTGCATCTGGCTTAACACTTGAGGTTACACCAGAGCATCTCTTAATGTATGCTACAGATGTAAAGAATCTATGGAAGCCTGCTAAAGATATCAGACCTGGAGATCTCTTAAAGTCTCCAGTAAGGGTAATCAAACCAGTGTATACCCTGGATGTTGAGCCAGATGAGGCATATGTTATAGGATGTGTGTATTGTAATGGGCATATCACACCCTATGATATAACTATATCGCAAGCAAATAAGAATGCTGATGATGATGTAGTAAGTATGATACAGGCTAGGATGCCAGGCATATTCTCATTATATGATAATGGTGAGAGGGTAAGAGAGCTAGGTAAATATATGCTACTATCAAGGGTGTACCAACTATGGACATCAGATAAGAGATTCGTGCAAAAGGTACACTTCTTGCTTAAGAGCCCATCTATAGACAATATCCTTCTATTGAGTGATGATTCATTATGGGCCTTCATAGCAGGTGTATTTGATGCAGATGGTGACTTTAAGCATTCTAAAGGCAAGGTCTATGCAGCAAGGTTATACCCTGCTATAGATGAGCATGAGGTACGTGTTATGATCTATGCATTACGTAGGCTAGGAGTATATGCAAGGATAAATAAGAGAAGGAAGGATGAAGTACAAGTTATACAGATAACTGGGGAGGATCTCCTTAGATTTGTAGAAGGGATTAAGAAGTACAGTGTTAAGGCAAAGCATGAGATTGCTTCTACTAATAATAGCAACAGTATAGTTACCAATAATAAGAGTGTAAAGAGAGGGGTTGAGAGGGTAATCAAGGTTGAGAGGGTGCCTTATGATGGTTATGTATACGATCTTAGTGTAGGAGAGTACCATAATTATGAGGTCTCATTGGTATATGTGCATAACTGCATAGATGAGCTTGATAAGATGAGGCAGGAGGATAGGAGTGCGTTACATGAGGTTATGGAGCAGCAGACATGCTCTGTTGCAAAAGGGGGTATTGTAGCAACACTAAATGCTAGGACTAGCATATTAGCAGCAGCAAACCCCATACTAGGCAAGTATGATCCTTATAGGAATATTACTGAGAATATTAACCTTCCTATACCCTTGCTTACTAGGTTTGATCTTATATTTGCTATAAGGGATGAGCCTAATAAAGATGCTGATGCTCAACTTGCTAGGCATATACTAGGCATACATAGGAGAGCAGGATACGAGAGGTTACCTTACATAAACATAGATATGTTAAGGAAGTACCTAGCATATGCAAAGAGAGTAAACCCAGTATTAAGCAGAGAGGCTGAAGATAAGATATTTGAGTACTATATGCAGATGAGGGCAAGTGCAAGCCCAGATGCAATAACAATAACAGCAAGGCAGCTAGAGGCTCTGATAAGGTTAGCAACTGCTAGAGCAAGATTACTCCTAAAGAGCATAGTTGATGTAAGTGATGCTGAGAGAGCAATACATATCTTTAATGTTATGCTTAACAAGGTTGGTATAGATGTTAAGACAGGTAAGGTTGACCTTGGTGTATTGCATGGAATGCCACAGAGTGAGAGGAGTAAGATGAAGCTCTTCTTAGATATATTTAATGCGTTATCAGGTAAGGATCAGAACCCTGTAGAGGAGCAGGCATTAATAACAGAGTTGGTTAAGACTGGCAAGTTTACTGAGGATGATGCTAAGGAGTGGATTAATAAGGCAAAGTTAAATGGTATGATATATGAGGTTAGGCAAGGATTCTACAAGAGGACATAACTTATGTAAGTATAGTATAGTTAAGAGGGTATGCTTATCAAGGATCTTGAATTAGATGATGATATAAGATCACTCCTAATAGATAGGCTTGGATACACTACACTCTACCCTCCACAGCAGAAGGCTATAGAGGAAGGGCTATTAAAAGGGGAGAGCATGCTAATAGCAACACCAACAGCAAGTGGTAAGACTCTAATAGCAATGCTTGCAAGTGCTAGGATAGTAAAGGAAGGCTTGGGCAAGGTTGTGTACCTTACCCCTTTAAGGGCATTAGCAAATGAGAAGTACAGAGAGTTTAAGATTCTAGAGGAGATAAAGAGAGATTCCTTAGGCTTAGGTAGATGCAATGTTATGATATCAACGGGTGATTATGACTCATCTGGTGAGGAGTTAAAGGATGCTGATGTTATAGTATTAACATATGAGAAGATGGACTCATTATTCAGGCATAGAGCAGAATGGATAGATGATGTAAGGCTTTATGTCTTTGATGAGGCACATATGATCTCTGATAAGGAGAGAGGAGCAACTATTGAGATGATATTTGCTAGAGCAAGAATGAGCAATGCACAGATACTAGCACTTAGTGCAACCATAAGCAATGCTAAGGAGATAGCATCATGGCTTAACTGCAAGTTAATAGATACACAATGGAGGCCTACTAAACTAATTGAAGGGGTATACCAGCATGGCATAATATACTACAAGGATGGTAGGAAGGTTAGCATACAAGCAATCAGCAAGTATGGTGCACCTATAGATCTTGCGATTGATACTGTTAAGGATAATGCCCAAGCACTAATATTCACTGAGAGCAGGAAGAGGGCTGTTACCTTAGCATTAAGTGCATCTGAGGCATTAAAACAGATGCTTACTCCTTCAAAGGTAGATACTGTTAGCAAGTATATTAATGCATTACTTGAGCATGATGATAGCGAGTTAGCAAAGAGCCTAGCAAGGGCTATGAGTAACCTTGCTGCATTCCATCATGCAGGATTAAGCCCACATGCAAGGAGCATAGTTGAGGATGCATTTAGAGATGGTGTTATAAAGGTATTAACAGCAACACCTACACTTGCTGCTGGTGTTAACCTTCCAGCAAGGAGGGTTATAATAGCAAGTGTAAGCAGATATGACCATGAGCAGGGTATGAGCAGTAGGATAAGCGTTAATGAGTACAAGCAGATGTGTGGTAGGGCAGGTAGACCAAGGTATGATGAGTATGGAGAGGCAATAATAGTAAGCAACTCTAGCATAGAGGATATATTTGATGCATACATAAATGCAGAGTTAGAGCCTATAAGATCTACACTAAATGATGAGAGGATGCTTAGAAGGCATATACTTGCTAGCATAGCAATGAGCAAGAGTATTAAGGAGAGTGAACTCTATGAACTATTCTCTAGAACGCTTTTAGCAAGGCAGTATAGCAGTAAATACATAGTACCAAAGTTCAGATCTGCAATAGAGTACCTTGCTGTAGAGGGTATGATTAATGCTACAGGCTATGAGTTATCTGCAACTAAATTTGGTAGGAGGGTAGCTATGCTATACATAGATCCAGAGTCTGCCGTTATTATAAAGAGTGCACTTGCAAGGATAAAGGCTGGCAAGAGGCATGGTAAGTTAACCTTAGGTCTGCTCCATGTTATTACAGAGTGCCCAGACTTTTATCCAAGGCTGCAGTTAAGGAGCAGAGATGTAGATGAGGCTATAATGCTTATAGATGAGCATGCAGATGAGTTCCTTGATGATGTAGATGAGTATAGCATATCAAGGAGTTTCTTGGCACTTTATGCATGGATAGAAGAGTATAGTGATAAATACCTTTACGAGAATCTAGGTGTTGAGCCTGGGGATATGTATAGGATGATAGAAGTAAGTGATTGGCTACTCTACTCTATGCATTCCATAGCTGAGTTATTAGGCAAGAGGAGTATACTCAAGGATATAGATATGCTAAGGAGAAGGGTTAAGTATGGTGTGAAGGAGGAGTTGATCCCTCTAGTTATGCTAGAAGGTATAGGGAGGGCTAGGGCTAGAGCATTGTTCAATGCTGGTTTTACTGATCTTAAGAGTATAGCAGATGCAAGTATAGATAAATTAGAGAATGTAAAGGGCATAGGACATAGATTAGCAGAGAGGATAAGAGATGATGCTGTAAGGATTATAAGTAGATCTTAAGCCTAACTCTCTCTAGGATTTAACCAACTATTTATCATCAGAACTTTTATAACTATAATAATCTATGCCCAGCAATCCCATCAACTCCTTATATAGGTTTGAGAAGTATATGCCTTTATCTGTAATCCTTATATAATTATCATCCTCTACCATTATCAATCCATTACTATTAAGTGTAAAGAGTGCTCTATTGAGTGTTCGAGCATCTATGCCTAATACTTGTCTTATACTTGCTTTATTTGTATATCCATTACGTAAGAGCATCAATACTAAACCCATTATCTCGTTCTGGCTTCTCTTACGACTAACCATAAAGTAATTATAACCAACTTGTATTTATCATTATAAAAAGATTTACAGGTTTCTTAAAGACTAAGAGATCATCACTCTTTGTATAATTATACTTTATATTAACATGTGAACACTGTTCATCTAAGCATGACTTCTCTCCCCATGTAATGTATACAGTACTACCCTTCATGGACATGCTAATATCATCTATGCTACCATATGCTATTGTAACCATGTTAGTGAATGTTGAACCACCATCCCTGCTATTTACATAAACCATCTTGTACAACTTATCATTACTATTTAATAGTACAAGCATGCTAATGTTATAACCATCTACATCAACAACTATATACTTTATCCTATCTTTATAATCATTACTTGCACTATTATCTATGCTAATCTTAGTTGAACTTATTGCTCCATCATTCATTATACGAGCATGCATGATACCTTCACTCTTATCTATCCATGTAAGGGATACAAGTGCGCCATCAGATGCTAGCAATGGGGCAGATATTACATTCTTGCTTACAGTTATAGTATCATTAAATACTCTAGCCCCATCGTTGCTTACTCTTAAGTATAGATTATTTGTATTACTATTATTACCATCAATATTACTTATCCATGCAACATAAACATCTTTACCCTCTGCAAGTACTGATGCAAAACCAGAGTCCATGTTAGGATCACTAAGCATAATTGCATCAGAGAATGTGTTGCCATAATCATGGCTTGCCCTAATGAATACACCAAACCTGCCATATGAGTTATCATGCCATGCTATGTATACACTTGAGCCTTCAGCAGCAATTGATACACTCTCAGAGTTACCCTTGCTATTGCTTATGTTAATTGTATCACTAAAGGTGTTACCACCATCTTTACTTACCCTTAAGAGTACTTCAGTGTTACCGTATGTAGAGTCTATCCATGCTATGTATACCATGTTACCATCTGCATCCATAGCAGGGAATGTAGAATCCCCATAATTGTTACTTACATTTATTGTCTTGAATGCTAAGCCATCACTGCTATGGGATAAGAATACATCATACTGCCCATTAACCTCGCTTGTCCATACAATATTTATGTATGAACCCTTTGCTATAATACCATTAATTACTGCATTATCAGTACTTGCAACAGCAATCCTCTTGAATGTATTACCACCATCATTGCTTGCATTAAGCATAACACTCTTCTTTGCATGATCGTACCATGCTATGTAAACATGTGGACCATGTACTGCTATAGCTGTGTTAGCCTTAACGGTTATGCTATTCTTTACAATTATACCTTTATCCCCATCTATTAACATCCTAATTGGCATTATACCAAATCCTAGATACTGCATTACAATATACAATGATAGTATAGCAAGAGCAGATATTACTAACCTCTTATCTATCATGATCTAAAGATGGTAGGAATACTGGTGTAAGATTACTATTATCTGGAGCAGTATCCATTATATAATCTGGCATAGGGTTTACTTGTGTATCTACATTAACCATAACACTTACCCTATAAGATAAGATTAGTAGAGGGCTACCTACTATGCTGGTTGGTATGCTTATGCTAATAGTATTACTACTACCACTGCTGCTACTACTTACTGGGTTATCTATACTTATCATTGGTACTATCCATCTATTGCTGCTAGCATCGTATACTGCAATATACCATCCATTATAACCAATAACATGCCCCTCTGGAAAGTATGGTAGTACTATAATGTAATGCTTCTTACTTAGCAGGATATCAATATGCTCCATCTCCCATATATAAACAGTCTCATATCTGTAGTTACTTATGCTAGTAATATCACCTTTAACCTTAATGCTTAATGTTAGCATATCATACCCTCTCTTAAATGTAAGAGTAGATATATCATGGAAGCCCATAACCTCTGGTATAACCTTTCCAGTGAATAATGGTAATGCATAAGCATCATTATCATTATCATAAACTACAGAATCTTGAATCATTAAAATAAATGCAACTGCTATTAGAGTAATGCCTAAGAAGAGTAGAATATATTTAAGGTCTCTTACCTTATGTATACTCACATTATTATTAGTATGTAAATGCTTAAAAACATTAATTTATTCACATGCTATAATCCTCTTGTATTATCCTTACAAGCATATCCTTAAGATCCTCTGGTATATCATATGCTGATAATGCACTCTTAGGATCATCAAATAATCTACTCCTAAACTCTGGATCCTTTGCTGCATCTAAGAATATCTTATTCAATATCTCTAACTTATCAGGATCTACATCATTACTATCATGCTCCATACAGTTAATTGCATACACTAGTTTATAAACCAAATGATAATATATATAGTAGTAGAGGAGTAGATTATCATCTAGTATGGATATATCGGTTGATTACCTTAAAGGTTTGATAGATTTAAAGGGCAAGTATACTGAGATAAGATACCATAGCAGGATATTGAAGGAGGTTAGGTTCACAAATGGTAGGCAAGAGATTACAAGAGCAATAGTAAAGGCTGGTGTAGGTATAAGGGTATTGAATTATGATGGTTGCTGGGGCTTCAGTAGCACCAGTATGCTTGATAGGGAATCCTTGGTTAAGACACTGGATAATGCTGTAAGGGCTGCAGATGCATTAGCATACTCTAAGCATAATAGGGTAAAGGGCTTGGCAGATGCAAGGTTGGCTGTTGGTGTATTTGAGTATAATAATGTAAAGAGTATAGACATGAAGGATATCATAGAGTTGGTTAGAGATGCTGAGAAAGAGGCAAGGAGGGTTGATAGAATGATAAGATCAGCCTCATGCTTCTATAGAGAGATTATAGATAATAAGATAATAGTTACTAGTGATGGTGCATCAGCTGTTATAAAGGACTCAAAGCCAGAGTTTGTTGTTACAGCTATTGCAGCAAAAGGGAGCAAGAGGGTTAGTGCAAGCGAGGGTATAGGGATAACAGGTAACCATGATGACCTATTCAAGCATAACAGTGCATCTGATCTTGCAAGAAATGCTGCAAGGAAGGCATTAAGGTTACTTGATGCAAGAGTACCTAAGGGCGAGAGGACAACAATAATACTTGATCCTGCCATGGTTGGGTTGCTTGCACATGAGGCTATTGGGCATCTTGTTGAGGCTGACTTTGTCCTCTCTGGCTCAATAGCAAGGGATATGCTAGGCAAGGAGGTTGCTAGTAAGATAGTAACCTTGGTTGATAGTGGGACATCTGATATTGTAGAGAATGCTGCTGGTACTACACTAGTAGATGATGAGGGTGTATTAGCAAGGAGGGTTAAGATAATAGACTCTGGAATATTAAGTGAATATTTACATAATAGAGAGAGTGCATACATATTTAATGTAGAACCTACTGGTAATGCTAGGGCATTTGAGTACGATGATGAGCCATTGATAAGGATGAGGAATACATACATAGAGCCAAGGGATTATACTCTAGATGAGATGATTAAAGAGGTTAAGCATGGTTACCTGCTTAAAGGGGCAAGGAATGGGCAAGCAGATGCAAATGGTGAGTTCATGTTTGGTGCCCAAGAGGCTTACCTTATAGAGCATGGAGAGGTTAAAGAGCTGTTAAGGGGTGTAAGTGTATCTGGTATAACCATGGATGTGTTAAAGAGTATAGATGCAATAAGCAAGGACTTCAAGTACGATATAGGCACAGGTTACTGTGGCAAGTATCAGCCTATGAAGGTTGATGGTGGAGGTGCGTATGTAAGGTGCATTGCTACTATAGGGGGTATACAGTATGAGTAATGCTGGAATAGATACTAACATGCTTTTAGATGCATGTGAGATGGCAGTTAAGAAGGCATTAAGCCTTGGTGCTCATGATGTAGAAGCATATGCATCATACTCAAAGCACATATCTGTATTCCTTGAGAGTAATGATATAAAGCATGTTAAGGTTAATGAGCCTAATGGTATAGGCATTAGAGTTATATATGATAAGAGGGTTGGGTTTGCATCTATTAACAGTTTAAGGCATGAGAGTATAGAGTATGCTATAGATAATGCATTAAGCATAGCAAAGGCAAGTAAGAGGGATAAACACAATATCCTTGCTGAACCTGTTAATGTAAAAATGCTATCTAGCATATATGATAAGAGTGTAGAGTCATTAAGCATAGATGATGTAGTTAACTATGCTAGAGATATGCTAAATACAGCAAAGGGTTATGATCCAAGGGTAAGTGTGGATAGTGGGGTATTTGAGGCATCAGTGTTTATACATGCTATACATACTAGCACTGGTATATCTTTGCATGAGAGGATAAGCATATTATCATACAGTATAATGGGTATGGCTAGGGATGGTAGCATGGTATCAAACTTTGATGTTCAAAGCAATGCTTCTCATATGCTAAAGGGTACAGATGCTAATATTAATAATGTAGCATTGAACTTTGCAAAGAATGTTGTAAATACCTTAAATAGCAAAGGGTGTGAGAGTTTCAAAGGGCAGATGGTACTTGCACCAAATGCTACAATAGATATTATAAAGGAGCCTATAGTATTCTCTGTAAACGCTTACAATGTGCTTAGAAGGGCAAGTAGGTTTACCGATATGCTTGGCAAGGAGGTTGCTAGCAGTAATCTAAGCATAATAGATGATGCTACATTTACTGATGGCATAAATGCATCCTCATTCGATAGGGAGGGCTTTGCATGCAAGAGGAATGTAATAGTAGATAAGGGTATACTAAAGACCTTCCTTCATAACACATATACTGCAAGCAAGTTAAAGGTTAATAGCACTGGCAATGCATCTGGTAGCATAAACACCCCACCATTAATAGACTCTACAAATTTTATAATTGAGGCGGGTGATATTAGTTATGATGGGATGATAAAAGAGGTTAAGCATGGTATAATAATAAATAGGTTCTCTGGTAATGTTAATTATGTAGATGGGAACTTCTCTGGGGTTGTTAAAGGTGGCTACCTTGTAGAGCATGGGGAGATAAAGCATCCAGTTAGGGAGGTTATGGTTGCAGGTAATGTATTTGATGCTATTAAGAGCATATCAATGCTATCCAAAGAAAGGCTCTTGGTAGTAGATTCATTACTACCATACATAGTTATTGATAACGTATCATTTACTGGATGATTTAGTTAAGATAAAAGAATAAATGAATGAATGAATATGCAACCTTCTCTGTGATTATGCTGTAGGCTTCCTTACTATTATAGTGCCTTGCATCCATGGGTGAGGTACACAATAGTATTTATACTCACCAGTCTTTGTGAAGATGAACTCAAACCTATCCCCAGGCATCAAATAACCAGTCTTAAGTTTATCCTTATGCTCAAGTGAATCAAATGCCCCACTGAATGGATCAACATACTTGCTATCACTAGTTACAGTATGTGCTGTAGTATCATCATTTATCCATATAACTTTGTTATTACGCCCTAGAACAACCTCTACCCTCTTTGGCATAAAGTTATCCGTCTGGTTAGGATCGTAGGAGTTTGTTAGTATCTTAATCTCAGTTATCTGCTTAGGTTCTTTCCACTCTGCTGGTATAACAGGCTTCCTATTTATCTCTGGCAGGTAAAAGAACTGATAATATGCTATACTTACACCTATGATAAGTACAAATGCTACAGCCCCTATTACAAATGGACTCTGCTCCTTTGATACTGTTGCCATATTAGGATCCTCCTTTATCTTATCCTAGCATAACTCTTCTTTACTACACTTATAAATGTTAATAGACATAGTGGCTTTTATCCTTCCCATTAGAATAAGATGTATGCGTGCATACATAGAGATAGATCTAGAGCCTGGTAGGGATGTGCTAGCATCTGCACACATAATAAGGCAGATAGAAGGTGTTAAGGAGGCACATGCAGTATCTGAGCATTGCGATATAATTGCTGTAATAGAGGCAAAGGACTTGAAGGGAGTGTACAATGTAGTTATGAGGAAGATACAGATAATAAAGGGTGTAAGTGATACTAGAATTCTTCCATGTATTGATATCTAGTGTATGTAATAAAATTATCTCTAAATAATAAAATAATAATTATTCTTTATGCTTGTGTAGTATCTATACTGCCTTTAGTTGATAGTGATGAAGATTGCGTATATGAGGTAGGTGATGATACAGGTGTATCATGCTGTGTAGAAGCCTTTGCTGCATTTGTATCAATTGCAACTGCTCTAGGTACTGCAACACTAACCTCTGCCTTCTTCTCTACTATAACCTTTGGTACAGGCTCCTTTGCTACTGGAGGCTTTGCTGGCTTTACTGCTTTAGCTTGCTGGCTTAGATACCTGTATACATGGAATACACCAGCAAATGTTACCAACACTAAACCTATGAAGAAGAGTTGGACATTCTTAAAGCCATTCAAACCAGCATAGTACACCATTATGTTAAGGTATACTTGGAATGCTAAGAGTACAACAAGCAGCCACCAACCCCATCTTATTGGTATATTTAAGCCCTCAGATGCACCTTTAGCCTTCCTTGCCGCTGCCTCCTTCTTATTCAACTCCTCAAAGTGCTTTGCTAGCTTTATCATCATGTATGTAAAGCCAAAGGATAATGGAACTAGCAGGAGCATAATTGTGTAGAATAGTACTGGATCTATAACTATCCTATCCAGCAATGGCTTATTAAAGTCAGGGTCTATGTAGAAGCCCCAGTAGGTTGTAACTATTATCTGTGCTAAACTAGTTATACCTATAGCAGTTATAAGTGGTCTATCCTTCCATGATAACTTCTTATACCTATCTATGAATGGTATTATTGCCATAGCTGCTATGAATAGCCCTGGCCATAGCACACCTGTAACGAACTTATCGTACTGTGTTCTAAGGAATGCATATATGCTACTAAGATACCACTCTGGCACTGTTATATCTGGAGGTAGTGTAGGATCGAACTTATTGCCTAGATCTACAGGGAACATACCTGCAACTATGAATATTGCACCAGCAACTGCCATAACCATTGGTACATCGAATACAAGGAACCTTGGGAAGTGTACAGCCATAAGCCCTAGCATAACCATAGGAAGTATGAACACATGCAATGCATAAAACCTTAGCACAAAATCAGCAAACCCTGCTCCAAATACCATCTCCCTTAACTGTGGACCTATTACAGGTATTGAGTTTGTTAAGGATGATGCTATACTGATAGCAAGCTCTGCCCTCTCATTGTATATTATATCATAGCCTGTAAATGCCTCTAAGATTGTAACTGTGCCTAGTATTATACCAGTAACCCATAGTACCTCATTCCTTATCTTATACCTACCAGAGAAGTACTGATAGTACATGTGTGCTAATGCAAGGAATACCATGGTATTAGATGCATGATAATGTATGTTCCTTATATGGAATCCATATGGTATTGTATCATTTATTGCTTTAACACTATCCCATGCTCTATCAAGTATTGGTTCATAGTAGAACATAAGCAGGGCACCAGTTATACCTAAGATTATGAAGGTTATGAATGTAAGCATGCCTAAGAAGCCTAATGGGTTAACGAACCTTGATGGATATGTGAACTTTATACCTACAAATATGGTTCTCTCTAAGCCCTGCCATAACCATTTAAAGAATGCTACTAGACCATTATCACCCTTTTGACTCTGAGCACTCATTAGCCATCACCTAACAATAATTAATCATACATTAATACCTTTTGCAAACCTGCCAAAGCCTATTATGCCATTCTTGTACAGATCCCATGTAGGAGGTAGTATCCATAGATCTCCATTTGCATCAACCTCTAATTCAAGCATAGGCAATAGATTTGCTGGAGGACTCTGGAACGCTGCTGGACCATCTATTGCCTTACCAGTTCTAGCATCGTATATGCTACCATGGCATGGGCACTCACCTCTCTTCTTATCTTCTTCACTTCTATACTTCCATAGGCACCATAGATGCAGGCATACAGCACTATAGCATCTGAACGCTGAGGCATCGTTCCTATTGCCTCCCATCTCCTCAGGCAGCCTTATCAACCTCCATACCCTAAAAGGCTCCTGATCTAGAACTCTATCACCTGTCTTTGGGTATATTATAGTCTCAGCAGAGTTAGGAGGGAACTTGTTAACGTTTGCTATACTACCATCAGGTAACTCAACTTTTATCTTCTCTATATTGCCAGATGCTTGCCTAGGCATGAACTTGCCCCAATCTATGAATGGAGTAAAAGCCATAACTGTGCCAGCAGCAGCCATAAGCTTGAGGAACTCCCTTCTAGTTATCCTCTCCTCAGTAGCCTCAGCCATCGTTTATAATATACTTATAACCTATTTAAAATTTTATCTTAAATATAGTGACTACATCCTTAACCATGCAAGTATATCTATTAGATGAGATCAAAGATTATAACGTTATTACCCTTACTCCTAATCTCTCTGCTACCTTTGATTGCTTATTATCAAATGTTAATAGTCTGTCACTTTCTTTGTATGCTGCTGCTATAAACAATGAGTCATAAACTGTTATCTTATTATCTACTGCTATCTTTGTTGCTATAGCAATATATGTGTCTTGATTAAGCAATATTAAAGCTCTTTTATTTATTAATGCAAGTAGTTGCTCACTCACATTCTCCACATCCTTGTTTGTAATCTCTCCCATAATATAGCGCTTCCATGATGCATTAATTGTTTCCTTTATAGCCAATGGGAGTGTGTAAGGCTTCTCCTCTACGATAATCTTTATAATCTGCTCTGCCTTCTTTTCACGTAACATTATGCTTGTTAATGCTGAACTATCTACTATCACGATCTTCCCTCACACTCTTTACTGCTGTACCTTCCTCAGCACTTGGAATGCTTGATATTTCCTGCATCATCTGTAACCATGCTAAGCGCCTCTCCTCCCTCTCTATAACCTCTTGTATGTATTCACGTATTATCTTACTCCAATTTACGTTTAGCCTTTTCATCTTTTCTTGTATTTCAGCTGGTACACGTATAGTAATTACCTTACTCCCCATATATGTGATACATACTATCCCTTATTTGTGTATTATGCAATATAAGATTATTTATTTATTATACATAAGCACGTTTATCAAAGCTTGTAGGTATCTCATAACCCTCTTTCTTAATCCTTGTCCTTATCTTAATACGAAGACCCTTCCGTAAGTAAGTAAGTAAGGGGAGGATGTCACAACACGGCTAACCCTGAACTTTCTTATATCGTTGCGTAAGTAAACTACCCCGCCCTTACGGATGGGGTCTCTAGTACTGGAAGATGAAAGTTCTACAATTAGCGATTAGCTCTACTCCTAATAGAATATATGCCTATCATTGCACCAATACCAACTGCTATGCCAACTGCTATGCCTATTAGTGTACCCTGCTGGAACCCTTGCTCCTTAGCACTAACCCTAATAGCCTCCTTCTCAGCCTCTATAACAGGGGCATAGTTTACTGCAATTATATTTACTAAAGCACTACTCTTATGCCCCAGCATATCCTCTGCTATAACCTCTATTTTATGCTCTCCGTCTATAAGACCCTTTGTATCTATAATGTAAGAGCCTGTAGCATCTACTACTGTTTTAGCATTTCCATCAACTGCTATAGCAACACTCTTTAAGTTCTGATCACTTACCTCATATCTAACCTCTAGCACCCCAGATACCTTGCTCATATCAGCAGGGCTTACTATACTTACTCTAGGGGGTGTATTATCAACCATTAACCTTATTATACTCTCGCTTGAGTTCCCTGCATTATCATATGCATACACTCTTAACTCATGCTCACCATCACTTAACATGCTAGTATCTATGCTTATATCATGCTCATTCTCAATAACTTTACCATCTGGGAGTATTATGTTAAAGTTCTTCAATGTAGCATCCCTAACATCTATGCTAATGTTAAGTACTCCAGATACTAGATATGAATTACTATTTGTTGTTATTGTTGGTATACCCTTTACCTCTATACTAGGGGGAGTGTTATCCACATAGAATGTGTATCTATTTATAGATATATGCCCTACCTTATCTCTGCTAAATATGGTTAATGTATGTAATCCATCATCTAACTTTGTTGTATCTATGCTAATCTTAGCATTATTATTACTTACAATTGAGGGCATGGAATCATCTATACTATATGATATATACTCTAAGTTCTCATCTCTAACATCTATGCTAAGATTGATCAAACCCTTAGCATAGTATGGTATCTTTACATCTACACTTGGAGGCTTTGTATCTGCTAGTATGGCTGATGGTTTAACCTCTATGCTTAAAGGCTCAGTGAATGAGTCTTTAGCATGTAATAGAGTATTATGCATCATTATTGTATAAATGCCAGGTGAGTTAACTGGAGCATAGACTACAGTTGAGTTCCTTCCATTGTTCTGTGCAGGGTAGAATGCACCTGAGCCAACTATTGATCTCCCAAGCCAATCATTGCTAGGCCAGTTTATAAACTCTTTAAATACACCTGCTGGGACACTGCTTGCTACTATATCCCCCTTAGGATCTAGAACAAATACTGATAGACTGCTAAACTCATTCTTCCATGTTATCTTTATGCTTAAAGTGTTTACACTTGCATCCCTTACATTAAGATGGTAGTACTTCCACTCACCAGCATTATACCTTGAGAACATATCAAATGAACCTTGCATTAAAGCATTTGTATATAGTAAGTTTAATGGATCGTCTTTGCTTTTTATACTTGCATTATTGTTAGAGATTGTAAATGGTACATCCTTGCTTGTCATATCCAATGGTACTATGAATGATACTGGTATATTGGTTACCTGCTTGCTACTCTCTATAGTTATGTAACCTTGGTATATACCCTCAACAGCATCCTCTGGTATGCTAATAGATGCCCTAAATGTAGCCTTGCCATGGGGCTCAATGCTTAACCTTAGCTCATCTGCACCATTTATATTAAGCATATCCCATCTATCCCTCTTATAGTATGCTATGGTTAGAGTGTAATCGAATGCCTCACTATCCTTATCACTCATACCTCTCCAGAATGAGAATACCTTTGGTACCTGATAGATGCCTATGAGCATATTACCATTTACCCTCTTGAATGGCTCTGATACCATGAGTTGCTGTGCTGTACCCCATGCACCTGCTCTACTTATCATTGCTGTCTCATCGTAAGATACCTTCCCATTACCATCCTTATCTATCCAATCATAGGCATAGAGGGATGCTATCCTTAGTTCATTAGCATATATGGCATCCTTGCTCGTGTTCATGAATGTCTCAAAGGGATAGTGTAACTTTGCTATGAGTAGATCTGCATCCCTCTTATTCTTATTATTATTATCATCTAGGTTGATACTTACATACTTTGGTATATACCCATAATCATCTGTATTGAACTTCTCATCCCTAACCCTAGGCTCAGTCTTATCCTTAACCTCATCCATAGCAATAAGCTTTAAAGTTGTTGACCTTATGATTAGATCAAGCCTTGAGTCTGAGTTATTAACAACTGTAAATAAAGCACTCTTACTATTATTACTGCTACCTTTGCTTACATAGCCAGCAAACCACTTACTTAATGCTATATCCTTATCAGGTAATGATAACGATGGATACCCATAGTTCTTATTCTCATCAGATGATGCAAGATTGTAGTATCCTTCAAGCGAACCTTTAAGGGAGTATATATAGTTTCTATATGTATCATATGTATAGACTATGAATGAACCTTCTTTACCTTCTATGTAATCCAGTGCTTTGATTATATCTACCCTCCCAGAGCCTTGGGTGAATGGATCGTATTTAAGATCCTTAGCAGTGTTTGTAAGTATTAGTCTAGCATATATAGGGTCATAGGTGCCATTGGTATTGCTGTTATTATTACCAGCATTATTGCTATTATTGCTATTATCTTTATCCTTTAATGCTTGTATTACCAATGCTAGCATACCTGCAGTTAATGGTGATGACATGCTTGTACCTCCAAATACACCCCATGCATGCTTTGAATTAAGCATATGCTTTGCATTAACTGTGTATGGTGTATAACCATAAGCACCAGTAGCAAGTAGATCTGGCTTAACATCTCCTACTGCTGTTGGACCCTTGCTAGAGAAGTCTGCTATATCATCGTAGTAATCTATTGCATTACCAAACCTAGGCTGCTTGCTAAAGTCTTGTAATGTGAATATAACATTGTTTGTTGTTGCCCCTATACTTAATGCTAAAGGAGAGCTTGCTGGAGATGTTACTGTACCATACGCATGACCAGAGTTACCACTGCTATTAACTATAATAACCCCTGGATATTTAGCATCTAATGAGCCTGGGATGCTTAATACACTAGCAAGTATGCTTAATATATCATACCCAGGACCCTTCCCAAGTAATGGTACTGATGGTATACCCCAACTATTGTTTACTATATCTGCCTTATGCTCCCCAGTGTAAACCCATCTCCATCTGATAACCTCTTTGCTATTGTTAGCATCAGTAGCAGCAGTAGTATTGCTACCTTCTTCCTTTTGGTATGAGTTGTTGTTATCATTGCTTATAATTTCTGTATATTTATCTTTGCTATTATTACTGCTATTGCTACTACTACTGCTTATCTTCTCTTCTATTAAATCAAACCCAGATGCCCATAACCATGCATAGGCTATATCACCAAACCATAATGCCTTAACTGGTATGATCTTTGCATCTGGAGCGATACCAACTATTCTATGGGTTATAGTATTACTATTACTATTATTACTACTACTCTTATATATCTCATAATCAACACTCCCTTTAGATACTATAGTGCCAGCACTCTGCGTACCATGACCAAAGAAATCAAACATAACTGTAAAGTAATTACCATCAGCATCGATAGGCTTTAACAGTCTCCCACTAAGTGCACCAAGGTTAGGATCTATATAATTTGTATTGCTTTTATTACTACTACTGCTCTTTGTGTTACTGCTATTATCATCCTTCTTCTTGCTTGTTACATCCCATACATCTAGCACATATGCCCCTAGCATACCAGCAGATAGATCTGCTATACCATCTTTATCAGCATCATATGTTAACATAAGATCCTCTACACTTATCTTGCTATTGTTATTGTTAGTAGCATTACTACTATTAGTATTATTGTGCAATGGCAAAGTTATAGGCTTCTCATCTGTAAAATCAAGATCAAAGTTAACCTCTTCTAACTTCTTGCCTAACTCAAATACAGCAAAGTCTGCCCATGCTGTGCTCATATCTGCTATTATGGTATCGTAAACATTTGGTTCCTTGCTATCAACTACTAGCACTGGTACTATCATCAATGCTGCTCTACCAAGTTGGAAGTTAAGTTGCACCATAAAGCCCATCTTATATATACCACTCTTGCTATTAATGAAGTCAAAGTTACTCTTGCCTATCCTCCAATCTGCATTAGCCTTAGCGGTTAATACTGGAGGACCCAAATATGGATATATTGGGTTATATATATCAAACTTTAAGCCCTCGCCACCCTTACCCTTTATGTTCAGGAATACCCCATCATCATTTATGTATATGTTAGATGTGTAAGGATCCTTCTTCTCTTCATCAGATAACTCTTGCTCATATATAACACCATTGATTATCTTTGCCTTAAATCTAGTATGGGTTAATACTATACCTTGACCATCGGCATCAAGCATTATAGGCATACCATTGCTATCTAATGCTATAGCATGGACCATATCCTTGCTGCTGAAATCAACACCAGAATCAACTATAGCTATGTTAACACCCTTACCTGTTATACCCTTTGCATGAACCTTATCTATACCATATATTATATCGAATCTGTTTGCATCGTTGCTGTTAGGCATTTTTATGAACTCATTATTACTCTCTTTACTATTGCTACTGCTAGAATCAAAATCAAGCATGAAATCGTTTATAACCTTTAACCCCTTCTCCCTTAGCATGCTAACTGTACTGCTATCTGCTACAGCATATGCTATGAAAGCATCCTCACTACCTAAATAATTAAATACTTTAATACCCATCTTACTTAAAGAGTTTATATCTAAATTACCGTTATTGTTTATAATTATTACCCTTGAGATACTATCTTTATTTAAATTTAAATAATTTTTATCTATATCCAATAATAGAGAGTCCCTTAACTTTGCATTATCTAGAATCTTAAGGTAAGGGTTAGGAGAAGGGGAATGGTTAAGAGGTATATTGCTGTTTGCAATTGAGCCTAGCCTTATCTTCTCATCATTAAAACTTAACATATGTGCATTGCTTGCTAATGCTAATGGCAAGTATGAAGATAACAGTATAGATGCAAGTAGAATAGATGTTATCTTGGGATTCTTTATGAACTTCATCTACTTACATTTATCCATTTCTTTATTTCTTTATTTATTTCTTTGTAAACTCCTCTCTTCTGAAGAGATGGATAAACAGATCAAAAATTTTCATTAATACTCCAATAGATCTATGCTTATCTCTTTAATGTTACTGGGAAGATCTATACGCTTCTACATGCAAGCAGTAAGGGGGTTATCAAATAGTTGTGTAATTATTATATAAGTGAATCCAATAAATTAAGCAAAATAAAGAGAAATCTTTTAATATCTTATCATAACTATAACTAATAATTTGAACAAATTACCAGAACTTGTTAATTCATATAGACAAGCATTGCACTGTATTGATAATTATAAGAACAATATGCTTGATCTATCTAGCATAGAATTCTTTTACCCAACAACCCTAGCAATACTATCCCCATTTATAGAGAGCGTTAAACCTAAAGATCTAATATTCAGTAATAACGATCTTTTACAGTATTTTAATACAATAATGAATAGTAGTATTAATATTAGTAAAACTTTCGTACCGTTTATTAAATTACCAAAGATAAGCAAGGATTATGATATGGAAAGCCATAAGATATTTGATGCTATAAGAGAATGGTCAGAGAATATCTATGAACCATTAGAGTTTGTAATAGATGAATTGGTAGGTAATATCTACCAGCATGCTAACCGTACTAATGCATATATACTAGCTCAGTATTATCCTATGAGGAGATTTGTTGAGGTTGCTATAATAGATGATGGTATAGGTATACCCAAGAGTTTAAGAGATGCGTATAATTTTGATAACCTTAACGATAGTGAACTAATAATTAAAGCAATAGAAGGTTACTCGTCCAAGAAAGAGGAGGGTAGAGCATTTGGTCTAGGCTCATCATTGCATATAGTAGTTGAGGTATTAAACGGTGAGGCATTAATATCATCCATTAAAGGTATGGTCTATCTTAATAATAATAATAATAAAGAGATGCTTGTATCTGATACTATTGGGTATATAAAAGGAACACTGATAGGTATAAGGATACCAGTGCATGATAATATTAATTCTATTAACGTACCAGAAGAAGCAGATAAGCGTATATCTCTTAATAAATATAGTGTTATTTATGTATAGTGCAGAACATATGTTTTTATATATCTATACTTAACTTACTTATGAGTAAGGTATGACATCAGCTTTAAACGTAAGTAGAATAAAGATTAGAGATCGTCTCTTAAGACTTAGCCTGAGAGAGACTTGTAATGATCTATTCAGATATATAGAATCTTTACCAGAGGAGCATATAATAGTAGACTTTGAGGGCTTTGATTACTGTAGCAGGTCATTTGCACATCAGTACCTTATTAATAAGGAGAAGATCAGTAGTAAGAAGAGAATAGAAGAGGTTAACATGAGTAAATTTATAGCAGATATGTTCAATATTGTTAAAAGACAGATAGAGAGGGCTAGGTTGGAGCATGTAGTACATGGCTGATTATTTTTCTTACCTCCCTCCTACTCTAAAAGGTTCCCTTTAGAGCTATCATTGGTTTATGGTATATAGCATTCATCTTCTAGTAGGTAGATGAACATAAAATTCATCTACACGCCCACTCTGCTCATCCAGCAATAAACCACTGGCTTGGTCTTAACCATTTACCCCTATCCCTCACCATGGAGAGCCCTCTATCCATAACTGTTAGCCTTTATTCTTTGGCTCTTAACCACCATGGTAATGGCATATATCTTGAATATATATGGTATTCTATTACGTATTGATAACATAATTAATATAATTTGGTATAACTTATTCTTAAGTTAACAGAACTGATGAACAACAGTAAAAATTTTAATTATTGCTCCAAAGGTAGATTCATAAATGGATGTTGAGTTTTATTGTATGTATTATGGTGAAAAGGCAATGGTAGTTCGGAAGTTTACTGTTGTTTTAGAGGCTGCTGAGGAAGGGGGGTACATAGCCACATGCCTTGAGCTTCCTGTGGCTTCTCAAGGTGAGACAAGGGAAGAAGCGTTAAATAACATCAAAGAGGCGATAAAAGGGTATCTGGAGGTTAAAGCAGAGCTTCTAAGTAGGAAGATTAAGGGGGAAAGTGTTGAAGTAGTTGTCGAAGCTCCCTATACTCCCATGGCATGATGTTGTTAAAGCTGGGTTTCAGCCTGTTAGACAGAAGGGAAGCCACCTTATACTTGTTAAAGATGAATACATTGTACCTGTCCCAAAGCATAAAGAGATTAAGAGGGGTTTATTGCTAGAGATAATAGCAGAAGCAGGTATGACTAAGGAACAGTTCATCAAGCTCTTGAACGAATTATAGTCTATATGTTAAAATGCGAGAAGATTTTAAGTAAGGTTATCCCTCAAGCCTTTAAAGAATAGTAATGCTACACTATCTAGCAGTAGTACCCCTCCTTGCAAGTATCGTTGCTTGTAATGCAACTATTATTGTTATCATGCCTATTATAGGTAATAGCAGTGCTAGCATCTGATTTGTAGATGAACCTATCTGCTCTAATGAGTTACTTAACCTTGCATTACTTGCATTTATATCGTTCCTTAAACCCTGTATGCTTGAGTTTAGATCATCTATGCTCTTGCTAAGCCTTGAGAGTGTATTACTCATGTTAAGCACTGGAGCATCTGTAACATTTATGCTTGTCATGCTACTAGCCTTTAAGCCATCATGCTCTATGCTAGCAGTTACAACATGCAAACCTACCATGCTTAATGTTAGATCTGTAGCATATATACCATCATCTATAGCATTGAATCTTAACTCCCTTGCACTTGAATCTGGCATTATTATCCTTGCCTTTATATCACTAGCATTAACATTAAAGAGGGTGTTATCCATTGTAACCCTTGCTACTATGCTAAACCTCTCATCTATGCCTATTATGCTAGGTGCACTTAACTGCATATCTAGCCTTCTAGTTATCTGTTGCTGTTGCTGCTGTAATGCATCTCCTTGCTGAACCCTTATCTCATTGCTAGATGCTTGGAATACTATTGCCTTGCTATAAACAGAGCCTTGTATGCTTGATGTTATAACTAGAGTGTATGTGCCTTCTATGAACTGATCATTAGGGTTAGGGAATGTTAGTATAACGCTAGAGAATACACCTCTAGCATCAACATCTATCTGTGTTCTATGCACTATCCTATTCATAGGGTTTATAAGCTCTACTATCAAGGAATCGTTTGGTATTACCTTGCCATAGATTACAAGCATAGAGTTAGGCATGAATACAGTTGAGTTTATGTTTATTGTTACTGCTGTTGTAGTAGTAGATGAGGATTGAGCATGAACATTAGATGAAGATAATAATAATAAGAATGAAAATAAAATAAAGGTTGTTGTTTTTATCTTTGCTCCTTTGTGTCTCAATTATTCTATTCTATGCTATACTACTCTTACAGTTGCGGTCTCAACCTTGCTTAGAGGTGAGGGCTTGCCTAACTCTGACCATACAAAGACCTCTACAGTGTATGTACCTGCTGCAGTTGGTGTCCATGATGCACTAACATCAAAGCTCTGCCCTGCTGGCAATGTACCTCCAACTGTTGATATGCTTACTACAAAGCCATCTGCATCCTTAACTTGCACTATGTAAACAAACTTCTGTGGCTGCTGTGTATTGTTCTTTATTGAACTTGCTATGCTTACTGGTACATCAACACTTGCCTGTGTTAATACATTACCTGCTTGGTCTCTAAGTGATGGCTTTGCTACTGTTGTCCTCTCAGTTGGAGCAAGTAAGACTCCTATAGTAGTAGTTGCTTGGAATCTCTTAGATGCTGCATCTAGTGTACCAAATGCATCAAATCTAGCTCTAAAGTCAGATGGGAAGTCATCTCTATAGTCTATAGTTACTAGATCACCTTCTTTAACCATCAATGCACCAGTTGCAACTCCCGAAGATGTCTGTATTCTTGCTACAAATGTTCCGCTATTCTTATCTGTCTCTATAACCTGCACATTAGTTAAGCCTACTGGATCCGATGTTGATACTACTCTTACTGTTAATATATCGTTACTATCTGCATCTCTGTTTGCATCTGGATCTACTATAGTTAAGACTATAGTCTCGCCAGGTCTATAAGAGTTCTTATCAAAGCTGATCTCTGGATCCCAGCTGTTAACCTTTACAGTTTTAGTTATGAATGTTCTTTGACCACTCTCGCCACTCTCATCCTCATACCTTACTGATACCACATCGCCAGGTAAGACATTTATAGTAACTTCAGTAGTATTATCCCCTTGTGCACCTGCTTGCCTATTAGGATTAAGTCTAATCTTGCCTTCAAATATACCAGTATCTGGCCCTGTCTCACTAACGGTAAGATTTGCCCTGCTTGCAGCACCTCTATCTGATGCTACGGTTACTCTACCTTGTATATTCTGAGCAACTGCTGGATTAGTATTAAGATCACTATCTATTATGGTAGCCTTTATTCTTGTAGCAGGACCAACAGTCTCTGCTGGTTCAAGTACTACTGAGCCAGTTATTGCTGTAGTTCTAAATGTAAGCTCAAAGTGTGTCTGACTACTTGTTGCTCTTGGCCATCCTGTTGCACCTGGTATGTTAGGCGTTAGATCATAGTAACGTATTCTAAACTCTGTATCAGCCTTTACTCTAACAGTCTGTCCATCGGTTATAGTCTTACCTACGTCAAGTTTCTTACTGAATATACCTGAGTCTCTCTCAGTTTCTTCTAACTCAAATGATGCATTTACAACGTTATTATTCTCGTTAGTCCACCTTAGACCTACTCTAACAGTTTCTTTGAGATCAGAGTCTCTATTAGCATCTGGATCTATAACAGTTATTGTTATAGACTTACCATTGGCTATTATAGCAGAGTCTGTCTGAAGTATAGCATTCCTTGCTGTAAATGTAACACTTACAGCATCTGCATCATCGGTAGTACCAAACTGACCATCAGGACCTGCATATTCTATTCTTACTCTTGAGCCTATCCAGTTTGCTGGTGTATCACCTGGCTGGAATCTTACCTCTATTGCACCTTCAAATATACCTGTATCTACTCCAGTCTCTCTTATAGCTTCAGTTACTCCTATTTGTGGATTGTTTAAAGGATTACCATCAGGATTTAGAAATGTTAGTCTAAGTCTACCTAATTGAGGATTATCATTACTATCTATTACGTTGTTATTAGCTCCTCCATTAACAGTATTTATTTGTGGTACTAGAGTCTCCTGACTCCTACTATCCCGGTTCATTGCTATATCCTCTATCCTTATACGGAGTACTATAGGACCTAGATTAGAGATATTATTTGTAGTACCACCAGCACTACCATCGCTTATATTTATGTTATCATCTTCTCCAGGATCTCTTGGTACTCCTACAGTGGTTCTATCAACTGTAAGTATTGGCCTTGGTAAACCTATGGTTACCTCTGCTTTTGAGTCTGGGAATACAGTTACTGTTTGATCTAGTTCATCTCGTATAGTAAAGTCTATTGTTGTACCATCAACGAATTGGATATTAAGTGCAGTTTGTAATTGCTGGAGGTCTACCGTTGCTATAAATTTATTTGAATCATTACTCTCTTCTATGAATGTTACAGAGAATGCATTTTGTAGATCCTCAGGAGCACCGTTTATTCTTATTCTTAGCTGGAATACAGGCTGACCATCTGCAGCATTAAATGCCCTAAAGTTTGTATTAGCTGGGAAGTTAATAGTATAACTCTCCCTTATATTCTTATCATCGTTCAGATCTGGATCTATCAGTGTTAGTGTTATAACTGCAGATCTGGGTACTGTAGTTCTGTCAACGCTTAACTGTGGTGGTGTATTTGTTAATCTGAATGTGCGTTCTGATGTAACAGAATTAGCAGGTAAATCGCTATTAGGGTCTCTATATTGTACTGTTACATCCGTACCAGGTCTCACAAATAGTATACCTTGAGCAGTGTTAGTATTCTGCTTGAATGTAAGTTTAATGGAATTGCCAGAGTATGCTGGTACAAATGTACTGCTATTAAGACCGTCTTCTCTAAGATTATAATCATTATTAACATTGTTAATAGTTATTCTCAGAGCACTATTTAGTGTCTGTTGGCTTCTTGAATTTGTATTCTGATCTACATCTACAACCTTTACTGGTAACTCGCTTGCATACGATAAGGTTGGTAATGGTTGTATCTCTCCTCTCTGTAGCTTTACTGTATAGGAGAGCGATGTTGAACCTACTGGATTATTTGGATCTCGGGGTTGATTAGTAAAATCAGGTGGTGGATTAGGTCTTTGGTATACGTCATAATCATTTATAGTAAGGCTTCTAGTAGTGCTAGTAACATTTGCTGGGAGATTACCAGCTTGAAAAGTTATCTCAAATACACCTGTATTTGTTCCTGTTTCAGTAAGAACAATAGCACCTGCTGGTGCATCATCACCAGTTATCTGCCCAGTTAGATCTATCCTCTCAGCTACAGTAGGATCTAGATTAGCGTCTTGATCTACAACCTGCAGTATTATATCTGAACCAGGTCCGTATTCTGATCTGTCTAATCTAGCAACTACAGCACTATCTGCATAAGTGATAGTCTTAGGATTTGCACCTGTAACATTTATCGTTATAGTACCTCCATTTACTATGTTAGCAACAGCAACATCTAATTCTTCTACGATACCATATTGAGGATTACTAGTCCCACTGCCAATCAATATTCTAGTATGAGTAGCAGAGAAAGGATTTTGTGGTTCAAATGGTCTTTCAGCAGTAGTTCTATCTGCATCTACCTTAAGGTATATTAAGAACAGCCCACTTGAACCACTAGTCTCGGCTATGTTAAATGTCTGGGATGCACCAAATGCTGTTATATTAACAGGCAATGTATTTGCATTATTATCATTCCTAGCTGCTGGAGAGTCTATCATAACCTCTACCCATGCTGGTCCAAAGAACCTATTATCTTTATCATCTACGCTAGTAGTAATCCTTACTGTAGCTTGAGCATTTACTGGCAATGCTACAACTATACTACTTAATACAAGTATTGCAGCAAGCCCTATGCTTAATGCTCTCTTTCCTATCCTTGAATTACTAACATTACCGCTATTCTTATTACCCATGCTTATATCGCTCATGCCCGCTCTAATGCTAGTATAGAGTATATGTATTTAAGGCTTATGAACAAATTGTCCATAGCATAAGAGGCTATAACTAATATGATATGATAAAATTACAATAATAAAGCAAAGCAAAGTTAAATAGCAGAATGAACAATAATCATATGCTATATACCTCAATACCATACCTCCTGCATACATCTACAGCATCATCATCTATGAATGGGGTAACTATAACAACCTTGCTAACACTCCTGCCAGTAACCCTCTCATATAACTCTGCCTTCCTCTTAACAGTTGGAGGATCACTCCTCTTTACATGCGAGGAGATCTCAAGGACTATAACCATGCTATCCTTCACAACAACATCTATCTGAACACTGCTAGGATAACCATACACATACCCTTCATCATCACTGTACTTGAACTCCTCTACAGTATACCCTAGATCCTTGCTTAATATACCCTTTAAACCATTCCTTACACTCTGCTCATTCATTATTCCCCATCTTGCACCTATTGCAGATATCTTAAGGTCTAACCTCCTAAAGCCCTCTACCATATCCTTCCTTAACTGCTCCATAATCTGCTCATGCCTCCTTAACTCCTCATCATGCCTCCTAAAGCCCTCTACCATATCCTTCCTTAACTGCTCCATACTCTCCTCTATACCAACAAGCCTATCACGCATACCTGCTAGTATCTGTGCAATATCAGCAAGCCTATCCATGACCTCCTTATACCCTATTAAGCCTGCTACTGTATACCTGAACTCCTTATCCTCCTCAAGCAACTTTATCAAAGCATCTTTCAGCTCCGATCTGTTACCTTCTTTACCCTTCTGCACAATTATACTTCTTTAAGAAGTAATATAAAGATAAGGCTCTATGAGCAGTAATAAATGAGCAACTCTGCAAGAGTATTTGCTAAATCTTATCTATTCTATCTATCCATCCATCTCTCTCAACATCCTAAGAATCCTGATCTTTAAGCTTGGGAAGTTCGTTCTTGATGGTTACCCAGACTAGCTCTAAATACTCCAAAATACTCATGGATTAACTTATCCCTCATACCAGCAATATCTCTCCATGGAACCTCGCTATGCCTTACCTTCACTTCCCTGCTCAAATTCTTTGCTGCTTCACCAATTATCTCAAGCCCTCTTAAGACTGCATACTGCTTCTCTACATTCTTAAAGAACTCTTCTCTGCTAAGACCTTCTACAAATCTCTCTATGTTATATATTGCATCCAAGATATGCCTTAAGTATACATCATCTCTTTTCATATATAATCCGCATTTCCTTTCTTACATCTTCCACTATGTATGGATTTAAACTACTAAAGATCACTAGATCAACCTTCCTCTTAAATATCCTTCTCAGTTCACCTTCTATCCTAACCAGATCAAGAAGGCTCTTCTTGCTACTCCTATCAAATTCTATGGCTATATCTATATCACTCTTCCTTTTCTGCTCCCCCCTAACGAAGGAACCGAAGATAGCCATAAACACTATATCGTTCTTTTTGCATATCTCTGCAAGTTTATCCTCTAAGCCCTCTCTCTTTAACTCTTCTGGAAGATTCTGGATCTCAATTTTAATACTCATACATTAATTGTTATGTGTTAATTGAATTTAAATTTAAGCCTACCCTATACGTCTTAGGCTCTGTTAACCTCATTGCCCTCTAGCATACTGTACATGCTTCACTAAACCCCTTAAGTTAACAGAACCTATGATCAAGAAGATAAGAATATAATGGAAAGGCTATACAGTACATTAAAGATAGAAGAGTGCTTTGATGATTACTTCCCATGTAATAAAGATGATTGTAATAAGAAGCATGTTATTAACTGGTTTAAAGTATTCACAATATACTTTAATGTAAGGATAGACTTAAGCAAGTTCATAAGAGTATTCAACTATGATGGTGGTTAAGTTAACAGA
>Ga0079992_123392_pt1 | contig 51824 bp, 51 predicted proteins | sample FaiFalFF_MnMetaG_3_FD_69197 | JGI IMG/M metagenome (GOLD analysis project Ga0079992, IMG submission 69197) | Freshwater microbial communities from Yellowstone National Park, Wyoming, USA - Fairy Falls B (FF_Mn_B) MetaG (SPADES assembly) (version 2) | ecosystem: Environmental > Aquatic >...
ACGCCCCATGTATCAGGCGTTGCAGCCCTCCTGAAGGAGGCATACCCTAGATGGGGACCTGCAGATATTAAGAGGGCTATAGTTGAGTCAGCGTCTCCGATACCTCTCTCAGATATTTATGAGACCCCTAACCCGCTTGAGCAGGGTACTGGGATGGTAAGAGCTCTGGATGCTCTTAACAACCCCCTAAGGATGATCTTCACGGGAGGAGCTCTACAGGGGTTGACACAGACACTCATTGTACCTCCGGGAGACAACGCACTTACGTCTCTAGCTATATATAATGTTGGCAACTACACCCTCGGGGTTGATATAAGCTCAACAGATCTTGTCAGCTATCTCGGAACAAATGTTATTAGAAAGACCGCGCTCACAATATCTCCCCCAAGCGTCTCCATAGGGCCTGGAGGAAGTGCAAGCGTTACAATAACTGTGTCGGTGCCAAGCAGGACCCCTCCAGGAACCTATGTGGGTTATATAATCGCAACAGCAGGCTCTTATAGTACTAGACTCCCAATATCGATTGTCGTCCCAGCAAGCCTCGTTGAGAGTAATATAAGCTACTCACTGGCGATCTCGACTTATATAGGTGCTGGACCGCCTGAGTGGGTTACATATAGGCTATATATATCCCAGCCAATAGGAGAGCTGGCAACAATAACATCCTACTCAGAGTATCCTCTACCGCTGAGCCTATACATGTTGACACCGTCTAATAAGTTCATTGCATCTATAAGCGGCCTTAGATTTCCTGAGAGAGGCGAGTATATATTGATCATAGAGGTTCCAGGAGATTTCGCACTCTTTGGAAAGGCTGAGATCTCTATAGTTGCCTTGAAAATCTCTAGAGGCCTTTCACAGATAGCTAACATATCTAGGGATCTGGCTTCTCTGAGAAGCGATCTAGAATCTATAAATATTTCCACCCACCAGAGGATCTCAAACATAGAGCTTAACATATCATCAATAAACACGGCGATAGACATGCTCAGAGGAGTTTTTGGAGCCCTAAACACGTCATTAGAGATTACTACCCAGCAAATAGCAATAATAAGGGGTAACGTTACAGAGCTAGCCCAGAGGATAAGTGAGAACACGGTATCAATAGCCAGTGTGAGAAGCTCTCTCCAGGATTTCATAAGCACAGCGGAGAGGAGATTCTCAGGGCTGGAGGGAACACTATTAACCGCGATCAACAACATAACATCCCTGAGAAACAACCTAGAAAGATTCCAGCAAAGCACGCAACAATCCATAGCCGATATCCAGAATACAATCACATCATTAACAAGAGATCTAAACACAACCAATCTCTACACAAGAATAGCCCTAGCACTAGGTGTAATAGGGATAGCGATAGGAGCAACCTCCATAGCCCTAGCTAGGAGGAAGAAATAACTTTTCCCACCCAACACAAGCACACATATATGATAGAAATAATCAACCTCTACCTTTTTATCTATACTAAAGGCTCCAGTCATTAGGTCAGATAGAGATCAGAGTAACTTATAGATCAAAACCATAAAGAGCTTAACTACGATTATGATGCTGATAAAACGAATAAGGGGCTGAGAGCTATATGAAGCAGGGGCCCGTAGCTCAGCCAGGATAGAGCGCTGGCCTTCGGAGCCGGAGGTCCGGGGTTCAAATCCCCGCGGGCCCGCCACATTATGATCTCACTGTACTATGTAGTTTGAAGTAGGGTGCTAATGTTAAGCATTATCGTCATTCCTTTAGCTATATTCCCAGCGTATACTTTGTGTATACTTTGAGAACACTCCTCTAAAATCATATCAAAGTGTTATAGAGGTACCATAATTCATGATATTTGAAACCAAATACGAAATTTACAAATCCATATATGACCCCTCCCCGCCCTAAAGGGTGAGGCTTTCAGTTGTAAGATCACTATCAATATAGGGACAATTGCCATAGATATGGATAATCGATGCCCCTTACATATGTTCGCCATAAATAAGTTCACATATCTAAACTATTATTCTTTTCACGTTTCTGGGGGCGACTTAAAGAGGGGTGTTTAACCCTATTATTCACTATTATTATACTAACCTCTCCTAACCTTAGAGGGGAACTCTCGGTTTTAAATTATGTTTCAGATTTGTGTTGATATCTGAGAAGCTATTTATTAGTCTGGGTATTCTACCATATTCTGGGTGTTTTGTATAAGCAGGGTTGTCAGGGTTAGTAAGAAGAACACTATCTACATACCAAAGGATATTGCAGAGAAGCTTGGAATTGTTGAGGGCTCATACCTGGAGCTAAGGGTAGAAGGAGACAAGCTTATGGCCATCCCTATACCGAACCCTTTCTGGCTTGCATTAAAAGGATCCAAATTTGCCGAGACTACTTTAGATGAGATAGAGAGGATTAGTGAGGAGGAGCAGATCAGATATGAGGGTGAAAATTCTTCTTGACACATCTTTTCTTCTACCAATAATCGGGATTAGGGTTAGAGAGGTTGAAGATTTGCTGGAGAGGCTTTGGACTAGATATAAAAGGGGCGAGGTCGAGGTTTACTATACAGAGCTAAATATCCTTGAGATAGCTTGGAAGTTAAGCAAGATCCACTACAACCCTATAGCAGTGAAGAGGGGTTTAATGAGTATTGAGAGAAATTTCGTTAAAGCACCTTTGAAACATACCTCACTAATCAAAGCCCTAGAGCTTAGGAGAAAGAATTTTAGGGATTTGATAGATCTGCTGCTATACTCAATAGCACGTGAAAATAACTTGCAATTCCTAACACTGGACAAGGAGCTCATCAACTTCCTAGAGAGTATAGGGGAGGACACAAATATCATACTGACCTCCTCCCCGCCCTGAAGGGGTGAGGCTGTTGCCGGTTTAGCGTTTAATTTAAATATTTTCAGTTGCTTCTAATTACTTGGTTGGTGTTGGAGAAGCTCTTAAAGACCCTTAAAAGAACAATAATCCTAGAGGGCTGGACTAACAGTATTGGTAGGCAGGCTCTTAGAGAGATTGAAGATGCATATAGGGAGATGCTGGATGTTATGATTGACTACGCTCTAGAGTATAGAGCTTCTCAATCCACTTTACACAGGATCTTCTATAACAGGTTTAGAGAGGAATATCCATGGCTTCCCACGAGGATTATCAAGGGGTGCTATAGAGATGCCATTAGAAGGGCTAGGTCATTCAAAAAGCTTAAGAAAAAAGGACAGGCGGAAAGAGATAGGCCTGAGATAAGGAGTATAACAATAACATACTCTGATTCCCAGGATTGGAAATTGAGAGAAGGCTATGTAGAGGTTAGAACACATAGGGGGTGGATCAGGATAGCCTATAGAAATCATAGACAGCTACATAGATACCTCTATAACAATTGGAAGCCATCAAGCGAGTTAAAGCTGAAGCTAACTGATGGGAAGATCCTTGTATATCTAACCTTAACAAAGGAGTTCGAGGTATCTTATAACCCGGATAACGCTGTTGCAGTGGATATAAATGAGAACAATGTTACACTAGCTGTCTTTGTGGGTAGGAAATTACACGAGATCTATAGGATCGAGACTAGCATTGGCAGGATCGTTATAGCATATTCTGAGAGGAGGAAGAGAATAGCGGAGAATAGATCCACTAGGGATAGAATTGCTAGGAAAGCCCTTAGAAAGCTTCGTGAGGGGGAGAGGAAAGAAGATATCATCTATAAAACAGCTGGGATAATCGAGGAGATCGCTAGAAAATATAGTGCCACAGTAGTTGTTGGGAATGCCCATAGGGGTAAGAGTAGAATGGCTGGCAATGCTAATAAAAAGAGTCTGAGGCATAGGATCCACCAGTGGTGCGCCTCAAAACTAGTAGAGATATTGAATAACAAGCCGTTACATGTTGTCGAAGAATCTGAGGCATACTCCTCATCAAGAGATCCATTTAGCGGTAAGCCCATCAAGAGATACACCCCCTCTGTGATTCGCATTGCGCTGAGAGGGGGTAGAAGGGTGAGGGTTATAAAGATACAGATGAGGCTAGCAAGGCTGAGCAACGGATTAACCATGGATAGAGATATGATAGGTGCTATCAATATTGGTTTGAGATATCTATCCTCAGATGGGAGCCCAGTGGCGTTAGGCTCTACAGGCACCCATGCGGCTTGGGCGAAGCTGGTGATCCCGAGCCTAGGTGCAACCCCGCTAGCGGAAATACAAATATTCACAAATACCATCAAATACCGTTAGCGGGGAAACGCTAGCTCTCGAAGGGTAGGTGGATAGGTTAGATAGAGGTTAATGAGGTGAAAAGAGAAGCCCAATGAAAGTGAACACTTGTGTTTCGACTCCTATAAGTATCATTAATTACTTGTTATAGCTAGTCTCATATCAACTAATATCCCCCGGTGTGAATTATTAATTGTGAAGACTCTTGAGAACTAAAATAATAACCTCTATTGGGCCATCATCCAAAAGCCAAGAGATCTTGAGGGAGTTTTATAGATTAGGTGTTAGATGTATGAGGATAAACTTCGCTCATGGAGAGACCAAATTCTGGGGAGAGATAGTGAGTGTCATAAGGGATCTAGAAGCATTGGTAAGGGATTATATATGCCTAATAGGGGATCTTCCGGGACCCTCCATAAGGTTAGGCGACTTTGGAGAGCTTTCGTTTAAAAGAGGAAGTAAGATCGTGTTTTCAAACACCGGAGATGGCATTCCTGTACGTGATATCGAGTTCTACGAATTGGTTGACGAAGGCGATATAATATTGCTCGACGATGGTAGAGTAGTACTAGAAGTTGTATCTTCTAGCTGGGAAAGGGTAGAGACTATAGCACTAACCGACGGGATCCTTAGATCCGGGAAAGGGCTTGCGATCAGAGGTAGAGAGATGAGCTCTCAAATCCTGAGGGAGAGAGATCTAGAGGCTCTTAGGTTTTCTATTGAAAATAGCTTCTCATACGTAGGCGCTAGTCATGTGAGGAGCCCTGAGGATCTTAGGGTTGTAAGGAAAACGATACAAAGTTTAGGCGGAAAGCAGAAAATTCTAGCAAAGATAGAGAATATGAGTGCGGTTAAAAACATAGAATCCATAGCTGAGGAGGCAGATGGAATTGTGATTGCTAGAGGTGATTTGGGGATGAATGTAGGTTTAGAAGAGATCCCAGCGATCCAAAGAAAAGTCATTAATATATGCCGTGAAATGGGAAAGCCTTGTATAGTTGCAACCCAGATCCTTGAATCTATGATGAGCTCTCCGGTTCCCACAAGAGCTGAGGTTGGAGATCTCTATAACGTAGTAGCACAGGGGGTTGACGGGATAATGCTAACGGGCGAAACTGCTGTAGGTATATACCCTATAGATGCTGTTAAATGGGCAAAGAAGGTTATAGAGAGAGCTGAAAAAGATCCAGAAATCATATATAGAGACCTAGAACCAAAAGAACTTGCATCCAATACTGGAAAGAAGAGTAGGTTTCCATATGGAATCTATAGGCTTTCTGAAAGCATGCAAGCTCCCATAGTGATAATAGACGAAGATCTTAAGAATGCCACCATGATTTCTGTGAATAAGCCAAAACATAGAATCTATTTCATCACAAACAACATAGATTTGTATAGGCAGGCACATCTACTCTGGGGTGTAGAACCGATTTATATTAAAGATCTCTCAGGTGACCGTGACACAATTCAATACATAAAAGAGAAGATCTTGAAAGAGACATCAGAAGCAAATCCATATGACAAGCTACTACTGATAAACAATATTTCGAATAAGAAGAGCATAGAAATAGTAGAACTGTAGATAGATCGGGAGATGTCTTCTCTCTATACCTTAGAGGACAGAGTTCTTCAACTATAATAGAAGAGCTTTTATAGCTTAGTACAGCCGAAAGTCTCGCAATTTAAGGCTAGTGGGTCAGTAAGCTTATAAGCCACCGTAGATATATATTGTTGAGTCGTATCCCCAAGTCCCGCAATATGCGGGATAGGGGTAACGCGCCTAAAACCAGGCGCAGGGCTAAACCATGCAATAGCATGGGATGTAGCCTCAAACCTATCCACCTAGGGGAGCTTCTCTCCTCCAAGGTGGATAGGTTTGAGGCTAGACGAAGTCTAACGAAAAATATGAGGGGGAGGAAAGATGGATCAGGTGCAGGCTAAACAGGTCCCTCCAGGGCAGAGATATATACCTAGATTTATAATATATGCGGAGTTTGGGATCCCGAAGGTTGATATAGGGAAATATAAATTAAAAGTCGAGGGGCTTGTGGAGAGGAGGCTGGAGCTCAACTATGAGGATCTGAAAAAGCTGGTTGACCTCGAGTATGTCTCGGATTTTCACTGTGTTACAGGTTGGAGCGTTGCTGATGTTAGGTGGAGGGGTGTATCTCTGAGGAAGATCATGGATATGGCTGGGGTGAAGAACGATGCTAGGTGGCTATTTACAATCAGCTTAGACGGATATACAACAACTATTTCTATAGAGGATGCTAGAGATCCAAGAGCTATGATTGTCATTGAAATCAACGGGAAGCCTTTAACCATTGAACAGGGATTCCCAGCCAGGATCTTTATACCCCATCTCTATGGCTGGAAAGGGGCTAAATGGATCGAGAGACTTGTCTTCATAGACCACTATGTTGATGGATATTGGGAGGAGCGCGGCTACCATGAGAGAGGCAATGTTTGGGAGGAGGAGAGATTTAAAGGATCTAGTGGAAGACATCTCAGAAGACGTGTAGCTGGTTTCACATGACCCTCTTCCCACCCTTCTAGGGCGGGGTTTCCACCGCTGTGATCTCTGGCATTACCCTTCCATGCGGAATTAGCTCTTTCCACGATCATCGGAGTGGGGGATAATTGGTGGGGAATCCTCCCCTACCAGGTCATCGAGGGCTTGAGCCCTAGAAATTAACCCACGCCTTGGGGCTTAAAATCGAAGAATCCTCTCTCTAACTCTCTTTAAGCAGGAAGAGATTCAGTTATGGTTGTTTTAAAACTATTTTTGGATAAGCCGGAGGGCTATATAGACTCTTGAGAGACTTCCATGAACATATTGTGTGCTGAAGAATATCATTCTATAATGAGGATTTTCTCTGATGAAGTTTTTAAGCAGCCTAAACTGATCTAGAGATATTGCTAGAATGACTATAGAGCCTTCTCTAAGTAGATCCATAGCTCTGTTAAGAAATAATATGGGTAGCTTAAGTGTTTCACTACTATAGACTCTGCTTCTCCTTCCATAAGGAAGATCTGATATAATGGCATCTGCACATTCCCTTCGAAAGGCCGGGTGCATAGCGTCCGCCACCACTGGATCGAAGATACATTGACGCTTAACTATTCTTTTAGAGACAACAGTCTTTTTAACATCTATATCGCTTCCAACGACAACTCTAGGAGATGTTCTGGCACATAGCTCATCTAATATATAGCCATAGCCGCAGAACAGATCGAGGATAGTTTTCTCCTTGCCACATAAGTACCTGCATATATTAGCCATGAAAGCTATATCTTCTTTCCTCATATATTTTTTATCCTCAACATCTTCTACATATTTCATCCTAGTAGCAATAGGATATCCAATTACTACTATATTTCCCACTACTATTGAAAGCCTATCAGGACATTCTGATCTATTATTGACGTTCCTAACCTCTTCTGAATCTTTGCTAAACATCTCTTTTTGGTTTCTCAATATCTCATCTATGATTAATGCATAATCACAATTTGCCCTCCTCCTACCGAGACTATATATTTTAAGATCTATTTTAGACCTACATTTGAAGAAACCTTTTAAAGATCTGATCGCTGCATAGGGAGTGAATCCATTCTTAAAAAGCCCCATATATAATGGAACACCTACTTCCTTTATATAGGCTAGTGTAATATCGCTGAGATCCTCAATAGGAAAACTAAGCCTGGCAACAGCTAGTCCTGGCTCTACATGGAGTAGAAAATACCCCCCTCCAATCATTCCAAGCATATTCAGCATCTCTATATAAGACAGCTCCGGATGATCTTGAGATAGGAGGAAATAGTACTCGGTATGTTTCATATTAGATGTTGAGAGCGCCATATCTCAACACCTAACTATTTGCTACCATTAAACAATCTCCTCCACATTTTAACTTTAAAAGTGGAAATTCCTAAGACCTACTATAGGTGACAACCTCTACAGACCTATTTACGGCTGAAGTCTATTTTTCTAGTGATAAGAAAAACAAACCTAATGATCCCTTTAAGATACTCTCTTACATTGCTAAACCTTTCTTGGCCATAGGGGGTTCCCACGAAAAGTACAAAACAGGATTTAAGGACTAGTATCTCTGTTAGAAGATTATTTAGAACCTATGATTATGGTTATTATCTCGAGTGATACCATATATATGGCGTGTATATATGGACGAGAAACCCTCAGAAGGTATTTCCATAATATGTATAAGGGATCGTGGCGCCTCAGGCTATGAGGTAAAAATAGCTATATATAAGACGTTAATTGGGTCTAAAATCTACGAGGAGATACACACAGCTAAAGATCTGAGACTTGATATAAGGGGAAAAGTGATGAAGATCGGGAATAAGGAGATATATCTAGTATCAGAGGAACCCGTCCTAGGCATATTTAGAGGAACTGGGGAGCTATATATATCCAGAATGGTTGGAAAAAGTTGAAGAGATACTTATTCATATCCAAGAATAGCTTTGGCTATAGACCCTGTGATAGAGAGTATCTACTAGGTCTTCTCAGATGCTGCGCGAAGACCCCGAATATAAGGATCGCTTCTAGACATGTTGAAATAGAGGTTTGGGATCCAGATCTTCCCACAGTAGTAGCCCTCATAAGAGGGGTCGTGGGAGAAATAATTCTCTGGAGATCTCTAGGAGAAGAGATAGTGCAGCACTACACAGCAAATATGCCTGAGATCTTAAGGAGATTTGTAGATCTATTTAATGAGGAGAGATTCTGGGAAGCCCATGAAGCTCTTGAACCTCTCTGGAGATCAACAGGAGAAAGGGTTCTACAGGGTCTTATCCTAGTTGCAGCCTCCTTCGTGAAGATCCAAGAAAGTAAGGTTGAAGAATTCAAGGTATTAGCGAAGAAAGCCCTTACAATGCTTAATAATATGTCCAGATATATGTGTATAGATATTAGCAGGGTTAGAGAGACCCTGAAGGTCTCTATAGAGACCTTCTCTCCCTTTAAAATAACATGCAATGAGTAGCTATTAAAGATCATCGGAAAGCTATACTTCCCTTAAATATGGGAGGGAGGGTCTCTTACTAACTAGCTCAGGCATTGTGAGCTCTACCTTTGGATAGCCTTTTGAGAGTTCTTTTAATAAGTTTATAAAGGATTCCACAGTATACGTCCTTTGATCCCCTGATGGTCTTTCCCTAACAGTTATAGTTCTTGTCTTGACCTCTCTATCCCCTATTATTACTACGAAATATATCCACTCTATTCCTGCATCCCTAAGCTTCTTAGCTAGGCTCTCATCTCTATCGTCTATATCGACTCTAAAGCCTTTCTCCGATATCGACTTATAGACCTCAAGTGCGTATCCCATGTGCTCCTGCTTTATCGGTATGATTCTCACCTGGATAGGCGATGCCCAGAAGGGTAGGTAAGGAGTTCTGCCGCTTTCCTCGATCCTTGCTGCTGTGTCAAAGAGCATGTATATATATCTCTCAACACTCCCAATAATAGCTGTATGTATTATTATGGGTCTCTTCTGAGCACCGCTTGGGTCTACATATGATATACCGAATCTCTCTGCATTACCAATATCTATTTGGAAGGTAGCTATCTCCCTGGGTCTCTGGGTAACATCGATAATATTGTACTCAACATTAATTACCCAGTAGTAGATATTATCTGGGTAAACCACTATTAGGGCTGGTTTTCCGTCTCTTTTAACTAGCTCTGTTAGATAATCCATAGATCTTTCCATAAAGCCCTTAGTAACATTCATAATAGCTACATAGTCTCTCCCCACCTTCTTAGCCTCCTCAAAGATCTTATCCCTTATCTTTAGGGTTAGCCTTATTGCCTCCTCAAGATCCCTGCATAATATATGCATATCGGGCATGTGAAATCTTCTAAGCCTGAATCCTAGGAGTAGCTCGCCCCTCTGCTCATATCTATAGCTATCTGCAACCTCAAACATCCCTATAGGAAGATCTCTATAGCTTAAAATCCAATCTTTTAGCATTGCAAATTGCTGATGACATGCAGCATATCTCATAACAAGCTTCGAACCCTCACTATCAACCTCATACAATCTATCGCCGAAGAGATCTGCATGCTCCTTAACAGCCCTTACAGAGAGATCAAACATATTTGTTCCCTTAACTCTGAAGACGGGTATTCCCAGACTTTTTACTACCGAGTATGAATATTGGGAAACACTGTCGAGTATTGCAGTAGCGTGTGGACTATATCTCATATGGCCTGGATCTGAGAATTCTTCCCACTCAAAACCAAACTTCCTCATATACTCAGATACACGCGATCTCCCGCCCTCCCCCTCTTTTTTAAATACTTCTCTCTCCACGAGAATCCTTAGATCGGGGTATTTGCTGTAGTCAAACTCCTCAGGCCTATAGAGTCTCCCATCTAGATCCAATATATAGTAGGACTTTTCAACAGCCCTTTTAACCCTCACACCAGGCTTTATAGTTCTTGAAAGCTCGCTTAGTGGATGACCATAGCACTTTAACATAAACTCTTTATACCAACCAAAGGGGGCTCTAGATACCTTTACCTCTTTCTCCTTCAAAACCCTCTCCAGATCTACAAGTATTTGAAGGGCCATCTCAGGAGGCGCTAGATCTTGTGATAGATGCGCATAGGGATATAGTAGCACGCTTTCCGCGTTGACCTTTCTCATAATATCTATGATCTCTTCAGATGCTCTCTCAACGATACCTCCATCCAGCTCATCCCCTCTCTCTATTGTAGTAAACACTACCAGCACGTTTTTCTCAAAACCTTCCTTTTTCATGGTATCTTCCGGCTTCTCAACAGCTGGTTCACGAACTTTATAGCTAAACTCCTCTGCATGGATTAACAATATCCTCATAGGTGTACACCCAGCTTATGTTTTCCACATCTGTATAGTCGAATATAGATCTGTAGAAGTAGGATCTCCACATAGATACATTACCCTTCTAAATATCACGATAGTCCCTTTGGAAGCCGTAATATCCATTACATATCACTCACTACCTAATAGCATTCTAGAGCTAATAAAATAAGAGATTTCATAGATCTTTTAATAGATATCATCCCCGCTGAACCCCCATAAACTCCTGCCCTGGATCCTCTATTACATTTATTTGCCTTTTAAAATTAGAATTGCTACAAGTCTCTTCCTTGGACAGAAAAGGAGCTTAGCTGTGGAGAGTCTGTTCATGCTGGGTCTACAATTAAGCTGGATCGATTTTATCTAGGATCTAATCCTATCTCACTATAGCAAGATCTTCTACAGTCTCTGTCTCAAGGGAGACAGGAAGGGGTCTAGGATCTGGAAGGATTCTTATAAGAGCATCCCTTCTTCCCATCACAACCATGAGTTCCTCTATAGTTTCCCTATCGATTTTCAGGAATTTAGAGGCATCACTCCAGAATCTTTTGCTTGGATTGCTAAGTGCTATTAAGAGACCCGAGTTCTCTAGAATCCTATCCCAATCATCCCCAAAATCCCTGAAGCTCTGTGTGGCTAGAAGAACAGATAACCCATATCCCCTGGATAGCTTTGCCAAGTTTAATAGCCTAGTTGAGCTCCTCCCCTTTCTAGTGAGGATCCACGCCTCATCTATCACTATAGCTCCCCCAACATATCTAGGATCTACATGCCTGGATGACATATAGTTAAGCATATCCTGAAAAACTATGTTCATCGCGTAGCTCAGCGTTTCCTCTTTTTCTTTAGAGATTTTCGAGAGTGATATAATATTTATCTCTCCTTCTACAATCTCATAGTGTCCGATCTGCTGTTTTCCACCATCTAGATAGGAGATCTCATCAATGATCCTTGATATCATTATCCTCACATGCTCATCCTCCTGAGAAAGTTCAGAGAGTATGTTCTGCCACGTTGGAGTTGGTGTTTTTTCATATGCTCTCTTGATCGCTTTATATATTGCTGCCTGCATCTTTATATCATTAACATCGAAGGAGCTAACTATAGCTTCAAAAACCTGCCCTGCTCTAGCGCTGGGATCAATATAGAAGGGATAAAGGGATCCCAGAGGGGTTCTAGGGACATCTATGGATCTAAACAAATATCCCCTCTTCAATAGCCTAGCTTCTATATCCCCCTTCACATCTATAGCTAAAATGGTTGTCGAGAGAAGGGAGTGCATCTTTGTCGCGATACTTATTAAGGTCTCTGTCTTGCCGGAACCTGTTGGCCCTACAACTATTATGTGAGGACTCATAGAGCTGTTTGGGTTCCAAAAGACATTCCTTCCACTGTTTATTATCCTGCCTATCAGGATCCCGCTTTTATGGATACCCCTTGAGTGGAGGGACGTCCTTAGAAAAGGGGAGAAATATATAGAGTGGATAGATGATGCTATGAATGGCCTGCTAATCATCTTACTGAGGATCTTTAAAAGAAGTCCTCTAGGCTCTGCGAAAAAACTCGTTAATAGCAGCTATAACCCCCACGCCTTTGAGATCCTCTGCATATATGCCTAGACCTCTAAGCTCTTCCCTTAATATTTCTATTTTGCGGGATAGCTTTTCAATTGCCTCTTCCTCTGTAGATCCTACGGCTGTTACGCCGAAGATCATGTTGATCGAGAATGGCATTTCTCCATTCAATATCCTCTTCTTTATCCTCTTTAACCTCTCAATCTCTGTTCTTAGCTTCTCATTTGACGGATCAGATTCTAATATGATCTGCTTCACCTGTATAGTCTTTTCTATCTTAGCTATTATTTCATCAGATCTCGTGGGGAGCACTATAACTCTTAGATCTATTGGGGCGTTCTCTGCAAGTGTTCTCACATATGAATTCAGTATCTTTCTTAGATCCCTTTCACTGAGATCCTCCGGCATGTCAACAAACTCCCTAACAATTAGAAAGCCTTTTGCAATACACCCCTTATCCCAACAGCTAACGATTCTTCCTTTAACTAGCCTTAGATCTGACGAACCATATAGGATCTTCGTCACATCATCCTTTATCCCTAAGATCTTCTTGATATTCATTATATATCCTCTCCAAAACATTATAGAGCTTATATGATGTTACATATGCTCGTCTAACAAGCTCTTCTATAGATGGAGGACTGATCAGGTATTCCCTATATGCAGCACCATCATATATGTATAGGCGGAGAGATACGTCTACATTACATCTGTCGAGATCAATTCGATTTATTCCAGGCCTTAGATAGCCGTACCTATATAATCCTCCCATAATACTTGTGACAATATAGCTAGCATCTTTAGCAGCCTTAAGGAAGAGGGTGCATCCCCTCCCATAAAATATATCGAAATCCCGTATAGGGGATCTATCTTCATAGGATATATCATCTACATACTTGTAGAAACCCCCCTCAGAACATCTTACCCTATCTAGTGTGCCTCGACCAGCATATCTATTTAAGCACCCCTCTAGCTCCTTAAGAGTGACATCTGTTAAGAAGCGCCATATAAAGCCTCCAGTCTCGGCAACAATTGATATCTTGGCAGGTATTTCGCATCCAGAGATATTTAGAACTATTTCGTCTTCTCCCTCCACGCTCTTTTCAAAGACCGTGTTTAGGCAGGAAAGTCTCAGCGTGACCCTCTCTACATTGAGACCCCCGATCGTGTCTATTTTCAAGTGTAATTCGCTATATCCTTCTCTATGTATAATTTCTAGCTTCGGCGTTATATCTATAGATCTACCCCTTATAAACGATCTATAGAATGCCTCTCCTTCTAACCCCCTAAAACCTGCTATCTCGAGCTCTGCCTCTTCAGCGCCTCTATCTACGCATATATCTAACTCGATGGGCGCTGTATTTCCTCTATATCTGAATTTTTTCTTACCAATAACCCTCTCTCCCACTTTTACCCTTGCAACATATTCATAGAGGTCATGAAACCCCTCTTTTCCCTTCACATTAATTATAGCCTTTATATATCCAGGGGTATTGCACCCAGTATAAATTCCGCTTGATGCTGTGATCATCTCAGCCCTTACTACCTCGATCTCTGGCAGAGGTATGTTTAGCCTGGCATCTAATACCTGATCTTCTAATAGATCTTTAAGCGCTATTCTAACCTCTACACTATTTACAAGCATCTTCGGCATTATTTTAGCAATATAGATGTCTCCATTCCTAGCGTAATTTTGAACATCTATAGGCCCTCTCAGGCTCACATCCAGAAAAGCTTTAGAACCTCTCACATATATCCCGGGCTCCTGCTCAAGCTCATCTATAAAGATCTCATCTTCTTTGTCGGGATCTACAACACCTATGAAGTAGCCTGCTATACAGAGAAGCTTATCTTGAAAGCCCCAACACGTTATATCTTCTCTCTTCTTCAGCTCTTTTAGAACCTTTCCATCTGTCGATGTGATCAGGATCCTGCCGCCTGTATCAATAACGATTCCTTTATAACCTGCTGAAACAGCTTTCACTGTGTGTTCCCGTATCTCGGGTCTAATTAAAATAGAATCCTTTATAGCTAGAATATTGCCTGATGCCAGTACTATATGAGAATCTCTGGTAAAACCTATATATGTAGGTTTCTCTGGCAGTCTCGCTATAGGTTTAAAGCTCTTTAGATCGCTCTCTATAAGCCACCCGCTTTTCTCATCATATAGGAGAAGCTCCCTCCTCTCAGGTATCCATGCAACTGCCTTTGAGCTTAAAGGTGTCTCTAAATAGAGACCCTTGCCAATATATATAGAGCCCTTCCCACTAACCTCTATGCTTGCGACTCGATGCCCCATACTACATAGGCTGGGGGATCCCTTGATATCATAGAAGGAGTAGCCTCCAAAGTCTGCTCCAAAGTAGATTCTAGTATATCCATCAGATTCATAAGCTATTAGAGAGTGTCCCTCCGCTCTTTTTAAGCAGTAAGAGCTGATATTATAGGTATATCCCTGATCAATTGCCGCCACTCTCTTCCTAAACCCTTTCAATGACATGAGAAGCACTATTCTGTCTGTGAACGGCGCATAGCCTATAATCGATCCCACATCTATATCTCTTACGCTAAGCCTCTCCCCTAACACCTCGATCAGATGCCCCCTTTTCTTAGAAGAAGCTATAAAGGTATTCTCGCTGAGCGGAGCGATCTTGGACTTGTTTTCCAAGTTATAGCATGTTGAATCTATACAGAGCTTGGGAATATCTGATACGACGTAAAAGATCCAAGGCTTTGTTGAGCTAGCCTTGATCCCTATCGAGGGTCTCATTATGATATCTATATTGCCTTGCACCTCTTCGAACACTACCTCAGGGTTGATCTTAGAGGGTTTCAGTGTAAGACCATAGCTAGCTAGAAGATGCGGTATTTCTATTCTCCTCACCTCTTCCACCTTATAGCTCTTTCTGATCCTCTGGATCAAATTTACCACCTCAGAGGCATAAGCAGTAAGAGAAGAATCATCGATATCCCAGGAACAAGAGTATTATAGACCTCGCCGAAGAACACCTTAGAGGATATAAGGGACGCTGCAAGCACAGAGACTGCTGATAATAGGAACATATATAGCTCCCCAACATGCATCATAGAAACAACCTGGGAGAGGAATATTGGCTGTAGAAGCGAGGATGCTAGAGGGATCGAAGATGAGAAGAGCTTGTTAACACTTTTCGAAAGTATATCTCCTATCTCATCAGAAAACCTATTAAACACATATGGATCTATTTCACCTTTCTCCATTAGAAATCTAACCGAAAGCGCTATATAGCTTAGTATCCATGGAAATGATAGCTTTATATCCCTAAGATATCTATCCATATCAAAGCCTGCTAAAGTTCTATATATCCTTACATAGCTTCCAGCTGCTTCTAAGAGTCTCTTGATCAGCCCTATATTTTTAATATAAGAGATAAATATTATTATAGAGACAAGGCCTAGAACTATTAATAATAAAGAAAAATAGATTATAATAGATCCTCCTAGTAATAGCTGAGTTGGTGATAAGAGCTTTATATATATAATTACATAGAGACCTATAAGGGTTGAGAGAGATAATGCTTTAAGCACCATATAGAGTCTCGACGATAACACTGAGATCTGCCTAAATGGATATGGCGTTGCTGGTATAGCTATGATTATAAGGGGCGTCGCTATAGTAATCATAATAGCTGTTGAGATCGCTATATAGCTACCAACTACAGAAGAAATACCTAGAATCAGCATTGGCGCTGTCGTCATAACCATTACGGCTAGCAGACCTCCCTGAGCAGAAAGATCTATTATACGAGAGATCTGCCTTGAAGACTCTTTGATCATCTCCGCCCCCATAGATCTTAGACTCTCAACCCCCACGCCCTGGGCTATGCCAGCGATATAGCTAAGAAATATCCTTTTAACAGCTCTCGGCATGCCTGCGATACTTTCTAAAGCATCGTATATGCTTATATATTTAGATATGTTGATCAACCTCTTTGATACGCTTGAGAAGTATTTAAAAACCCGTCCTTCATTATCATTAGCGGCTATAAATGTTAGAACCTCTATTAATTCAGTTCCTGTTTTAGCTGTGACTGATGCCATAAACACTAGATATGGGAGCTCCTCAGTAAGTCCTTTCCTTCTTTCAATCGACTTCGAGATCCTCTCTACTATCCTATAGCTAGATAGTAGGGTTCCACCCATAGCTATCAAAAGGGCTAGTTCAAATCTATAGTGTATGTTTATAAGAGTTAAAGCTAAGACTGATGCTACTATAGAAGCTAGAGATCCTATTAGAGCTACTCTATTCTCAGCTTTAAGCAATATATAGTCTCTATAGCTAGAAATCGAAAGTGAGATAAAATCGATATATTTTCTTTTGATATCAGCTAGAAGCCCCACTACTGCTCCCCCTTTCAGCTATAGCTGTTATTACCTTCTCCTTCACATAGGAAGGCAGTCTAGAGCTGTTTAATATAAGCTCTTCAGCACTTGGCTCTCTTGTTTTAAATGAGTAGAGAGAATAAAGATTTCTAATTTTTATATCATCCCCCATGGGAATTATCTCATCTACACTGCATACACACCTAGATATTCTACGTGTTTCTCGGCACTCGGTGCTCATTACAACTATGGTCCATATACTGCTGATCTGATGCTTAGATAGACTTATTGGTGGGGACATAAGCCTTGTAACCACTTCTTCCGAGGATCCCCCATGGAAAGTTGTTATAGCACCCATACCCATATTAAGGGCCTGTGATAGAACTTGCGCTTCTGCTCCTCTCGTCTCACCTATAACAAGGATCTTGTTAGCTGATGACCTCAGCGCTGCCTTTGCGAGGAGGAATTGATCTATATGAAGAGATCCTAGATCATAGGTTGCATACCTTATCCAAGGGCTATTCTCTGGTATATCTATCTCAGGAGTATCTTCTATAACAATAACCTTCCATGTAGGGGGTACAAAGCTATAGAGCATCGCCTTTAAAAGCGTGGTTTTACCGCTAGAAGGAGGCCCTGCAATCACAATAGAGCCCCTGCCCCATATCACAAGCCTTAGATATTCTGCTACAGCCCTTGGAATAGATCCCCTTTCAACTAGCCATTCAATGGTTATCTTCTCCTTCAGTTTTTTCCTTATAGATATCTCTGGCCTTTCACCCGCAACTATGATGTCTACCATGTGAACCCTGTGCCCACCATCAGAGCTTGGAAGCTGTGTATCTATTATAGGGTTAGATCTAGAAAGATATACACCACATCTAGCAGAGATATATCTCTGTAGTGAGAGCACCTCATCTTTGTTAAGCACTATATTTGTCCTAATCATATCCACGCTAGGGTTCATCTCAATAATGCTTCTGTGCCTAATCCAAACAGGGCCTGGACCGCCTATGCTTATATCCTCTACATATGGATCGTCTAGGAGAACCTGTATTTTGCCGTATCTAAGTCTCTCCTTAACCAAGTAGATAGAGAGATCCGCATAATTATGCGGAATATTATAGATCCTTTTAAGAACCTCCGCTATATAGTAATCATCTAGATCCCGATCTTCTGGAACATATTTTAACAACTCTCTAGAAGCCTTATCTATAATAGCTAACAACTCTCTAGAAGGTTTTGGAACCAACTCTGAAAGATATATATACTCTCCATCTAAGCTCATAATAGAGATTTTATAGGGTCCCACACCATATTCAAGTAGGATCTCTCCAAGCATCTCTGAACCTCCACTATCCTGGTTTATGGTATTTACGCTATCTTCACCTATTCTACTAGCTATTTCAACGGATCTCTTGTTTCTTATAAGTCTTCTTTTTAAAATAGATTCAAGTTTTTGGGGATGAGAAAAAAATATTTTTTGATGTAGCCTGTGCAAAAGCATTATTAAATCCCCGTTGCCTTTATCATCTTCTGAGTATTCGTAGCAAGTGATCTTACAGTTACAACCGCACCATTAACATTTGAAGCTCCGCTGATATTTATCATAAGAGTTTTGCTTGACTTGGGATCTATAGTTATTGGAAGACTTCCTGATAGGGTTGAATTAAAATTCTGTAACATAACTGACCCATTGCTTGTTGTATACACGACTGATATGTCTTCAACATTTATAGGATCGTTACCATTGTTAGTAACGGTGATACTCACTAATATTGTATTCGTATTGATAGGCTTAGCGTTGTAGGTAACTGCAATAGATTCCAACTCAGGCATTTTGGCTATCTGTCCTGTTAACCATGCCTGGAGGATAAACATTACTGGAATCGCTATCGCAACAGCTATCATAATCACTACTAATTCGCTTAAACCTTTTACATGTCTTTTTCCACCACTCATGCACATCCCCATAGAAATGCTCTGTATTTAAAAACCCTCAGGGATCAGCGAAAGTATTCTTGCCAGTTAATAATCACCGATAATTAAGATCTCTTATAGCTGGATCCTTCATTAGGGCTATAAGAGATTGGGAGATCTATGCTAAGATTTTTCATGTATTAGTGATATGGCTCCCTCACCGTTCTGGATGGCGGGTTTCCACTGTTGGGGTCTTGGGCGTTATTCTTTCTAAGGGGGTTGGGTTTTAACCCGTTGTGGGTTACTATGTAGCTTGCTATCTTCTTGATCTTTACTTTGTAGCCGATTCTCCTAGTTATGTTGCTTGCCGCATTTAGATCAGCATTGATTCTCCTTTTAGTTTTTCTGCATATATATAGCCCTCTATATATTCTTCCATTGCTGTGAATTTCGCTGCATAGTGAGCACTCCATGCTTGTGTAGCCCTCTAGAGCTAGGTATAGCTCTATCCCATATTCTTCCAGCACCTCTCCAAGCCTCCTGGCTATCCCTCTAAACCATCATATATTATAGTTGATGATCTCAATACAGTTTAAATAGATCCTCGAATGGAATAACCAGCTTCTCAGTTCTAGAGATTTTTAACTATAACTAGAGGTACCAGCTGATTTTCTCTTATAGCTAACTTCTTTTAATTTTAAACACGAGCTGCTAATATAGCCTACTGGTATTCACATATTATGTGGAGAGTATGCCAAAGATAATTGTTGATGAGAGGGAAAGAATGTCAAAGATACCCCAGATATTGAGTAGATTGGGTGACTATGTTGTATATAAGATGCTAGATATTGGAGACTATATAGTAGCGAATACAATTGCTGTGGAGAGAAAGACCATCTCTGATCTTGTTAAAAGTATATTTGATGGCCGCCTATTCGATCAGGTGAGAAGGCTTTTGGAAGTATATGAAAGAGCTGTTATATTGGTTCAAGGCTTGCCCTCCGAGATCAGGCTTCATACCGATAGATGGCAATCGGTATATGGATCATTAGCAAGGCTTGTAGAGGAAAATGGCATTAGCGTTATATTTTCGTCGGATGATGAGGAGGCCGCTTATTTTATACATTCACTTGCCCAGAAGAGCCAGAATATCTTTTATAGATATCCCATAGCTCATAAGAAGCCGAAGTTAGAGAGTATTGAGGAGTGGCAGCTATACATAGTACAGAGCTTACCATATATAGGACCGAAACTAGCTAGAAGGCTACTCAGAAAATTTGGAAGTGTATTAGCAGTCTTCAGCGCAAGCCCCTCAGAGCTAAGCAGGGTTGATGGTATCTCCGAGTGGAAGGCCCAAGAAATTGTTCGAATCCTTAGAAGCCCATATAGAGAAGAAGAGAAGCAGGCTAACGCCGGCGAAGGCTATAACAATTCTTAATAATAAGATTAAATCCTAGCTATGTGACCTAGAAGATCTCCCGGCTTTCAGCTCTCTGGCAATGAGAATCGCTATCAACCATATTAACACTATCCTGGTAAACGCTATCCACTGTATCGGGCTCTCTCTATGCCAGGGGCCTCTACTCTCAATACCCAGAGATCCTGAGATGATGCTCTCATAGAACCACAATATCATAACAATGGTGTTCAGAATATCTTGAAGTAGGAGTAGGTAAGGCTTTCTACCTCTAAGAACTATATAGAGGGGGGAGATCATGATATTCATCTGGGGTGAATATACATATGAGAAGCTTATAGAGAGAGAGGTAGAGATTAGAGAAGCTGTTATAGAGAGGTGTTTCACAGTAAAACTGTGTCTGTATATATACATGAAGTAAAGAAGGGGTATAGAGATCATAAGAACTATAGATGCTATTCTAAAGTGTGGATCAAATATATCACTGGTAAAGAGAACATAGAAGCAGTTCTCACAATACCAATTGGAATGGTAGTTAAATATATAGAAAAGTGCAGGGGTATATAATAAGAGAAGGGCTATATATGGTGTTGATGCCGCAGATACCCCTATGGCAAGAGTTATGAAGATTTTTTTAAAGCCTAAGCCCTCTCTATGCATAGCGAGTACTGATGTGAGAAGAGCTATCCCAGGGAAGATCTTGATTGATGCAGCAAGCCCAAGAAGAGAAGAAGCTACATAGTGCCTGCCTTTTAACATCAGTAGAAGACCTATAGCCATTAGAGCTGAAGCGGATATGTCCCAATTATAGAAGAGATAGTAGATCATAGATGGTGAGATCACAGCTAGAGCTATTGACACTTTAGAAGCGTCGATCTTTTTCGCTATTAAATATATAGCGAATAAATATAACATGTAAAAGGCAGCGTTAATAATATAGAATGCTCTTGTGATAGCCGTGAGCGAGTCATGTCCTTGGGAAAATATGTAGAGGGCCATCTTCGACGCGGCTGTCCATTGAAGAGCTATTAGAGGTGTATATTCGAAGGGATAATCTATATATGGATATCCAACCACGATCTTGTATGGATCCCTAAAATATATCGACATATAGTCCGTATATTGGCCTAGGAAAGCGGGATCATGTATATAGATGCTTAGCGCTATTGTTATAACGCTAAAAATAATTAAGGTCTTCAACATTCTCTCCACATCTCTTCCCCCTCCATAGAATATTTTGGAAACCCTATCTGCCAGATAGATAGTCAGGCGATGATACGTCTTCTACATCGAGATCGGCTGTCCCTAGAATTGTAATACCCCTTGCGGTAATCTCTATCTCATAGATCCTTCTATCATGATTTGTATTCCTCATCTTCTCCACTATGAGGTATCTCTTTAAAATCCCTTTGGAAATCCTTCTCCTAAGCCTTATAATACCATCTGCTATATGCTCAAGACCCCAGCCAAATGCGAACATTGTTGTTATCGCGTATTGCGAAACCAAGTATGTAGTGAAGTCCCATTTGCCAAGGGTCTTTTTTATAATATAACTGTATTTCCTAGCCATAGCTGGTTTCTCAAGCCAAAAGGCAGATATAGAATCAATCACGAGCCTTGCCCTTCCATATCCCAGGGCCTTCTTAGCCTCTATAACCTTGTTTATTAAGGTCTCTATCTCCATTTCTTGAAGAGACCATGGATCCTCTTGCATCTTTAGAGCATCTATAATTATGAGTCTCTTTCCTAGAAAGGGTTTCCATTCCCAACCGAATCTCGTTGCCTGATCCAGGATCGACTCTCTATCCTCCTCTGTAGTTACATATATACATTTATCTCCATCCAAAATGCCTTGGTGTATGAAGTGCATGCTCAGAATCGTTTTCCCAGTACCCGGCTCTCCTACTACTGCTACAAAGAATCCTTCCGGCACTCCTCCCTCGATCATTAGATCTAGATCGTGTATCCCTGTAGATAGCCTAACGACCATCAAGATCCCTTAACAAGATCTTTTAGCTATATTGTTTTCCACTTGATATATTGTTAGCCTATTGCTTCCACGATGCTCTCATATACCTTCTCACCCTCCCTACCTGCCTCCTTTAGCATACTATACACCATATACCTAGGTATGATTGATAAGTAATCCCTATATCTGTTCTCAGGATACCTGGATATCATTGTCTCGAGCTTCTTTATATACGAAGATGTTTTTGTAAGGGCTTTCTCGATAATCTCCTCTCTCACACCACCTCCGAGCCATTCAATAAACATTTTTATCCCATGGGTTCTCTCATCAACCTTTCCTAATAATATATCTACAAGGTCGTCTGCTATTTGATATAGAATACCTAGATTCTCGCCAAAAGAGGCTGATAGATCTTCGAAATTCTTGCCAGCTCTAGCAGCCCTAGCACCTAGGAACGTTGAGGCTTTAAAAACAGACCCTGTCTTTAGCCTGGCAAGGGTTTCATATCCTGCTACCGAAGAGCCCGGTCCAAATACGTCTATGACCTCGCCGCTTGTGGCTTGAAGCCATGCTTCTATAACCTTTATTAGCGCATCGAACCCGTATCTTTCTATCATGAGCTGTGCTTTTGGTATGAGCATGTTAGAGATCAGGACTGTTTTAGAGATTCCATATCTTATCCAAGATGTGAGAGAGCCTCTTCTAATTATATCAAAATCTATTATATCATCTAGAGCTAGCGAAGCAGCGTGTACAAGTTCTATCGCAACAGCAGCATCTAGAGCATCCTCAGCTCTTCCTCCTAGAGTCTCGCATATCAGTATCGTGAGAATCCCTCTGAATCTTTTCCCACCCCTCGACATATAGTTAATTATCTCGAGAACCTCTCCCTCATATCCTTTGACTGTCTTTTCGAGCTCTGTCTCTATGTATATTTTCCTACTCTCTATATATGTTATTAGATCCTTAAAATCTATTCCAACAGCTAATCCCATATACCTTCTCTCAACTATAGATCCCAATACCAAGATAATAAGTACAATTTTTAACGAGGGATACAATATATTAGTATGGCGGGTAGGGCTGGGGGTCTCGCCCACCCCCATACCCGAAAAGGGCGTAATGCGGGGGCCAGTAACCAGGCAGCGCTATACATAGATCCGCAGGATCCTCTCCCCAGCTATGAAGCCCGCCCTGTGGGGCTTGCGGTGGCGGGGGCCTCCTCGGAGGAGGAGGCTAAACCGCCTTCACGAGGGGAAACAGGCCAGGCCCGGAAGGGAGCAACCTAACCCTCGGCGCAAGCGTTCACAGGTCACCGGGGGGAGCGCGGGGGGAGGGTCGCCCCTGCGGATCTATGTATAGCGATGCCTGGAGCCGCCGCAATAAAACAGATTATGAGTTTTAGAATTTATATATTGGATCTTACCGATGTGGTTTCAGTTTACTTGAAACATCTTACCCCTTTGTTTCCTATGAAGCCCACCATATTCCTACCAAGTTTCCTCATACGAGGTTGGAGCACAACACTAAAATTAAATTAGATGATCAGAATCAAGTGCTTAGGCTATTTGATGTTATCCTAATTATAATAGATGTTGGTTGAGGCTCTTAGATAATTCGCTATTCCCAAAGTATTCATGTTGCTGGGTAAGCTAGTATCGAGTATTTATTGTCGTGAGTTATCGAAGCATATAGAGAGCTTGAGACAAACCCACAAAACCGATAAGTTATGGGCTTTTGGCAAGGGATAAAGACGTACCCAGATTCGCAGTTGCTCTGGGGATAGAAACCTGAATTTGTTCTGAAGCTGTTTTGGGTTATATAGAAGTTTATAAGGTTTGTTAGCGATTTTTATAGTTCCGCAATGCGGGTTGAGACCCAAGAGGAGCTCATATAGATACCGAGAGAAAACCAGGATGCGGGGTTCCCCCACAACTATGAACTGGAGGAATCAATGAAAGTGGAGCTGTGGGTAGGGGTCACCCAGAGCGGGTGGATATAGATGATGTGGGGGTGCATTGAAAGCCCTGCCCGATGCGATGAAGCTAAGGGAAGATGCCTTGATCAAAAGTATCGAGCCCGACGAAGCTAGAACCCCACCCCATAATTTCCTTTGGAGAGTTTTAGCTATGGGTCGGAATGTTTATAATCCTTAACTATTATATTATAGCAAGTGATGGTTTATTTGCTACAAAAACAGGAGCTACAATTACTTGAAGAAAGTGAGTTTCTCAACTTACTTAGAAAGATCTATAGGTATGCAAGGGCTCTCCAAGTGTTAAAAAGAAAACCCCTATATACGCGTGAATTTCTGACACTACTAGGGAGTTGGGGAGATTCTCATATATTGCTAAAAGAGATGGAATCGCTGGGGTTGATAGTAAGATATCATGGTTACTGTAGATCTAGCAAAAGGAGATGTGTATACAATAAGGTATCTACCAAAGGAGATAAGCTTTTAGATGCCTTAGGAGGGTTATTGAAATTAATGACTAATAATTAATAATTCTAGATTCACGTAAGAAGTTTTATAGCTTCTGTTATTGTTCCCTTGATCGTTACCAACTTATGGTAACGCTTATATATAAAACACCTTTCCACTTGCTCCATAAGAAGTTATGGGGGCCCGGCGCATGTATGATCTATATGATCCCCTATACTCTAAGTGATGATAGATATGATAGCCATCAAGATTTGCTGAAGACATTTAACCCCATTTATTCCTGTGGAGCCCACTAAAATCCCACCTACCTCTTCAAAATATCTATAGCACCGCTTAGTCTACCTATCACCACCTCATAATCCATATACGGGAAGATCCCCGTGGTGATTACGCCTTCTATGTTTTTTAAAAGTTTATCAATAGAAACAGGATCTTCTATTGGGCCGGTATAGACATCTATCAATACATTCCCATTATCACTTATTAGAGGACCTAGCTTCCCTTCAGTCTCTCTATATTTCACCCTATATCCTAGTCTCTCAATTTCTTTCAAAACATAGCTGATCGCATAGATCTCCACCTCCAAAGGCACAGCTCTTGTAGAGCCTAGTCTTTCCACAAGTTTCGTTTCATCAGCTATTATGATTCTCCTATTGGAACTCAGCATAGCTATTTTCTCTCTGAATAGAGCTCCTCCACCTCCTTTTAGCAGATTAAGCTTCGGATCTATCTCATCAGCGCTATCCACATATATATCAATATCTCCAGGACATATTCCACTTTCTATATCTCTTGCCACAGCCTTTCTTAGATATAGGGTGGTATCAATGCTTGTAGAAATATACCTAAATTTATTAATAATACCTTTTTTAGTGAGCTCATCGATAAGGATCTTTACTGTGGATCCGCTGCCGATAGCTATAGTACATCCTATACAACGCTCGATAAGATCTGCAGCATAGATTGAAACATTCCTCCTAGCCTCGTATCTGAGATCCATATTACCCCCATATATAAAGACATAGCTATTAATATTATAATGAATTAAGACTCTAGATCTGTAATGAAGAAGTTAGCTCCTTTGCCGTGTGTTCATTATGAGGGAGATAATCTCATGGGCTTTTTCGGCATCTAATAATGTAGGGATCTCTATATCTCTTCCTCGGCATCTCTCTATGAAGGCTCTGATCTCGTTTAGGAGCGCCTCTGATCCTTTAACTTCTATGTATTTATGGGCGTTCCAACCCCCTGTCTTGAGGATCACGTATTGATTTATATAGTCTCCTTCAATATAGCTTTGAGTGGAAACCGCTATTGCTTTCCTCACCTTCTGTCTCGATATACCATCAACTCCTATGTATATATAGCCTCTCCTATGTTTTGCATATATCGATACTGCTTGATCTATATCTAAGTTATGTATATACCAGCTTACTAATTCTAGATCCTCTAGTAACAGATGCCTTGCGAGATCTATATCGTGGATTGCTAGATCCAACAATATATTGCTTAACCTGTTTTGAGGAGGTCTCCTACTGAACCTAAATAGATAGAGGTCTTCAATACCATCTTCCATAGATTCTATATATTTTTTCATCCACATAGAAACGGGATCGAATCTAACTATAAAGCCAGGCATGGCTATAATACCCTTTCTCTCAGCTGCACGCCTAAGCCCTCTAACCTTCTCTAGGCTATCTGCAACAGGCTTTTCAATAAGTACATTGAAGCCCAGCTCGATTATCCTCATAGAAACCTCTGCAAGGCTTTCTATAGATGTTGCAACAATAATCCCCAAGAGATCTCTCTGTTTCTCAAAGCCGTCTAGATCATCTATAGCAGTAGCCCCTATTCTTGTGGCAAGAGATTTAGACTTATTTGAATCTTTATCATATACCACAGCAATCTCAGCCACCCCCTCTCTATATATTCTCTCAGCAACTGTAGATCCCCATCTACCAGCACCAACAAGGCCTAGCTTAGGCTTCAAAATATAGCGTCACCTCCTTTAATTATAGGGTTAGATGCTCAAAGGATTTTGTGTTATTATATGTCTCACCATCATATCCTTGTTTCTCCATCATATGCCTTGGAAGCTGGCTTTCTCTCAGATGTGGAGGGTATCGAGTGATTCCCCTCTTCTTTGATTTGCATAATAATTTCATAGTATCGCTCTACATAAAGCATATGTTGTTAGAAACATTCAGGGGCTTATTCAGCGGCTTTAAAACTAAACACGGCTAGTATCAACTAATGCAGGCCTGTGTGAAGCGTTTCCTTGTTAACAAAACGTTAGCGGAATTCTACCTAGCTGTTTTATAGATAACACCCTCCTTCTTCTCCCTCTCACGAAGCCTTCTAAGATTTTCCTAGCAACCCTATCTCTAATGGATCTATCGCTTGTTATTCTTCTCCTCCTCTCAGAATATGCTATAACGATCCTACCTATGTTAGTTTCGATCCTGTAGATCTCATGCAGCCTCCTATTTATATACACAGCTGGAGTAACGTTGTTCTCTTTGATATCAGCTGTAACAACATTATCAGGGTTATATGATACCTCGAACTCCTTGGCTTATGTTTATTGTTGCTGAAACTATATATCTAAGGGTCTCTAACTGCTTATATAGCTTCTTCACTCTCAACAAATAATTAGAAGTGATTAGAGACATTCAAATATATCGTTAAATCGAATACAGCTTGAAACGGCAGAGAGATGATAGAGCTTAGAATCTACTGTAGTTTAGAGGTTTAGAGATCTTAGGTAGAGACATCTCTCCATTCCATATATAAATATTGCTTTAGAATATCTTGGCATGGATATAGATGAGGAGATATGCACATATAATCTTTGGAGTTGGCTTCTCCATCTCCATTCTCTCCCCATTTATCTATGTATTCTATTTACCAGTAGTAGTTATTGCGAGCGGTATAGGATCTGTGGTGCCAGATATTGATACTAGGTTTAGGCATAGAAAAGCCCTTCATAACATATTATCTCTTACAATAACCTCTATAATCGCACTGATTATAACGTTAAAAGCTGGGATAGGCTGGATACCAGCAGCTGGTTTCACACTTGGATATATATCTCATATTATAGGGGATATGATGACCAAAAGGGGTGTGGCCTTTCTATATCCATTCAGAGGAGAATACTATAGGCTTCCAATTATACTTGGAAGATCTGAGGATCTATTGGTTAATGTGTTAGGAACTATATTGGGGATAACTCTGATCTTTCTTGGAATATGGAATCTCACTTAGATCTCCTCTCTATTGATTCCCAGAATATCAGTTATATCTATTATACACTCTGGATCAACTTTTCTCCCCTTAAACTTCACACCCTCAAGCTCTAGAATACGCCTCTTTACCATAGGCCCGCCAGGAGTGTAGCCTCCAAGACTTCCATCACTTTTCACAACTCTGTGACAGGGGATAATCACAGGGTTTTCATTTATTGCGAGAAGTCTTCCCACAGCCCTTGGGCTAGTCCCAATAGCTCTGGCAAGTGAGTCATAGGTTGCGACCCTACCTATTGGTATTAACATTAAAAGTGTGTAGAGGATCTGTCTTTTTGATTCTAAACCCCTTCTCTTTATAGCCTTCCCCATCTCCTATTCCCAAACAAATTCTATACCTTATCCCTAATTTTTATTTAAAAAATTTAATATACTCAAGATCCGCTGGTTTGAGGGTATTAACTACAGTATATATTTGCTATTTTATATAGCTCTTCAGGATCTATAGATGTTGTCCAATCAATTCCGTGTTTGCATTTAATGCTTCCCTCTAGAATTTTGAGGATCTCTCTTGCTACGACGCTCGGCTCTTTTTCGGTTACGTCTAGCTCACATATCTTCTCAGGTGGGTGTTCGTTAAGAGCATTAGCAAGGCATATCCCTAGATATTCTGCCTCACTGTTTTCTATACTCTTTTCCTTTCCCCACCCTCTGCTGCATAGCCTTTTTAAAAGGTCTCTAGGATCTGTTCTGAGTACTATAAGGATCTCTAGATCTTGGTCATCAACGATCTCAGCATAATGACCTTCTATAATTATATAGCCTTCCTCTTTCTCTTCACTACAATGAGATAGAAGCTCTTTCACACGTCTTCTCACACGATCTTCATCTATGATATAGCTTTTCCTCTCGTGATCATATTCTATATAAAGCCCTTCTCTTACTACCAGTTGAGAAAGATCTATTGTCTTGGCTCTCAGCATATCTGCCAGGATCTCGGCTATTGTAGTCTTTCCAACCCCTGGTGTGCCTGAAATCGCTATGGCTCTGCATCTCCCCAGAGATCTCACCTCAGCTGTTTTTACATAGCTCTGTGCTATTGATGCTAACTATCTCCCTAGCTTTTCCCCAATATGGATGTCTCTTTCCCTCTTTGCTAAGCCATTCGGCATTGATCCTTACGATACTTTCCATAATTCTGCAGAAGTCGAGATCCTCTATAACCCAGCTTGGAAGAAGATCCCAAGAGATCCTCCTTGCAGTTGATGTCATATATGGTATTCCCTCTTCTATCCTTTTGCTGATAGACAATAAACCTCCCCTATCCATGTAATAAGATATGGTTGAGCTTGAGACAAGCTCTACCCCATAGTCCTCTCCTGGAGGTATTAGAGAGGTTAGCATCTGAAGAGCCTTGCGGATCTCGCCTTTTTCGGCTAATCTTTTAGCCTCGATCATTATCTCATGCGGTGATGACAAAGTTAGCGACCCGGGGCTAGGAGAAGGGGTTTATAAATAGTCTCAGGATAAAGACGCTTATTACAAAGGCAGATGATATTAGGATCACTAGTAGAGGCTTTAACTGAACAGTAGGCTCCACATCTCTATAGAATGATACAAGCCCTGCAGCTGTAGCAGGTCCTGGACCCTCCCTTTTCTTCTTCTTAACACTCAATTACTCTCCCTATAATATCTATCATCTTCTAGACTATATAAAAACCATAGATATAGCGGAGAAGATCTAAGCTTCAAGCTCTAATCTCAAACCACAACCTATCATGTTCTTCTCAAGCGCTTCTCTTTCTTCCTCTAAATGAATCTTTCCATATATACTCTCTTCTAAGCACGCCGATATTAGCATCTTCATTCCCTTCAACAGATCATCCTCTCCTATAGTTACTCTCTCTATTAGCCATTCTAGATCGCTTATCTCACACCCCCCACATATAGCAACCACCAGGATCTTTCCTTCTTCTCTAGCTCTAGAAAGTTCTAGAGCTTGTAAGATCTTCCTTGTACCAAGCGTTCTCAAGAGATATTCTATAGAGATTTTCTTTGCGATCATCTTGTTCCTCTGATAAGCTCTTCGAAGCCTTATGAGGGATGCAATGGCTATTCTATCTGTTATCACAAGCCCCTTTCCATATATCTGGAAGACTGCGTTTTCACCACACCTCTCTCGGATCTTCTGTTCGATAAGACCAATAACATCTCCAGTTCCATCTTTGATTTTATAGTATTCGACTCTGCAGTTACCTATAATAGTATGTAGCTCGCCTAAGTATTCTTCGAGATCTCTATACATCGGCTCCCCCATGGCTTACAGGTAATATCGTTATTACATCGCTATTCCTTACAACAGTTTCTAGCCCTTCAAATACCATGTAATCGGCATCATTTATAAAGATAAGGTAGCCTGGTTTAACTCTTCCATCCTGCTCTATTGCTCTTGAGAGTGAGGATTCTCTTTTAACCAGATCCTTTAGCACTTCTCTGAGCTTTGCTTCCCCTTTCACATCTATTTCTATCTCCTCCTTTCCAACATATAATTTAAGGGGGCCTAGAAGCCTTATTTTCAGAGGAGCCACCTTTGCATATTTATTCTGGGATCTCTTCCACAGCCTCTACCTTCTTTTCCTGCATTCTCTCCCTTATCTTTACAAGATGTGTTATGTAGCCAGCTATTTGGTTTCTGAGCTTTTTGCTCTGTGTTCTTAGAAGCGTTTTTAGGATCTCCTTGTTTTTCTGAAAATCCTTAGTAAATAGGTCTGGGTATTTCTCGAGAAGCTCCCTTGATATCCTTTTAATCGGTGTGGGCCTCACCTTACCCACTTTGCCTTACCCTGTAATAAGAGGGTTGCAATGGATATATATGCTTAACTAGATCTTTTCACAGCTAAAAGCTTATATAGAACCCCTGAGACTTTATCTATGGTGTGAGAAAATGGCAGCCCAGTATATAGAGCCAGCTGGAATCCCTGTTATAATTCTTAAGGAAGGTAGTACAAGAACGGTTGGAAGGGATGCTCTAAGAACTAATATGATGGCAGCGATAGCGGTTGCTGATATGCTTAGAACAGCGTATGGCCCTAGGGGCATGGATAAGATGTTAGTAGACTCCCTAGGAGATATAACTATAACTAATGATGGCGCAACCATACTCGATAAGATGGATCTCCAGCATCCAGCTGCAAAAATGCTTGTTCAGATAGCGAAGGGTCAGGACGAAGAGGTAGGTGATGGGACAAAGACTGCTGTTATATTTGCTGGAGAGCTCTTGAAGCAGGCTGAAGAGCTCCTCCTAAAAGAGATCCACCCAACAATTATTGTCTCCGGCTATAAGAGGGCTATGGAGGCTGCTGCGGAGTATCTCAGAAGCATTTCAGAACCAATAAATATAGATGATGTTGAAACCCTCAAGAGAGTTGCGATAACAGCTCTTACTAGTAAGGCCGTGCATGGTGCTAGAGAGTATCTAGCAGAGATCTCTGTAAAGGCTGTTAAGACTATTGCAGAGAACAGGGATGGAAGATGGTATATAGATCTCGATAATGTTCAGGTTGTGAAGAAGCATGGAGCTAGCATAGCAGATTCTCAGCTGGTATATGGTGTTATACTCGATAAAGAGGTTGTCCATCCAGGGATGCCCAAGAGGGTTACCAATGCTAGGATAGCTCTTCTAGATGCTCCTCTAGAGATAGAGAAGCCCGAGATCGATGCTGAGATAAGGATCAACGATCCACTACAGATGAAGAAGTTCCTCGAGGAGGAGGAGAACATATTGAGGAACTATGTAGATAAGATTGCTGCTGTGGGGGCTAATGTTGTGATCTGTCAGAAGGGTATTGATGATGTTGCACAGCACTTCCTGGCTAAGAAGGGTATCCTAGCTGTTAGGAGGGTTAAGAGGAGTGATATGGAGAAGCTCGAGAGAGCAACAGGCGGGAGGATAGTTAGTAACATCGAGGATCTCACGGAGAAGGATCTAGGATACGCTGAACTCGTAGAAGAGAGAAAGGTTGGGGAGGATAAAATGGTATTCGTCGAGGGTACGAAGAATCCGAGGAGTGTGAGTATACTCTTAAGAGCCGGGCTAGAGAGACTGGTAGATGAAGCTGAAAGATCTTTAAGAGACTCAATGAGCGCCGTTGCAGATGCAATAAGAGATGGAAGAGTTGTATATGGAGGTGGAGCAACGGAGATAAAGCTTGCAATGTATCTAAGGGATTACGCCACTAAGGTCGGCGGTAAAGAGTCTCTTGCTGTTGAAGCGTTTGCAGCAGCTGTTGATGGTCTAGTCACAACGCTTATAGAAAACGCTGGGCTAGATCCTCTAGAATATATAATGAAGCTCAGGGCTAAGCATAAGGAGACAGGCGGATGGTTCGGTGTCGACGTGTTTAGAGGAGAGATAGCCGATATGAAAGCCTTAGGCGTTATCGAACCCGTGAGCGTTAAGGTTAATGCCATAAAAGCTGGTACAGAGGCAGCTGCTCTGATCCTCAGGATCGACGATCTCATCGCAGCTGCCAGATCTAAAGGTGCTGAGGAGAAAGGTAAGAAAGAAGAGAAGAAAGAGGAGAAAGAAAAAGAAGAGGAGAAATAAGGTAGAATTCACAGAAGAATCTTTTTACCTTTAAATATACTTCTTAGTTTTATCCAAATATTTCCCAACGTTATAGCTGTAGAGAGGATCTTTTTATAACTTTCTCCAATAATCTTTCTATGGGAGCACCATGTATACTTGGCTAACTAGATATTATGGTCACATAATCGAGCTCGATAGAAAGACCTGGATAAAGAAGAATCATATTGAGAGAGGCGTTGTATATAGGGTTGAGCCCATGCCACCATTTTATAAGGGAAGCAGTAATAAGATCTCGTTACCGCCTCCTAAGATGCCTAGGGGAGCTGATGCTTCGAAAGTTCTTTTAAATAGAAGATCTATTCGGGATTTCGCTGATAAGCCGCTTGACATGGAGATACTGTCATCACTCCTCCATTTAGCTTTTGGCGTTACCAGATGGGAGAGAGGGGTCTATGGCTATAAATTATATCCTCTCAGATCATTTCCTAGTGCAGGTGCACTTTACCCCGTTGAGATATATGTGTCTGTGCATATGGTGAGAGGTATGCCCCAAGGTTTATATAGATATATATTTCTAGACCACTCACTAGATCCCCTTAGGGAAGGTTATTACGGAGAGTTGCTAGCCAAAATAGCCCTAGACCAGGAACATGTAGCATCTTCAGCTATCACAGTAATAATCACAGTTCTATGGGCTAGATCTGCATGGAAATACGGCTCCAGAGGGTATAAATATGCTTTGCTAGACGCTGGTTTTGCAGGTGAGAATCTATATATAGCATCGGGGATCCTGGGTCTTGGAACATGTGCTGTGGGGGCTTTCTATGAAGAGGAGCTGTGCGATGTGCTAGGCATAGACTGTGTTTCCGAGATCCCCGTTCTCATGATGCCCGTTGGCTATCCTTTGGAGATCCATGGGCAGAACTGATCACTAATATCTTAGCTTTTTTCTTTGCTTTTCTAATTATATCGTGGAGTTTGCAATGCTCCTACCGGGATATAGAGCGGATATAGGGATTATAGGGGGTTCAGGCCTCTATGATCCAGGAATGTTAAGTGATATAAAGGAGGTCAAGATACATACACCATATGGAGAGCCTAGTGATTATATAGTGATAGGTAGATACGGGGGTAAAACCGTAGCGTTTCTCCCGAGACATGGCAGGGGTCATAGGATCCCTCCTCATAGGATAAATTACCGTGCAAATATATGGGCTCTCAAAAGCCTAGGGGTTAGATACATAATAGCTGTGAGCGCCGTTGGGAGTTTGAGGGAGGATTATAGACCAGGAGATCTAGTAGTTCCAGATCAGTTCATAGATATGACTAAATCTAGAGAGTATACATTCTTCGACGGCCCCCAGGTAGCCCACGTATCAATGGCAGAGCCTTTCTGCGAGTTTCTCAGAGACAAGATTATAAAGATTGGGAGGGAGCTCGGCTTCAGAATTCATGAAAAGGGAACCTATATATGTATTGAGGGCCCTAGATTCAGTACAAAAGCAGAGTCACGGGTCTGGAGAGAAGTCTATAAAGCGGATATAATAGGAATGACCCTAGTGCCAGAGGTTAACCTAGCTTGTGAAGCCCAAATATGCTACTCTACACTCGCTATGGTAACTGACTATGATGTCTGGGCTGAGAAGCCTGTTACAGCTGAGGAGGTGGCCAGGGTTATGGCTAGCAATGTTGACAAAGCAAAGAAGATCCTCTCGAGATTAATCCCAGAGCTTCCACAAGAACCCCCAGTTGAAAGATGCAGCTGCTGCGAATCATTAAAAGCAGCGCTTGTATAGATTGCCCAAACACCGTATTTTATGTGAGACACAATGATGGAGGAGATCGAGTCTGCTGTAAATAAAGCCATAGAGTTTGCGAGTAACATATATAGAGAGATCGAAAAGGGTATAAGGGATAGAGGTAGGGTTACCCTTCTCACAACAGGCTGGCTCAAAAGCCCTGGATGCTCTGCTATATACTCAATATCCTCGGTTTTAAGTGGTGTTGAGGCATATCATATAGATCTAGGGTTCTTCACGCGATATATAGCTCCCTATAGGTCTTCCATAGATTCTGATGAGGAGAGGACATGGCTGGTCATATATGGAAATCCCAAGGATCCTTGGAGCTCCATAGCAGATCGTCTGGCTAAAAGTCTCTCAACCATGGGATATGCCGGGATCATGCTAAGGGCAAGCGTAAATAAACAGCAAATAAGCCTCGATGAAATAAGGGTTATTGATATACCTAACAACATAGATCCTATATTAGTATATCTTATATCAACTACAAAGGCTATACTCGAGATAGCTAGTAGGGAGAACCCTTCTCCACGGGTCGCCAGGCTCGCCACGGAAATAACAGATCTAGCTCCTGTTATACCAGGTATTTTTCAGCGATATGAGGCAAGACTCAAAGATCTAGCGGATAAGATCTCTGCACAAGACCTTACTCTGATAACCACATGCACCTCCAGAGCCTTTGCAGAGGGGCTAATCCTAGATAGCCACAGCTATATAGATTTGCTGGAGATAACAGATCTACATAGCATAGATTTGCTAGAGAAAACAATAGCTATATTATATGTAGAAGCTGAAAAAGATCTTGTACCACAGATCACAGTTTTAAAAAGAGCCATAGACATTATGCTCAAAACAGACCCAATATCATCGCCTATTTATTATAGAATATTATCTATGATTTTATCAAAGATGCTTAAGAGAAGATAAACTAGAAAACTATAAATCTGGCACAGAAGTAGTTCAAATAGGAAAAAGAAGGCTAAAGCTTATATAAGCTCGTCTTGAGGAAATAAGATGGGTCCTCTAAATGAAGAGGTTCGAAGAAGAGGAGTGGGAGGAAGAAGAGGAGGAAGAGCTAGAGGAAGAAGAAGAATGGGAAGAAGAGGAGCTAGAGGAAGAAGAGGAGTGGGAGGAAGAAGAGTTCGAAGAGGAGGAAGAAGAAGAGGAGGAAGAGTGGTAAATATTCCAGTAGACTAATTTATTTATCGTAATAAGAGAAAGTTTTTATAGTAACAAGTTCAAGTTACTTACAATATATTAATTATATATATTAATTTACCAATAATGCAACATTGTGTCCAAGAGTCTCACCCTTTAAAGTTGGAATAGGATTTGTAGGTTCTTATGAATTAAATATCGAATATACTCAGAAGCCCCATATCTTAGAATCCTACCTATTTCCACTAACCTCTTTCCCGCTTTGAAGGTGAGACTTTAAGTTGTAACACACCTAAGGTTAGATAGGGAGTCGAGCTGGGTAAAGGTCTGTGATGTATCCATAATCTTCTTATCCTAAAGAGCTGGAGCTTCCCCTTAGAGTGAGGGAGGGTAGGTGTGATACGATTATTGAGGTGCATATTTGGATAGATTTATTTGTGAATGATCTCTTGTTGAGGGATATTGTCCGAACATCTGATACTGCTAATATCCTTCTTTACGCATTAGCTAAACTTATCTAAAGAGATAGTTTAGAGATGCATAGATTTATTTCTGCTTACCCACACACATTTAGGTGGCGGGAGTGGATAGTGATCGCTCTGTAGCCGGTGAAAATAGGTTTTATATAGTGGAGCACTTCTTAGGGGTTTTCATGTTAAATAGTGCTGGTGAGGTGGTTTTCTATGAGCTGAGACCCAAGGATCTCTCATCATTGGTGGAGTCTCTCTGGATTAGAAATGAGGGTAAGCTTGATGATGTATATGCTAGGTTTGTTGAAAGGCTTAAATCCTCTGAGGAGTATAGAAAAACTCTTATCGTGGTTGAGGAACCTGAAGTTGCTCGAGCACTTATTGCTGAAGGGTTTAACGTATCTATAGATCCTTACAGCGCTGTTTTCGCCCTTTTCAGAGAGAGAATTTTAGATTTCTATGTTAGAATTGGTGTATTTAAAGATGTCGATGAAGCTAGGAAATATATTCGGGATGTCTCCTTAGAACTCTCTAGAAGGGGACTTAGGAGGGTAGCAACTAAAAGAGATCTGCTGGCAATTCAGAGTATAAGGGCTATAGACGATATAGACAAGACTATTAATCTATTCGCAGCAAGGCTTAGAGAGTGGTATAGCATTCACTTCCCCGAGCTAGATCAGATTGTGGGGGATCACATACTCTATGCTAAGATCGTGAACAGCATAGGCGATAGATCTTTAATGGATGAGGATAGCCTAAGGAGAATAGGGGTTGGTGAATCCCTGGCTAAGAGGATAGCTAGCATGTCTAGGAAAAGCATAGGCGCAGATCTATCGGAGTTCGATCTTAAACCAATACAAACATTGGCGAGGATAATGATAGAGCTAAGCGAGCTGAGATCCTATTTAACGGATTATAACACGCTCGTCATGAAGGAGGTAGCTCCCAATGTTACAGAGCTCGTAGGCCCCCTCCTAGGGGCAAGGCTTTTAAGCCTAGCGGGTAGTTTAGAGGAGTTTGCTAAGATGCCGGCAAGCACGATCCAGGTGCTAGGGGCTGAAAAAGCCCTTTTCAGAGCGCTTAGGACAGGTGGAAAGCCTCCTAAGCATGGCGTTATCTTCCAATTTCCGGAGATCCATAGAGCTCCTAGATGGCAGAGAGGTAAGATAGCAAGGGCTCTAGCAACCAAGTTGGCCATTGCCGCTAGGGTTGACTTCTTCACAGGCAGATTTATAGGGGATAAGCTGAAGAAGATGTTGATAGAGAGAATAGACGAGATCAAAAAGCTATATCAAAAGCCCCCGCCTAGAGAGGAAAGAATCCAAAGGGGCGAAAAGAGGCAAAGGAGGAAAAAATAGGCGCGTCGGAAGAAAAATAATGGGGTGAGATATCTTGTCGGAGCCTGTGAAGATCTATGAGCATTCTAACTATAAGGGGGTATATGTGGTGGAATTTGAAGATGGCTCTGCAAGGCTTGCAACGAAAAACCTGGTTCCCGGTAAAAGGGTATATGGGGAGAGACTATTTAGATATGGCGATAGCGAGTATAGAGAGTGGAATGCATATAGGAGCAAGCTTGCAGGAGCTCTTCTAAAGGGCTTAAAGGAGCTCCCTATATCCTTTGGATCCCGTGTTTTATATCTAGGCGCGGGATCAGGAACAACTCCCAGCCATGTCTCAGATATAGTTGGTAGAGAAGGTGTTGTATATGCTGTGGAGTTTGCGCCAAGGGTTATGAGGGAATTCCTTGTTGTTGCCGAGGATAGAAAGAATATAGTGCCCATACTAGCTGATGCTAGAATCCCCACAAGATATAGATATATTGTAGAAACTGTTGATGTTCTATATGCAGACATAGCACAGCCTGATCAGGCAGCAATAGTATCAGATAACGCTAGATTTTTCCTGAAAGATGGAGGGTATCTTTTAATGGCTGTGAAGGCTAGGAGTATAGATGTTACTATGGAGCCTAGCGAAGTGTATAAGAGGGAGATAGATGTTCTTAAGAACAGCGGCTTCGAGATTCTAGATGTTGTCCATCTAGAACCATTTGACAAGGATCATGCCATGGTATATGCTGTATGGAGGAGAAAAGCCTAGCGGGTCTTCAAATGGGTAGTGGAGAGGGTTTGAAGTTTATAAGGAGCCTAGATGATAGAGGAGGTATTAAAGCTGAGTATCTAGTCAGATACGAGGAAGAGGAATCCGAGTATGGCGTATATCCTTGGAAAAGGCCTATAAGGTCGCATATTGAATATGGTGTAATAAATCTAGATAAACCCCCCGGCCCTACTAGCCATGAGGTGACTGCATGGGTTAAGAGAATGCTTAACGTCTCCAAGGCTGGACATGCAGGCACCTTGGATCCTGGTGTCTCAGGTGTGCTACCTATAGCTCTTGAGAAAGCCACTCGAATCATAGGAATCGTTACACATACGTATAAGGAATATATCACGCTTATGCAGCTCCATGGTGAGGTGGAGTATGATAGGCTATTGAAGGTAATCTCCATGTTTGTGGGTGAGATCTACCAGAAACCCCCTCTAAGATCTTCTGTCAAAAGGGCTGTGAGAAAGAGAAAGATCCATAGTATAGAGGTTTTAGAGGTCGACGGTAGGAAGATCCTTATGAGGGTTAGAACGGATCCTGGAACATATATTAGGAAACTATGCCACGATATAGGCCTCATATTAGGTGTTGGAGCACATATGAGGGAGCTAAGGAGAATAGCTACTGGATCTTTTAGAGAGGATGATACGCTGGTTACTCTTCACAAGCTCTCAGAGGCCATATATCTTTTCAAGAATGGCGATGAGAATTTACTGAGGAAGGTTATATTGCCTGTTGAATATATGGTGTCCCACCTACCTAAAGTAATTGTCAGAAATAGTGCAGTGGGATCTATAGCCCATGGAGCGATGTTAGCGGTGCCGGGTATCGCCATGGTAGATAGATCAGTTAAAAGGGGAAGCCTTGTAGCTGTCTTAACAGTTAAGGGCGAACTTGTTGCAGTAGGTATAGCCGAGATGAGCGGTGAGGAGATGATTTTCAGGGATAAGGGGGTAGCTGTGAGAATTAAAAGGGTTATAATGCATCCGGGGGTGTATCCAGATATATGGAAGAGACCTAAGAAAAGCATGTGATGTAAGAGCTTATCGAGCTCCTCTTTCAAGGAGCCTTGCAAGGGTATATGTTGCCATAGTAAGCAATGTGATATATACAGCTGGAAAGACGGTTGTTAGGAAGATCAATATTATGGCGTTAGATAGCATCTCCTTGATCTCATTTCTATCTACTTTATAAAACGGGTTTAACAGGGGCTTCGAGGGTATTCCTTTTATATAATGTATCTCTATAATATGCACACCTGGATCTAGTAGCTTGTAATAGTTATAACCATCTATCCCAGCCCAGCTCCAAGGCCTTCTGTCATCCCAAGTGGTTTGGTTGCCATCTATGCTTATAGCTGTCACCACTGTATAATATGGTGCTGTAGCTATGAGAAAGGATATAGATGCTAGATGTAGCACTAGCTTCATAATCCCTCTTCCAGGATCTTTATATATAATGTAATATGTAAGTGCTGGCGGTGTATGGATAAATATATATGGAGAGTCTGAGGCTAGAACACCGTCTATCGTGATCACATAACTACAGTTTTTAAACATACACTCATTACCTAAAAATATAGATGAAGCTGAATATAGTCTCCACCCAAACATTTCAAGAGAGAAGTAATATATTCCGCCTATTGGCAGCCCAGGCGTTTCATCCATAATAGTCTCTCCCCTATCGTTTACCAACATCGCAGCTATCTCAGAACCTGGGATCATATTCGAGCTCTGATATACTAACAGCAATGCATCCCCTAGAGCTCCTCCGCTGAGATCTCTAACCTCAATATATGGGAAAGCTCTGTCGCCAAGCGTTTTAGGGGATACAGGGTAGATTGCTGATATAAATAAGGGCATTGCTGGAAGGGCTACTGAGAATATTAGAGTGAAGGATATGAGGATCGAACCAGCTCTTTTGAAGATCCCTAGTGGAAGTGCATATACGAGTATTCCAATCGCTAGTAGCTCTGAATATTTAGTGCTTATTATAATGCTTAGGATTTGAAGTGCTATAAGACTGATCATAGCTGTGGATAAGAGGGAGGCGATTCTAGATAGAATTGGTGAGAGAAAGGCTGAGAGACTGCCTATCATTCCTGATAAGATCTTTATAGTTCCTAAATAGCTTAGAACGTTGAGTAGCATTGCGCTTAGCCATTCATGCAGGGTCTCCCAGTTTATCCCTGTAATACTCCTTATATACCCTATTACATTAAGGATTATTGTGAATGAGGAGGCAAGGATCCATATCGCTAAAGCATCCTTAATCATATATATTCCAAGCTTCTTCACACTTGGAAATGGTAGAGGGCTTCCTAGGAGTAGATTGCCTAGTACATAGTTAAGTAAACCTAGGTAGAAGGATAGTTCTAGAGCCTGGCTAACTTCTAACATTACTATTACCTACTATCCTAGCCACCTATAGTTGCATTAATCGGCGGTGGAGGTGCAGGAACACCTATTTGCGAGACTATATATGTTATCAGCGAGAAGATCGTGCCACCCATGGCTAGCCAGAAGGCAGCCCATACTGCATCTTCTACTAGTGAGTTGCCTGTCTTCTTCAGCCTTGTGATCGGTATCGGCGAACCCCTCAAAGCCCAGCCAACAATCCAAGTCAGTATAAAGATTGCCCATGCTATAATCATTACCTGCACTGTTAATTGCCTCACAAATGTAACTAGATCCACAGCGATACCCCTAAATATATCTCCCCTTATAAAATGTTACCAGGATGCAAGCATATGATCTCTAGAAAGGCTTTGATTGGAAAATCCTTTATAGATCCTACAGCCTCGATATATGGAAGCTCTGTGATCGAGGATGAATGCTATATAGGGAGTTTCAGCTTGATCGGTTATCCAGCTAGAGACACCCTTATAAAAATACTAGAAAGAGCATTTACCCCTAATAAAAGTGGGTCTAATTATATAGATTTTCCCACAATCTATGATATTAGTGAAGGATCTAGAATTGGGAAGAACTCCATAATCAGATCCCATGTTGTGATCTATGAAAAAGCTATTCTCGGTAAAAGAGTTAGAGTAGGGCATCACGTATTGATAAGGGAGAACAGCATAATAGGTGATGATACGCTTATCGGCAGCAACACAATAATAGATGGAGATGTCGAAATAAAAAATAGGGTTAACATACAATCAGGTGTCTATATACCCCCAAAAGTGATTATCCAGGATTCTGTCTTCATAGGTCCAAGGGTCGTCTTCACCAACGATAAATATCCACCGAGTAAAAGACTAGTAAAAACACTTGTTGGTGAAGGAGCAGTGATAGGGGCTAACTCAACTATAATAGCTGGTATCAAGATAGGAAGAAGATCAGTTATTGCTGCAGGCTCTGTGGTAACTAAAGATGTGCCGGATGAGGTGGTGGTTGCTGGTAACCCAGCAAGGATTATTATGAGTAGAGATGAATATGAAGAAAAGAAACGTAAATATGAGACTGAAGATCTATAATAGTTCTCGAATCTACCTGTGTAGGCTTGTTTGAGTTCTATTAGTGTTTATATTTTTTAGTGGGATCAACAGCGGTTCTATTGTATTGCTAATCTTTGCTTACCCAAGCCTGTCTCTCCCGTTATTAGTTGAGACTTTTAGCTATAGAGGTAATCTTGCTATTTTTTAGCAGTATAGCCTCCAACAACGTTATTAATAAAAAATAATATTTATATTATCTTGTTAGTTAGGAAATAGCTTTAACGATTGCTTATAGTCTTCTTAACACGTTTTATATTTGGTGTTGGTGATGAGAGTCGTCCTGGCATATTCTGGTGGGTTAGATACTACGACATGTATTGTGTGGCTTCGAGAGAGATATAATGCAGAGGTGATAACGGTGACCGTTGATGTAGGACAGGAGGAGGATTTCGAAGAAGTTGAGAGAAGGGCATATAGGGCTGGCGCTGTCAAACACTATACAGTAGATGCTAAGGAGGAGTTTGTAAAAGAATATATATTCCCGGCTATCAAAATGAACGCCCTCTATGAGGGTGCTTACCCTCTCAGCACGGCCCTTGCAAGACCTTTAATAGCTAAGAAGGCGCTTGAGATAGCAGAGAAGGAAGGTGCTGATGCAGTTGCCCATGGATCTACATCTAAGGGGAATGACCAGGTCAGATTTGACCTTACTATAAGGGCTCTCAACCCAGACATAAAGATCATAACCCCGGCCAGGTCTTGGGGTATGACTAGAAGTGAGGAACTCGAGTATCTGAGGAAGAGGGGTATAGATATCCCTGCATCGAATAAGAGGTATAGCATTGATGATAATCTATGGGGTAGAAGCATAGAGGGAGGGGAGCTTGATGATCCGTCGCAGCCTCCTCTCGAAGAAGCCTTTAAATGGACCAGATCTCCAGAGAGCGCTCCAAACAGGCCGCAGATCTTGGAGATCGAGTTCAGAGAGGGAGTTCCTGTGGGAATAGATGGAGAGAGTATAGAGCCTGTGAAGCTTATATCAACACTAAATACAATAGGAGGTATGCACGGTGTTGGCAGGATAGATCATCTTGAGAATAGGCTCGTAGGATTTAAGTCAAGGGAGGTTTATGAGGCTCCAGCAGCGATTATACTTATAAAGGCGCACGAGGATCTAGAGAAATCTGTTCTCACGCCAAGAGAGCTAAGGATTAAGAAGATGTTGGAGCCCATATGGAGTGATCTGGTATATAATGGTCTTTGGTTCGAGCCTGCTAGAGCAGCTATTGAGGCTCTTGCCAATGAGATCAATAAATGGGTTACAGGTAGTGTTGGGGTGAAGCTATACAAAGGATCTATATCGATTATCTCGAGAAAGAGCCCCTTCCTAGCCTACAGTCGGGAGATAGCTAGCTATGAAAAGGGCTGGTACCCCTCTGAGGAAAAGGCTGTAGGGTTTATAGAGATCTGGGGGATGCATACTCTCACAGCGCTAAGGGTGAGAAGAAATGCTTTACAGAGAACCTCTCCTGGGTAGAGAGAGTCTCACATGGTATATATCTTCCATGAAGGATGATGAAAAAATATCTGGTGAGGTGTTAGAGGTAGAGATAGCTAGGGTAAAGAACCTGCTAGATAAAAGGCTAATACCTAGAGATGAAGGGGAGAAGATACTTAAATGTCTTGAAGATCTTAGGAAGAGCCCTGAAAAGCTCTTTGAATACAAAGAGGCTGAAGATATATTCGAAGCAATTGAGATATATCTCTACAAAATCCTGGGTCCATCTGCCGGCTGGTTCTCGCTAGGCAGAAGCAGAAATGATCATATTGCAGCCGTCCTTAGACTCAAGGCTAAGAGGTATGTTCTATCGATAATGAAGAGGATTATATCACTAAGAAAAATTCTTGTTAAAAAAGCTATTGAATACCACTCACAGCTTTTCCCATCATATACACATGCTAGAGAAGCACAGCCGATAACATTTGGACACTATCTCTTAAGTATAGAAGAGGAGCTCGAAGATCACTATAGAATGTTTTCAGAGATCCTATCGATAATAGATTTATCACCAATAGGTGCAGGCGCTGTAGGCGGGACAACGGTGGAGATCGATAGGGAGGAGATAGCTAGATCCCTAGGGTTTTCACGGCATAGCAGGAACACACTTTATATGGTCTCTAGCAGGGGGTTCTTGCTACTAGCTGCCTCGATAGCTGTTGGCCTTGGAGCGTATCTAAGCAGAGTTGCAAATGATCTCGTATTATTTTCATCAAAACCATATAGCCTAGTGGAGATTCCGAGTAGACATGCTGCTACAAGCAGTATAATGCCTCATAAAGCTAACCCAGTGACACTCGAGGTACTCAGAGCAAGAGCCGGTGAATCTATAGGTCTATTAACAGCGATGTTCGATATCTATAGATCTACTATCAATGGGTATAACCTCGATTTCCAAGAGATCAATAGGCTTGTATGGAGAATCTTTGAAAACCTGATTGATGCCCTAGAAATATTAAGCGATCTAATTGAAGGAATTAAGGTACGAAAGGAAAGGGCAGAAGAGATCTCAAGGGATCCAGAATTACTTACAGCAGATATCGTCGAGATCGTCTCAACATCGAGAATGATCCCACATAGAGAAGCGCATAAGATGGTTGCAACAATAATAAGGGAAAAAAAGCTGGAAAACCTTTTAAATGAATACCTACCCTCTAAAAACCCCATCGATATCCTAGCTAAAAAAGATTATCGCGGATCTCCACACCCAAAAAGAGTATTAGAGCTTGCAAAGGAAAAAGAAAAAGCCTTATTAGAGGAAGAGGGCAGACTATCACGACTTCAACTATAAATTTATTTTGGATATCTATATATTTCACTTATTTCACTATAGAAGTTTTGAGTAGAGTATAAGTTTGCGCGTTTGCTGGGTTATTTGTGTTGCTACTATTATAATATGACTCCCTTCCTGTCCCTTATAGGGACGAGTTTTTCGCTGCTGGGATCTCAGGCGTTACAACTGAAAGCCTCGCCCTTTAGGGCGGGGAGGAGGTCAGCCCTCCGGCAGAGTTGGTAATATATGTTGATAGCTTAATTTAAGGGGCTGGATAAGGGTTTTATGTTTAATCAAAGAAAATTGCTATCTATCGAGAGTTAGACATAGGACTAACCAGTAGTACGTTGCTAGGTTGGTAGATGCGCTAAATAGCAAGTTACATAGCTTATATCTCCAGGGGAGTTTGGTTGTTATAAGCTTGGCTAGTTATAATTAATATGGAGCCCGCCGATCCCCACGCCTCCTGAGGTATTAGATAACATCCTAGGAGGGAGGTCAGCTCGGCGGGCTACAGTATGGTGAAGAGGATCATCGGCTCTGAGCGGTGATGCGGCCTGGACCAGGCGGATCATTATAAGCCTATATACTGTGCTGAGACTAGGCTATCTAGGGGCTGTATCCTTTTTCATGGTAGCGGGAATGCTTTTATATTCATTATATTGTCTGAACTTAGGCTTATAAGAATCCAACCCATAATCATTTTAATGTTGAGGTGATATCTCTGCTATATCTTGGGATGCCTCGGGATGCTATGATGCTCAGAGCTCCCGATACCGAAGCCCTTTATGAGGGCATTGCCCAGAAGGGCTTCGGGGTTCCAAGCATAGATGGGAGCCCGGTGCCGCTGGACTCGACTGCCCTTCAGAGAAGCCTTCTAGGGCATATAGCCCGGGAGGTGGAGCGGGGAAGCCCCAATGCCACCGGATCAAAACCCTGTGGGTCAAAAGCAAAACAACACAAAACAAATTAATATCAGCGATAACCAACAACCATAGGGGGACAAGCGGTAAAATGCCTAGAAGGGGTAAGGTTCAAGAGCCTAATAAATGTCCTAACTGTGGCGCTGAGGGTGTTAAACCCGATAAGACATGGCAGGTAGTGTCTCCTCTTCCAGATGCTATGGGCAGGGTTACGATAACAATTATGGGATCATATAGGTGCCCTAGTTGTGGTTATAGCTGGAAAGGTGTTGTAAGTAAGATAAAGGCAGGCGGATCTGGGGTAGAGATTGAAAGCCAAGGTAAAGGTAGGAAACTGGAAAGTGGTGAGGAGGAGAGGAGAGGCACTGTGATAGAGATAGATCTAGAGGAGTTGGAGAGAGAAGAGGAATGAGGGTAAGCATTTCTACAGCTGTGATCTGGGCTTTTATAGTGCTTCTTATAGCTATAAATATTATCTCTTTCGTATCAGGTCAAAGCTATATAGCTGTTGTAAGTGGGTCAAGTATGGAGCCAATATTGAGTACAGGTGATGTAGTCTTCATATCTCCTGTTAGATCTCCATCGGAGATCGGCTTAGGAGATGTTATAGTATATAAAAGCCAAGGTGGAAGGTATATAATACATAGGGTTATAAATATAATAAGCATTGGGGGTAAGACGTATTTTATAACTAAGGGTGACAATAATCCTATCCCAGACACCTTCGGATATGGATATCCAGGTGTGCCATTTGAAAACATTGTTGGAAAAGTTGTATCTATCAGCGGAGGTGTTGTAAAGATCCCCTATATAGGGATTATCTCACTTCTGAGAGGCTCATAGGGCAAGATAAAATGATTTAAATTATAGTTATATACCCTATTAACTCATGTAGCTTGGTGGATACTATGCCAGTAAAGCTTAGTGATGTAATCTCAATGATAAGAGATAATATGAGAAAGAGTGGAAACCCTCTTGGCATAGATCCTAGGCAATGTTCTTCATGGGCTTATGGCTATGGCATTCCAAGAGGCGGGCCTACGATTATATATACATCATGTATGTATCAATCAATACCATATATAGTAGCCCTGACAAACCTCTTAGAGAAGGTTGAGGGTGCGCCAAGCGCTTTAATATCGTTCGGAAGGATCTTTGCCAAAGCAATCAATGTAGCTGAGCTTGTAAGTGAGTCTCTCGGTGATCTCGAGAGGTATAGATCTATGGTTAGAAACATAGCTCTTATGATCAAGAAACATGGAATAGATGTGGGGTACCTATATGAAGAAGAGCCATACAGCGGATCCCTACTCTACGAGCTAGGCTTGGAGGACGATTTTATAGAGCATGCAAGAAAAGTTGCTAAGATCTTTAGGGAGAAAGGTATTAAAAAGGCTATCACCATCGATCCCCATACATACTATATATTATCTAAGGTATATCCGAAGTATGTTGAGGGATTTAGCATTGAGGTCTCGCATTACCTGGAAATCCTTAACCTAGAATTGCTAGTTAAGAAACAAGATGTTAAGGAGGTGGTGATCCACGATCCATGCCTATTAGCAAGATTCATGGGTATAGTAGAGCATCAGAGAAAAGTTTTAGATGGTCTAGGGATCCCATATAAAGAGCCTCAGAGATCGGGGAGAAGAACTAGATGCTGCGGAGGCCCCCTAGAGTCTATAAGCCCTAGACTTTCCAAGAAGATCGGGGAGTTAAGAGCCGAAGAGCTCGCATCTATCGGCAAGAAAGTAGTGGTTCTATGCCCCATATGTTTTTCAAATCTATCGAGGATCTCAAAGGCCTATGGCATCGAAATCGCGGATCTCTCCGAAATGATTACAACCTGAAAGCCTCGCCCTTTAGGGCGGGGATGGCTATGGCTTATAAGCCTTCTAGGGCTTTGGTTTTGGAGGGGCTCTATGGCTTCTGGCGGTGAGGGTTTGCTAACTATCTCGATCGGGATGAGGGTTAGTCCCGAGCCTGGGGCTGTAGAGCTCCTCAGGAGATATAATGTAGCCCTGAACTACGCTATAAATAAGATTCTGAGACTGGATCTAAAGAAAATCGGGGAGGTTCACAACGCTCTATATAGAGAACTCAAAGAATGGTTCGATCTCCCACCTAGGACAGCTATTGACTGCTACAGAGATGCTCTAACCAATGCCAATGCCTGGAGGAATAATCCTAAGAAGGGGAGAAAGCCCAGGGTTAGGAAGCTGAGCATGTTGTTACATCCAGGGCAGAGCTACTGGGTCAGAGACGGCTACGTAGAAATTGCAGGAGAGACAAGGCTTAGGATCATCGGCTGGGACAGGAGGTATGACCAGTATGAGAATGGAGAGGCAAGGCTAGTCTATAGAGATGGAAAGATGATGCTGTGGATATCCAAGAAGGCGCCTAAGCCAGAGCCTTACAAGCCTAGGGATGTTATAGCTGTGGATATCAATGAGAGGAAGATAGTCTATGGAGATGATAAGATAAACAAGGAGAGAGAAACCAAGATCGGTGAAGCCCATAGATGGAAACTCCTAGCAGAGAGCCTCCAGAAGAGATACTCATCAACTAGATACCCTGCATGGAGGAGGAGAAAAGCTATACTAAATAGAATAAGATCCTATCATAGGAAGGCTAGGAACATTCTTGAGGACTGGGCTAGAAAAACATCTCTTGAGATCGTGGAGCTTGCTAAGAAGCCTGGATATGCAGTAGCTAGAGAAGATCTCACATGGCTGATAAATTCTCTGAGAAAGATAAAGAACAAGGATCACAGGACAAGGCTCATCATAATGGGCTATGCTAGGCTTGGGAGATAGATAGGCTGGCAGGCTATGAAGCAAGGGGTTCTACTTGCCATAGTAAACCCGAATGGGACATCATCGGAATGCCCAAAATGCGATTCAAAGCTAGAGGAGGCAGGCTATAGAAGGCTTAGATGCCCCAGATGCAGCTTCGAAGCAGATAGAGACATCATTGGGAAGCTAAACATAAGAAAGAGGGCTTTGAAAAAGCTAAGGATAAATCCTCCTGGGGGAGTTCTGGCCCCCCTCACTGCCCCCCAAATAGATGTAAATCCGAATAGATAGGGAGCCGATGAACCGCCCAAAGGGAACCCCCGCCCTTTAGGGCGGGGAGGAGGTCAGAGTATGGCTTTATAACCACACTGGGCGAGATTCTAAATAAGATAAGTAGATAAAGACGCTGAGGCAAGCTGTTGTTCTTGAAGACGGGTTAATAAATATTGTAGAGAGGTAAAGGAAGTATATTGGGAGAGTGCTATAGGAGACACTCAGCTTTGCCATAAGAGCATAGAGCGTTCTAAGAGACTCTTATAGGATCTTCTATCATAGGTTTAGAGAAAAGTGTCCATGATTACCCATTAGGGTTATCAAGGTATGCTATAGAGAATATATTGTTAAAAGGGTAAAACCATGTATAAAAAGGAGAATATTAAAAGTTATGTGAAGGGGGAATACGCATTATACACTATGGGTGTATGTATTTCTCCACAGCCCTCAATGCTTCTAGTGCTCCTTAAACTAAGAACTCTTATCTCAGGATCCACATTATCTCCCATAGCTAGCCTTGCCAGCTGTATCCCGAGATATGGTGACCTCATGGTTCCATAGGTGCTTAGTCCATATGCTAGAAAAAGATTTCTGTACCTTGAATCTCTTCCTAGAAAGGGGAGATGATCCTGCGTTAGATCACAGGAGCCACTTATTAATGCTATGGGTCTCGCGCTATCTGCACCTTTAACTCTATCAATGAAATCATCTAACACCTTATCGAGTAAAGATCTGCTTGGTGAAACATTATCGGGACTTTCGAGAAATTCGCATGGGCCATCACCTATTATTACCCTTTTAAATGTTTCAGGCACTATATATAGATGTGACAAATTATCATAGATCACTGGGATATCGTCTCCTAGCCCAAGCTCTATCGCGAGACTCTGGCATAGTAGAAATATTTGCTGTGGTGATAATCTTTCTCCAAAGCTCTTCATATATACTTGAGAAGTGTTTACACCAATATCTAGGATAAAGATTTCTCCGTATACCTCGCAGCTGCTTTTAACAGATATTGTTTTCTCAACCCTATTTTCATCTGGCTTTAAATATATATCGCCGCATGTTTCATATATAGATCCCCCTAGATCTTCTATCTCCTTGCGAAGCCCATAGGATATAGAACCTATATCTAGAATACCATCATCCTCAGTGTATATCCCCACCTCGCTATCCCTGACTTTCAATATATTCCATATATTTCTAATTTCATATGGATCTAGTAGTTTATAGTTCACACCAGTAGATCTATATATAGCTTCAAGCCTATTAACCACGCGACCTCTACTATTTATTGTCAGAACCCCCTTTTTCTTGAAATATATTTTGCCATGACTCTTTTCGAGCTCTCTAACTATCTTTATGGATCTATCGGCAAAAATTATGTCGGCTCTTAAAACTAGCTGTCTCGTCATGATCCCGGTACTTCTAGAACAGGAACCCGAGCAAAGGGTCTCTTTCTCAGCTATAGCTACTCTATATCCTCTTCTAAGCATTTCGAGGGCTGTGAAAAGCCCTAAGAGTCCTCCACCAATTACTACTGCGTCGTACTTCATAACCTATCTAAGAGACTTATGTGTTTATGCTAATATTAGGCTTCGATTCATGATCTTTGATCAAGCATAAGGTTCCATAACTATGTCTCCAGATATTAGAGCCCAGGCAGTTCCATCTTTGGTGGCTTATTTGGCAGCTCATATGAAAGGGGGTATGCCGACAACGGATATTAAGGAACTTTTTAGGCTGTTGGTCAGAATAGCTATAGATGCCTCTAAATTTGCTAGAGAGAGAAGCGATGATCAGAGCATGTCTAGAATTTTGTCAAAGAATCCTGCAGGCGACATTACGCGGAGAATAGATCGTGAGATCGAGAATTATGTATATGACGCTATTAAGCAATCTGGGATCAACGCTCTGGTAATAACTGAAGAATCAGGTATGCTATATACTGGTAGAGAGACCCCAGAATATATAATCCTTCTAGATCCTCTTGACGGCTCTATAAACTATATAGCGAACGTGCCATATTGTAGCGTTAGTATTGCAGCTCTCCTATATAAAGAGAGTGTATCTGTAGATGATATAGCTGTGGGCGTAGTATCAGAGATCTTTAGGGATAAATATTATAGTTTTATAAAAGGAGTCAACGCCTATATAGACGGTGAACCCGCATCTAAATATATAGTGGATATTCGCGATGCAATCCTCGTATACTTTGAAGAGCCAGACCTGATTGGAAGAATATATAAAATCTGGTTGAAGCTAGACAAACCTAAGATAAGATCCTTGGGCTCTGCATCTCTGGATATAATCTACACATCTATTGGTAGATTTAAGGCCTTCATAGATCTCAGGGGAAGGTTGAGGAATGTTGACGTAGTTGCAGCAATAGGATTTGCAAGAGAGGTTGGGGCTCATATCACAGACGATAAAGGCAGGCATGTGGAAATACCACTAGATAGATTATCAAACATAGGATCCATAGTTGTTACGAGGAGCAAAGAAATAGTAGAGCTATTAAAATCACCTATATAGATCATTGAAAGTTGGTGTACAAATTGGGCGATCCTGATCTCATCTGGGCATCTATATTTGGAACGATCCTTGGGGGGCTGGCTCTAGCATATTTAATATTATCATTGATTATCAAGCTACATCTTAGCAGAAGAAGATCTCATGGCAAGGGCTCTCCCAATAGCTGATGCTATCACATCTGCATGTCTTAGAGGCTGCGGAAGTGGATGATATGTTTGGTTATCTGCTATAAGCTTTAAGCATATATCCCATTTCAACCCTATACATAGCATTCTTATATACCCTTTAGGTGTAGCAACTACTCTAGAGCTCTTATAAGATCTCTCTATCACATTATATCTATCAATATAATCCTCGAAATGGCTTTCAAGAGCAGCCTTTATCCTTATGAGATCTAGTGGATGGTCAAACACAACTATAATAGGTACTCCGATTCTTTCATTTAACCTCCAAGGATCATATACCGAGAACCCCCCATATATAACATTATCACACACAACAGCTTCAAAGACCTTATCAGTAAGCCTTATAGCCTCGCTATATATATCTATCAATAGATCTTCGATGTATGGAGAATCAACTAGAAGCATTTTAACAACAATTCCATAGATTCTAGACTTATAACCGATAACCCCCACAACCGGGGCATACCCTTTCAGCGACTTATATTCAGGCTGGAAGTAACCATCATCTACTGCTAACATCGCACCTCTTCTAGGGAAGTCCATTGTTCCGCTTGTCCCTCGATGGTCATTGATTGTCATTGGTATTAATTTGTTTGGATTGTTTTGCTTCTTGATCCACAGGGTTTTTAGCCCTGTGGCATCGAGGGACTTCCACCTCCCCCATAGAGATCTTGGGATCTCTATGGGTTCATGGGTGGCGGTTGAGCCCAGCGGC
>Ga0079992_124756_pt1 | contig 51821 bp, 44 predicted proteins | sample FaiFalFF_MnMetaG_3_FD_69197 | JGI IMG/M metagenome (GOLD analysis project Ga0079992, IMG submission 69197) | Freshwater microbial communities from Yellowstone National Park, Wyoming, USA - Fairy Falls B (FF_Mn_B) MetaG (SPADES assembly) (version 2) | ecosystem: Environmental > Aquatic >...
CCCATCCTCCAGCCTCTTCCCATGCCGACGCTCCCACTCCTCCACAGGAACCCCAAACTTCTTCTGCACCCTATCCCGATACCACTCCGGAATCACATTCCACGAACAGAACGGCACAATCCGCAGGTCAGGACTCAGGTAGTGAATGTCGCAACGCTGCAAACGCTCCTCATCCTGATTGTATTTGTCTTGGAAGTGCATCATGCCTAGGAACATGGATTTTAGGTGGAATTGTCCTATGCTTGTGTAGTCGTGTTTTAGGAGGGCTGCGATGACGAGTTTTGTGAAGTTGAGGCCTTTTGGCTGTTTTTGTTTGTCGACGAATTTGGATAGTTTTGTGGCTAGTTCGAGGGCTGCGAGGTATCTGGGTTTTCCTGATTGGATTTGGTCTGCCTTGTCCTGTAGGTATTCGATGAGGCCTTTGATGTCTACGAAGTGGGTTATGGGTATGAGTCTTCTGGTTTCGGCGTCTTCGAATACGTAGGTGCCGGCTCCGCAGGCGAAGTGGATGGAGAGCTCGTACTGGGGTTTGCGGGTGAGCATTTCTACGAAGTGGCTGACGGGGGCGCATGTGGGGACGGGGAACCAGCTGTCGGCTGTTATCTCTCCGTTGGTCTGCTCCTCTATGAGGTGTATGCAGTCGGGTATGGTGATTCGGTACTTTTCGCGCTCGGTTTTGGTGAGTCTTCCTGTGAGGGAGACGGGCTGGAAGTTGACGGCCCTGACTATGTCGATGTTTTTCTGGGCGAATCGGATGATGGCGCCGAGCTCGTGGTCGTTGATGGTCTTGATGACGGTGGGTACTAGTACTACTCCGAGGCCGGCCTTTCTGCAGGCGTCGAGGGTGTATGGTGCTTCCCAGTGGTTCTTGGGGTTGGTCTTGGGGGTTACGCCGTCGAAGGAGAGGTAGAGGTTTGAGCATCCCGCCTCCCGGTAGATCTTCGCAAGCTCGGGCCTGAGGGCTATGGTGATGCCGTTGGTGTTGAGCTGTATGTGGTCGATCCCCTCCTCCTTGATGATGCGGATGATTTCGGGGAGGTCCTCCCTGAGGGTGGGCTCGCCGCCGGTGAGCTGGACGGAGTTGCCCGGCACTGGGCGCTCCGCCCTGAGGGTGCGGACCATGGCCCTGATCATCTCGAGGGAGGGCTCGTAGACATAGGCGCCCTCCAGCCCCTTCTTGACGTAGAAGAAGCAGTACCAGCAGGTGAGGTCGCAGCGGTTGGTGACGATGATGTTGGCGAGGCCGGTGTGGTTCATGTGGTTGGTGCAGAGGCCGCAGTTGGCGGGGCAGGCGCAGAACTCCATGTTCACGTTGGGTGCGTGGGTCCCCTTCCCCTCGGTCCAGTAGGTGGAGAAGCGCCTGTACATCTCGTAGTCGCCGAAGTAGAGGTCCTCGGTCTCACCGTGCTCGGGGCAGACCTTGAGGTAGTAGACCTTGTTGTCCTTCTCGTATATGTAGGCGGGCAGGATGCGGTTGCACTCGGGGCAGATGGACTGGGTCCTGCGTATGAGGTTTAGGGTTGCTAGTCTCTGCTCCAGGGTGGTTGCCTGCGCCAACTTTGTGCGCGCCGGCCTCACTGAGTATATAATGATTCTTCTCGTTTCACCGGTTGAGAGGGGGTATAACGCCGTTTTACCGGGATGTGACATGCGGGCACGGCCGAGTGTCTCCACAACCCATACCCACACAGCATCGCCCACCCAGGGCAGCTCGATTAGGAGATGCTTACCCACGGGGTCAGAGGGCCTCGCAACAAGCTGGGCTCGGGTGTTCCCTGAGTATCTCTTCGACTGGCCACTTCCCGTCTCCCTCAACCGTCCCTGGGTGTTAACCCGCCTCTTGATGTCTACTACCAGATTGAGGTTCATGAGGTTTGTTGCCAGGTCAGATTAGCCCCTCCAGGTATCACGGCTGTTCACCGGCCTCAAACACCGATCTGCAGTTGGTACAAACCAACCTAGGAGAATACATCAAACCACCGCATTTAAGGCACTTCGGACTAACTATCTCTGGCGTTGCCAGATAGGTTCGTGTCCATAGGTAGCCTCCCATTAGGTTCGCTGCCGCAATAATGAATATCACCTCTTTGAATAATGAATATCACCTCTTTGAAAGGCGAAAATATGTGGCTCGAACACGTCAGGGAAGATTAAGGTGCCCATGACGAATGCTTGTAGGCCGGCCCCAAGCCTCGATATCCGGCTGGCTAGTATGCGATAGATGAAACGCTGAACCTCAGCCTCTACCATGAGCTTACCAGTGCAGCCAGGCTCGGCAGTGGGGGCAGGTGTTTACGCCTCTTTGTATGGGGCTGCGGCATTGGGGGCATCTCGGCTGCCCGCCTCCGAATATAAGAGCGAGTATGGCGAGCCCGATAAAACCCAGGAAGAATCCAACTATTCCCGCCAAAAGATCGTACTCCATCCTGCTGGGCAAGGCTGTTGCGTGGCTGATTGATTGTTTATAAGCCCACCGGAGGATCGAGTGCAACAGGCCCGTCTCACGCTGCCCGACTCCCCTATGATTGAGACCAGGCCCCCGGCACAGTGGGGTCGACACCATCTACCGCACGGATGACCCCACCAGGTAGATGAGGGTAGGTCTTAGGCCCGCCCGCCTCGAGGAACAAAGACATACATGTTTAGCCCTCCGAGCGTCGTGGAGACGTTGAGCCTCCACCTATACTAATGCGGTAATACCTAATATTGAAATTAAAGATACGGTCCTGCGCGTGACCCTAACCAGGCGGGAAAAGAAGCTGCTTTCCGAGGTGGATGTGGAGCGGGAGTGGGAGCTGCTGGAGGTCTTCTCCAAGCTGGTCAGGGTCTCGGGTTCCGAGGATGAGCGGAAGGCGGCCGAATACCTCTCCAGGAAGCTATCGGAGTATGGTGTAAGGCATAGCGTGTTTGAGCCCGACCTCTACATCAGCCGGCCGAAGAGGGCATCGGTCACGGTGCTGGAGCCGGAGTACCGCGAGTTGAGACACGATGATGTTGCGATGAATCCCAAGACCCCATCCTTCAGCAGGTCGGGAACATACGAGGGAGAGCTGATACCGGTGGAGACTAGGCAGAGGGATACCATGGAGGGCTTCTTCGCCCCCGAGGTCAAGAGGATAGATGCCTCGGGAAAGGCTGTTCTCATGGATGGCCTACTGCTTCCCAAGCTCGCGGTGGAGGCTCAGGCCATGGGGGCCAGAGCCGTCATATCCATCAGCCCGGGCAGATGGACACATGAGGGGATAATCTCCCCCATATGGGGCACCCCCACCCTCAAGGACATAGGCAACCTTCCCAACATCATAGCCGCCACAATATCCAAGGTAGATGGCGAGCTCATCAGAAGGTATGCCGTTCAGGGCACGGTCAGGGTTAGGGTCGAAACAGAGCTCGAGGAGGGCTGGTTCAAATGTCCCCTCGTGGTGGCGGAGATATGGCCCCCCAACAGGGAGGATGGCGACTTCATCCTACTACACGGCCACTACGACTCCTGGCATGTGGGGATAGGCGACAACGCTGTGGGTAATGCGGTGATGCTGGAGGTCGCCCGGATACTGCAAAGCAATAGGTCGAAGCTGAGGCGGGGTGTCAAGATCGCATGGTGGCCCGGCCACTCGACCGGCAGGTATGCCGGCTCCACCTGGTTCGCCGACAGGTTCGCCAACGAGATCTGGGATGGCTGTGTGGCGCACCTCAACTGCGACTCGCCGGGATGCAAGGACGCCACCTCTTACGATGAGGTGATGGCGATGGCGGAGACACGCCAGTTCCTTGCGAACGTGATTAAGGACGTGACCGGGAAGGGCTCACACTTCCTAAGGCCTGTCAGGGCCGGGGACTATTCCTTCCACGGCCTGGGTGTGACGGGGATGCTGATGCTCTCCTCCAGCATGCCCCGGCGCCTCAGGGATGAGAAGGGGTACTACCCCGTCGGGGGCTGCGGTGGCAACATAGAGTGGCACACGGAGTACGACGATATGAGGGTGGCCGATAAGGGTGTGCTCGCCGCGGACACAAAGATCTACCTACTCGCCACCTACCGCATCGCGTCGGAGCCCATCTACCCCTTCGACTACCGCGAGACAGTAAAGGAATCGATAGAGATCGTCGATTCCTATCAAGAGAAGGCGGGGCACCTCTTCGACCTCACACCCACCCTCACCGCCTTGAGGAATCTCCTGAAGTCTGTGGAGGAGCTTTACGCTTCCCTGAGAGTCGGTAGAATGTCCCGCCGCAGAGCCGAACAGCTCAACAGGGTGTTAAAGAGGATCGCCAGAACCCTGATCCCCCTCAGCTATACGAGGGCGGGTGAATTTGGGCATGACCCAGCCCTGGAAGTCAAGCCGTATCCAGCCCTCGCCGAGGTGTTGGGCCTATCGGAGCTGGAGCGGGATGAAACCAGGTTGAGGTTCGCCCAGACCCAGCTGACAAGGGAGCAGAACAGGATCGTCCAGAAGCTGAATGAGCTGAGGCGTGATGTGGAGGACTCTGTGAAACGGCTTAAAGCCACCCGTTGAGTCAAGACCTGGTCGGGTTGGTGGTGAACCTCTACCTCCACCAGGATCCTTGTTTGATCTCACCCTCTGAAAGCCTATGATGTCCTCATCGCCAACCTCGGGGGTGCCTAACAGCGAGGGGGATCCCGGCGGATAGACCTGCCATCATAACCCGGTGTTTTTCAAGTGTTCTTGTTTTCACCTCTCCTCCTCGGATTAGGCTTATATGTGGGTCCTGCCCGTTTTTCCGGGTTGAGTGTGGAGAAGGAGCCCGAGCTGCAGAGGAACCTGAAGAGGCTCATCTGGCAGTACGAGAACTGCCTCTCCTGCGTCTGGTTCCAGCCCAACGACCCCCTCAACGCGGACCTTCTGGAGAGGGGCAGGTGCCTGCACCCCAAGCTCAAGCCCTACAACCTGATCGTCTCGGGGCGTGACTGGTGTAACCTCTACAAGGAGGTCCCCCAGAAGAAGATAGATGCCATTCAGGAATTGGCATTGAAGAAAGGCAAGTAGGCTGTACTTAAACTGGAAAGGGGCACTTCTGGTGGATGAGAAGGCTATAACCTTTAAAGCCTACAGATTTTATCGCCTTTAATCTTCCACGAACTCAGCCAACCCTCGAAGAACGGGTCAACGATGCTGTACATCCCCATCTCCCTCAAGCCGTTGAGCAAGCCGGCTACGGATGATAGCTCCAGACCCCCTGACTTGGGGGTGGTGGAGCCTCCAGGGCTGGAGATGGAAGGCTACTCGCTGATATCGCCGATGATCGGGTTGGCGAGGGCCAGGAGGTCCCGCACCCTGATCTCCATGAGCTTGTAGATGTCGCCTCCACCCGCTATGACCGTCTCATTCCCCAGCAGCCTCGTGTCCAATATCTTCCTCTCCACCCCGGCGATGGGCGGAACCCCGCCCGCGGGATATCCCGTGTGCTGCTCCACCTCCCCGGGGCTCGCCAGGCGTACATCCCTGAGATTCATGAGGGCCTTGACCTTCCTGAAGCTTATCCTGCTCCTGGCCGGAAGTATCGCGAGCAGAGGCTTTCCCTCATGGTCCACGAGGAGGATGGATTTGGCTATCTTCTCCACGGGGACCTTCCGGGCCGCCTGCTCCACCGTCTTCACCGGCTCCTCGAACTCTATGAAGCGATGCCAGACACCCCTGCTGGCCAGGAAGGCTTTCAGCCCCTCCGACAACCTCTAGGCAGCCCCCAAAAGGGGGAACTTATAATTCGTCTCGGATAAGCATCGGCTTATAGGGCCTTCCGCCATTGAAGAGGCCCTGGTGGGGATCCGATGATTCGAATGCCGGCCCGGCTCGTATTCGCCGCCAAACTCTGGGTCTCGGGGGAAGATATTTGAGGGTGGGAGGGGGCCATGTCTGTTACGAAGCACCTCTGGCCAGCCCCCCTGCGCATAACCCTAGGGCTTTGGTGGCTCTACTTTAGCTACACGAAGTGGTTCGACCTGGCCTGGGTTGAGGGGTTCATCGTTCACCTGGCAGAGACACACCCGATCCCCGCCTACGGAGAGTTTCTGATGAGGGTTGTGTTGCCTCGATGGCAGGTGCTTGCGGTGCTCTACACCTGGGTTGAGGGGGCTGTGGGGGTTCTGCTGGTCCTGGGCCTCTACGTGAGGCCTGCCGCCCTTCTCGGAACCCTGGTCTCCGGCTCCCTCCTCTTCAGCTTTCTTCAGCTTCCCCCCGTGGTCCCGCCCCCCGAGATCATCCCCCTCTGGTACTGGATGTACATCTTTGCATTCGCGTTAAACCTTCACGTCCTTGCCCAACCCTCCGATCCCCTGACGAGGCCCCCACACTCCCCGGGACATCACGGCCTCCGCCGGGCCCACCCTGTGAGGCTGCTGGTGGGGGCATTCTGGCTCTACTTCGGCTACCTCACCATTAGCTGGTCCAGCACACCCTGGCTGCGTGACAGGCTTCTGGAGGCCGCGAGGCTCAACCCGGTGCCGCCGATGGGCATGGCACTCGAGGCGGTGGCTTTGGCAGGCCCCGCCCCCGCCGCCATAATCTACGGGATGCTCTCACTGATCACCGGCGGCCTGCTGCTCCTGGGGCTGGGTGGCAGGTGGGGGGCCCTGGCGGGTGTGCTGATGGCATCCGTGGCAGGACTCTCGTTCATCCAACCCTTCAACGACATTCCACTATGGTTCTGGTTCTACGCCCTCCTGCTCACCCTGAACCTCCACCTGCTCATCTCTGCGCCCGCCGGACCCGTCCACACAGGCTCATGAGGGGTTCCTGTGCGCTATCCTTGTGAATTGGTGGAGGATGGTGAGGGCTATGAGGAGCAGGAGCCCTGCCGTGAGAAAGGTCAGGGGGTAGCCGAAGTGGTGGGAGAGGTTGCCGGAGAGGAGGGCCCCGGTGAAGAGCCCCGCCGCCGTCAGGGCGCCTTGGACGCCCAGGAGCTCGCCCTGATGAGAGGTGCCGAGGGTGCGGAAGAGGAGGGTGGAGGTGGCGGTGTTGGCGATGCTGAAGCTGGCTCCTATCACCGCGAACATGAGGATGGTGGCCATCAGCAGAGACACGCCCTCCAGCCTCAAGGCCAGCGCCGCGGCCCCCAGCATCGCGAGGGCCCTCATGGCCACCGCCAGCTTGGCGGAGCGGCCCTCACCCAGCCTGCCGATGATGGTGCCGGCCCGGATGAAGGTGAGGGTGTTGATGAGGGAGAGGAGGAAGTGGGCGAGGAAGGTCTGGCTCTCCGACACCCCCCTGCTGACCAGGAAGGGGGTGTAGGAGGTGAAGAAGGTGCTCCCGGACATGAAGAAGAAGAGGGTGAAGAGGTAGAGGAGGGGGAGCTCGTGAACCATGCCCCGGAGCAGCCTCCAGAATCTCCGGAAGTCGGTGAGGGTGGGGGGCTTGAGGAAGATCAGTGGTAGATGCAGTAATCTGTGGGCCAGGCCCTCGGGGGAGTGGATGAGGGCCCTGCGCTCCAGGGTTATGGGGGGCTCCGGCACCCATCGGAGCGCCATCACCAGGGCGAGCAGGCCGTAGAGGGAGCAGAGCAGGAAGTAGGACTTCAGGTCGAAGAGCCACGTCCAGAAGATTCCGGGCAGGGAGCCCAGCATGACGCCCGCCATCGAGATGGATGAGAGCCTCCCGAACATCCTGGCCCAGCTGGCCTTGGGCGTGGTCTCCATCAGGAGGAGGCTCACGACGGGGCCGGGGCCGGCGGCGAGGAAACCAAAGATGGCGTACTCGAACATCAAAGCCCCCAGGCTCCCCGTCGTATACATCAGACCCAGCAGGCCGGTCATGCCCGCATAGGATAGGATGATGATGGGTCTCCGCCGCCCGAGGGAGTCCACGGCCACCCCCCAGGCCAGGGCGGCGGGGATGAGGGCCAGGTTGTGGGCCGAGAGGACCACCCCCACATGAACCACGCTGCCCCCCACCGCGGGGGAGACGATGTAGAGGGGGATGAGCGTCGCCGCACCCCCCACGGCCGCGTTGGAGGGCAGCAGGGCCCAGAACCACCGGGTGCTCCTCCTCCCATACATTTCACGTCTCACCCGGCATGGGCGGATGCAGGTCGCCCCTGCGATGGTCACTGGTTTATAAGCCAGCCCCCAAGCCTGGCTCACCCAAAGAGCTTGTGAGAATGAGGAATCATTGAGTATAGCCTGCGAGGCGGGAGCCTCGCAAGCCTTCACGGCGTGGAGCCCACCCTCAAGGGGTGGGTGGATGTCAACGACTCAGGAAGCCCCTCCAGGAACACGGCGTTGTTCTCCCTGTCCAGCTCGGCCAGCTCAGGGGGCCTCCTGCGGGGATCCCCATAGCCACCGCCCCCCGCCGTGCGGATCACGAGGGTGTCGCCGGGATTCAGGACCACGGTGTCCTTGGACCTCAGCGGCCTCACCTCGCCCGAGGCCCGCCGCACCAGGTATTGGGCGGGGGCCCCCGCCTGGCCGCCCCTCAAGCCCCAGGGCCTGATCCTGCACCTCTCCCCGATGACCGTCACGTGGATCGTGGCTGTGGCCGTGAAGGCCCTCTCGATCCCCATGCCGCCCCTCCACTCGCCAGCCCCCGCGCTATGATCCCTAAACCTGTATGAGACGAACCTGAGCGGGTAGTAGTGCTCCATCACCTCGATGGGCGTGTTCATGGTGTTGGTCATGTGTACATGGACCCCGTCCACCCCGTCCATGCCGGGCCGGGCGCCCCCGCCACCCCCGATGGTTTCGTAGAAGACCCAGCTCCTCCCGGTGCCGGGGTGTATGCCCCCCATCATGAGGTTGTTCATGCTCCCGTGGGAGGCGGCGGGTATCCTGTCCGGCAGGGCATCGGCCAGCGCCCTGTAGATGGTGTCTACGATGCGCTGGCTCGTCTCCACGTTGCCGGCCGCCACCGGCGCCGGCCTCTTGGGGTTGACGATGGTTCCCTCAGGAGCCTTCACCCTGATGGTCCCCGTAAACCCCTCGTTGAGGGGCACCTCTGCCGGCAGGAGCGTCCTGACTACATACGTCGCTGCCGCCGTGGTGACGCCCAGGACGGCGTTCAGCGGTGCCTCCACCTGAGCGTCCGTCCCGGTGAAGTCCACCTCCACACCCTCATCCTGTATCTTCACCTTGACCCTTATACGGATCAGGCGCTCCCCTAGCTCCAGGTAGTCCTCGGCCTCCCAGCTACCCTTGGGCATCCTTGCATAAGCGGCCCGACAGAGCCTGTTGGTATACTCCAGGAGCTCCTCACAGGCCCCCCTGTACGCCTCAAGACCCAGCCTCGAGACTAGCTCTAGTAGCCTGCGCTCGCCCATAATGTTGGCGGCCACCTGGGCCCTCAGGTCACCCAGCGCCGTCTCAGGGATCCTGGTGTTGGCCCTGATGAGCTCTACAACCTCCCTCCTGAGCTCGTTGGCCTCCATGAGCTTGATGGGTGGCATCACCAACCCCTCCTGGATGAGCTCCCTCGCCTCCATCGTGATGCTGGCGTGGCCCATGCCCCCCACATCCACATGGTGGGCCTTGTTGGCCGTGTAGCCCACCAGAGCCCCATGGTAGAAGACGGGCCTGATGAGGGTCACGTCGTTGAGATGGGTCCCGGCGATGTAGGGGTCGTTCACCACATACATGTCACCGGGGCGGGGCTCCGTGCCCACCCCCTCCAGGTAGGCGAGCGTGTTCCTCAAGCCCAGGGGGAGGGAGCCGATGTGCACGGGGATCTGCTCCGCCTGGCCCAGCAACCTCCCCTGCGCGTCTAGCAGGGCACAGGTATGGTCGGCCCTCTCCCTTATGTTCGGGGAGAAGGCAGACCTCCTGAGCGCCACGGCCATCTCCTCCGAGGTGTAGACGAGGCTGCTCTTCACCAACTCCATGAGGAAAGCGCTGGACCTCATGGGCGCCGCCACCTCATGACCAGACAGCCCAGCTCGTCCCTGTGGAAGGACCAGCCAGGGGGCACCACGGTGGTGGAGCTGTACTCCTCCACCACGGCTGGCCCCTCCGCCTCCTCGCCGAGGGGGAGCAGGTCCCTCGAGTAGACGGTGGCCCTGTGCCACGCGCCGCCGAAGAAGACGTTCCTGATGCCCAGCCTAGCCTCACCCCACGAACGACCGGGAGGAGTCAAAGATCTCAGGTCGGGCTTCATAACCGGTATCGTGATCGCCAGCCTTAAGGCCACCAGCTCCACCCTCTCCCCGGGATGCCCGAAGCCGTATGAGGCCTCGTGCTTCGCCTCGAATTCCCTCTGGATGATGCTGGGCTCATAGGGTGGTGCGACGGGCACCTCTATCTCCCAACCCTGGCCGTAGTACCGGAGGTCGAGGGATGTGTGAAGCCGGCAGCCCCTCAGCTCGAGCCCCCTCTTACTTAGTGTGGAGAGGGCGTGGGCCCTCATTTCCTCGAAGGCCCCTGAAAGGGTAGCGGGGTCCAGCTCGTCCAAGGGCCTGATGAGCCCCCTGACATATGTGAACCTCATGTCGGTCATGAGGAGCCCGAGGGCGGAGAAGAGGCCGGGGAGGGGAGGCACGACGACGCTGCCCACCCCCAGTTCCTGGGCCAGCTCGGCTGCGTGCATGGGCCCCGCGCCCCCGAAGGCCATGAGGGTGAAACCGGTGGGGTCCAACCCCCTCTCCAATGTGACGAGCCTTACGGCCCTGGCCATCTCGTGGTTCACCAGCCTAACCGCGGCCTCCGCGAGGCCGTAGACATCCATCCCTACCGCCTCGGCCACCCGGTAGAGGGCCTTCTCAGCCAGGCCCCGCTCCAACTTCATCTCCCCGCCCAGGAGGGCATCCGGCAGCCTGCCCAGGACGAGGTTGGCGTCCGTGATGGTGGGCATCTCACCCCCCCTCCCGTAGCAGGCGGGGCCGGGGTCGGCCCCCGCGCTCATGGGCCCAACCCGTAGGCCCCCCGCCTCATCCACCCAAATTATGGTGCCCCCGCCGGCGCTCACCTCAGCCAGGTCTACGCTGGGGAAGCGGACCGGGTACCCACTTCCCTTCACCAACCTCCCCATATGGGCCCTGCCCCCTACCTCGAACTCGGGCACCAGCGAGGGCTGGTAATCCACGACGGAGCCCGCCTTCGCCGTGGTGCCTCCCATATCGAGGCTTATCACACGCGCCAGGCCCAGCTGCCTTGCCAGCTCGGCGGCTCCGACGACGCCGGCGGCGGGCCCAGACTCAACAGCCACTATGGGCCTTCGCCTCACCTCTTCCACGTCCACGAGGCCCCCGGCAGAGCTGAAGACATGAATCGGCCCCTTCACACCCAGTTCGTCAAGACCCTGGCTGGCCCTCTCAAGGTACCTGGCGAGGACCGGGGCCAGCGCCGCGCACACGACTGTGGTGCTGGTCCTCTCATACTCTCGGTGCTCCCTGTCAACCTCCGAGGAGATGAAGACCGGTACGCTCAGGTGCTGCCCCACCACTTCTCTCGCCCGCCTCTCGTTCTCGGGGTTTAGGTAGCTGTTGAGAAAGCACACCGCCAAGCTCTCCACCCCCTCCTGCCCCAGCCTGTCCGCTATGGCCCTCAGCTCCTCCTCCGACACCGGCTCCACAACTTCGCCCTCCGCCGAGACCCTTTCCCTGGCCTCGAACCTGAGCCTCCTCGGCACCAGGGGCCTTGGCCTCTGATAGAAGATGTTGTAGAGCTCCGGCCTATTCTGCCTCCCGATCTCGAGGATGTCCCTGAAGCCCCTGGTGGTGATGAGGGCCACCCTGGGCGGCTTCAGGCCCAGCTGACCCCTGAAGAGGTTGGAGCCTATCGTCCCCACGTGGATGACCTGCTCCACCTCTGTGGGGTCGGCACTTTTCTCGTCGAAGAGCCGCTTCATGATGGAGAGGAAGCCCAGCTCGGGGGCCTGCGGAGTGCTCCTGTCCTTGATCACGAAGAGCTCTCCCTTAGCCGTGTCCACAGCCACCAGATCCGTAAAGGTACCGCCCACATCCACAGCCACCTTCAGCATGTAGCGTAGGCCTCCCACTGTAATTGTTTAATATCATGCTGAAGTCATACGTGATTTCTGTGATTAGGGTTGGCCTCCTGATACTTTCATCCAACAGGATGATGGAAGCCGGGTTCTGGCATCACCACGTACACGCAGCGAGGCTTGCCTTAGGGCTGGTCACACATGGCGGGCTGACTGGACCCGAAACCGAATCGGCCGCGGAAGCCTGGAAACTTGCCGATGCCATGAGCAGGCATCGGGACGCCTATCCTAGCATGTGGGGGATCCTGACGCTTGCCAAGTGGGTGATCAGCCCTGATTCACCGGTTAGGCTAGGACGGGGCTTTTAATCACAAACTCAGGTTTGGCCCCTCTCATGCATGGCCAGGGGACCACACCTGGGTTGTATTATGGGCTTCAGCTGGGCTCCAGGATCTGGGCGGGCCCCCCGATGGATGAGATGATGGGGCTGTGGGAGAGCTGCCTCACGCGCCTCGCCACCTCATCCGCCATATCCGGTGTCGTGTCCAGGTATACGGTGGGCCCCGTCTGGAGGGAGAAGTAGACCGGCAGCCCCTCCGCCCTCCATGCCAGGGCGAGCTGTACGAGCCTGAGGGACTCGGGGGTGATCAGGATCATCCGCCCACCCCCCGTCATGGTGACGGCGTGGAGCTCCAGGCTGTCGGCCTCCGACAGCTCACCGACCCGCCGGAGGTCCCCCCGCCTTATGGCCCCCTCCATCTCCTCCACCCTCTCCTGGGCCCTGGCCACCCGGGCCTGAAAGAATGGTGAGGTGGCGGCCTCCCGGTGGGCCGCCTCGGTCTCCGCATCGATGTGGAGGGGCACCACGACGACCTTCATGGGCAGGGTGTGGCTATCCCCTATCCTCACCGCATAGGAGGTCGCGTCATCATGGCCGGCGAACCACCGGGCGTAGCCCCCCACCACCGTCCGGCATGCGGAGCCCGCGAACCGCCGGGCCAGCCGGGATAGGAGGGTTTCGTCCCACCCCAGCCTATCCGCCAGGCCCGAGGCCTGGTAGGCGGCGGCGGCGATGGCGGCGCCGGCGGAGCTGGAGAAGCCGAGGCCCTTGCCCCTCAAGCCCCTCGGGAAGTTCTCCGACACCACCCTCGCCCTCTCCCTGATGCCCGCGACCCGCCTGATCACATCGAGGAGCTTGACTACACGCTCGTACTCCCTCCCCACGGCCCGGGCGCCGTTGATCAACACCTGATCCTCGGGGCCATCGTGGAATTCGACCTCGCAGACGGTTCCCAGGGCCTCCAGGTTCACCGAGATGCTGTCATGATAGGGTATGCGGAGCTCGGGGTCCCTCAGCCCATGGTATTTTACCAGCCCCTGCATCGTGTGGGCCCTGGCCCTCGCCCTCCGGCGGCCCATCACCTGGACACGGGCCTGAAGGCGGCGTGGAGGGTTAAAAAGTCAGTGCCAGCGAAGCCCCCATACTTGACACCCCACTCAACGGGATTCGACAGCATCTGTGATAAACGGAGGGGCTGACCCTCACCCGCCATGAGTGAAGAGCTTCAGAGGATGGTGGAGGCCCGGAAAGCGTGGGAGGCGAAGGTGGCTGAGCTCCAGCGGCAGAGGGACCACCTCAAGCTGGAGGTGGAGATGCTGAGGGAGAGGCTGGCCACCATCAGACTCCAGAGCCAGGCCTCCTCCCTCGAGAAGGAGATCTCCGAGCTTGAGAGCACCAAGGCGGCCCTGGAGACGGAGCTGGCCGGTGTGGAAGGGATAGCGGTGGTCGCGAAGGCCGAATAGCCGCCGGGGCGGTGGGGATGGCACGATGCCCCTCCTGCGGGGCCGCGGTCCCTACCCCGGCTAAGACCTGGACATACCTGGAGTGGGACCGGGAGAAGACCGGCCTGGTCAAGAAGGATGTGGGGGTCTTCGAGTGCCCGGGCTGCAGAACGCGGTTCCCCGCGGTGGCCAGCAGAGAGCCGCTGATCATAGTCCCGGCCCAGAAGATCCAGTCCCTGAAGGCGGCCGCCGAGGAGGCCCACGCCCTCGTCCAAAGGCTGAAGGCGGAGCTGGCCCGTAAGGAGGACCAGAACGCCACCCTGAGGGAGAACATCGCCATGCTGGAGCTTCAGATCCAGGCCCTCCAACTGGAGCAGGAGGTGGGGAGGCTCAGGGAGGAGAAGGCCAGGCTGGAGGAGGGGATCGCCGCCCAGGCCTAAGGCCCCCCTCACACCACCCTCTTTATTGCAAGACCCGCGAAGGGCTCCACCTCTTCTTCGACGCGCCACCCCCACCCTCAGCCTTTTATCCAGCAGGGTCCGGGGCGTGTGCCGTGGCGAAGAAGTACGAGCTGCCGCCTCTCCCATACAAGTACGATGCCCTCCAGCCCTACATCTCGGAGAAGATCATGACCCTACACCACACAAGGCACCACCAGGCATATGTGAATGGGGCCAACGCGGCCCTGGAGAAGCTCGAGAAGGCCAGGGCCGGTGAGCTGCAGGTGGACATTAGGGCTGTGCTGAGGGACCTGAGCTTCAACCTGGACGGCCACAAGCTTCACTCCATCTTCTGGCCCAACATGGCGCCGCCCGGAAGGGGAGGGGGCACACCCGGAGGGAAGCTGGCCGATAAGATAGCGCAGGACTTCGGGAGCTTCGAGAAATTCAAGCAGCAGTTCAGCGAGGCGGCCAAGACGGTGGAGGGGGCGGGCTGGGCGCTGCTCCTCTATGACCCCGAACTCGACCAGCTGATCCTCACACAGATAGAGAAGCAGAACCTCATGCATGTGGCCGAGGTGCCGATCCTGCTGGGCCTCGATGTGTGGGAACACGCATACTATATCGACTATGGCCCGGACAGAGCCACCTACGTGGATAGATGGTGGAACGTCGTCAACTGGTCGGATGTGAACGCGAGGCTGGAAAAAGTCAGGAAGTAGCCCTCCTCCCCCATTATTTTTCTAGCCACCTCCACGACCTGCGGGAGAGATAGAGTTCCCGTTAGGCTCTCAGACCTCAAAAACCAAGAGAAACCTCTTCCTTCAGGGACCGATGGGTCCCAGCACCTTGCTAGACCAACCCGATGTATGTTAAACCGTTCAGAAGGTAAGCAGGTCCATAACCTGACGATGCATCACTCTGTGCTTCAGCTGTCAGGTTGTGGGAAAGGAAAGTAAAGTCCCGCGTGAAACCAGTACTAAGTTGTTCGCTCGAGATGCCCCTCATGTGCCATCCTTGGATGACTGGTAGAGTGATAGTTGGGCTCGGCGAGTAATCTTCATAGAAGCCCATCTGGATAATGTTGCTTGTGGCTGTCTCAGACCTCTTTAATTCGGTCTAGAGAGAGTATATGTGACATGGGGAGGCCGTAGTTACAGTACCTATCTGAGAGTCCTCTGAAGCTTAAGCCAGCTTTCTAGGCCTCCATAGCCCATTTCATCGCAGGCCTTGTCTTCCTAAAAGACAAGAATGATAGAGGTGGAAGAGGAAGACTTTATATCATCATAAATCAAGCAATAGGATTGCTGGATGTCGATATCGGCGGGCGAGATCGTCAGGTTGCTGAAGTCGGACAGGGATGCTTTGAGGGAGCTTGCTGTCGCCGTGGCCTCGGAGCCCGAGCTGAGGCTTGCCGTGATAAACGCAGTCCTGGCAGATGTGGCAACAAAACAAGACATACAGCAGCTGAGACAGGAGATAGCACAGCTAAGACAGCATCTTGAAGGTGAGATAGCACAGATAAGGCAGCATGTCGATGGTGAGATAGCACAGCTAAGACAGCATCTTGAAGGTGAGATAGCGCAGCTAAGGCGTGATATGAATACGAACTTCAGGTGGACGGTAGGACTAATATTAGGGATATGGGGGACAACAGTGATACCCTTACTCATGAAAATCGCCGGAGTAATCTAACACATTAACTACACTGAAAATGACAGAGAAAGTATGGGCTGCAAAAAGAAATTCTAAGGCGATCCCCTTATAGGATGGTTTTTCCGTCTACTGCTAGCTTTACACTCTTTCTGATGTGAGGCTATAGGGTTTTTCTGTATCCAATGTCCTTGTCGCCTCACTCTGGGTCGCCACCCCTTCCAGACCTTCTCAAAGCGTTTCGGCTCAACGATCAAAGGGAAGCGCCTCTCCGGTGAGGGCGCCCTCTCACCAAGAACAACTTCAGATGGGCCGATGTGCAGAAGAAGTTTATCGCGGAATGTCGCATCGACATCGTTATCTTTCATCTTTGTATCTCTCGCATCCCCTGAATGTATGTTACGTTTGTGTATCTCTTCCATGCTCGATAAATCGAGCGGTGAAATCAATGCCTACAAGATTTGGCTGCCCGTACACGTTGGATATTGGAGCGAAACACCAGTACCGCACCCGACTTCAAGAAGCCTTTTGTTTCTTGGGAGCCGTAGGTCTTTCAAGAGGTTTATCCTTGCCTCCTTGAAAGTTTTCTGTGAGCCGATCCATCTACAGGCTCACGTGGCAGTTCGTTGAGTGTGCCGAAGAAATCATTTCCCCACGAAGTCTTTTGCGCCATTTCCGCCCGGATGTAGAACAGTTTTTCCCAGACGGGAATCTTCCATTTCATCGTAGTTGAAAATGGAAGGATTAGCATCCACCTATCCTGGCTTCAGAGATTTGTCTGCACGAATTCTGTTCTGTTTACTTCCTGGGGGTGCTGGCTATGGGCACGTGCGCGCGTAAGCCCGTATCCTCCCTGTGCACTCCCGACATGGGCTCAGGCCTCTTCGGTCGAGGTTCTGCAGGCTGGAGGCTAGGGCCATGCAGCACTCGGCCTTGCGGCAGTGGGTGAGCCCAACGAGGTGGCCCAGCTCGTGGGCGACGACCTTGGCCAGCCGTTGGCGGAGCCTATCCAGGGGCGCCTGCCTCCCCAGGACTCCCCGGAGCCCCGCCTCCCTGGAGAGGGCGCCCACATCGACGACGGCGGCTCCGATCTGGGGTTGGGCCAGCCCCCAGGGTCTGGTGATAGCCCACTCAGACACCAGGAGGCGGGTGGTGAAGACGAGGAGGGGGCCCCTAACCCTGCCCTCCAGCGCCCTGTAGTAGGTGTGGGGCTGCACGGGCTCCCGGACGGCCACATCCAGCTCCATGAGGGCCAGCCTGAAGCTCAGCCCCAGCTTCTCGACGGCCTCCGCTGTGGCATCGGTGAAGTCCCGGCGCCCCATACACCTCACCCCATCGCACACGAGGGTCAGCTGGGCTTCTCCCCCAACCCATGTAGAGATTGGCCTCTCCGGCGGTCCCACCGGGCCTCGGCCGCCCTGACCATAGATTTCGCTTTGCCAGTGAACTATCTGACAAGATGGTCTTCAGGGCTTGGCATACCTGGCGGGGTCCCTGTCGAAGGCCTTCTTACACCCTTCACAGCAGAAGTAGTATGCCTTGCCCGCGTATGTGGAGGTCCACTTGGCGGTCTTCTCATCCACCGCCATCCCGCATACGGGGTCCTTGGCCATGGCAGGGCTACCTTCTCCAGCTTTTAAAGGGGTGCTCTGGCCCACGGGGCTGTGGGCGGCGAGGGCGCCCCACCCAGGCCGCAGGTCATCAAGCCGAAGTCCCCGCTGGAGAGGCGGGTCGGGAGGGGCTTCTCCCTGGCGGAGCTGCAGCAGGCCGGGCTGACGCTGGAGCAGGCCCTCCGGCTGAAGCTGCCCGTCGACCGGAGGAGGCGCTCCGCCCATGAGTGGAATGTGGAGCTGCTCAGGGGCTACCTGGCCTCCCAGCTGGCTCCCGAGGGGGCCGCAGCCCAGGCGGCTGGGTAGCCCGCGCCCATGAATAGAGGTAGAGCTGGGCGTATCCAGCCCTGGGGGCGAACCTCTCTCGATGGAAGGAGGCCACCGCCTCGTAGAGGCCAGGGTGTGGTGAGGAGGAGCGTTGAAGGGCCCTCCGGAGCCTGGCCCTCAGCTCCCCATGCAGCTCATCACCATAGAGGTTTAGGGTGAGCCTGGCCATCCACCTGTCCACCGGCACCGATTCCTGAAACCCGTAGGAGTATAGCAGGAGGCAGTCGGCCACTTTCCTCCCGACCCCCGAGAGCACCCCCTCCTCCGATAGCTCCAGGATGCGGCGTCTAGCCCCCTGGTATCCGAGCCTCCCCAGGGAGTGGAGGTCGAGGAGCCCCTCATGGACCGCCTCGGCCAACCTCCTGATGTGAGGTGCGCGAAAGCCCAGGCTGCATCCCAGCAGCTCCTTCACCGATGCCCTGGCCAGCGCCCGGGCCGTGGGTACCGTCCACCCGCTGAGGCCGTCGACCGTCAGCAGCCTCCCAAACCTTTCCCGGAGCATGTCCATCATACGGGTGGCGCCGCCGACGCTGGTGTTGGTGGCCAGGGCGAAGGAGAGGAGGCACTCCCAGGGGTCCTGCGCCAGTAGCCTAAGGCCCTCCTGCACCCTCAAGGCCACCCTGCCCCAGCGGTCCCGTGAGAGCACGGAGCGCACCACCCTCATATCATCGCGCAACCCCAGGTACGTGGCGAGGGATTCCCCGTCCAGCCCCGTGGTGGCGAACCTGAGCCGGGCCCCCGGTGTGAGGAGGACCAGCTCCCCCATGACGCAGCCCAGCCATGAGCCATCAACCCGCCTCCAGGTGAAGGCCTGGCCCGACTGCAGAGTCCTGTCGAGGCTGAACCTCCCCCTGGGGAGGAGTTCTCCCCTAACCACCTGCGGCATGGAACGGGCCCCCTGGAAGCTGTATCGGCGATGCCCGAGATAACCATTTAAGAGTGCCCGGGGTGCGGGGTGGACGCCCCGGGTAGCTCAGCTTGGTAGAGAGCCTGCCTCAGCGGGCTCCCAAAGAGCATCCGGCTGTAGCGGTCAGCCAGGGGCTGACCCGAACAGCCTACCAAGCTCACAGGCACCGGAGTGTCGCCGGTGCGTCGAGGGATGACGCGGCGAGTTCAAAGCCGGGCCCGCATCCCGGTGAATAGATCCGGCCCCGGGGACCACCCCTCTCGATGCTATCCCACAGTAGGCCTACAATATGGAATCTCGCTTCGCCAGAGGCTTGGTCGGCATCGGGCCCCCTCGCTCTTAAGGATGGGCTTAAAACCTGGGAGCCCCATGTCTAATCTTCGCCTACCCTGTACACTACATCTGGTCCTCCAGGTGCCTTGATATGAAGTGGCAGATTCTCTTGTAGGCGTCGACCCTGTTTTCCAGCTTCCTGAACCCATGCCCCTCATCCTCATAGATCACGGTCTCCACCGCCTTACCCAGCCTCCTGAGCTCCCTCTCGGCCTGCTCGATCTCCCCCGGGGGGCATCGGGGGTCGTGCCTCCCCCCTATCAGCTGGACGGGTGCCTGGATCCGGTCGATGAAGAAGATGGGTGATGCCTCGATGAACCTCTCCCTGTCCCTCTCGGGGTCCCCCATATTCTCCCGGTCCCAGTACTGGAGGTCCTCCCTCTCGCTGGCGAATTCGGTGAACCAGTTAAGGAAGGGCATCAGGGCGGAGCCGCAGGCCCAGAGCCCGGGATACTTGGTCAAAGCGCACATGGTGAGGTATCCGCCATAGCTTCCACCCGTCACCGCCACCTTCCCGGGCTGGGCGAGCCCCTCATCGACCAGGTATCGGTAGGCCGCGATGCAGTCCTCCAGGTCCATCCTCCCCAGCTGAAATCGGTTGGCCTCCCGAAACTCCCTGCCGTATCCCGTGCTCCCCCTGTAGTTGGGTGCGATGACCACATAGCCCCTGGAGAGCAGCTCCTGTATGAAGGGGTTCCAGGTGTTCTGGGACTGGGCGCTGGGCCCTCCGTGTATGTATACGACGGCCCTGCCGCGGGGCCTCTCCGGGATGAAGAGGAGGGCGGGGATCTCCCGGGAGTCGGAGCTACGGTATCTGACCTCCCGGCCGGCCCTGAACCCCGATGTGTCAAGCCCGGGTGGGAGGGAGTGGGTGACCCTCCTGAACTCACCCGTCACCAGGCTGTACTCCCATATATCGGATGGATCCCTCGGCCCGTTGAAGATGAAGTAGATCTTCTCCCCGTCTCTGGAGAACCTGGGGCTGCGGTGGACCCCATCCCCCACCTTGACATCGGTGAACCCATCATCGATCCGGTGGATCCTTACCACGGTGCTGTCGCCCAGGTTGACGGTATAGCAGATGCTCTTCCCGTCCGGCGACCACCAGGGCTCGTAGACCTCATGCTTCGAGTCCGTTAGCCACAGGATCTCCCCCGACCGGACCTCATAGATGGCCAGGTCATAGGAGCCCCTCGAGGAGGAGATGAAGGCCAGCCTCTTCGAGTCGGGGGACCATGCGGGGGAGGATGCCTCGATGCCGCCATCCTCCCCTCCCAGCCTGAAGGATTCGGAGCCATCGGGCCTGCATATGAATATGCCGGAGTCCTGGCCTGAGATGAGGGAGGAGACCGCGATGTACCTCCCGTCGGGGGACCATAGGGCCTCCGTGTCCGAAAACCTGTGGTCCAGCAGGAGGACCTCGTCTGTCCCCTCGACGGTGAGCGTGTATGCGCTGAACTTACCGCTCCGGTTGGAGATGAGGCATATCCTCCTTGCATCGGGGGAGAAGTCTATCCAGGGGTAGATGGTGAAATCCGTGTCCGGTGTGATGTTTCGGATGGCGCCATCCCCCAGCTCCAGGAGGTGGATATCATACTTCTCATCCCCCTGATAGTCCTGGGCGTATGCAAGGTAGCGGAGGTCTGGGGAGTACCTGGGCCCCGCCTTGCTCTCGGCCCCCGAGGAGCAATACACCTCGGAGCCTGTGACCAGCTCCTTCCTGTGAATCTGGTAATGCCCCGTCTTGTTCCACACGAAGGCCACCTCCCTCCCATCGGGTGCCAGGTCGAACTCCAGGACCGACGGCACGCGGAAGAGGAGGTCCAGGTCCAGCCTGCCCAACACCCACGCCTCGGCGACCGCCCGTAAAAGCTGATGCCCAACCTCTGGCTCCGGGTAGGCCGCCGGAGACGAGGGATGGCAAGCTTATCTAATCCCCCCACGTTGGAGGGTTGCCCGAGTGGTGTAGCGGCCAGCATGGCGGCCTGTCACGCCGCCGACGCGGGTTCGAGTCCCGCCTCGGGCGCCACCATTCTCAATGGCTGCTTGGCTAAATGCGCTCTTCATGGGGCCATACTATTTCGGGGCGTATTAAAGAGGCGACCAGCGCTTCCCTGTTAACCGAAACGGCATATCCACTCGGGGAGGCCCTTCAAAAGGGCATACGGGCCTTCAAAAGGGCTTACGGAAGGGGAGGAGAGATCCGGATGATAAGCTTGGAAGATAGGCTTATTAGCCTCTCGTACCTCTCAGAATCATTCGCGGGGGGTGGTAACTAAATGCTAGACTCCCCTGAGCCCACGACAATACCTATCAAAATCATGCCCAGGATAGGGCATATATATGAGGTGAGGAAGCCAAGGATAGGCCGCATATACATCCTCCGAGGGCGAGAGGCAGGCGACCATGGTTGTTCGCATCAGGCTGAAGATTCGAGTGGAGGATAGGGAGCTCGAAGCGGCCTCCCTTGTGAACACCGGCTTCTAAACCGACACCCCTCAGCTGCTCGTGCCTAATAAGGTCCTGCAGAGGCTGGGGCTTCTCGAAAGGCTGCAGAAGCAGGGCGAGATAGTAGAGTATGGCACGGCGGGTGGTCCAACGGTGATGTATGTGCTGAGAAGCTGTTGTACGGTCTCGGTCTCGGAGCCAGACAGGACAGGTCAGGAGGTCAGGGCCGACCTCGTGGCTTCGCCCGTGGAGAGGGAGGTTATCATAAGCGATGCCCTGGCCGAGGCGCTGGGCATATCCATCCTGGCCCCGAAGAGGGGCGTCTGGAGGTTCGCGGACGAAGAAAGGACTAGGCAGAGCTACCCCCCTCAATACTGGTAAGGTGAGGCATATGGATTAGGACCCAGCTCACCGTGCCCTGAAGAAGAGCCAACCCTCCCTGAACCTCAACAGGACATATTCGCCCCTCAGCCTCGAGCCCTCAAGCCTTATCTTCATCAGGCCCCCCTTCTCCTCCACCAGCTCGTAGGTGCCGCTATCCCAGATGCGCATCTCGCCCGCTCCATACCCATCATCTATGGTTCCCTCGAAGCCGAGCCACTCGAGCCCGTGGTCGGGCTGCTTAACCCCGAACCTCTTTATTCCCGGCTCAAGAGGGGGCTCCTTCCTGAAGGCCCAGTCCATGAGCACACCTTCTCTTTCAAGCCTGAGGTCGTAGTGGAGGCCCGCCCTCCTGGCCCTATGCTCGTGCACCACGAACCTCGCCCTTGGCTGAGCCATTGAAGGCCTGCAGCGCCCCGCTCCCTTTTGCCCTTTTCTGATCGCGGGCCCAGGATGCCACTGCTCCAGGATTGTGGATAGAGGCATCAAATAGGCAAAGAAGCTCCGTGAAAAGACCTTGTTTACAAAGGCTGAAAATGCCTTTTAGAAAAATTTCTATAGAGAATAAATAAGGAAATGGGCTTTAAGATGGAAGCCGCTCTCTAGCTCCTTGTAATGGCTGTTCGCGGTCTTCAGGCTACTCTTACCGTGAAGTCTCTGTGGTTGTCCATCATGTCCATCATGGAGCCACCGGGCCCGATCACATGAACGTGGATCGTGTACTCACCGGGCTTCATGAACAGGTACGTGAAGGTATACACTCCGGGCGATTGCTCCTCCGCGTAGATCATTACGCACCCCATACCGTTGCCCATCATGCCCCCCATCATACCGCCCTTTCGCCCATGGTTTCCGTTTGAGGCCTGTCCAGACTCGATACCTATAACCACCGTAGCACCGGAAACAGGCTCTCCAGACACCTTTACCTTGACAGTAACAGTGAACTGGGTCTCGTGGCCAGACTTTATGGGATCCGGGCTCCACGTCAACCCTATGATGTACTGGCTACCTGCGTTCTCATGGTGTCCTCCCCCCATCCCTCCCATCTGATGGTTCCTCATCATCCTACTCATCACATCAGTGTTCATCATTCCCGTCAGGTGGTTGTTCATCATACTTCTCATCATCCCGTTACCCATCATTCCTCCCATCGGATAGTTGCCCGCCATGCTACCGCTGTACCCTCCGGCCGGAAGCGCAGTGAACCCTAGGACGCCCACGAGCAAGAGCGCGAGCGAAGCCGCAGCCGCGCTGATCAGGACATGGCGCATGCCCCGCCCGGGCAGGGGCTTCACTTATTATTTGCCTGAAACACTCCCGAGATGTTACCTGAAACAATTTTGAGGGTTCAATTCCCTCACCTCCGTTTCGATAAAATGAAACCGTATCGAAAGACTTAACAGGTTCAGCTGTGGTCTGAGCCCGTTGAGGGGGGAGAGGATAGGTATCGTGTTGGTTATCATATCTTTTGGGCTCTTAGCGGCCTCCCTATTCGGTATGCTCTTCTGGACGCCAGACATGCATCCTGGAATGCAGATGATGAGGGCTATGTACCCCATGATGCTCTGGCCGATGCTCTTCACAGGATCTATGATCGTCCTCGTGATAGGAGCCTTACTTTACTACATGTTGAAGCTTCCAAAACCAAACCCAAGCCTTCAATACACGGCATACCAGAGTGAGGGATCTGTAGGTCTGATAGAAAGGTTCCTTAAGCCAGACGAGCTTAAGGTAATCCGAGCCCTCAGGCAAGCCGGCGGGACTCTTTTGCAAAAGGAAGTGGGGAGGAGCACGGGGTTGAGCAGGCTGAAGACCCACAGGGTCATCTCGAGACTAGCTGAGCGGGGGCTGGTCTCTGTGGAGAGGGTTGGCAGGACGAACAGAGTCAGCCTGCCCGCCTGGCTCCTGCAACGCTCGAGTGAACCTCAGCAGAGCACGGAATAGGTTGTGGTCGCCGCCGTAAAGACTGTGCTGTCCCATGAAGCAACCCTCGCCATCAGAGAGCTCTTAATCGAGTTCCAGGGTTGTAGGGCTCAGCTTCTGCGTCTCAAGTCCGTCGATTCGCCGCGTAATATCTCTGGGCTGAACAAAGACCAAGGCGTCTGGAAGAAGTGTTATGGCTCGAAGGCTCCCAAGCATCCGAGAACGCGGCCAGCTGGCGGGCTCAAGCCAGCATATCTCGGTGTAAAGATCGGGGAAGAGGCTATACACGAAGAGCACAATCTCTGGTATGTCGATGGGTTGGGAGATGCCCTGCGGGGCGGAGGGGAATCGAACCCCTGACCTCCGGGTTGAGTCGACCCCTTCCTCCCGGCCTAAAAGCCCGTCGCTCTACCGAACTGAGCTACCGCCCCGGCCCGACAGGCGGCCCCCACCTATAAAGGGCTCCCTCCATCCCGGTGCTACACCGAGCCTGGCCTTATGGGTGTGGGCGCCAACACCTCTTTAAATATGAGGCCGGGGCCGGATGGGGCCATGTCCATCACAGCCGGCTTCCGGCTCCCCATCCAGCGGGTGGACAGGTATGTGTGGAGGGTGCCGGAGAATGCTAGGCCGGGGATGAGGGTTCCCGTCACCATCTACGCGGATGAGAAGCTGCTGGAGAAGATGATGACCGATAGGACCATCGACCAGGCCGTGAACGTGGCCCACCTCCAGGGGGCCCAGAAGCATGTGGTGCTTCTGCCCGACGCCCATGAGGGGTATGGTATGCCCGTGGGCGGTGTGCTGGCGACCGACGTGGAGTCGGGGATCATATCGGCCGGGGCGGTGGGCTACGATATCAACTGCGGTGTAAGGCTGATACGGACCGACCTGAGTGAGAAGGATGTCAGGCCTAGGATAAAGGAGCTGGTCCACACCCTCTTCTGCAATATACCCACGGGGGTGGGTGCCAGGCATCACACAGTGAGGCTGAGCATCTCGGAGCTGGACGAGGTGGTGGTGCGCGGGGCCCGGTGGGCGGTGGAGAAGGGCTACGGCTGGGAGGAGGACTGGAGGCATGCGGAGGAGGAGGGGGCCATGAAGGGGGCCGACCCCAGCAAGGTCAGCACCACGGCCAAGCAGAGGGGTGCGCCCGAGCTGGGCACCCTGGGCTCCGGAAACCACTTCCTCGAGGTGCAGCGGGTGGATGCGATCTTCGACGAAAAGGCCGCCAAGAGGATGGGGATCGAGGAGGTGGGCCAGGTCACGGTGCTCATCCACTGCGGCAGCAGGGGCTTCGGCCACCAGATATGCAGCGACTATCTCCGGGTCTCCGAGCAGGCCATGCGCCGCTACAACATCTCGATACCCGACCGGGAGCTGGCCTGCGTCCCCATCAACAGCCCCGAGGGCAGGGATTACCGTGCGGCGATGTACTGCGCCCTGAACTATGCGTGGGCCAACCGGCAGGTGATAACCCACTGGACCAGGAAGTCCTTCGAGGAGGTCTTCCACAGGAGTGCCGAGGAGCTGGGCATGCACCTCGTCTACGACGTGGCCCATAACATAGCCAAGGTGGAGAGGCATCGGGTGAATGGGGAGTCCAGGGATGTGCTGGTGCATAGGAAGGGGGCGACCCGCAGCTTCCCCAGCGGAGCCCCCCAGATACCCAGCGACTACAGGGACCTGGGGCAACCGGTGCTGATACCGGGCAGCATGGGGACCGCCAGCTGGGTGCTGCTGGGCAACGAGGTCAGCATGGAGAGGAGCTTCGGCACCACGGCCCACGGGGCCGGTAGGATGATGAGCAGGGCCGCGGCCGTCAGGCAGTACGGGGACCGGGTTAAGCAGATCATGATGGAGAGGGGCGTGTATATCGAGACGCCCAGCTGGCGCGGCGCCGCCGAGGAGGTGCCCCAGGCCTACAAGGATGTGGACGCCGTGGTGGAGGTGAGCCATGAACTGGGCATCGCCACCAAGGTGGCCCGGCTGGTGCCCCTGGGGGTCATCAAGGGCTGAGGTGGTGGGGCGCCGGCCACGCCTAGGGACCTAATCCTCATCCGGGGACGAGGGGCTTGGGCGGGGCTGCTTCGACGGGCGGGGGTAGGGGCGCCATATGTTTGACCTCTGGGGGTGTGGACTCGGTGGTCACCGCCTACTACGTGGCCAAGGTGCTGAGGGCCAGCCCCATCGAGCTGGTCTTCGTCGACTATGGGCAGAGGACTGCGGAGGAGGAGGGGATGTGCGTCAGGGCTGTTTCGAGGGCCCTCTCCGCCCCCCTGAGGGTGGTGGAGCTGAAGTGGCTGGGCCAGCTCAGCACATCCCTCCTGACCAGGCGTGACGTCGCCATACCCGAGACCCCCCTCGAGGAGCTCAACGACCCCGCGAAGGCCCGGGAGCGCATACTGCGATGGTGGGACGTGGTCAGGAACCTGCAGCTGGTGGTGGTGGGCCTCGCCCACGCCGAGTCGAGGGACCTGAGAAGCTATCTGGAGGGGGGTGGGCGCCAGATCTCCGACGTATACATCGGGATCCGGCGGGAGACGCCGGTGCCCATGAAGGACAACACCCCCGAGTTCATCGAGGAGATGAACAGGGTTGTGGAGGTCTCCACCCACTTCGGCGGCTACAGGGTCCTGGCCCCCCTGATAGGGTACGACAAGGATGCCGTGGTGCGGCTGGGCCATGAGCTGGGTGTGGACTGGCTCAGCACCTACAGCTGCTATGCAGGGGGGCTGGGGTATGCCCGGGTGGAGGGAAGGCAGGTGCCCATCCACTGTGGCCGATGCTCCAACTGTAGGAGGCGCTCCCTCGCCTTCAGGCAGGCGGGTATTTTAGACCCCTCGGTCTATGCCAGGCCGCCCTTGGGAGAGGAGGAGAAGCCCACCTGCCCCTACTGCGGCTCCCGGTTCGAGGACAACCAGGCCCTGTCCAAGCATATCGACGTGGTGCATCTGGGGCCGGGCCTCCTGAAGGGGGACATCCGGAAGTGGTGACGTCTTAGCGGATGTAGCGGTCCCTCAAGCCCTCTTCGGGCGGAGGCCCACCCTCCTCGGGGCTGGGTGGTGTCCCACCCACCCCCGCCTCCAGCCCCAGGCTGACCCCCAACGCACGCTCCAGCACCTTGAGCAGGGCGGATGCGGCGTTGGGGTCGGGGCGGTCCCCGGGGGTCTCGCTGGAGAGGCATATGGCCCTCATCCCCTTCAGCTTCGAGAGCCCCAGCAGAAGCCCGTGCATCCAGGTGATGTATCCCTCATCCGATATGGCCACGCCGTGGGCCTGGTACTCCTGGGCCAGGGCGGCGTCGGTGGCCGCGCCGTAGACCCTGGGCTGGGCCACCTCCCGCCCCCGGATGAAGGCGGCCAGTATGATGGCCTCCCGGACTCCGAGGGACTTGGCGGTCTCAAGCACCCTGTCCGCCAGCTCATAGGCGCCGGGGGGGTCTAGGGGCTGCATATCGCCCGTGTATATCAGCAGGTGGCGGCCCGCCTGCCCCAGCCAGGCATAGTATATCTCGTTGCGGACCAGCCTGGCGGTCCCATCCCCCTCGATGATGGTGCCGGGGGGGAAGTAGGCTGAATAGACCTCCGCCATGAGGGTGGCCTTCGTGGCCTCCAGGAGCCGCTGGACGGCCAGCCTCGCCACCAGCCCGCTGTCCGGCAGCCCACATATCAATATGGGGTCCTTGAGGACCGGCCTCTCGCGTATTAGGATCTCGATCTTCTCCAAGGCCGTCGCCGACCCCCCACCGCTATTTACGCGTTAGCCATGGGCCGGTGAGTTTTAAAAGCCGCCGGCCACCCTTCAGGCCCTGGGCGTGTAGGGTGCGGCGGATGGCCCCCAGCCCCCAGGCCGGCATCTCGCCCAGGATACCCCTCAAGGTTGAAGGCCCCGACGAGAAGGGTCTCTGCTGGCCCCGCTGCATCTATTTCAAGTGCAACCATCGGCAGTTCGGCATCCACGGCGCCCTGGAGATCAGGGGCGGGCAGCTGTGGTGCCGGTGGCTGCAGAGCCCCTGCGTGGGCCCCTCCTGTGTCTACGCCGACTGCCTGAAGAATAAGCTGCTGCCGGGGAACCGGTGTGGGCTGGTGATCAGGCGGGTGACGGTGGAGAAGCTCACCCCCGACGACTTCAAGCTGGATGTGAAGCTGAAGCCGAAGCTGCTGAAGAAGCTGGGCGTGGATGATGTGGTCTAGGGCTCCGCCCGGCTGCAGAGAGGGATTTTATAGGTGGCCGCCCGGGGGATGGGTGCAGAATCTACTTGGTTCTTGACGGCCGGACCATCGTCTTTCTGAACGGCCAGTATGTTCCGCTATCCGAGGCCAAGATCTCGGTGCTGGACCACGGCTTCCTATACGGGGATGGTGTCTTCGAGGGCATCAGGGCCTACGATGGGGTCATCTTCCAGCTGCGGGAGCATGTGGATAGGCTCTACAACTCGGCCCGATACATCCGGCTGGAGATACCCTACACCAGGGCCCAGATGATGGAGAATATTGTGGAGGTGGTGAGGAGGAACCGGTTTCGGGACGCCTATATCCGTGTGGTGGTCAGCAGGGGTGAGGGCGACCTCGGCCTGGACCCGAGGTCGTGCAGGGCCCCCAGCACGGTGATCGTGGCCGAGCCAGCCCCTCCCATCCACCAGCAGGAGGGGCCTCCGAAGGTGAGGGCCATCTTCTCCTCCTACAGGAGGGATGCCGTGGATGCCACCACCCACGAGGCCAAGACCCTCAACTACCTGAACAGCATATTGGCGAAGATGGAGGCTGTCTCGCTGGGCCACGATGACGCCATCATGCTGGACCGTAGGGGGTTCGTGTCTGAGGCCTCCGCCACCAACGTCTTCATGGTCCGGGATGCCGTGGTGTACACGCCACCCCCCACGGCCGGTATTCTGCACGGTATCACGAGGAGGTTTGTCATCCACCTCTGCCGTGAGAACGGAATCGATGTCCTGGAGAGGGATATCACACCCTTCGAGCTGGTCTCCGCCGACGAGGTGTTTCTCACCGGCACCAAGGCGGGCATCCTCGCCCTGGTGGAGCTGGCCGGCCGTAAGGTGGGGGACGGCGATGTGGGCCCCCTGACATCCAAAATCTATGGGCTCCTGGTGAGGGCCTTTAGGGATCCCCGATACGGGGTGCCCGTGTATCCGGAGGAGCGGGAGGCGGTCCCAGCCTACGGCCTTTAGATCAAGGGCTGAGGCCCCGGGGCTGAAAGGCTTGCCCAGTCAAGCTTTTTATAGGGGGTGTGAAGGACGGCCGGCCACCTATTATGGAAGTTCCGTCGGAAGGGGGGCCTTCTACTCTTGAATCTGCCACCTCAAGGGAGCGTGGGAGGGTGGCCAAGGCTTCCCCCAGGGAGTTCAGGGTATCGGAGCACATCTATGTGCCGAAGCATGAGGTGCTGAGCCGGGAGGAGGCCGAGGAGCTCTTCAGAAGGTATAATGCGACCCCCGAGCAGTTCCCCTACATCCTCTCCTCGGACCCGGCGCTGAAGGAGCTCGGCGCCAAGCCCGGGGATGTGATCAAGATTACCAGGAGGAGTGGCACGGCGGGCCAGTCGGTCTACTATAGGGTTGTGGTGGAGGGGTGAGGATGCAGGCCGCCGTGAAGGCTAGGGCTGTGGACACCTGGCCCCTCGTCCGCAGGATGCTGGAGGAGGAGGGGATCGCGAGGCAGCACCTCAACTCCTACAACGAGTTCGTCCATAGGGGTATTCAGAGCATCGTGGATGAAGTGGGCTACTTCGATGTGGAGGCGCCCCCCGCCCCCTACAGGGTCCGGTTCGGGAAGGTGAGGATAGGGCGGCCCCAGGTTCTCGAGTCCCACGGCGCCTATATGGAGGTGAAGCCCATGGAGGCCCGGCTCAGGAACCTCACCTACGCGAGCCCCATCGAGCTGGAGATGATCGTGGAGGAGGGCTCGCAGACCCGGACCACGACCCAGGTGATCGGCAACCTGCCCGTGATGGTGAAGTCGGACCTCTGCCCCCTCTCCCAGATGACGCCGGAGCAGCTGATCGAGGTGGGCGAGGACCCCCTGGACCCCGGCGGGTACTTCATCATCAACGGCTCCGAGCGGGTTATCGTGGGCCTGGAGGACCTGTCGCCCAACAAGATCATCGTGGATGTGGAGAGGGTGGGCACCACCGAGGTCTACAAGGCGAAGATCTACTCCTCCATCATCGGCTACAGGTCGAAGCTGGAGATCCACATCAAGCCCGACGGGGGCCTGTATGTGAAGGCGCCCCAGGTCCCCTCGGACCTCCCCCTCATCAACCTCATCAGGGCGCTGGGGATTGAGCGGGACGATGAGATCGCCGCGGCCGTCTCCCTAAAGCCCGAGGTCCAGGAGCTGCTGGAGGTCTCCTTCGACAAGGCCCAGGACGTGAGGACCACCAGGGAGGCCCTCCTCTACATCGGCAACAGGATCGCCCCCGGCATGACCGAGGATGTGAGGCTGAGGAAGGCGGAGAACTTCCTCGACATGGTCCTCCTCCCCCACATCGGGAGGAGGCCCGAGGATAGGAGGGATAAGGCCTACTTCCTCGGGGAGGCCGCCTGCAAGCTGCTGGAGCTGAAGCTGGGCTGGATCGAGCCGGACGACAAGGACCACTATGGGAATAAGGTGGTGAAGCTGGCCGGCCAGCTCCTGGCCGACATCTTCAGGACCGCCTTCAGGAACCTGGTCAAGGACATGAAGTACCAGCTGGAGAGGGCTGGCACGAGGAGGGGGGTTCAGGCCGTCGCCGCCGCCGTGAGGCCCGGCATCATCACCGAGAAGCTGGCGAACGCCATCGCCACCGGCAACTGGGGCAGGGGGAGGGTGGGCGTGACCCAGCTGCTGGACCGCACCAACTACCTGTCCGCCCTGAGCCATCTGAGGAGGGTCCAGTCGCCCCTGAGCCGGAGCCAGCCGAACTTCGAGGCCAGGGAGCTGCACCCCACACAGTTCGGCAGGATCTGCCCCGTGGAGACGCCCGAGGGCGCCAACGTGGGCCTGGTCAAGAACCTGGCCCTCTCCGCGGTGATCTCCGTCACGGCGCCCACGGAGCAGATCCTGGACATACTCGGCCAGCTGGGTGTGAGGCCCCCCGACCTGGCCGGGCCCGAGCTGAAGGAGCGGGGCTGCCGGGTGTTCGTGGAGGGCCGGCTGGCGGGCTATGTGGCGGACGGGGCGAGGCTGGCCAGCCAGCTCCGCCAGTACCGGAGGGAGGGGTTCATCAGGTACGATGTGGGGATAGCCTATTACCAGCCGAAGAGCGAGAAGGGGACGCCCAGGCTCTACATCAATGCGGGCGCCGGCCGGGTGCTGAGGCCCCTGGTGGTGGTCCAGGACGGGGTGCCCCTGCTGAGGCAGGAGCACGTGGATCGGGTGGAGAAGGGGAGGATGTCCTGGAGGGAGCTGGTGGCCCTGGGGGTCATCGAGCTGATCGATGCGGATGAGGAGGAGAACTGTGTGGTGGCCATGCGATGGGAGGATGTGGGTCCCCACCACACCCACCTGGAGCTCTACCCCCCCTTCATGCTGGGTGTGACGGCCAGCCTCATCCCCTTCGCCGAGCATAACCAGTCGCCCAGGAACACCTATGAGGCCGCCATGGCGAAGCAGAGCATCGGGCTCCCCTACGCCAACTACGCCTTCACACCCCACGTGAGGCAGCATCTCCTCGTATACCCCCAGGTCCCCCTCACCACCACCAAGATGGCCTCCCTGCTGCACCTGGGGAGGCGGCCCATCGGGCAGAACTGTGTGGTGGCCGTCCTCTCCTACGAGGCCTACAACATCGAGGATGCCATCGTGGTGAGTAAGGGGGCGGTGGACCGGGGCTGGGGTAGGAGTGTCTTCTACCGCCTATATGAGGCCGAGGCCAAGCAGTACCTGGGCGGGATGAAGGATACCTTCGAGATACCCGACCCCCGGGGGAATGTGAGGGGATACAAGGGGGAGAGGTTCTACCGCCTGCTGGAGCAGGACGGGGCCGTGATGGTGGAGGCGGAGGTGGCGGGGAATGATGTCCTGATCGGGAGGACCAGCCCGCCCCGGTTCATGGCGGAGTACCGGGAGTTCGAGGTGAGGGGTCCCTACCGGCGGGACACGTCGGTGGCCATGAGGCCCAGCGAGATGGGGGTGGTGGACACCGTATTCATCACCGAGACCGCCGAGGGGAACAAGCTCTACAAGGTCCGGGTGAGGCATACGAGGCCCCCCGAGATCGGGGACAAGTTCGCGTCGAGGCACGGCCAGAAGGGCGTCATAGGGCTCATCGTCCCCCCCGAGGACCTGCCCTACACGGCGGATGGGATAGTGCCCGATATCATCATCAGCAGCCACGCCTTCCCCTCCAGGATGACCGTGGGCCAGTTCCTCGAGTCCCTGACGGGTAAGGCCGCGGCGCTGGCGGCGAGGCCACTGGACGGGACCCCCTTCGAGGGGGTTTCGGAGGAGGAGCTGGCCCGGATACTGGAGTCCTACGGCTTCAAGAGGTCGGGGAAGGAGGTGATGTATGACCCCAGGACGGGGAAGCCGCTGAAGGCTGAGGTCTTCATCGGCGTCATCTACTACCAGAAGCTCCACCACATGGTGGCGGACAAGATTCACGCGAGGGCCAGGGGCCAGGTCCAGATGCTCACCAAGCAGCCCACCGAGGGCCGTTCGAGGGGCGGCGGCCTCCGCTTCGGCGAGATGGAGAGGGACTGCATCATCTCCTACGGGGCCTCCATGGTGTTGAAGGACCGCCTGCTGGACGAGTCGGATAAGACCCAGGTGCAGATATGCGAGGGCTGCGGCCTCCTCGCCTACTACGACGGGAGGACCCGGCGGTATGTGTGCAGGCTCTGCGGGGACGAGGCGAGGGTCTCCACGGTGGAGGTGGCCTACGCCTTCAAGCTGCTCCTGCAGGAGATGATGGCGCTGGCCATAGCCCCCCGGGTGGCCCTGCAGGAGAGGGTCTAGGATGAGCGTGGTCCTGGAGGCCCTCAAGGGCATCTCGCAGATAAGCTTCAGCTGCCTATCGCCCAGCGAGATCCGGCGCTACTCGGTGGCGGAGATCTCGGTCCCCGAGACCTACGACGAGGACGGCCAGCCCATCAGGGGCGGGCTGATGGACCCCAGGCTGGGCACCATCGAGCCCGGCCAGCGGTGTGAGACCTGCGGCAACACCTCCGCCCGCTGCCCCGGCCACTTCGGCCACATCGAGCTGGCGGCGCCGGTGATCCACATAGCCTTCGTGGACGAGATATACCGCATACTGGCCTCCACCTGCAGGGCGTGCGGCAGGCTGCTGCTGCCCCAGGCCGAGCTGGACTATTACAGGAGCCAGCTCAGCGAGAGGGCCATGAGGGCCCCCGGCGCCACCGAGGCCCTGGCCAAGGAGATCGTGGCCAAGGCCAGGAAGGTGAAGAACTGCCCACACTGCGGGAAGCCCCAGGGGGAGATCGAGCTCCAGAAGCCCTACACCTTCTACGAGAAGATGGAGGACGGCGGCTCACTCCGGCTGCCCAACTCGGTCATCAGGGACCGGCTGGAGCGGGTCAGCGACGAGGACCTCATCCTCCTCAACTATAACCCGAAGGCCTCGAGGCCCGAGTGGTGGGTCCTGCAGGTCCTCCCCGTACCCCCCGTGACGGTGAGGCCCTCCATAACCCTGGAGACGGGCATCAGGAGCGAGGACGACCTGACCCATAAGCTGGTGGACATACTGAGGACCAACGCCCGGATCGAGGAGGCGAAGCGGGCCGGGACCCCACCCCTCATCATGCAGGACCTGGTGGACCTGCTCCAGTACCACGTGGCCACCTACTTCGACAACGAGCTCACGGGCATCCCCCAGGCCCACCATAGGAGCGGGCGGCCCCTCAAGACCCTCAGCCAGAGGCTGAAGGGGAAGGAGGGCCGCTTCCGGGGCTCCCTATCGGGGAAGAGGGTGGACTTCTCATCCAGGACCGTCATCTCCCCCGACCCAAACCTGGACATCAGCGAGGTGGGTGTGCCGCTGGAGGTTGCGAAGAAGCTGACGGTGCCCGAGCCGGTGACGCCCTGGAACATCGAGCGGCTGAGGAGGCTGGTGGAGAACGGCCCCCACAACCACCCCGGCGCCAACTATGTCATCAGGAGTGACGGTGTCAAGATAAGGCTGGACTTCGTCTCGGACCGTAAGGCCGTGGCGGACAGCCTGGCGCCGGGCTACGTGGTGGAGCGCCACCTGATGGATGGGGATATCGCCATCTTCAACCGCCAGCCCTCCCTGCACAGGATGTCCATCATGGCCCACTATGTGCGGGTGCTGCCCTACAGGACCTTCAGGCTCCACCCCGCCGTCTGCCCGCCCTACAACGCGGACTTCGACGGGGACGAGATGAACCTGCACATCCCCCAGAGCGTGGAGGCGAGGGGGGAGGCGGAGACCCTCATGAGGGTCCACGAGCAGATCATCTCGCCCAGGTACGGCGGCCCCATCATCGGCGCCATCAGGGACTTCCTGACGGCGGCCTACCTCCTCACCAGGGACGAAACCTACCTGACCAAGGAGGAGTTCGCGAACCTGGCCGCGGCCGGGGGCTATGATGGCCCCCTCCCCGAGCCCGTGGTGGCCGAGCCGGTGCCCCTCTACTCCGGCAAGCAGCTCTTCTCCCTCTTCCTACCCAAGGGCTTCAACTACATCCTCACCTCCAAGTGGGGCAGGGGCCTGCTGGGCGGGGACCGGAAGGATGTGGTGGTGAGGGACGGCCAGCTGGTGAGCGGGGTCATCGATAGGGCCTCCATCGGGGCCGAGGAGCCCGACTCCATCCTCCACAGGATCTGCAAGGACTACGGGCCGGAGGAGGCCAGGCGGTTCCTCAACAGCATCCTCAGGGTCCTGAAGGCCGTGATCACCAGGTTCGGGTTCAGCTACGGCTACGAGGACCTGCAGCTGGACCCGGAGACCAAGGAGGAGATCCAGAGGACGATCAGGGAGTCCTATGAGAGGGTGCAGGAGCTGGTGAGGCAGTACGAGGCCGGCACCCTCCCCCTCAAGAAGGGCCTCTCCCCCGAGGAGGCCCTGGAGCAGTACATCCTGAACGAGTTGACGGAGGCCCGGAACAGGGCGGGCAGGCTCGCCGAGCGCCGCATGAGCTACGAGAACCCGGGTGTGATCATGGCCAGGACGGGGGCGAGGGGCTCCCTCCTCAACCTGAGCCAGATGGCGGCCTCCCTCGGCCAGCAGACGGTGAGGGGGCAGCGGATCACCAAGGGCTACCGGGGCAGGGCGCTCCCCCACTTCCTGCCGGGGGATAACAGCCCCGACGCCAAGGGGTTCATCAAGTCCTGCTACCGGGATGGGCTGACACCCATCGAGTTCTTCTTCCACGCCATGGCTGGGAGGGAGGGGCTCATCGACACCGCCGTCAGGACCCAGCAGAGCGGCTACATGCAGAGGAGGCTGATCAACGCCATGGAGCACCTGAAGGTCGAGTATGATATGACGGTCAGGGACCCCTACGGCAACATCATCCAGTTCGTGTACGGCGAGGACGGCGTGGACCCGGCCAAGAGCGACCATGGGAGGGCCGTCAACGTGACGAGGCTCGCCGAGACCATAAAGCTCACCGACCGGGGCGAGCCGGCCTCCCCCAGGACCATCGAGGCCGTGCTGAGCAAGTACCGGGACAGGTTTAACGAGAGGGTCCTGGGCGAGATCCGGGCGGCCCTGGAGAGGATCCCCCTCAGCCCCAGGGGGGTGAGGGAGCTCTGCGAGAGGGCCTACACCCAGATCGAGAGGGCCCGGGTGGAGCCCGGCGAGTCCTCGGGGGTGGTGGCGGCCCAGTCCATCGGCGAGCCCGGCACCCAGATGACCCTCAGGACCTTCCACTTCGCCGGCGTCAGGGAGATGAACGTCACCCTGGGCCTGCCCCGGCTGATCGAGCTCATCGACGCCCGAAAGACACCCTCAACCCCCACCATGACCATCTACCTGGAGGAGGAGTACCGGAGGGACGAGCAGGCGGCGCTGACCATCGCCAGGGAGGTGCTCTTCACAAAGCTCTCCGACGTGGTGGAGAGCCATGAGACCGACTACTCCACGGGCTCCATCATCTTCCACCTCAACCCGAAGGCCATGGAGGAGAGGGGGGTGTCGGTGGAGGATGTGGTGGATGTTCTGAAGCCGGCCAAGCGGCGGGTGGAGGTGGGCGACGGCTGGGTCCGGGTGGTCTCGCCGGCCATGGACCCCACCTCCCTATACGCGCTGAGGGAGCGGCTGCTCAACACCCGGGTGAAGGGCATACCCGGCATCTCCCGGGTCAACGTGGTCAAGGTGGGGGATGAGTGGGTGATAGAGACGGCGGGCTCCAACCTGCCCAGGGTCCTGAGGGTGCCCGGCGTGGACCCCACCCGCACCAGGACCAACAACATCTTCGAGATATTCAGCACCCTGGGCATCGAGGCGGCGCGGGAGGCCCTGGTCCGCGAGATCATGTCCACGCTGGAGGAGCAGGGGCTGGAGGTGGACCTGAGACATATCCTGCTGGTGGCGGACCTGATGACGGCGAAGGGGGTCCTGCAGCAGGTGGGCAGGCACGGGGTGGTGGGGACCAAGGCCAGCGTGCTGGCCAGGGCGGCCTTCGAGATCACGGTGCCCACCCTGGCGGAGGCCGCCATGAAGGGGCAGGTGGAGGAGCTGAGGGGCGTCACCGAGAATGTGATCGTGGGCCACCCCATCCCCGTCGGCACGGGCATGGTCAACCTGTTCATGGAGCTGAGGTAGGGTGACGGGCCAGGACCAGAGGCTGCTGGAGAGGGTCCTCACCACGGCCCTGAAGACCGGCAGGTGCTACCTCGGCCACCGGGAGGCGGTGAAGTATGCGAAGGGCTCGAGGCTGGTGGTCCTCTGCTCCCAGGCCCCCCAGGAGATCGTGAAGCGGGTGGAGGCGGCGGCCAGGAGCGGCAAGACCCCCCTCTACATGTTCCCCGGGACGCCGCTGGAGCTGGGCAGGCTCCTGGGGAAGCCCTTCCCCGTCTCGGCCTTCACCATCAGGGCTAAGGGTGATGCGGACCTCAGCGCCCTGCTGCCCGAGGCGGCCCCCCAGCTGTGAGGCGAAGCTTAAAAGGGCCCCCCGGAACCCCGCCTCTGGAGAAGCGGGGCCTTGCCCAGGGAGATCCGGCTCAGCGCCGACGACCTCAACCTGATGTCCATCTTCCACGCCGTGAGCGGAGCATCCCCCAGGGACTGCATCGTGGACGAGCAGATGAACAGGATCATCTTCATCGTCTCCCCGGGGGAGATGGCGAAGGCCATCGGGAAGAAGGGTGCCCATGTGCAGCAGATGGAGAGGCTGATGGGCAGGCCGGTGGAGGTGGTGGAGTACGCCGAAACCCCCGAGTCCCTCGTGAAGAAGGCGCTGGGGGAGAAGTATGTGAGCGAGGTCCGGGTGGTGGAGAAGCTGGACGGGAGGCGGTCCATCGTGGCGGTGGTGAGCCCCAAGAACAAGAAGTTCGTCATAGGCCGCGGGGGGAGGAATGTGAGCCGGGCGAGGCTCATATGCCAGCGCTACTTTGAGATATCCGACATCCAGGTCGTGACCCAGGCATGACGATGGGTCCCCGGGGCCTCTTCGCGGCCAGGAAGCTGAGGGCCAACCGGCAGTCCCTCCGCTGGTCCGACAAGTGGTACCGGCGGCGCGTCCTGAGGCTGAAGGAGCGGGTGGACCCCCTGGAGGGCGCCCCCCAGGCCAGGGGCATCGTCCTGGAGAAGGTGGGGATCGAATCCCGCCAGCCCAACTCCGCGGTGAGGAAGTGTGTGAGCCCGGATACACAGGTGCTGCTGGAAGACCGGACCTACATGAGCATGGGCGAGCTGGGGGGCCGGTGGCGTGGTGTCAGGAGCCTCTGCCTCGACCTGAGGTCGGGATGCCTTGAGCCCACAAGCATACTCGACCACTTCACGCTGAGTGATTCCGAGGCAGAGGCTGTTGGCACATATGAGCTGACCACCGAGTCGGGCAGAAGGCTCGTGGCGAGCGGGGACCACCCGGTATATACACACGAGGGCATAAAGGAGGTGCGAAACCTTAAACCGGGTGATAGGGTGGTGGTCCTTCCATTCGAGCCCCCGAGAAGAGAAGCCGACGGCTCCCTCATCCTGGATGAGGATGGCCTGGCAGCCAGCATACCAGAGGGCTCCAATAAGGAGAGAGTCATCGACCAGCTGAAGCAGCGGGGGCTCCTGCCCCTAACCTACGACAACCCGAAGCTCCCCATAATTGTGAGGCTCCTGGGGCATCTGTTCGGGGACGGGACGCTCAGCTATTCCAGGTCGGGCAACGGCATGGAGGGCAGGCTGGTCGCGACCGGCGAGGTGGAGGACCTGAACGATATCGGTAGAGACATTCGCACCCTGGGCTTCCACGTATCACCACCATATGAGGGCCACGCGAGGAGCGAGGTCAGAACCCCCAGCGGCACCTACATCATAGAGGGAGGTTACAACTCACTGGGATGCTCATCGATAGCCCTCTTCTCGTTGATGAAGGCCCTGGGCGCCCCAGTGGGTGAAAAGGCCACCCTTCGGTATCGGGTCCCGAGCTGGGTTAAAGATGGGCCCCTCTGGGTCAAGAGGGAGTTCTTATCCGCATACTTTGGGAGCGAGCTGGAGGCCCCCCGGCTGAATGGTGTAACATTTTCCTCCCCCACCCTCGCCATCTACAAGGTGGAGGATGCCCTGGACAGCGCGATGGATCTGGTTGAGGACATCAGGAGCATGTTAAAGCCCTTCGGGGTCAGGATATCCAAGGTGCGTACCTACCCAGGAGTTCTCAGGGAGGATGGCAGGAAAACCGTCAGGGTCGTCGTCTACCTGGCCTCCAACATAACCAACCTAATGAACCTATACGGCAAGATAGGCTACACATATCAGCGCCAAAGAGAACGCATGGCGAGGCTGGCCTATCAATACCTCAGGCTAAAATGGATGCGGATCGAGAGGACCAAGCAGGCGTATTCCCAGGCTATGGAACTCAGGTCCAAGGGTAAGAGCCAACGCGAGATCGCGGAGGAATTGAGGAAGCGAGGGTATACCTGGATCACGCCTGCCCACGTGAACTACTGGCTGGGGCACGGGATAAAGAAGTCCAGTGCTCTCTATACAACCAGGAGGTCCGTCGACTTTCACGCCTGGGCGCGTGAGGCCACCAGGGGTCTACCGCCGATAGGACTGGTATGGGATAAGGTGGAGATGGTGCGCCCAGTGCACCGGCGGGTGCCTCTACAGGATATCACGGTGGAGAATCCAAGCCACAACTTCTTCGCCAACGGGATTCTCACGGGGAACTGTGTGAGGATCCAGCTTGTGAAGAATGGTAAGCAGGTGACGGCCTTCGTCCCCTGGGATGGGGGGCTCAACTTTGTGGATGAGCATGACGAGGTGATGATTGAGGGTATCGGTGGGCCCATGGGCAAGAGCTACGGCGACCTCCCCGGCGTGAGGTGGCGGGTGTTCATGGTGAACGGGGTCTCCCTCATCGAGCTGATCAGGGGTAGGAAGGAGAAGCCGAGGCGGTAGGCATGGCTACGGCGGCATCGGCGGACCTCTCCCACATCAAGCTCTTCCACAAGTGGTCCTTCAACGATGTGGTGGTCTCCGACCCGGGGCTGAAGCGGGTCATATCCCTGAAGCCGGTGATCATACCCCACAGCTTCGGCAGGCACGAGCACCGGAGGTTCGGGAAGGCCGATGTCAACGTGGTGGAGCGGCTGGTGAACTGGCTCATGCACTTCGGGAAGTCCGGCAGCAGGTTCACCAAGAACACGGGCAGGATGGGCGGGAAGAAGCTGAAGGCGATAAACATCGTGAAGACGGCCTTCGAGATCATCCACCTCAGGACCGGCGAGAACCCCATCCAGGTGCTGGTGAGGGCCCTGGAGAACGCCGCACCCAACGAGGACGTCACCAGGATCGTGTACGGGGGTGTGATGTACTACGTCTCCGTAGATGTCTCACCCATGAGGCGGCTCGACCTCGCCCTCCGCCACATCACCGACGGGGCGCGGGAGGCCTCCTTCGGCAAGCCCATATCCATCGAGGAGGCCCTGGCCAACGAGATAATCATGGCGGCCAACCGGGACCCCAACAGCTACGCCATAAGGCGGAAGCACGAGATGGAGAGGATCGCCCTGGCCTCCCGCTGACCCGGCCGACGACACACATATTTACTACCCCTGACACCCCCACCCGTCATGTCGAAGCCCTCCAAGCCCCACCTGAACCTGGTGGTCACCGGCCACGTGGACCATGGCAAGTCCACCCTGGTGGGGCACATGCTCTACGACCTGGGCATCGTGGACGAGAGGACCATCGAGGAGTACAGGAAGCAGGCCGAGAAGTTCGGCACCGGCGAGTCCTTCATGTACGCCTGGGTGCTGGACACCCTGAAGGATGAGCGGGAGAGGGGTGTGACCATCGAGCTCTCCTTCCAGAAGTTCGAGACCGACAGGTACTTCTACACCCTGATCGACGCACCCGGCCACAGGGACTTCGTCAAGAACATGATCACCGGCGCCTCCGAGGCGGACGTGGCCCTCCTGGTGGCCTCGGCCAAGAAGGGGGAGTTCGAGGTGGGCATAGCCCCCGGGGGCCAGACCAGGGAGCACGCCTTCCTCTGCAAGACCCTGGGCGTGGACCAGTTGGTGGTCTGCATCAACAAGATGGATGACGAGACCGTCAAGTACAGCCAGCGCAGGTATGAGGAGTGCAGGGCGGAGCTGGAGAAGCTCCTCAAGACCATCGGCTACAACCCGGCCAAGATCGCCTTCATACCCACATCCGGCCTGAAGGGCGAGAACCTGGTGAAGAGGAGCGAGAACATGCCCTGGTACAAGGGGCCCACCCTCTACGAGGCCCTGGACGCCCTACAGCAGCCGCCGAAGCCCGTGGACAAGCCCCTCAGGCTCCCCATCCAGGACGTCTACACCATCACGGGGGTGGGCACCGTGCCCGTGGGGCGGGTGGAGACCGGCAGGCTCAAGGTGGGCGATGTGGTGGTGGTGAACCCCTCGGGGATAACGGCGGAGGTCCGGTCCATAGAGACCCACCACACGCCGTTGGAGGTGGCGGAGGCGGGGGACAACATAGGCTTCAACCTCAAGGGCGTGGCCAAGCAGGACCTGAGGAGGGGGGATGTGGTGGGCCACCCCGACAACCCGCCCACCATCGCCAAGGAGTTCACCGCCCAGATCTTCGTGGTCTACCACCCCACCGCCATCGCCGCGGGCTACACGCCGGTGCTACACGCCCACACGGCCCAGGTGGCCTCCCAGATCACGGAGATCCTGGCCAAGATAGACCCCAGGACCGGCGCCACCGTGGAGGAGAAGCCCAGGACCATCAAGACCGGCGACGCGGCCATCGTCAAGATCAGGCCCACCAGACCCCTATGCATAGAGACCTTCAAGGAGTTCCCCGAGATCGGCAGGTTCGCCATCCGAGACATGGGCACCACAGTGGCAGCAGGCGTGGTGAAGGAGATCACGGAGAAGGGCCAGCCCCTTAAGCGGTAGCCCGGCACCAGCTCCATCCGAAAACCCAGCTTTTCTTAGAACCCCGCCCAAGAGGCCAGCAGGGATTAGGCAAGCCCCACAAGCTCGATCCTACCACCCACCCTCCTCGCCACCACAGCCCTACCCCCCGTCTGCTCCGCTATCCTGAGGAACCGATCCCTCTCATCGGGCGACACATAGCCATCCACCCTACACTCCACCAGGAGAATCTCCCCCCGCCTCAACGCCACCAGGTCCGGGAAGCCGCTCCTCGCCTGCCTCACCAGGAAGTAGCCCTGACCCCTCAGCAAGTCCCTCACCCGATACTCGAAGGACCTGCCGCGCCGGTAGGGTGAGGTACGCGCCAAGGCCGCCAGCCATAGTTACCAGTCTCATCTCATTTAAGCAGATACATGACCCTGTAATTCTTTGGGCCAAGAAATCCCTACGCTAAAGGCTGCGAAGCCCTAAGCTCCGGTAAGAAGATGCACTCTCGAAGGTCGGTGCAGGCCTGGGCGTGTGCGAACCCATGCAGAATAACCCATAAAGGTCGTAGGCTGGTGCATGAATGACAATACACGATCAGGCTACGTAACAAGGACATGCCAGAAGAGGACCGCGACTATGGTTTCTACCTCCATAGCATAAATAATCCCCTCATAACTCATAAACCTAAGATAGTGGTGCGAGCGATATTGATCTAACGAACCCTCTGAAGCAAAGCTTATCCTTGAATTTTTCATGGTCGAATTGGGTGGAGTTGTTTGGGGACGGTGGAAGACGGCAAATAAGCGGGCCATTCATCCATGAAAAGGCGGAACAGGTCTCGGCAAATCTCTCCATAGTTCTTGTAATTCCGGAAGTCGCTTTTGACCCTGAGACCGAAGTGCTTACTGAAGATGGATGGAAGAAATGGTCTGATGTGACAGATAAAGATAAACTTGCTACTCAGAATGAAGCTGGCGAATTAGATTTTCAATATCCACTCCAACTTCATGTTTATGACTATCGGGGCCTGATGATACACTTTACCGGGAAGTGGCTAGACCTGTTGGTAACTCCTAATCATAGAATGTGGGCACGTTTAAGCTTCAGAAGTGGAATATCAAGAAAACTGCGAGAAAGGCGAAAGTATAATGATTTTAGGTTTATAGAGGCTCAGCAATGCTTAAGAAGAATGCAAGAAGGAAAAACAACTACTATTGAAATGACTGCTAAATGTATTTGGAAGGGCTCAACACGAGAAACATTCCTTTTATCAAGAGCAGAATATCTTGGAGGTGAAGATCGAAATGTTGTTAATCAGATTCCTATCGAATTATGGGTGCAATTTATGGGCTGGTGGCTTGCTGAAGGAAGTATCGCCATTAATCCAAATGGAGAATATATGGTTTCAATCAGAAATACTAACCCTGATAATTTGAAAGAGATACATGACCTTTTAGAAGCTATGGGATTTAATGCATTCATTTGCCAGAATGGAGCCGTAGTAGTCAATTCAAAACAACTATATCAATATTTGAAACCCTTTGGCCATTCTGGAGATAAGTATATTCCGGGATATATTAAACTCTTGCCCCCTTCTCTAATTTGGAAATTTCTAGAAACTTATATTAAAGGAGATGGTTGTATTGACCGAAGAGGAAATGTCATTATAGCAACTAAATCAAAACGGTTAGCTGATGATTTGCAAGAACTCTTTCTAAGAGTGGGATTAAATGCCTCTATCCAAACTAAACATGGCTCTGGTTATAATCCTAATGGTATTTATTATATCGTTACGAGCCATCATAAAACTACTTTCAGAGTATATAAAACCCCGCAAATAATTTGGTTTGAAGGAAAAGTTTACTGTGCAACGATGAAAAGTGGCCTGCTTCTAGTACGAAGAAATAATAAAGTGGTATGGAGCGGAAATAGCGATAGTAATAAGGGCAAGATAGAATCGGTGTCTATGTTCAGAAAGTAGGAAGAACTACGCAATATACAAGTGGTATCGTTACGGCATACAATGCCAGCATCTTTCCGCTCTATTACCCAGGTATAGGTGGCGTGGAATTTGTAAGTTGTATAGTAACTACAGGCATGTCGTCTGGCGGCGATTCGGGCTCACTTCTGCTTGACATGGACAGGCAAGCTACGGGGCTTCTCTTTGCTGGAATGGAGATCGATGGACGAGATGTAGTCACTTATTACAATGATATTCTGAACGTTCAAAACGAGCTTAACATTGACTTGATCACAACCCAAGCTACAAATGGATAGTTCCTTCTATGTAGTAAACATCGTATTCTCCAAGCTTATCAGGTATTAGCTTCTCAGGTTCTTCACATTTTCCCTTCTCTATGGCAACCATTATGTAAGGTTCCCCGTCTCTCATACCAACCCAATAACCAGTGACAACGCCGGGGTGAGACTTCAACAAGCCTTCGTACTTTTTAAGGTCCTCTAAGGCTTTCTCGTATCTCTCCCTATTGAACCCCCTCGTCGAAGCTTCACCCCAGTTAAAATCTAACCTCTTCATATACCTCTCTATTCGGTATCCTTGCTTGGCTTAAAGCTTTCCGCTGCGTAAAGCAGTCTAGACGGTAGGCCTTGACGGTCCACTGTTTAGGAGCCGTAGATGGCCAGATAAAGAGGCAGCAAACGCAACCAAGATTATCAGTATGCCGAAGCTCACGATGGCTTGTGTTAGACTCAGGAAAGTGGCTACAACCCCTCCCACAGCAAGCCCCAGGGGCATTAAAGCCTGTGCCATAAAGCGGAGTATGCTAAAGACCCTTCCAAGGAGCTCCCTCGGAACCTGTTCCTGTAAGATGCTGTTCCCCACTATGTTTATCGGGGATAAGGTGAAACCTACAAGAAGTATCAACACTAGAGCCTGAAACAGATTCCAGCTGTAGCCCAGCAATACTATCGCAGAGCCCAGGCCAAACAGCGCCGCTAGGATCACTTCCCTCCGTCTCTCGACCACACCGATTACACCCATAGCCAGACCGCCGAGCAGCACACCAACGGCTGCCGATGAGCTCATGAAGCCAAAGCCCTCGCTTCCAACCCTCAATACATCCTTGGCCAATGCCACCAGAAAGATGAATTCGAGAGGCGCGAACGCGAAATTGACGAGACCGATGAATAACAGAAGCCAGACCAGATGAATCTTCTCCTTGTAGAATCCAAGCCCTTCCCTGAACTCCCTGAACCAAGAAGGCCTAGGGCTTTGGGAGGCGGTAGAGGACGGCGCAATAATAAATGAGAGGAGAAACGCGAAGATAAAGAAGCTCAACGCGTTCACCAAAAGCGAGACCCCTGTGCCGAATAGAGCAACAGCCAGGCCTGCGGCCGCCGGTCCAACGATGGCCGCGAGCTGGAAAGTCGTTTCCAGAACAGAATTAGCAGCCAAGAGCTGTTCCCTCTTAACCACCGAGGGCAAGAACGCGAAGTTGGCGACCTCGAATATAGCACCGACGATACCAACCACGCCCGACGCGAGAAGTATCATCCAGACCTGAACCCCACCATAAATCGTAACCATGGCGATGAGAAGAAATATGATTCCACGAAGCGCCTCGGTCACAATCATAACCCTCTTTCGGTCCCATCTGTCGATGTAGACACCAGCAACCAACCTAACGAACAGGCTCGGAACAAAGTACAGTATCCAGACCGAGCCCAGGGCCGCCGCCGACCCAGTAAGAGTATAGACGAGCCAGGACAAGGCGATGTTTCCAAAGAACTCCCCTATACGGGAAGTAGTCCTGCCAGACCAGAGAAGCAGAAAATTTCTCTCCCTGAAAACTGAAAGAGTTACATGCCTATACAATCCTAATCATAGGGGCACATGACAACAAATATAAGCACTACCAGCCACTATACACTGACAACTTCTGTAATATCTCCCTTTTCGTGGAAACACCCCTAATTGCTGGTACTATCAGCCACAAAAAGACAAACCTCCTGACATCACCGCTCTTTCATAGGAGACACGGGGAAGAAGTACATAACCTACACTCAAAATGAATGCATATGAGCTAGGCCCTCCAGCTCGTTAGCAGAGGCCGAAGCTTTGAGCCCCGGGAGATGGTTGAGTCCATACACACCGACGCAGACCATCACAACCCCATTATGCAAAGTAGTAGCATCTGACCCGGTGGATAGAGGGGTAAACCCAGACAAACAGAGGAAGAGTGACATGATACTAGAGGCGGCTGAGACAATTCTGTCAACTTCAAATTTCAACGTGAACCTAAAAGTACCTTCGTGCTCTATGAACACTGATTTCTCATACCGACTTACAGAAGAAGCAAGGTATACATGACCGGTCAAAGGCAAAGGATTTTTTGAGGGGAAACAGCTCGCCCCCGCTCACACTGGAGCGTGCGTCACAGCCTTTTTTCCCGACCTATCGGCCGAGAAGTTTCCCCTCAGTACACCATCATAGGTGAAACCTTATGAACTTTTCTATTCAACATACATAAAGCTCCTATGACATCGGTTATCGAAGGGCGATCTCGCAAGATACCTGAACTTCTGTATGTTGATGAAACAACTAGAGAAGGACAGAACAGAATTAGCACGGCGTCAAAGGAAATCTGCGCTTTTATAGACCAGTTCGTGCGAAGAATAGAAAATCAATACTTAGGCCAGTATGCCGATATAATACCGGTAGTCTGGGGAACGTATGCACGTAAGCTTTTTAGTCCCAAATCCGACTTCGACTTCTATATAATTACACCGGATGAAAGGCTGTCTGATGTAAAAAAGATACTGGAAATTATACGAAAAGAAACGAAGGAGATAAGGTTCACATACATCTTTACGGAACTTGGAAAGAGAGAGTATATGAAGAGGCTACTCCCCCGTGACCTTCTCGAGTCAAAGTTTAAGTTAGACCCGCATGCTCTATCGAGAAGCAAGATCGAAAGAAATCTTACTAACGGTATGTGGACATGTATCACGAAGGCTTATCAAACTCCTCAGCAAATCCTCATTAGTGCTTCGTATGCTTTACGGAATCAAAGTGAGCATAGCCGGCTGATACAGATGTTGGTAAACGGCTACAGGAGTTTGGCAGAGGAACATAACGTTGGTTTCGAGAAATTGTTCGCAGGTCTTTACTCATACAACTTAATAGCGCATCTATATTTTGGTCTCAGAAACCCGACAGAAAAGGGCTTACCTAGATTGCCTTCATCTATAACCGACATTGAAGAGCAATTTCGGAATGCCCGATTCAGCAGAAGGAGTGTTCACCCTGAATGCAAATCCCTTGCATTTAGAGAGTGGCAGTATAGCGAAGGGGCTATAGACAGAAATGAGTGTATCAAAATGCAGACCAAGGTTCTCTATCGGTGTGCTTGTGATTTTCTCCCGACCTTAAACGTGCTTACAAAGGGTGATATTTCTTATTTGACTAAAGATACCTTCCAGCTTTTTGATGATAGAAATCTCTTCGAGGATGAGGAGAGAAACATTTGCTACAAGATTGTCAATTGGAGGCTGGCGAAACTTGAAATTCTGAGAAGCCCACACGAGGTATGGAAACTGGCAAAATCACTGGCTCAGATTGCAATACGGAAAATCGAGGACAGGACTATGACCTGGGCGAACCAATGAGGCTCGCCAAGCGCCTTTTCCTTGAATCCGAAGAGATCAGATATGATACGGGCTCAAGCTCCTAATGACTCCTTTTTTTACCAGAGTATCCCCTGCTCTTCGGAAGATCAATGCGGTCTCACTCTTCATGGCTGATGGTCACGTTTTAGGCGGTTTTCGACGTACGCATGCTCTTCCACAGCGCCACTTTTCTCCCTTGTAGCGGAGGAGTTCCCTCACGGTAATTAATCGACACCATCATGGGATGGTGTTGCATTAATCAATGGTGGATGTGGTCGGACGGCGAGAGTTATTAGCCCCAGAATAACGGATCTCTGGTACTGATGCCCCAAATAAGCCAGGAGTCTTGTTGGCGTTGTTAATAATGATGCTAGGAGTAATTGGGTTGGTGTCAGGATGGTATTTCTACATGACTGTCTTGCCTTGGCCTCCACCTCCTGGGTACGCATTTCCGGGGTACGCTATGAACATTATGTTTAGGGTCCGAGTTGCCGATAGCCATAGGGACGGCCTTTATCGTAGGGCCATCGATGTATCTGCTTCTCAAGCACCTAGGTAAATCCCCATGAGGGCGGTGCATTACAGCTTGCAAACACTGTTCACACGAAGACCTCTCAGCACCTTCGGAGCTCTCCTCGCAACATTAATGATCATCTACGCATTAACCTCCCTATTACAAGGTGATAGATACCCACTCTCAGTAGACGCAACCACACTGATAATGGTGGGAATCCTCTTCCTAAGGGCACTTCAAACCCTTAGCAACTACACCGACACACAGACCTTTGCCCTCTCCATGACAACCGTGATCTCCTTCATCTTCTCATACGAGGCCCTCTACAAGTTCTCCTTCTACCTATCACCCTGGCGGATGCCCCTCGAGGAACTGAAGTGGCTCATAATAGAGGTTGCACTGGCCTCCACCATCCTAACCGGCTTCTCCTTCGCAGGCTTCAGGATCAACCTCTACAGCGCAATACCCATCATGGTTTTCATCACCCTGTGGGCTTTCTGGTTGATGGCCGGCTACCCACAATTCTACGAGCCCCGCAACTTCCACCCTCCACTCATAAATATAGGACAATTATCCCCAGCGCAGATCTACATAATCAATCGTGCCACCAAGGCCGCCCTCCTACTATCATACATTTTCATCTTACCCTCAAAAAAGACATGAATAAAAGGGGTCGAGCTTTAGGCGGTTTACGAGGTAGGCAACCGTCTTGGGGAACCTATCACGCAGCCTCTCCAAGTTCTCGGGATCATGAAGTTGCTCTTCCAGCGAGTAGTCAACCCCTTCGTGCTCTCGAAACTCGATGAGGACCTCCCCGACCTCCCGCCTCGATGGTGAAGTTGTAGGGCTTCATGCTGGGCTTTTCGCCCGCCAGGAGCCTGTCGACTTCGGTGGTATGCGCAGCGGTATCCTGCTATCCGCATCCACCCGGCCGCCTCACCGGGTAAAGGGGTGGGTGGCCGGCCCCCAGGGGACCAGCCTGTTGCAAGGCGGTAGCTTTATATGAACGTTCGTGTATTGTTGATTCATGAGTACTACCGATGCTGAGAGAATTTCAAAATTAGAGGGCAGGGTTGAAGAGTTATCGAAGAGAGTCGATGACCTGAGGAATGATATGAATCATAGATTTGGGGAATTAAGAGATGAAATGAATAACAGGTTTGAAGACATGAGTCACAGGATTGCTATTATCCAGTGGGAGGTTAGGATTTGGTTCCTAGTGTTAATGGCACTAATAACAATACTAACATTCCTAAAACCATGAACCACCACAACTCGAAGAACTAGGCCCCGCAGAGAGTCCTAAGTGACCCTCACATAGGAACAAGGACCCTCTATGGCTTTGACAATCCTTGGCCAGTCATCAACAAGTTTCTTGAAATCAAGACCGAGTGAGGGCGTGTGCGACCTAGAGGAAATTACACCTACGTATCATCCACTTGTTTCAATATGCTCATTCTTGCTTGCCTGCATCCATATGCTTCATCTACCATCCCCGGCTTTTCTCGCCCTGACGATCAAGAGCGTGCCAAGGGTCGATTGGGCTATCCTTAGGGTGAGGATCAGAACGCTGTAGCTGGCAAGGGCTCTTGGGCTGTAGGATTCTATTTTCTCCAGGGCTCTCAGCGCCCTTTCGCCTCCAACCCTGGCCTGTGCTATGAAGCTTTCGAGCTTTTCCGTCTTCCCAGAACTTTATATAACCTGTCTTCCGCTTTTGCCAGCTCACTCTCGCGGACAATCTTCCACATCCTATTCAGAACTGGATACCCGAGTAGTTGATCATATGACCATTCTTTCGCGAACTCGCCATTCCAGATCTGGAATGCCTCCTTCCTTATAATTTCTTTAATTTTCTCATAATACTTTATAGCTCTAGTGAATTGGCCATACTGACTTGTCTTAGAATGCAATGTCATCTGCTCGAATAATCCCATCTCAGCCATAGCAGCTGCAATTTCCGCCAGCTCGCCAGAGGCGTAAAGCTCGAGAATAGCGGCCTCAGGTGATGCCCCATACTCCTCAGTAACCACATCAAAATACGCTTGCATTGCCGCGATTAATATTGGGGCCCATGTATGCTCCGTAAGTAAGTCCAATAATGTTTCCTCTTCAAAAGAAGATTTAATTGCCACACCCCCAGGCAAACCTATAGCTCCTATTCCTTTAGCCAAGGCTTTAGCAAAATCCCAAGCTTTACCTGAAACATCCTGGGCCACACCCAATAAAACAGGATAGCCCATACCTTTTTTATGCAAATCTAAAATTCCTCTACCTATCATCCTTGGCGCAACCATTATTACATCCATATTTGAAAGTGGCTTAATAAATCCATATGTAATATTGTAGCCACTAGCAAAATTAAGTACAAAAAACTCTTTCTTTTTAATTTCAGGCTCAATCACCTTGTAATACACATTTGGTGCAATCTCATCGGGAAGAAGCAGGTGAATTATATCAGCCCTCCTGGTAGCTTCATCAATATCATAAACCATGAATCCATCTTTCACAGCCAGATCCCAAAAACTATCCCTAACATTGCCAACAATAACATTAACATTATTATCCCTTAAAACTAGGGCCTGAGCCCGCCCCTGGTTACCGTACCCAATAATGCCGACAACCTTATCCTTCAGTATATTTAAATCGCCATCGAAGAAAAGGTCAACATTCCTCATAACTAAATCTTAAACAAGCAAAATATTTAAACTTTTCCCATCTTCTGCCTGTAAGGGCTTTCGAAGATCGTATAAAAAACTAGAGCTGCTGGAACTTATCACGATCTTCATAAGCGACTTAGAGGGGAACCCATTAACATTGAATGATAGGGTGTGGCTAGGTGGCATATGGATGAAAGCAGATGAAGTCGAAGTTTGTAAAGGAGTAAAGATATGGAAGCGAAGACCTGAGGATTTCACCATGAGGGGTTCCCGTCGTTGAGCGCATCCGGACTGAACATGTTCTCGACAATGCCTGGTCGGGACCACGATCTATTTCCTCAGCCGCAGTTGGGAGTCGAGTTGGGGAGCTCATGGGTTTTTAGGGGATGCTTGGGCTGAGCAGGGGTTCCGTGACCTCATGATGAATAGGACATTTGTGAAGACCGCCGTTATCATTTATTTGGTGATAATAGCTATTTTTTCTATCCTTTACTTTCTTCTGGTGAGGGTCTACGATTGCCTGTGTCGTTGAGGGTTTGCTCGACTTCAAGAACCAGCTCACTGGATGAGGGTTTCCATCCACATGCATGCATCCATATTCATCGGCCCAGACACATACACAGTCTATGTTCGTCCTATCGGGCTGTAATGTTCATCCCATCGGGCAGTAATTTTTCACCGCGTAAGTGATTCAGAATAAGCGTGAGAAAGTTGGAGAGCGATCTTCCTTTTATATCCTGTCCAATCTTGTGTTTAAAGGAGGCAGGCTAAGGTATTTTATCATATAGTCGTTCAAAAGTTGTCTCTCCACGCTTGTAGGGTTAGGACAGGTCGCCCACCTGACCGAAAGCTCTTGCGGCGGGAAGACTTTCTTGAATAAGTATCTTACATAAGTATAGCCTGCCGAGTGATTGATGTTGTTCGCAATCGTGGTAGGATTAAATGTGAGACTATTGACCTGCTGCGAATAGTGTATTATGTCCCAGTGTAATTCTTTTAATCTACGCCTCAAATTGGACTCGTGCTTTCCTATGTAGAGGATTCCGTCGTTGTCAACGGCAGCCGCTCTCGGTATTGGCCTAGGCGCTTCTAATCCCCAGCGTAGCTGATAAACCCCTGGGCTCGTTGGAACCACCGAACTCCTCGAAAAATCCAATCCACTGAAGTTATGCCAAGCTGACCACTGTAGTTGATGGCTCAATGCCTATCACGTGGTCATTCAGCTACCTCCTTATAAGCCATGCGAGGAAAATTCGACCTCCATACCATTTCTTCATGGGGTGATTTTGAGGTAAGCAGGTAAATGAATGGATCCCCAAGTCGTGTTAGCTGAGAGGCTCAAGGCCCTAGGAATCCAGGAATCACCAAGTTAAAGATGAGTGGTTTGTGGCTGTCAAAATCCTGTATCAAAACGTGCCCTAATTATGGCTACAATTATTGCATCTTCCTATTTAGCGGTTTTGTGAGGAAGATGAGCCGCTGCACCTTGAGTGGTCCTTTGACCCCCATCCACCGGGAACCCAGTTAGTCCAGTGGTGCTCAAGCATTTCTTCTGGCAGGAGGTTGTGGTTGTAGATGGATGCAAAAAGAAGACGGACTAAAGCACCATCGCCCGCGCATCTAAGCTCTGTAATACTGGTTCATTCTAGAGGCGATTCGAGGGGAAACGATGAAGACGCCTTCGGCCGTTCACCATAACACGACTCTTGAATCAAGCTGGGTTGCGAAAAGGCAGTCTTACAAGAAGAAGCACGTTCTTTCTCCACACTCATCGGAGGATGCTGGCCAGCATCGTTATGATTACCCCTGCCAGGATGAACCATACACGGTAA
>Ga0079992_119073_pt1 | contig 51447 bp, 48 predicted proteins | sample FaiFalFF_MnMetaG_3_FD_69197 | JGI IMG/M metagenome (GOLD analysis project Ga0079992, IMG submission 69197) | Freshwater microbial communities from Yellowstone National Park, Wyoming, USA - Fairy Falls B (FF_Mn_B) MetaG (SPADES assembly) (version 2) | ecosystem: Environmental > Aquatic >...
GACGGCAAATGACCCGCCAAAAAGGCGGGATTTTGCCTGAAAAAGCCACCCCATCGTTTTTCAGTTGTCAAAGTGCCTGAGACCTGTGAAGGTCGACGGCAAGTTTAGCGAGGGAAGGAAGGGATGTCAAGACCTGCGAGGGCGGCAGGGAAGGGCGAAGGCGTTGGGCAACGGTCAGGGCAAAGGGTTGAGAGATTGGCAAGGGGCAAGCAAAAGGTGGGGACGATGCCGTTAAGAGGGGCATCTTGCAATGCGCCGCAAGAGGTTTCTCAGCGGTCTGAGCGTGCTGTTTTTGGTGAACATTTTTGCCCTGAGTGTGTTCGGAAAGGGAGGGCGAGGCTCCTGCCGAGCCGAAATGATCGGCAGGTCGTGAGATGGGCAGGTCGGCAGAGAGACAGTTGGGCAGGTCGGAGGAATAGGCTCACTGGGAGGTTCGCCCTCCCACTGGGCTCATTGGGCTCAATTTCCGAACACCCTTTTTGCCCTTGACGACGGCGCAAATTCTGCCATCATCCATCGGGCGCAAAGTTTTCATCGCCCGCAAAAAGGTTGGCAGAGGTGAATGACGGCGATGCCTCGGAGGTGGCTTCTCGTGGCAACGGTGGTCGGCGCGTTGATGGGGCAAGGGATGGCGGAAGTAATCCCGCGCCCTGAACATCCCCGCCCCGATTTTGAGCGGGGGCAATGGCAAAACCTCAACGGCGTCTGGGAGTTCGCCTTTGACCCCAACGATGTCGGCATCAAGGAAAGTTGGTTCGCCGCTGACGCCCCGCCCTTCCCGCTCCGCATCGTCGTGCCTTTCCCTTGGGAAAGTCGGCTCAGCGGCATCGGGCGCACCGACTACAAGGGTGTCGCTTGGTATCGCCGAACTTTCACCGTCCCGAAAGCGTGGCAGGGCAAACGCCTTTGGCTTTGCTTTGGCGCTGTGGATTGGCACGCGACGGTTTGGCTCAACGGCGAAAAAGTGGGCGAACACGAAGGCGGTTACAGCGAATTTCGGTTGGAAGTCACCGACAAGGTGCGCTTTGGCGCGCCCAACCTGCTCGTCGTCCGCGTCGCCGATTTCACCGACCCAATTTTGCCGACGGGCAAGCAAGTCGGTTGGTATACACCCACCAGCGGCATCTGGCAAACCGTTTGGCTGGAAGCGACGGGGCAAGTTTGCGTCAAAAAGTTCCGCATCATTCCCATCGCCGATAAGCGCCATGTGCCGACGGGCGAGGTGCGGTTTGAAGTTTGGTTGGATTGGGACGCGGGACGGGGGACGAGGGACGAGGAAGTTGTCGTGGAAGTTCGTTCGCCGGACCGCAAGTTTCGCGCCGTGCAAGCGAAAGTGCCGACAAAGCAAGAACAAGTGACGCTGACGGTCAAAGTGCCCAACCCGAAATTTTGGACACCCGAAACGCCCCACCTTTACGACGCCGAAATCGCTGTTCGTTCGGGGCGAGGGACGAGGGACGGGGGACGAGATGCAGACGAAACGGCGGACGAAATTGTTCGCACCTATTTCGGCATCAGAACGATTGCTTGGGGCAAGGGACAAGGGACAGGGGACGAGGGTCATAGTTTCGTCTTGCTCAACGGCAAGCCGATTTACCTTCGCGGCGCCCTTGACCAATCCTTCAATCCCGACGGCATTTACACCGCCCCCAGCGACGAGTTTTTGCGGCGCGACATGGAGTTGGCGAAAGCGGCAGGGTTCAACATGCTCCGCATTCACATCAAGGCTGACGAACCCCGTCGCCTTTACTGGGCGGACAAGTTGGGCATCCTCATCCAGCAAGATGTCCCCAACACTTGGCTCATCACCCGCCGCGATGCGCCCTACACGCCCGAAAACGCCGAACGCGCCCGAAAAGCCTTTGAGCAAACGATGCGCGACCTGATAGAGCGCGACTTCAATCACCCCAGCATCTACTGCTGGACGGTTTTCAATGAAGAGTGGGGCATCGGCAACTTGCAAACGGCGCCGAAGGAGCATCGCATAGATTGGGTGCTGAAGATGGTGGACCTTGCCCGCCAGTTGGACCCCACCCGCTTGGTGCAAGACAACACGGGTTGGGCACACCTTCTGACCGACTTGAACTCCTTCCACTGGTATGGGCGCGATGTGGACGGATTTCGGCGACACTTCCGCCGCATCAACGACGAACGCATCAAGCCCGGCGACGACTGGAACTACATCGCAAGTTACAAGCAACGGGGCGAACCCTTCGTCAACAACGAGTTCAGTTATGTCAGTGCGGGGGATGGCGATGGCGATTGGTCGTGGGGCAACTTGTTCGTCGTCAATGCGATGCGCGCCTGCGAGAAACTTGTCGGCTACACCTACACCGAGTTGACCGACATTGAGTGGGAGCACAACGGCGTTTACAACTATGACCGCTCGCCCAAAGAGTTCGGCTACGATTTTTGGGCGCCAAACATGACGGTGCGCGATGTCTTCGCCGAAGACTTCCTCGTCTTGGATGTGCCCGCCATCAAACATGCCCGCCCTAACGAAACCGTCCGTGTGCCCGTCCTCTTCAGCCACATGAGCGGAAAGCACGAAACGGGACTGACGCTCAAGTGGCAGGTGCGGTGGATAGACCGCTTCGGCAACTGGCACGAAAGCAAGGTGCAATCCCGCAAGTGCCCCAAAACGCCTGCCTACAAACTGACGCCACTGGGCGACATCGCTTTCACGCTCCCCAACGAACCTGCGTTGGTGACGCTGGTGGCATGGTTGGAGGACGCAAAAGGCAAGCGGGTGCACATCAACTACACGCAATGGTGGGTGCGCAGCGAGAAAGGGTTGCCTCGCATTGAAGTCGTGGATGCGACGACGCTGGCACTGCGCTTTTCGCCCAACGATTGGTCGCAAAGCCAATTCAGCGAGCGCTCCATGCCCGATGTGCCCATTGACAGCAAGCACTATGGGCAAGGGCATGGGTTCGTGGAGTATCGGTTGAAGTTGCCCAAAGAAATCGGGAGGGCGAGGCTCCTGCCGAGCCTTTTGGACAAAGTTCAGAGTTTAACGCTCATTTGTGAAATTGCCGCCAAAGCGGGTCGGGAGAAGGTGGATTGGTCAGAGCGCGTTAACCCGCAGGATTACCCGCAAACGGACGGCAAAAAGTTCCCGACCACCGTTGAGGTTGCCATCAACGGCGTGAAAATTGCGACTTGGAACTTGCCCGACGACCCTGCCGACGCGCGGGGCGTCCTCTCGCATTGGCGCGGGATGGAGCGGGGCTCTTACGGCTACTTGATGCGCGCCGAAGTTCGCATGGACACGCCCGAAGGCATCGCCATCCGCAACCGCTCATTCCCCATTGGCTCATCGGACATTGGTTCATTGGTCATTGGCTCATTGAACATTGCCCCATTGGACATTGGTTCATTGGACATTGCCTCATTGGACATTCGCTTCACCGTCCCTTGGAACGCCGTCCATCGGGGCGGGTTGGCAATTTACGGTGAGGCGATGGGTTGTTATCCCGTAGAGCCGACGGTGTTGCTGAAATTCGCTGAACCTTTGCCGTTGCCTGTCGGTTGGACTTCGCACGAACCCGTCGCCGTCAACACTTTCCGAGAGCGATTGCAAACCGTGTTGCCGTCGGCGAAGCAGGGTGGGCATGTTTGGCGTTACACGACGGAGCGACCGCCTGACAATTGGATGCAACCCGACTTTGACGACAGCCGATGGCGAACGGGCAAATCGGGCTTCGGCACGGAAGGCACGCCGGGCGCTATCGTCGGGACGAGGTGGTCAACGGGGGAAATTTGGCTTCGCACGACGGTGACGATGCCCAAACTGACGCCCGACGATGCCGTCTGGCTGGAAGTCCACCACGACGAAGATTGCGAAATTTTCGTCAACGGCAAATTGCTTTGGCGGGAGCGGGGCTACTTGACAACTTACAAAACGGTTCGCCTGATGCCAGAGCAACTGGCACTTTTCCGCGAGGGCGTCAACACCGTCGCCGTCTATTGCCGCCAAACTGTCGGCGGTCAGTTCATTGATGTCGGCATCCAAGTGCTGAGGCAGCCACAGGGAAGCGCTAAAATTGAGCGACGGTGATGGGCAATGATGAAGCGCATCCTTGACGAACTGGTTCATGTCCGTTATGCCCTCCAACGCGCCAAAGAGTCGGCGCAAGGAGATCACAAGGCTGCTTCAGAAGCGTCCCCTCGTGCTGCGCAAGCGAGTGCTGATGCCCGTCTGTATGTCGGGACAGCCGAATGGCTGCGCAAAGCCCAAGCGCATTTGCGCCGGGTGAAAGCCTTAGTAGAGGCGTGGGAGAAAGGGTTGGATGATGTCATCGCCACTTATGAGCAGCGGGCGAAAGGTTCTGGGAGAGCAGTGGATGTAACCCCTTGGCGACAAGTTTGGGATGAACCCCTTGTCACCCTCTCCTTGCTCATTGACGAGACTTACAAGGCGGCTGAGCGCCAACTTCGCAAATTGCTGACAGGCAAGTCTCCTGAAGAGTGGTTGGCGGAACTGGATCGGGAGCGGCATGGGCGATGACGCAGACAGGTTGCGACACGGGTTTCCTGACCCTTTGGGATGCCCAAAATCCTGCGGTGTTAAAAGTGGTTGAGGAAGCCCGCAATGGCTTGCGCCTCCTCTGCTTCCCGACACCCACTTTAGCGGAATTCCTGCGCCATCAATTCCGTCAAGGCAGAAGCCTTCAAAGTGCCCAAAGGTTTGTTCGGTTGCTCAGCAACCTGCCCAGCGTTAGCGTCATCCCCGTTGACATCCAAGTTGCTCTCCAAGCGGCAAAGTTCGCCCACAGTTTCCCCTTGCCCATGATAGATGCCCTGATTTTTGCGGCTTGCTTGGAAGCAGGTTGCCAAGAGTTCTGGACTGCTGACCGAACCCATTTCGGCAAACTCATCGGGGCTGTGCGCAAGGTCAAAATCATCTTGTTGTGTGAAGGGGCTTTGGGAACGAACGCCCCACCCTACAGCGTCTAAGGGGCGGGAAGGAAGAAGGGAGGTGTCAGCGATGCGATGGCGCTGGGTTTTGCCTGTCGCCTTTGTGCTGCTTGCCCTTTTCGCCCTTTGGTGGCAGGCATCGCAACGGCTGTGGCTTTCGCGCACCATCGTCGCCAAAGTGCCCTCAGGCGTCAGTCGCCTCATCAAAACGGACTTGGATGGCGACGGCGAACCCGAATTGCTCGCCTCTTATGCTCCCAGTTGGCTGCAGCGAGAGTTATTGCCCCTCTGGACATCTTCGTCTCACGATGGCATCACCGACATCCGTCTCTGGCTAATTCGCTCGCCCTTGACAAAACCGCAGGCGGAGCAACTGCCTTATGTGTGCCGACTTCCTTTCCCCGAACACTTGCCACCTTTGCGGGCGGTGCTGGTGGAAGAAGGCGAGTGGACAGCGCGGTCTTCTCGGACTATGTGGTATTCCCTTCGCTGGGGCTGGCTCACCCTTGAGGGCGACCGCCCGAAGTTTGTGCCTTTGATCTCCACACGAGCCCGTGTCCATTGCTACTTTGCGCGCTCTTCTAACAAGCAAACGGACACCCTCGTCATCGCCTACAGCAACTTGCTTTCGTCCTCGCCATCCATGCATCGGTTCGTCTTTCAAGCCCAACCCGATGGCACTTGGCGTCCCTTGCCTCTTTCAAAACCCCTTCGCCTTTTCTCGCCGTTCACCGAAGGACGGGAGTGGTTGGGCGATTTTGATGGCGATGGTTTGTTGGACATGGTGGCAATGGAAAGGCCATGGAGTAAGACACCGTCGTTGACCGTCTATTGGGGTGACGGCAGTCCGCCCTCTTCGCTCTCCCACTCACTGCCCCTGACCTTCACGAAGGTTGAAGTGGGCGACATAGACGGCGACAAACGGGATGAACTCATCGCCCTTCACGGCACCTCTTTGCTCCATATCTGGCGCATCAACAAGTCGGCGACACAGATGGAGCGGTTAGCCAGTTTGACCTTGCGCCTGCCGACAAGTCAGCCCTCCCTCGCTCGCCCAGTCAAAACACCATCGCCACCATCCCTTAGCCCAATGCCTTCCAACTCCCTGCTCCCCCACGCCTTTGTGAGGAGTGTTGTGGAGGATGTTTGGCGGGGCGATTTGGACGGAGATGGGCGGCAAGAACTTTTGCTCTTTTGGCGAGAAGGGGGCTTCTTGGGAGGATGCGGGTTGGGCATGGAGATGACGCCTCGCCCAATTTTAGCCGTCCAAGTCGTCTGGTGGGATGGGCAAAAATTGCGTTCCCGCCTCTTTCGTGCCGACAACAAGTTGCCTCGTTTCTCATTGCCCATCACCCTGATTGCCCTAAACGGTCAACGCTACGCGCTCGTCAGTCACTTTCAACAACGCCGTCTCTTCCATCCCCGCTTGCTTTCTTTGCGCCCCTTGCGATGGGTTTGGTGGGAGACAGAGAGCGACGATTGGAGTTGCCTTTATCGGTTGCCGAAAGGGGAGAGGGCACGGGATTTGACGGCGTGGGAAAAAGTCGCCCAACTGCCCGGCACGCCGATGCTGATCGGCGATTGGGATGACGATGGGCGGTTGGAGTTGCTCCTTCGTCAAACCCGCACCCGCCGTTCTGCGTGGCCCGACACCACTTCCCACGATTTTCTCTGCCTCGCCCGCTTTGATGGGCGCAAAGTCCGTTACGCCCGTTGGACGCAACCTCGCCCGCCCCGCTCCAAGTGGATGAGGGCTGTCAGCCCCGTCATCCTCAAAGGGCGCTCAGGCGTTGCCCTGTTCGTCGTCTGGAACGCTGGAGGGAGCGACGAGAGTTTCATTGAACGCATCCGATGGTGATGACCCGAAGTTAGCCCGACTTTTCAAGGGCATGAAAGACAAGGGCGGCGGCGCCCAAGATGCCTGCGTTAGTGCCCAAGGCGGCGGGAACGAGTTGGATTGTTTCGGTTGCCGTTGGCAGTGCCCGTCGCCGTAACTCCCATCGCGCTGGTTCTAACAGCCACTCACCCGCTTGAGCGACGCCGCCACCGACGATGAGCCGTTCGGGATTGAGCAAGTTGACGATGCCTGCTAAAGCGATGCCCAGATACTTGCCTGCTTCCGCCAAGATAAATCGCGCCAACGCATCCCCTTGTTGAGCGGCGACCGCTACTCGCTCCGCCGTGATGTCGTCCGATGGGATGTCCGCAAGGGCACTTTTAACCCCGCGCCGAACAAACTCCTTTGCCCGTTGGGCGATGGCGGGACCCGACACGAACATCTCCACGCAGCCGTAACCGCCACAACCGCAGCGGGGACCGTCAGGGTTGACGGGCACATGCCCCAATTCGCCCGCCGCAAAATTTGCCCCGCGCCAGAGCGCCCCATTGAGGATAATCGCCCCGCCCACGCCCGTGCCGATGGTGATGTAAACGAGATGGCGTGCTCCTTTGCCTGCCCCAAAAACCCATTCGCCCAAAGCGGCGACATTGGCATCGTTGTCCACGAAAGCGGGCAGATGCAGCACCCGCTCCAATTCCGCCTTCAAGTTGCGTCCTTTCCAATCGGGGATGTTGACGGCTTCGGAGAGCATCACCCCCGTCGTCGCATCCACGATGCCCGGCGTGCCCATGCCGACACCGACAAGCGTGTTGGGCGTCAATTGGCTGGCATCTAAGGCTTCCAACGCCGCTTCTTTGATGCGGTTGAGCACCCAATCGCCGCCTTTCATCGCTTCTGTCGGTCGGGTCGCATGGGCGATGACCGTCCCGTCGTCCCGAACGACCGCTGCCGCAATTTTCGTTCCGCCCAAATCTATGGCGAGGGCATGGCGCCCCATCTTTCCGTTCCCCTTTCCGTCCCGAAAGTGAATGCGACCGCCATGAATTGTGCGACAACTTCCCCCTCGGCTAACTCCCAATCCTTGCTTTCCGCATTTGGCGTTGCCAAAGTTACGCTGCCTGTCGCCCTTTGGTTTTGCGTCTCAGGTGATGGGGTAAGCATCGGACGGCATCACAAGGAGGGCAAAAACGATGGGGCATCTCCGACACCTTTGGGGTTTCGCCGTGTTGACACTTTTTTTGCTGGCGGGCTGCAATCCGCCCGACCTTATCCCTTCGCCGCCCCCAAATCCAAATCCAAACCCCAATCCCAACCCCCGCACGCCCAAACTGTGGACGGTGTTGGTCTATCAGGCGGGCGATAATGATTTGGAAGATGCCCTCATCAAGGACTTCAACGAGATGGAACGGGTCGGCAGCGACGACAACATTAACATCGTCGTCCAATTGGATCGTTCGCCCCGCTATGACACCTCCAACGGCAACTGGACGACGACCCGCCGCTATTACATCACTCGCGACCCCGAAGAACCTTTCCCCCCTGACTTTTCCACCCGCCCCAACAACACCATCCGAAGCCAACTCCTTGAGGACTTGGGCAAAGTGAACATGGGTGACGGGAATGTGTTGCGGGACTTTTTGCTTTGGGGCATTCAAAACTTTCCCGCCCAGCGCTACTTCGTCATCCTGTCCGATCACGGGGCGGGTGTTCGCCCCTTCCGCATGCGGAGGTTGCCGACCAGAGGGATGATGTTTGCCGACAGTTTCAATGACTACCTCAACGAGGACGAGACCAAAGAAGCCTTCGCCGCTGCCGTGCAACTTTTGGGTCGCCCCATTGACATCATCGGCTTGGACGCCAGCGAGATGAGCGAGATTGAAATCGCTTACCAACTGCGGGACGCTTGCCGCTACTTGATTGCCTCTCAACTTTCCGAACCCAACGATGGCTACCCTTACGACCGTTTCCTTTGGGAGTTGCATCAGAACCCGACGATGAGCACGGAGGACTTTTTGCAACGCTTCGTCCAACACTACATCGCCAGTTACCAACGAGGGCAGCCGACCAACGGGGCGGGTAGTTCGGTGACCATCGCCGTCTACAACCAAAGCGTCGTCCCGACTTATGTGCAGCAGGTGGATGCGTTGGCGCAAGTGTTGCTGAGCAAGTTGCCTCAATATCGGCAGCAATTTGTCAACCTGCGCCACAAGACCCAAAGTTTCAGCGAATCCATTTACCGCGACTTGTATCACTACTGCCAGTTGCTGGTGCAGAACATTAACGACCAACAAATTCGTCAAGCGGCGCAAAATGTTATGAACTGGCAAGGACCTGGCGAAGGCAAGGCATTGCTTTACGAAGCCCATGCGACGGGATTTGACATAGATGTGAGCAACGCTCACGGCATCGCCATCTACTTTCCCGACCCCGCAGGCTTTGACGACCGCTACTTGCGGTCCAACGACTTCGCCCGCACGAACAAGTGGGGGCGTTTCCTGCAAGCGTTATCGGGGCAGTTGCCGTGACAAACCTAAGGCGCTACCTGCGCCCACGCCTCTTCGGCGATGCCTCACTCAGGGCATTGCAAAGCGACATGTTTGACGGCAGCCAAAACTTCCTCAGGTGACGGGAAACCTTTCCCAGATGCGTTCCATCGTCGCACGACGACGCCGTTGCGGTCTACCAACAAAACGCCCGCAGCATCGCCTTCCAACCATGCCCGTCGGGCGACCCCGCTTTCGTCCAGCACGCCCTCGCAATCGTCAGGCACTTTGCTTCCCCGCCAGACCAACAGCAATTCAGCACCCCATTCGCCAAACGCCGCCCGTTCCGCCACATAGCGTTGACAAGTCGCTCGGCAAGCGTGGCAGTTGCCATCGTGCAGCATGACGATGACGGTGACGGCATGTTTTCGCCAATCGGTGGTCACCGTCATCCCGTCGGGCGTTTTGAGCGAAACAGTCGGCAAGCGTTTCATCCGTCCGACCTCCTCGGCATCGGTTCGCGGTCTTCCTGCGTCAGTTTGCCCATCGGCTTGATGCGCGTCCAAATGTTGCCGACGAACAGCAAGATGGCGACACCCTGCGCCAATCCGCCGACCGCCGACAGGGTGAGCCAACCGTGTGCCGACGAGTAACTGGCGGCGATTTCGCCGATTGCCCGAACGACCGTCCCGACGGTGACGAGCCAGTAAATCGCTTCGGAAAGGAGCGGGCTGTAGCGGGCATCTTTGGGACGGGGGAACATCCAGATGGCGACGCCCATAATCATCATCGCCACGAACCCGACGAGGAACAAATGCCCGTGCGCCGTCGGCAGCCACCTAAGGGCTTTCGGTTCGCCGAAGCGTTGTGCGGCAATCATGTGCATCCCCAAGAGCGTGCTCAAGACAGCGAAGACAAGGCTCGTTTTGATGTAGCGGCGCGCCAATTCAAACATCGTTCACCACCTGCTTCCCTTTCCGTGTTGGTCGGTCTTCTGGCGACCGTCGCAACCGTTCCCGACGGGGTGGCTCAATCCCTTCGGGCGTGATGCGGGGTTTGAGATACCAGTTGAACTGCCGTTTGCGTCCTTGCAAGAGGGCATCCACTTCCCGTCGCAAAGTGGCGACTTGCAACCGCAGGGGCGGCACAAGAACGCCCAAAACTTTGTCGGGACATTGCGCCAAGTAACCCATCACCCGCCTCAACAAATTGCTCACCCCTTGCCAATCGCCCCGCTCGGCGTGGATGAGGGCGGCGTCAATTTGGATGAGCGCCTTCAGGAAACTTCGCTCAGGTTCGTCCGCTTGCCGCCAAAGTTCCTCCCACGCCTCGTGGGAGTGCCAGTAGCAGCCTTGCCAGTAAAGGCGCAACCCTTCCAAAAAAGCGGGCGGGTAATCGGCAGAATCAGTTTGTTGCTTCGCTTTTGCCATTCCGCTTTCCCACCTGCCTTTTCTGTGTCCGCAAAATTGTTGCATCGTCGGAGGTGACCGTTCCATGCCGACAAGCGGTTTTATCCCGTCGCCCGAACCCATCCCGTTGCCAGCGCCCGTCTGGCTGCTGCAAGGGTTGCTGTTGGTGACCTTTCTCGTTCACCTCGTCCCGATGAACTTGACGCTGGGCGGGTTGGTGTTTTTGTCGCTCGGCGAACTGAGCGGGCGCATAGACGAAACTATGCGCCGATGGGTCATCGGTTACCTGCCCATCACGACCGCTTTTACCATCACGACGGGCGTTGCGCCTCTGCTTTTTCTGCAAGTCACCTACGGGCAATTTTTCTTCCCTGCCGCCATCCTCATCGCTTGGGCGTGGCTTGCCGTCATCATCGCCCTGCTTCTGGGCTACTACGGCATTTACGCTTACGCTTGGGCAAGGGAACGCTTGGGGCGATGGCGAGTTTGGGTCATCGTCGGCAGCACTTTGTTGTTCCTCTACATCGCCTTTGCCTTCAACAATGTCATCACTCTGATGGTGACGCCTTTTCGTTGGTGGATGTTGTGGCAGGAAACGCCACCTGACCGCCATTTCAACCTCAACTGGTGGGAGCCGACTTTGCTGCCGCGTTTTGCCCATTTCGTTCTGGCGGCAGTGGCGTTTTTCGGGCTGACGATGGCGCTTTACGGCGTCATTCCTGTCGCCCGGCGCGATGGCGACGGTGCCGCCACTTTCCATCGCACGGGCGTGCGTTGGTTCATTGTCCCGACGCTCCTCAACTATTTCGTCGGTCCGCTGTTTTTGCTCCTGCACGACAGCAGCGTTTGGCAAAAGTTCCTCGGCGGCGACGGTGTCAGCACGGCGTCGTTGGCGTTGGGCGTCGGGCTTTCCGTGGTGGGCGTTATCGCCGCCGCATTGAGCCTACGGATGCATCCTTTGCCGATGATGCTGACTGCCTTCGGGGCAATGAGCGGGACGATCGTGACGATGGCGAGCGTCCGTTTTCTGTTGCGCCAGCATCTTTTAGCGCTACACGCACCTGCAGTGCGTCTCAGCGATTTGCCTGTCCAGCCTCAATGGGGCATCATCGCTTTGTTCGTTGTCGTCTTTGCGACGGGCTTGGCGGTGACGGCGTGGATGGTTCGTCAACTTCAGCGCGCCTTTTCGGCAAGGGGGTGACGGCATGGGGAAACTGGTGCGTTTTGGGATTGCGATGGACGAAGAGTTGCTGGCTCGCTTTGACCGCTATATTCGCCGCAAAGGTTACCGCAACCGTTCGGAAGCCCTGCGGGATTTAGTGCGCCATGCCTTGGTGCAGGAGGCGTGGCAACAGGAAGCGGGGGAAGTCGTCGCCACCATCACCCTCGTTTACGACCATGAAGCCCGCCGTTTGCCCGAACGGCTCACCGACTTGCAACATCACGCCCTCCCTTCGGTCGTCTCCGCCTTGCATGTCCACTTGGATGAGCGCCATTGCTTGGAAGTCGTCGTCGCAAGGGGCAACCCACGCCGCATCCAACGCCTCGCTCATGCCCTCCTGACACCCAAGGGCGTCTTGCATGGCGGCGTCGTGGCGACGGGCGTGCCTGTCCGCAAGCGGTAGCACGATTTGCAAATTCGTGCTACCCTTTTGACGCCGACAGACAACGAGGGAAAGGAGCGCAGTGCGATGCGGCGTGGGTTCACCCTGATTGAGTTGCTCGTCGTCATCGCTATCATCGCCGTGCTGGCAGCGATTTTGCTCCCTGTCCTCACGCAGGCGCGGGAGAAAGCCCGTCAGACGGCTTGCCTTGCTCACTTGCGCCAAATCGGTTTGGGCATTCGCATGTATTTCGCCGATCACGATGGCTACTGCTTTTTGCACCACCTTTACGAAGCCGATGTCTGCTCCAACGGTCCTGTCATCTCTTTAGAGCCCGAAAAGCCTTGGGTCATCCTCTTTCAGCCCTACTTGCGCAACCGCCAACTTGCCTATTGCCCCTCTGACTTCGTGCGGCGGACGAAGGTTCAAGCGACCGACATGGCGACTTACTTGGCGATGGAGTTGCCCGAACTGGAGGGCGAACCGCCAGGCACCGTCGCCGCCCAAAGTTACCTGCTCAACTCTTGCCTGACCCACATCACCCGCCAATATGGCGTCTTCAACGAAGCCCGTTTTGATGCGATGGGCAGCAGTTTCGTTATCATGTCCGAGCGTAACGCCCGAGCGATGAGCACCGACCCATGCGAAGGGACGACGGAGCCGATGGAGAACATTCAAGACGACTACGATGTCTGGAACGGCGCCGAACAACTGAGGCAATGGATTGCCCACCAGCGCCACAGTGACGGCGCCAATTACCTCTTCGTGGACGGGCATGCCAAATGGCAGCGTTGGGAGCAAGCCCTTCCGCAACAATTTCCCGATGGCGTCGTCCTTTGGACGCCCCGCGTCTTCCCGTGAGCCTTTTCGTTTTCAACCTTCCAAGCGACCCGCTGTAACCTGCGCCATTTTCGCGCTATCGTTTTGCGATGGTGGTCAGCGATGAACTATCCCGTCTGGGAAGTGCCTTATTTGGGTGGCGGGATGCTCATTGGCATCATCGCCATCGCCCATGTCTTCATCGCCCACTTTGCTGTCGGCGGGGGATTGTTCCTTCCGCTGACGGAATGGAAAGCCTACCGCGAGAATGACCCGAGATTGTTGGACTATGTCCGCCGCCACACTCGCTTCTTTGTCCTCCTTGTCCTCGTCGCAGGGGCTGTGACGGGTGTCGGCATTTGGTGGACGATTGGCTTGGTGCATCCTTCGGCGACCCGCACTTTGCTGCTCGTTTTCGTTTGGGTCTGGGCGACGGAGTGGGTTGCCTTCTTCGTGGAAATTGCCGCTGCCTTCGTTTACTACTACGGCTGGGACAGACTGCCGCCACAAGTTCACTTGCGGGTTGGCTGGATTTACTTCGCCGCTGCTTGGGTTTCCCTTTTCCTCATCAACGGCATCCTTTGCTTCATGCTGACGCCGGGCGGATGGCTGCAAACGCGCTCCCTTTGGGATGCTTTTGTTAACCCGACGATGTTGCCTTCCCTCTTTTTGCGGACGCTCATCGCCTTTGCTTTGGCGGGCATCTTCGCCCTCGTTACGGCGACACAAGCGCAACCCGGCGATTTGCGAGAGAAGTTGGTGCGTTGGGCAGCGCAATGGCTCATCCCGCCGGGGTTGCTAATGCCCGTCGGGTTGGTCTGGTATTTGGCGAATGTCCCTGAAAGCGCCAAGCGCTTGGCGATCGGCGGGGCGGCGCCCGTGCTGACGGTGTTCGTGACGATGAGTTTGGTGATGTCAGCGCTAATTTTCGCCTTCAGTTACCTCGGCGCTTTCCGCTTGCCCCGCCAGTTCAGCCAACCCTTTGCCTTGCTCATCATGGTGCTGGCATTTTTGACGACGGGCATGACCGAATGGGTGCGAGAAGCCATCCGCAAACCCTTCGTCATCTACGGCTACATGTTCAGCAATGCCGTTTTGGTGGACGAAATGGAGAAAGTGCGGCGGCAAGGTGTCCTCGTCGGCGCCAAGTGGGCGACAGTGCCTCGCGCCACCCGCGATAATTGGCGACAATCAGGGGCGGAAATTTTTCGCTTGCAATGCGTTAGTTGCCACACCGTTGACGGTTACAACGGCATCAAACCGCTGATTTACGGTTGGGACGAGCGAATGATTGACCACGCCTTGCAACGACTTCATCGGCTGCGGGGCTTCATGCCGCCCTTCTTGGGCACGGAAGCGGAGCGAAAAGCGTTAGCCAAATGGCTGGCGGAACTGGCGCAGCAGGAAGCGTGGGAAAGGGACGGCAAAGCGAAGGCAAGGGAGGTCGCACCGTGAAAGAAGTTGTTCGGTTGGGTTATGTCGGGGCAGGGTTTATGGCGCAAAAGGTGCACCTTCCCAACTTCGCCAGTTTGCCCAACTGTCGCCTCATAGCGTTGGCGGAGATGCGCCCCAAGTTGGGCGAGTTGGTCGCCCGACGCTTCGGCATCCCAAAGGTTTATCGCCATCATTCCGAGTTGATCGCCGACCCTGAAGTGGATGCCGTCGCCGTCTCCGCCAGTTATGCCGCTCAAGGCGAAATTGCCCGCGATGCTTTGTTGGCGGGCAAACCCGTGTTCGTGGAAAAACCGATGGCGGTCAGTGTGGAGCAAGCGGAAGGCATTTTGAACGCTTCCCGCCAAACTGGGGCGCCGTTGATGGTTGCCTACATGAAGCGCTACGATGCGGGTTACGAGTTGGCGAAGGAGTGGGTGAGCCGATTTCGGCAAACGGGCGAGTTGGGGCGCATCACTTTGGTGCGTTTGCACTATTTCGGTGGCGATTGGATTTGCGGCTTGGACACGCCGTTCGTCACCACCGACGAACCTCCCCCGCCATCGCCCGCCATCAAACCGTCTTGGCTTCCCGACGAGCATGTGGGGCGTTACATCGGTTTTTTGCAGCAGTATGTCCACGCCTTCAACTGGGTTCGTTGGCTTCTGGACGCGGGCGATGAGGCGCAAGTCGTGGCGGTGGACTTGGACGCCGACGGTTACACGGGCATCGTCGTCTTGCGGGTGGCAGGCGTTCGGGTCGTCTTGGAGACGGGTTCGCTTTCCTTTCACCGTTGGGACGAACACACGCAGGTTTACTTTGAGCACGGTTGGGTTCATCTTTGGTCGCCCCCGTTGCTGTTGCGCAATCAGCCGGGCGAGGTGGAGGTTTACTTTGGCGGTCAGCGCCACGAGTTTCTGCGCCCGTTGCCCAAAGACCGATGGTCGTGGGCTTACAAACGGGAGGCGGAGCATTTTCTCCGCTGCCTTCAAACGGGTGAACCTTTCCGATCAACGGGTGAGGACGCCCTCGCCGACATCCGCCTTTGCGAGGAAGTGTATCGGCGTTGGTTGGGCATAACGGCAGGGTAGGGAAGGTCGCTAAAATTGCGCCTGTCCCATCCCGACAAGACAGGAGGACAAGCCACCATGACGACCATGACTTATGACGACATCCAGCGCCTTTCGGCGCGCATCCACGAAGCCAGCGCGTTCACCGAGCGCATCGTCAACGAAATTTGCAAGGTCATCGTCGGACAACGCTACCTGATTGAGCGGTTGTTAGTGGGGTTGTTGGCGGATGGACACATCCTTGTGGAAGGCGTTCCTGGGTTGGCGAAGACGATGGCGGTGCGGTGCTTGGCGGAAACTTTGGACGCCAAGTTCCAACGCATCCAGTTCACGCCCGACCTGTTGCCTGCCGACATCATCGGGACGATGATTTACGACCAGCGGACGGGCACCTTCACGCCGAAAAAAGGTCCCATCTTCGCCAACATCATCCTCGCCGACGAAATCAACCGAGCGCCTGCCAAAGTGCAATCGGCGCTTTTGGAGGCGATGCAAGAGCGGCAAGTGACCATCGGCGAGCAAACCTTTCGGTTGGACGAACCCTTTTTGGTCATGGCGACGCAAAACCCCATTGAGCACGAAGGCACTTACCCGCTCCCTGAAGCGCAAGTGGATCGCTTCATGCTCAAACTCAAGGTCACCTATCCGAGCAAGGACGAGGAGTTGGAAATCTTGCGGCGGATGGCGGGCGAGGAAGTGCCTTGGGTTCGGCAGGTGGCGACGACGCAGGAAGTTTTGGCGGCGCGCAAATTGGTTCGGCAAATCTATTTGGACGAGAAACTGGCACGCTACATCGTGGACTTGGTGGCGGCGACCCGCGACCCCAAAGGCTACGGCATCGGCGACCTCAACGGGATGATTGAGTATGGGGCATCGCCGAGGGCGACGATTTATTTGGCACTGGCGGCGAAAGCGATGGCGTTTTTGCGCCGTCGGGGCTATGTCTTGCCCGACGACATCCACGCCGTCGCCCACGATGTCCTGCGCCACCGCATCATCCTCAGTTACGAGGCGGAAGCCGAGGAAATCACGACCGACTGGGTCATTGACCGCATCCTGCGAAAAATCCCCGTCCCGTGACAGATTTCAATCGTCTTTTGTGGGCGTCGCAGCGACGAAAAGTCGCGTTGAAAGCCTCCTGTCGGAGGTGAGGGACGATGGCGGTCAGCAAAATTGACCTTCCAACCCTTGTCAAACCGCCGAAGGAGCGGATGAGTCTGGACGAGTTTCTGGCGTGGCTGGACGAAGATGTCTGGGCGGAGTGGGAAGATGGGGAGGTGATTGTGTTGTCGCCCGCCAGTTACCAGCATCAGGACATCTTCGGCTTCTTGTATGCGTTGATCCGCTTCTTCGTGGAGTTGTATGACTTGGGCATCGTTTTGGCAGCGCCTTTTGCGATGCGTCTGCCCAAATCCCAGCGGGTTCGTGAACCCGATTTGCTCGTCGTGCTCAAGGAGCACCTTGACCGCCTTCGGGAAACTTACTTGGACGGCGCCGCCGATTTGGTCGTGGAAATCGTCTCCGAGGAAAGTTGGCTGCGCGACAGGGGGGCAAAGTTTGCCGAATACGAACTGGACGGCGTTCAAGAATACTGGCTCATTGACCCCATCAACAAGCGGGCGGACTTTTTCGTCTTGGGCGACGACGGTCGGTTTCAGCGACGAACGCCCGACGCCAAAGGCATTTACCGCAGTGTGGTGTTGAAAGGCTTCAAGTTGAAGGTGGATTGGTTGTGGCAGGAGCCGTTGCCCAAAGTCAGTGAGGCGTTGCGTTGGATGCGGCGGGGGCGACGCTAAACGCGCCGACGGTCTTCTCGCAAGATGGGAGCGAGGGACGATGCTGACGGCACTTCGGGAGAAACTGAGGGCTTGGCTGAACCGATGGGACGATGGCGGGCAAACGCTGGCAATGGCGCCGCCGACTTCGCCCGCCGAAATTTTGAAGCGGGTGCGTCGGCTGGAAATGAAGTTGCGTCGGCTCGTCAGCGAGATGTTTTTGGGCGCCTACGAAAGCATCTTCAAGGGGCAAGGGTTGGAGTTTGAAGAGGTGCGGGAATATCAGCCGGGCGACGATGTGCGGACGATTGACTGGAATGTCACCGCCCGCATGGGCAAACCCTTCGTCAAAAAGTTCCGCCACGAACGGGAGTTGCGGGTCTTCCTCGTCGTGGACATCAGCCCCTCGTTGCTTTTCGGCACGCAAGGGAAACTGAAAAGCGAACTGGCGGCGGAAGTGGCGGCGGCGCTCATTTTGGCGGCTATCCGCAGCAACGACCGTGTCGGCTTGTTGCTCTTCACCGACCGCGTGGAGAAGTTCCTCCCGCCCCGCAAAGGCATCCGCCACGCCTATCGGCTCATCCGCGAGTTGCTCTTCACCCGCCCACAAGGGCGGGGCACGGACATCGCTGAGGCGCTGGAGTTTTTGCGGCGCATCACCCGTCGGCGCCGCAGCCTCATCTTCCTGCTCAGCGACTTTCATGCCCACAATTACGAAGCGACGCTCAAAAAATTGGCGGCGCGCCACGAAGTGTTGGCGCTGATCCTGCGGGATCGGCGGGAGCGCTCTTTGGCGCCTTTGGGTATCGTGCGGTTCCGCGATTTGGAAACGGGCGAGGAGCGATGGTTGGATTTGCGGACGCCACAACAAGTGGAGCGATGGCAACAGCGCTTGGAAGCGGAGTGGCAACGGCGCCGCCAGTTGCTCACCCAGTTGCGAGTGGACTTCGCCGAAGTCGTTCCCGGCGAATCGCCCCTTTTGCCACTGATGGAACTTTTCCGAAAACGGGAACGCCGCTTGCGCAGCGGGCGATAAGTTGGTTGGCGACGCTTTCACTGTGGCGGCGTGTAGGCGCGGTAGATCGTCTTCCAGAGCACATAGCCATAGACCATCTCGCTGTCCAGCGACGGGTTGCCCGAACCGCTCCCCCGATCGCCCCCGAATTTGGTGCCCCACAGAGCGCCCGTGCCGTGCCGATTGACATCCACGCGGGTGCGCAAAACGCTTTGGACAAAAAATTCGGCGGCGTCCATATCGCGGGTGTGGATGCAAGCGACGATGCCGATGCGCCGCTCGTTGATGAGTTCCAACGCTTCGTGGATGCCCGCCACCTTCCGCAGCACCAAGACAGGGGCGAAAATTTCTTCCCGCGCCAAGGTGTCATCGCTTCGCTCGCTTTCCACGATGGTGAGGGGGAAAAAGAAGCCACGCCGAAGCCCTTCGGGCACTTCGCCCCGATAAATCACTCGCGCCCCGTCCGTTCGTTCCCGCTCCAGCAACTCTTCGGCGCGAATTTTCTGTTTGGCGCTGACAAGTGGACCCAAGCCAAATTGGTCGGGCGCTTGATCCGCTCGCCAAACGGTTTCCGAAAGGGGATCGCCCATCACGACATTGTTCGCCAGCGAGAGCAAGATAGCCTTGAATTCGTCATAAACCCGCTCGTGCACCAACGCTTCCTGAACGGAAGTGCAGCGTTGCCCGTTGGTGATGGTCTTGGCGTAAAGGACTTGGATGGCAGCAGCGCGCAAATCGGCGGCAGCGTCAATGTAGTGCTGGTTGATGCCACCGACTTCCTTGATGACCTTTTTGCCCAAAGCGCTGGCGACGCTATCCACATGGTCGCCGACGACTTTAGAACCCGTGAAGGAAACCGTTTGCACTTCGGGTTGACGGATGAGGCATTCGCCTGCCTTCGCATCGCCCAAGATGAGGTGGAAGATGGAGCGGGGCAATTTGGTGCGGTAGCGGCGCTCCGTGTCTTCCATCGCTTGCAAGACCAACGATGCCAACGCCTGCGAGCATTCGGGCACTTCGGGGGCAGGCTTCCAAACGACGGTGTTGCCCGTCATCAAGGCAGCGACGATGTGGGCTGTCGGGATGGCGATGGGGAAGTTGAAAGGCGTGATGAGGGCGACGACGCCCCTCGGTTCCACTCGGCTCTCCATCGCCAAGTTAGCGACGATGTGGGTGTAAGTTTTGCCCGTCATGCTGACCGCCATCGGGGCGATGACTTGCGTGACGCCGACGGCTTCGTTGATGTCCAAATGGGCGTCGTAGCGGGTCTTGCCCATTTCGGTGCTGATGGTGCGAACCAAGTTTTCCCGCTGCTCTTCCAACAACTCCGCAAGGCGCAGCCCGAATTTCATGCGGATGTCCGTCGGGATGTGCCGCCATTGCCAGAAGGCGTCGGCAGCACTTTGGACAGTTTTGCGGATTTCTTCCTCCGTCGCTTCGGGGACGAGACCCATCAACTCGCCCGTCGTCGGGTTGACCTTTTCGTGCCCTTCGGGGCTGTGAGAGATGCGCCACTCGCCGGCGAGGAGCAACTTGTATCGGTTGCCTTCTTTGAACGCCACATCCGTCACCTCCCTCACCGTAGCCATGCGATGAGCCAACCCAAGATGGTCGCCGCCAGCGAGGCGAAGAAAAGGGCAGGGACGAAGGGAAACAAGCGGGGCGCTTGACAAGGTTCGCCTTGCGGTTGACCTGCCTCGTCTATGCGTTGCACCTTCCACGCCCGCAACTTCGTCATGGCTTTGTCTTCGTAGATACCCCAAAGGCGAAGGCGGTCACCGACTTGAGGCAATTCGCCTTGCCGTTCGCCCAGCAGCGTCACTTGCACTTCGCCCGTCGTCGTTTGCACTTTCAAATAAGCGCTGGGCACTTGGGCGGGTCTGCCCAAAAGCGACAGCAACCCTTTCCACGCCAACGGGCTGAAGAAGGGACGCTTCCATCGCAGCCAAGAAAGGACAAGGGTGACGACCGTCGCCACGAAAGGGAAAAACCAGCGACCCGCCAACGCAAAGACCGCCAAGACGATGACCGACGCCACGAAAGCCCAGAAGGCAGGTTCGTTGGGGGGCGTGATGGCTTCCGCCTCAAAGCGTTCCGTGACCGTCCCGTCCAAAGCGGGGGAAGGGTTGGTCAGTTCCTGCCACGCCGTTCGCCCGCCTACCGTCACAACCGTTTTGGTGATGTCCCAAAGTTTCTGGGCGGCTTTGACGGCTTCCTCTTGAGCGACGGCGGGAGTGGAAGGCGCTTGCGGGGGTGGGGCAGATTCGGCTGTCAACGGCTTCCCACAGCCTGCACAAAAGCGGGCGCCGACCCGATTGTCCCGACCGCAGTGGGGGCAACGAACCGTCGGCGTCGCTGCCATCGCCATCACCGTCCTTGCCCTGCTGACTTTTCACCTTCGCCTCGGCTCAAATTGTGCCTTGCAAAAAGCGGGATGGCATCGGTATGTCGCTCGCCCGTCGGCGGCTTTTGCGTCGGCGCTTTCCAAAAGATGGCTGCGTTACACTTATCGGCGACGAATTGCCTTTCCTTCTCCCTCACCCAAAATGCAGGAAGCGACTTCGTTGCGGAGGCGATTTTGCGGTGTGGCTGAAAGGGTTGTTTTTGCTGGTGGCGGTGCTAAGCGTTTTGGGGGCGTTGGGCATGTTGGCGACGCCCAACCCCGTCCACAGCGTTTTGTATCTCGTCCTGACGCTCTTTTGCGTCGCCGCCATTTACTTGATGCTGGGCGCCGAATTTTTGGCGGTCGTGCAAGTCATCGTCTATGCGGGCGCCATCATGGTGCTCTTTTTGTTCGTCATCATGCTGCTGAATTTGGGGCGCGATGAGTTTGGCGCCGACCCCTTGCCCCGCCAGTGGACGGCAGGGCTTTTCGTCTGTGGTGGGGTCGCCGTCGTCATGGTGGCGGTCGGGCTATCGGCGCTTCTGGGTTGGCGCACCGACCCGCTGCAATTGGTCTCGCTGAAAGATTTGAGCCGCCTTTTGTTCACCAAACACCTGCTCGCCTTTGAAATCGCTTCCCTCATCTTGCTCATCGGGATGGTGGGGGTCGTCGTCATGGTCAAGCGTCCGAAGGAGGGAGCGTAGTTGGAAACGGGTGTGCCCCTCAACTGGGTCATCGCCCTCAGCGGGATTTTGTTCAGCCTCGGCATCTTGGGCGTTTTGACGAAACGCAACATCCTCGTCATCTTCATGAGCGTGGAGTTGATGCTCAACGCCGCCAACTTGGCGTTAGTTGCCTTCTCCCGCGCCCACGACAATTTGGACGGGCAAATTTTCGTCTTCTTCACGATGACCTTAGCCGCCGCCGAAGTCGCCGTCGGCTTGGCGATCATCGTCGCCCTCTTTCGGCTCAAAGGCAGCATTGATGTTGACCGCGCCAACTTGCTCAAAGGCTGAAGCCCGATGAAAACGAAAGCGAGTGGCGAATGGCGAGTGGCGAATGGTCAAACGACAACGATGTTGGAGTGGCTATTAGCCACGACGGTAACGGCAGCGACTGGTGATTAGCGACTGGCGACTGATCAAAAGGCGGCGATTAGCGGTTTGTTGGGGTGGCTATTAGCCACGACCAAATTGCCACGATTGCCGACTTGCCGATTTGCCGACCTGACGATTTGTTGGTGTGGCTATTAGCCACGACGGCGATTTGCCACGACAGACCAATCGTTCCGACTTTGCAACGGAAGGGTGAAGGATGATGGCAGGGACGCAGGAAGCGATGGCTTGGTCGGTTTTGAAGGGGTCGGTGGAAGATTGGTCGGCGGTTTTGTTGTTGCTGGCGTTTCCGCTGGCAGGGTTCGTCATCAATGGGCTTTGGGGGCGACGGTTGCCGCAAACTTTCGTCGGGCTCATCGCTTGTGGGGCGATTGCGGGGGCTTTCCTTTCGGCGCTCTATCTGCTGACGATGAACCTTGCCCTGCCACCCGCCCAACGGGCGATGAGCGTCTATGTTTTCCCCTGGCTGGACGCAGGACCCATCCGCCTCCCTTTCACGCTGCTCCTTGATCCCCTTTCGCTGACGATGGCGTTGACCGTTTCGGGCGTCAGTTTCCTCATCCATGTCTACTCCGTCGGCTACATGGCGCATGACGACGAGTTCAGCCGCTATTTTGCCTTGCTCAACCTGTTCGTCTTTTTCATGCTGCTTTTGGTGCTGGCAGGCAACTTGGCAGTGATGTTCATCGGTTGGGAGGGCGTCGGCTTTTGTTCTTTCGCCCTCATCAGTTTCTGGTTCACTCGCGAACGGGCGGCGGAAGCGGGGCGGAAAGCCTTCCTCGTCACCCGCTTTGGCGATTTCGGTTTCCTCGTCGCCACCTTAGCGTTGCTGGCGATTTTTGGGACGCTGGATTTCGGCGACATCGCTTTCGCCCTTCATCACAACGATGTGCTGGCGCCTTGGTGGGGCGGGAAAGTGACGGCGCAGGAGGCGTTTCACAAACCGACGGCGTTGGGCATCTCCCTCGGCACGCTCCTTTGCTTGGGGCTGTTCATGGGCGCCATCGGCAAGTCGGCGCAATTTCCCCTCCATGTCTGGTTGCCCGATGCGATGGAAGGTCCGACGCCCGTCAGCGCCCTCATCCACGCGGCGACGATGGTGACAGCGGGCGTTTACATGGTCGCTCGGTTGCATTTCCTCTTTGAACTGGCGCCAATGGCTTTGCTCGTCGTCGCCGTCATCGGGGCGTTCACGGCAACTTTCGCGGCGACGATGGGTTGCGTGGAAAACGACATCAAGCGGGTGCTGGCTTTCTCCACCATCAGCCAACTCGGTTACATGTTCCTCGCTTGCGGCGTCGGCGCTTACGCAGCAGGCATCTATCACCTCGTCACCCACGCCTTCTTCAAGGCGCTCCTCTTTTTGTGCGCGGGTTCGGTCATGCACGCCTTGCACGATGTCTTGGACATCCGTCGCATGGGTGGTCTGGCGAAAAAGATGCCGACGACAGCGACGACTTTCTGGGTCGGCGGATTGGCGCTGGCGGGATTAATTCCCAGTGGCTTGTTCAGCAAGGATGCCATCTTGCACGCCGCTGAATCGCAGAAAACACTTTGGGCGCTGGGCTTGTTCACGGCGGCGCTCACGGCGTTTTACACGGTGCGGTTGGGCATCAAAGTTTTTCACGGTCAACCCCGCGATGCCGAACTTTTTGAACATGCCCATGAAAGCCCGTCGGTCATGACCATCCCGATGGCGCTGTTAGCCGTCGGCACGATTGCCGTCAGCATCCTTTGGGTGCCTGCCTTCCTCGGTCACTGGACAATCTTGCCCGATTACCTGCAATCAGTGCTGGGCGAAACGCATGAGCCGTCCGCTGCCGAAGCGTTGCGGTCAACCCTTTGGGCGGTCGGGGCGGCGTTGTTGGGCGTCATCGTTGCGCTGTGGGCATATGCGTGGCAACCGGGAGCGCTCTGGCGATGGGCGCAAACTTTTCCCTGGCTTTACCGCTGGGTGGCGGGCAAATACTTCGTGGATGAACTTTATGCGGCGCTCATCACCCGCCCAGGACGACGCTTTTCGGAGTGGGTGTCGGTTCACTTTGACTTGGGCATCATTGATGCCCTTGTCAACGGCGTCGGATGGCTGACGGCGCGCGTTGGCGAGCGGGTGCGTCGGGCGCAAACGGGGTTCGTCCGCAACTATGCCCTTTACTTCGTCACGGCGTCTTTGCTCGTTTTGCTTTACTTGTTGGTGCAAGGGACGAGACGATAGGGGCGCAAAGCCTTGCGCTCTTTCTTGGTGACAATCGTCGGGCAAGGTGGCGATGAACTAATGGCTTGGTTGTTGCTTTTGGGGGAAGCCCAAATTTTCCGCAATGTCCGTCGCGCCCTTTCGCAGTTGTATCAACACGCCCGCATGGGGCGGCTTGAGCCACCCGTTATCGTCATCGCCAGCGACGACGACTTCCTTGCCCAGCGGGTTGCCCGACGGTTGACAGATTTGTTGCTGCCGACAGAAGAGCGGGAGACAGCGCTGACGGTTCTCAACGGTAGGGAAATCAGCGAAGAGCAAATCGCTGACGCCTTGCTCACCCCGACCTTTGGGTTGGAAGTCCACAAGCGACGGGTTGTGCTCATCCAAAACGCTTCCGTTAGCGGGGAACGGACAGGTCGGCGGCGAAGCAAGGGGAGTGAATGGTGGCGTTGGCTCCGTCAAATTCCCCCCGACACTTTCGTCCTCATCACTTTCCCGCAAATGCCGCCCCAAAGCCTTTTGGATGCCCTCAATGAAATCGCCCTGATCGTTCCCGTCCCCAAGTTGCGCCCGCAGGATTTGCCTGAGTTCGTCCAGATGCTCGCTGAGCAAGTCGGCATCCGCTTGACGCAAGATGCCGTGAACGAGTTGATAGAGCGGGTCGGCAACGATGCCCGCCAACTCGCCAGCGAGTTGGAAAAGTTGGCGCTGGTCGTCGGCAGGGACGGTCGGGTCACGGCGGACATGGTGCGGGAGTTAGTGCCGTCGTTGGCGATGGATGTGTTCACCCTCGTCAACGCCGTGACAAAGGGAGATGCTGCCACCGCTTTGAAAGTGCTGAACGACCTGCTTCAGCGGCGGGAGCCGCCGATGAAGATTTTGGGGTTGCTGGCTCGCCAATTTCGTTTCCTGTTGCAGGCTCGTTTGCTTTTGGACGCCAAACTTTTTTCGCCTGCCCTTTTGCGTGCCCGTCCCGACATTTTCCGACAGCAATTGGACCGCCTCCCCGAAGAGGTGCGCCGCCGCCTGCCCGAAAATCCTCGCTACAACCTGCTCCAACAATCGCCCCAAGCCATCCGCACTTTTTTGCTGCAAGCGGGAGAATTTTCCCGAACCCAACTGGAACAGGCGCTCCGCTTGATTTTGGAGACGGACATCGGATTGAAGTCGGGCGTAGACCAAGGGCAGCAAATGGCGCTGCTGGTGCTCCAACTTTGTGTCAGCGTGCAGGGGGGCAAGCGTGTATGAGTGCAGGCGTGCGAGTGTTCTTTTTGTTCAACGCCTGTGCCCTTGCACCCGCTCGTTCACGCGAACATCCAACGCCTTCGCCTTGTGGCGACACTTTGAGCGATGCCCAGCAAAAAATAGGAGACGACTAAATTGCTGCCACCCGCACTGAAGAAAGGCAAAGGCAATCCCGTGATGGGCATCAACCGCAAAGTCATCCCGATGTTGATGGTGATGTGGGCGGCGAAGAAGCAGAAGATGCCGACGACGAGGAAGGCATGAAGGGGATGGTCGCTTTCGGCGGCGATCATCAGCAACCGCGCCAAAAGGGCGGCGAACAACCCGACCACCATCGCCGCCCAGACGAACCCCCCTTCCTCACCGACGACGGTGAAAATGAAGTCGGTGTGTTGGGCGGGCACGAACCCCAATTTGCTCATCCGCCCGCGAAACAGTCCCTTGCCCCACATGCCCCCCGAACCGATTGCCAGTTGCGATTGGATGATGTGATAACCTTCTCGGTTGGCGCGGGAATAAGGGTCAACGAAGGCGAGGAGGCGCTGCTTTTGGTAATCCTTGATGATGCCTTTGCGCCAACCGAAAGCGAAAAGGCAAAGCCCTGCGACGATGACCGCCATCAGCGACCGAACGGGCACACCCGCAAAAAAGAGTCCCCCCAACCAGATGGCAATCAACACGAGGGAAGTGCCCAAGTCGGGTTGCAAAAACACGAGGGCAAAGGGCAAGGCGATGTGCAGTCCCGACCGCCAAAGGAGGCTGCCGTCCCTGAGTCGCTCCCTTTGCTCGGTGAGGAAAGTGGCGAGGGTGATGATGAGGGCAGCCTTGGCAAATTCCGACGGTTGAACCGTCACGCTCCCCAACCGCAGCCAGCGTTGTGCCCCATACTGTTCGTGCCCGACGACCAAAACGAGGACAAGCAAAGCGATGTTCGCCCAATAAATCCATGTCGCCCACCGCGCCCATTGCTGGGGGTCAGCCCACAAGGCGAAAAAGAAGGCGACCCATCCGATCCCCATCCACATCCCTTGCCGCAGCACTTTAGACCAACCCGTCAAGAAGGTGGCGCTGGCGAGGGCGAACAAACCCGAAAGTTGCAGGCAAAGGACGATGCCCAAAAGCCACCAATCCATCCGTTTCCAAAAAGCCCGCTCGCTCATCCCCTTCCACCTTTCACCTCAATCGGTCATTGCTCCATCGGTCCTTCCCTCATTGGTCATTGCCTCATTGGTCATTGGTCATTCTTTCATTGTCACGCTGCTTCGCTCATCTCAGGCAACCTTAAGGGCAATCGGATGAAGAAAGTCGTCCCCTTGCCCAGTTCGCTTTCCACCCAAATTTTCCCGCCGTGCGCATCCACGACATTTTTGACGATGCGCGTCCCTAAGCCCGTCCCGCCGGGTTTGGTGGAGATGGCTCGGTCGGTGAAGAGGCGCTCCTTGACTTCGGGGGGCATCCCCCTGCCTGTGTCGGCGACTTCAATGCCCACATAGTTGCCATCGGGGAATTCACCCGAAGGCTGCACATAAAGGCGCACGGTCACCGAACCGCCAGCGGGCGTTTCGGGGATGGCGTTGTTGACGAGGTTGTAAAGGGCGTTATAGAGGCGCTTGGGGTCAACGAGGACTTGAGGCAAATCGGGCGACGCTTCCAAGCGCAACTCCACCTCTTGCTTTTGGGCGATGGGCTTCAGCGCCCGCAAAACTTTCTCCGCCAACTCCCGAAGGTCGGTCGGGACGAACTGAGGTTCGGCGATGACGCCCTTGACGGCGTCGGCAATTTCCCGAACCCGCTCCTGAATTTGCGCCGCTCCCTCTTCTATCATCCCGACGGCTTCACGGAAAAACTCGTCAAAGGGTTGCAAGGCTTGCCCCAACTTTTCCCACGCTGCGGTCGGAATTTCTGACCGCAAGTTGTCCAAGTCGTCTTTGAGGGACTGGTAAAACAAGACCAGCGTTTGCGCCGTCGTCAGGATGGGCGTCAGCATGTTTTTGATGTCGTGACTGATGTTGCCCAACAGGCGGGCGATGATCGCCAACCGCCGTTCCTCTTGCATCCGTGCCGTTTCAATCGCCGTTCCCGCTAAGGTGGCGACGATGCTCAAAACTTCCAAGTCGTGATGGTCAAAATCGCCATCCCGCTTGTTGAGGGCTTGCAAGACCCCGATGGGCGTTCCCGCGATGTCTCGCAAGGGCACGGTCACCATGTTGCGTGTCCGATAGCCGATGCGTTCGCCTACCTCCCGCATGTGCCGTTGCTCTCGCGTCACATCCTCGCTGATTTTCGCCTGCCCCGTCTGGAACACTTCCCCTGCAACGCCTCGGTCGGCAGGGATTTCCATGCCCGTCAGTTCCTTTGCCTTCTCGCCGATGACATAGCGAAAGACGAGGGTGTTGCGTTCGGGGTTGTAGAGGTAAAGAGTGCCTGCATCGGCGTGGACAACTTCCAAAGCGACCAGCAAAGTTTCCTGCAACTGTTCGTCCAATTCCGTTGCCGTTAAGCCTTCCTTCGCCCGTTGATAAAGGGCGGAAGTCAGCCGAAAGACAGCCTCCAATTGTCGGTTGCGTTCCTGCAACTCTGCCAGCAAATCTTCAACGGTTCGCTCCGTCATCGGGCATCACCAGGGCTTGGACGCCCTCGCCTGAAGGTTAAGGGCAACCGCAAGAGAAATGTTCGCCGTCCTTCAAGACCAACTGCCCACAATGTTGGCAGCGGGGCAGCAGGGTGCGTCCTTCCATCTCTATCGTCGCTACCTGCCCCGTCAGCACCGCCCGCACCTCTTCGGCAAACCGCCGCCACGCCATATTTTTCCACCGATAGGCTTCCACAATCAACGGAAAGTCTGCCTGTTGCAAAGTCGGAAGCAACAGATGCCAAGGCACCGTCCCATAGCCAGGAGGCAAATGCAAATCCCGCACGCCGTCGTTGTCCGCCAAATGATAAGTGGCGACCGTCGGGGCGACCGTTTCCAGCCACAAAAACACATTGCCCGCGATATGCGCATGCCCCGTGTCAAAGCAAAGGCGCAAGTGGGGCGTTAAGAAGGCAGCCAGAAAACGGCTCAGTTCCGCTGGGTCACTGCCGATGGCGGCTTCGGGCAACATGTTCTCTACCGCCAAAGTAAGCCCTAACTCTTCGGCGACAGGCAACAACTCGTCCAAACTTGCCCGCAGCCAATCCCACGCCTTTTGAGGCGTCACTTCGGGACGGGCGCTCCCCGACGGATGCAAGACACAAACAGCAGCACCCACCGATGCTGCCCGCTCCAGAACGAACTTGTGATACTCCACCGCCCGCCGACGGGCATGGACATCGGAGTGGGCTAAGTTGTGCGGTCCGCCGAAGGGGGCATGAACCGACCAAAAGCGCACCCCTGCATCCCGAAAGGCTTGCCGCCACCGTTCCAATAAGCGGGTGGGATTTTCCACCAACGGACCGTAATCGCACTCAATCGCGGCAATGCCCGCCTCCGACCATGCCCGCAAATCGTCGTCCAGCGTCTCCGCTTCTATCCGCGCCACAGCGACACCGATTTGCATGCTTTCCCCTCCATTCAGCGCCCGATGGCAAGGCTGCTAAAATCATGCCACAGTCGCCCTTGCCCCTCATCCCTTTTGGCGCACGGGCTTTTAAAATTGTGATGAGCAAAAGGACGGTGCAGCGTGCGTTTGGGCGCACCATTCAGGAAGGAGGCAACTTTCGGATGCATTGGCGCTATCGGGGCGACCCCAGCATGTGGGCGTTCTTGCTCCATCGGCTCACGGGTGTCGGCATCTTCGTCTTTTTGTTGGTGCACATCGCCGACACCTCGCTGATCGGTTGGAGTCCGCAGGCTTATGACCATCTCGTCTGGCTTTACCACCATCCCGTCTTCCGCGCTGGCGAGATTTTGCTTTTGGGTGCCGTGCTCTTTCACGCCCTCAACGGGTTGCGGGTTGTCCTCTTGGATTTCGCCCCATCCCTGACCGTCCACAATCGCCAATTGCTCGTGGGTGTCGTCGCCACCTTCTTTGTCCTTTTCGTTCCCGCTGCGGCTATCATGGTCAGTCACATGATGAGTGGCGAAGTGGCGATGAGTTGGAATTGGGAAAGTTGGCGGGAATGGCGGGCGTGGCTGCCTGCGCTCGCCAGCGCTTTTGCTGTCGCCGTCATCAGTGTGCCCAGCCTGCAACTTCCGCGCCCTGCCCCGCAAAGCCGCCCCGTCAGCGGGTTGGAATACCTCGGTTGGGCGTTCATGCGCGTCTCAGGCGTTTTGCTCCTCTTCCTCGTCTTGGGGCACTTTGCCATCATGCACCTGATGGACGGTGGCGTCAATCGGGTCAACGCCGCTTTTGTCGCTCAGCGATGGGCAAATTTCGGTTGGCGCGTCTATGACTTTTTGATGCTGGCGCTGGCGATGGGGCACGGCGTTTGGGGGATGCGGACAGTGCTTTTGGATTTCGTCCATCGTCCCACCCGTCGCTTCTGGGCGCTCGTCTGCCTCTATGTCCTTTCAGGCGTCGTCTTGGTGTTGGGGGCACTGGTGCTGTTCACCTTCCGACCTCGCTGACGGGGTTAGGACGGATGCGGGTAAAGCGGGGCGTGTTGGAGCAAGAAGCAGGAAATTGGCTGAAAGTCGCCGAGTTGCTCTTGCGCTCACGGCAGGGGACACGGCTGGCAAAGCAAGCCATCTATTGCGCTGGCTACGCCATTGAATTCCTGTTGAAGGCACTTATCTGCCGCTATCAAGGGGTTGAAGAACTACCCAGCGATTACGAGACCCACGACCTTCATCGGTTGGCAAAAGCCGCTGGGGTGCTGGAAGAAATGCTGAAAGACCCTGCTGTGAAACGACTTTGGCATAACCTGACGGGTATTTGGTCGCCCGACTTGCGCTATACTGGACAGCGGTTCAGCAAAAGGGATGCCGAAGAATTCCTTGAGCAGGTTCAGGTGGTCTTCCAATGGCTCAAAAAGCGAAAAAAGCCGTAATGGATGAGGTTATCACCGATTGGCTGAAGGAGTGGCGGCAGCGCTTTGAAGACTTGCAAACGCGGTGCTATCGGGAAACTCCCACGACTTACGCCCTCCATTTGATCTCCCAGCACTTCAGCGATTTAACCCGTGACGACCTGTGGGACATGCGCAAGGCGTTGCGGGTCGCTTTGGAAAACGAGACAGGCTTTAACTGGCGGGTCACCTTGTTGACGCCTGACGACGAGGTGGAGATTTTGAAGGTGCTTCGCAAGGAGCAGAAGCGTCTGGCAAACATTTTGCGAAGGTTTGCCACCCGCCTTGACACCTTCACCCATCAGGGAAAGAACCAAGGCGCTAAGGAGCGAAATAAGCAACCGCTGATGGAGCGCCTTTACGCCAATGCCTACCGACTCCGCCGTCGCTTCCTTGTCTTCCACGCCCTTGCCCAAGACTACCGCAGTTGGGATGAAGGCTGGGTGAAGGCAGCCCACCTCGCCACAGAGTTGATCACCCAACTTGTCAAGCACCTTGAGCGCCTTCAGAACAACCCTGACGCTAAAACGCTTGCATTCTTGCACGCTTCTTCTAAAGTTTTAGAGGGCATCGCTGATGCCCTTTCAGGCGAGCGACCTAATGTCACCGCCTTGCGACGACTTCAGCGCTTGCTCGTTATCGCTTTCTCTTCTCGGCTGCCCAGACAATGGAAAAGAAAAAGGGCAACAAAACCAAAGAGGTGAACGACGGTGACCGTTCGGCATCGCTATGACGCCGTGATTGTTGGGGCAGGCGGCGCGGGGTTGATGGCGGCTTTGCACCTCGCTCAGGCAGGCATCCCGACCGCCGTCCTGAGCAAACTCTATCCGACCCGTTCCCACACGGGCACCGCCCAAGGCGGCATCGGCGCCGCTTTGGGCAACATGGAGGAAGACCACTGGGAATGGCACGCCTTTGACACCATCAAAGGCAGCGACTACCTCGCCGACCAAGACGCCGTGGAAATCATGTGCCGTGAAGCCATTGATTGCGTTTACTTCTTGGAGCACATGGGTTTGCCCTTTGACCGAACTCCCGAAGGCAAAATCATGCAACGGCGCTTCGGTGGGCACACGAACAACCGAACGGGCGAACCCGTCCGAAGAGCCTGCCACGCCGCCGACCGAACGGGGCACATGATTTTGCAAACCCTCTACCAGCAATGCATCCGCTATGGCGTCCAATTCTTCAACGAGTTTTTCCTGACCGACTTGCTATTGACAGGCGACCCGTTGGAAGCGGGGACGCGTTGCTGTGGCGTCGTCGCTTTGGAGATGCAAACGGGCATCCTTCACATCTTCCACGCCAAAGCCGTCCTCTTTGCGACGGGCGGTTTCGGGCGCATCTTCAAGGTGACGAGCAACGCCCACACCTTGACAGGCGACGGTTGCGCCGTTGCGTGGCGACGAGGCATCCCGTTGGAAGACATGGAGTTTTACCAATTCCATCCGACGGGCATTTACAAGTTGGGCGTCTTGCTCAGCGAGGCAGCGCGGGGCGAAGGGGCTTACCTGCTCAACGGTTTGGGCGAACGCTTCATGGCGAGATATGCCCCCAAGTTGATGGAGTTAGCACCCCGCGACCTTGTGAGCCGAGCGATGTATCTGGAAATCCGCGAGGGGCGGGGCGTCAACGGCAAAGATTACCTGCACTTGGATGTCCGCCACCTGCCCAAAGAAGTGCTGGAAAAGAAACTGCCCGACATCACTGAGTTCGCCCGCATCTACTTGGGCGTTGACCCCGAAAAAGAACCCGTTCCCGTCCAACCGACAGCCCACTATGCGATGGGTGGCATCCCGACCAATGTGGATGGGCAAGTTGTCGTGGACGAAAAGAACACGCCCCTCGTCGGCTTTTACGCCGCAGGCGAATGCGCTTGCGTTTCCGTGCACGGTGCCAACCGTTTGGGCACGAACTCCCTCGTGGACATCCTCGTCTTCGGTCGGCGGGCTGCTTTGCACATGGCGCGCTTTTGCCGCGATGCCGATTTCGCCCCGCTCCCTGAAAACCCCGAAGCCCAAACGATGGAGCACATCAACCGCTTGCTCAACAACAACGATGGTCGGTGGCGGGTCGGCAAAATCCGCCGCGAACTGCAAGAGGTCATGATGGACAAAGCCTCTGTCTTGCGGACAGGAGACGAACTTCGGGAGTGTTTGGACAAGGTGCGCGACCTGAAGGCGCAATATGCTCAGGTGCGCTTGGACGACCGTCACAGCGCCTTCAATTTGGACTTGATGGAAGCGTTGGAGTTGGGCTATTTGTTGGATTGCGCCGAAGCCCTTGTCGCCAGCGCCCTCAACCGAACGGAAAGTCGTGGCGCCCACTACCGTGAAGATTTCCCAAAGCGCGACGATGCCAATTGGCTCAAACACACCCTCGCTTACCGAAAAGGAGACGACATCACTTTCCGCTACAAACCCGTCGTCATCACCAAGTATCCGCCGCAAGAGCGGAAATATTGAGCGCCCGATGGCGAGACTAAGGGAGCGAAAGGAGTGACCTTGCCGATGGAAGTCGTCGTGCGCATCTTGCGCTTTGACCCCGAAAAAGATGGCAAACCGCATTGGCAGGAATTTCGGGTGGACGCAGAACCCAACGACCGAGTGTTGGACTTGCTGCACATCATTCGCGACGAGCATGACGGCACTTTAGCCTTCCGCCGCTCTTGTGGTCACGGCATTTGTGGCTCGGATGCGATGGTCATCAACGGCAAAAACCGCCTCGCCTGCAAAACCCTCGTGAAAGATTTGCGCCAACCCATCACCATTGAGCCCTTGCGCGGCTTCCGCGTCATCAAAGACCTCGTGGTGGACATGGAGCCCTTTTTCGCCAAGTATCGGCGGGTGATGCCTTACCTCATCAATGACGAACCGCCCCCCGAAAAGGAACGCTATCAATCGCCAGAGGAGCGGGAACGCTTTGACGACACGACCAAATGCATCCTTTGCGCCTGCTGCACGACAGGTTGCCCCGTCTTCTGGGTGAATGGCGAATTTCTCGGACCGGCTGCTTTCGTCGCCGCCCACCGCTTCGTCTTTGACAGCCGCGACCGCGCCGCCACTGAACGCTTGCAAATCCTCGCCCAATATGGCGGTGTCTTCAATTGCCATGTCGCCTTCAACTGCGTGGACGCTTGCCCGCGCGGCATCAATGTCACCAAAGCCATCTTGGAGTTGCGCCAAGCCATCCTCAGCGGCGCCGTGCAAACGGAGTCAGAACTATCTCGCCGCTGAGGGAACAATCTTTTGCGAGATAAAGTGAGACAAGGAAGCGTCCCGTCACTTTTGCCATCGGTCTGACGGCTGCAAACCATCCATTTGGAAGTCAACACCGAACCGACCGAAAACGAAATTGCTGACAAAAACATTTTCGCCCCCCGATTGCGCCAAGTGAAAAGCTGCCCCCGCCACATCCGTCACCCTGTTGCTATGCACGAAGTTTCTGGCGAACCCGCCCCGCATCAAAATGCCGCCGCGAACGCCATAGATGGCGTTGTCGTTGATGACCGAATCGGTCAACCCGATTAGTTCCATCCCATAGGCTGACAACTTCTCATTGCCTGCGATCAGATTTCCTGAGATACGCAACTTGCTCATCCGCTCTTGCCCAGATGAAGTGGCGACCTGCAAGGCAGGGCGTTCAACGGGTTTCGGGAGCGACGGCTCGTAGACGATTTGGTTGTTCAGGATGGCGATGTTTTCCCAGACGACCCCTTTGGCGACCATGTCCTCTTCGGGTCTCGTCCCGACCATAATCGCTCGCCCTTGACCGACCCGTTGACGATAAACGATGATGTTTTCCGCGATCACGACATTGCGGATGACGCTGCCATCCCTCTTTCCATCCAAAGCCACGCAAATGCCGTAAATCGCTGGGTCTATCACGAGGTTGCCAGCAATCATCCAATCCTCACAAATGGCTTGTTGCGTCTGCGAGAACCAGCCGAAACCCGCCGAGTATTCGGGTCGCAGTGAGCGATTGTGAACGATGTGAACCCGCCTCGCTTTGTCTATCTCCACTTGCAAGTGCTCAATGATGTTTTCGCCCACCCAAATGTCTTCCGAAACTTTTGCGCCAACCCCGAACACGATGGCATAACGGTCATAGCCATCGGACATCTTTGGGGCGCTGTCAAAGAATCGGTTTTGCGTGATGCGGATGCGACGACTGCTGTAAAACGCCAATCCGCCAAAACGGGTGCTGCCATTTTTGTCAAAACTTAGCCGAGTGACTTCTATGTCCTCGCAATCGTCAAAAGTCATCCATCGCCTGTTGCGCTCTGGCGGCACTTTTAAGACCGATGCCCCACCTTCACCGACGAAGCGAAGGCGGGAACGATTTTTGACGACAATGCCATAAGGCGTTGAGACACCGACGAGATAAACGCCGGGCGGAAAGTAAATGAGGCTGCCATCAGGGGCAGCGTCAACAGTTGCTTGAATGGCTTTTGTGTCTTCCGTCACGCCATCCCCTTTCGCCCCGAAATCCCTCACATTGAACAGGTAAACCTTCGCTGAACCATCCCTCATCTTCTTCACCATCGCTTTACCCTCGTATCTACCTAACGCTTTGACCGCTACTCCATCCCGACGGACCGCCTCGCTTCCTTGATGGCTTGCAAGTAGGCGTCGGGCAAATCGCTGGGTGGGAAGAAACGGGGCTGGTGCGAGTAAATCCAAACATAGCCATCGCTAATCTCCAACGCCCATTGCAACGACTGACGGAACTCATCAGGCGAAAAGTAGTTTTTGCTGAAATCGCGCACATCCCATCGTTTCCCACCGCCGTAGTCCAACCACAGACCGAACCCCACCCGAATGCGTCGGCGATACAACTCAGGCAACAAGGAAAAGCGCATGGCTTTGTGGACGATGCTGTGATATGCCTCCAAAAACTGCTCCCTTCGTTTGTAACCGTAGGCGAACTCGCACAAATCCACAAATTGCGCCCGCTCATCGGCTGCCTCCATCATCCCATCCACGAAAGCGGGGAGCAAGCCATAGGCATTTTGCTCTAAAGGCTTCTGCCGTTCCGTCGGGTGGATTGGCAAATAGGAATGTGCCCAAAACATCAAGATGGTGATGTCGGGAAAAATCGCCCGCGTCACTTTCATCAACTCCCGTCCCCGCTCCCGCACCTTCGCTTGATACTCGGCAAAGGATTTGTCCAACCGCTCCCGCATGGACGGGTAGTGAAAGAAGTAAGCGAGATAGTGCTCAGGGTCAAGGATGATGCCTTTGCATCCGCCTTCCTTTGCGATGGTGACCAAAAGGCGCCAGTTGTTCAGGATAGTCTTCCAACGGGCGTCGTCAAACCAGTGGAAGCCGAAATCCTGCCCCGACGAACAGATGCAAGCAGGCAAAAAGTTATCGGTGAACCTTTGCCATTTCGCTGCTTTCAAATCAGCGATGGCAGGGCGGAAGTCGTCCAACTTCAGGGCTTTCGGTCCAAACAAGTTCCAGGCAAGCATGTTGCCCGTGTCCGTCTTGCCTTGCTGCCATGCTTTTCGGTCAATGGCGACGGCGATGCCCACACCGTCAAAGGGCATTTGCTCCATCTCCGCCCAATGCTCTCGCACGAACATCGTGTCCCTGATGCCCCAGCCGTAGTAGATGAGTTTTTTGCGGATCGGCGGTTGGGCTTGCGAAAGGATGCTGGGCAAAAGGCTCAAGCCCGCCAGAACCGTCATCGCCATCAATACCGAACGCATCTTCCCTCACCCCCTTTTGAATTGACCGACCGAACTTTTTGGCTCACATGTATCTTGTTTCGTCAGGCTGAAAAAGGAACTCACTTGAGCCTTCGGAGCACCAACACAGGTTCGGCTTCATAAAGTTCTGTTGCCTCTTTGCCGTCAGGTGCAACTTTCAGGATAGGGATGCGCCATTTAATATGACCGAAGCGCCCACGAATGACAGTCCTTCCCTTACTGGGCACACACTCAAACAGGATTTGTTCGCGCAACGGTTGATGGCGCGAAACCTCAAGTTGATATTCACCTGGCAATGTGATTTCAAAGTTGCCTTGGGCTAACACTGCCATATAGCCTCGGTTGTTGAAAGGTGTAAAACCGTCATAACGCACCCCATCTTTTTCAAGCACCCATCGGTTCGCTTCCAAATCAGCCCACAACTTTGCACCGTTGTCGTAAACGATGGTAAATTGCGAGCCTTTTTGCTCCACATCACGAACTTTTGCATCGGCGACTTGTGCCCAGATCAAATTCTGGTTGAAGTAGTAGCGAGCGAAGCGCATCCAAGCATATCTCGGTCCTTGCGGGAGCCAATCCCAATAGCCGACACCGTAAACCAACCCGATTGCCCAATTCGGCGCTGGTATGCGAAGTTCATACCAACCTGCACCGTAGTAACTCGCACCTTGGAACACTACAGGTAGCATCGGAACTCTTTGGATGCCCTCCCGCCTTATCCAGATTCGTTCTTTGAGCGCCCACTCAGGATGCATAGCATAAGCGCCATAGTCCACAACATCCTGCAATCCCTCAACAATCCCCTCGCCAGCCACAATCAGACCCTTATCATGCAAAAATTCAGCGATACGATGCTTAGCCTGCAATTCCAGTTCCACTGTCGCAGGAAACTCAGGATGATAGCCTTCGCGAGCAAAAGCGGAGAAGGTATCCAGCATAATTGGGTCGCCGCGGGTTAACCTGCAGGTCTGCAAAATTTGCTCATAGTGCCGAAATACTGCTCCCGTTGCCACTGAGCGGACATTGTCTTTGTAGAACTTGGTGCGGTAGCGCCCTGAACCAACGAAATAGCGATACGGTTGATTGTTCGGGTTGCGCTTGATGAACTCATCAGGCCAGTCGCCAGCATCCAGCGTGATGTAATCGTGTCCGTAGTAGATACCCGTCCATTGCCTCGCTTCAGTCATCGCTTGTTTGTAAGGCGCTAAATCGCCCAGTTTTGGATTTAACTCAACGGTGAACGGATGAGATTCGCTGTCTTCTTCAAAGGCAAATTTCATCACGCCCTTGCACCACCAGATGCCATCGGCAAAGTCTATATCCGTCAATCCTGCAAAAGCTGCTTCATAATTGGGGTAAGCGTGAACGCTATGATAGACACGAAAGGCGTCGCGCAGACGATGACGCAGGCAGTTTCTCTTGTGGGACTTGATATAGCGCTCACGGTAGGCGATGCCTGCATCAACCCAATCCACTTCGCCATCGCCGTTGATATCGCCTACTGTCTCTATTCGCAAAGCCAAAGCCTCATGGCACAACTTCGTCTCAAACAGTTTGGTTTCAGACGGGCGAAAATATAGACCAGCCCTTAAAGCAAAATGCGTCCTTGCTCCTTCTGGTTTCGCTGACCAACCGAGCCAATGGCTAAATGTCAGTGGCTTCACGAACACGATGCGGTCTTTCTCTCGCCAGGCAACAAAGCCAGCCGTCGTCGCCCCGCCGATGAGATTGTCACTGTTAGCAATCCATTTTCTCTCAACAGCTTTTGGTAAGTCAGGAAAGATTAGCCAACCTGACCCATCCACAAGATGGTCGTCGCCGCCAACGCTCACAGTCCGTGTGAGCAAAGTGCCGCTGACCGAGATTAACTTCCATTCACCTTCTTCAAGCAGGCGAACGACTATGTTCAATCGGTCTCTGTCAGGGATGTAAACGACTTGTGCAACCAAACCTTTTGCCCGATAAAGCACCGCTGTCTTTGCATCATCTCGCTGAAATTCAGTTTGCCAGACAGGTGCGTTCGCTTGTAAAGAATGCTGTTCTCCTTTTGAGTCCAAAACCGTGAATGTTGGAAAATCGTTACCAGACGAGTAACGGCGTCCGCCAACGGTAATCGCTTCAAGGCGATACCCTTCTCTGTCGTTCAAATCCACCTTAACTTTTCCGCTAATGCCAGCGATGTAGCGGTCAGCCATAAGTGGCGAAACAGGAACTTGCAAGGAAGTGGCTTTGGGAAGGGATTGGTTTGTCCGCCCCCAATCCGCTATCGCTGCCTGCGAAATAGGAAGGATGCTGGGCAAAAGGCTCAAGCCCGCCAGAACCGTCATCGCCATCAATACCGAACGCATCTTCCCTCACCCCTTCGGAGAAGTCTTCACCTTAACCTTTCTGACGAGAGAATTGCTTCGCTGTGTGATCTCGTAACATGCCGTTAAGGGCATGACGGTCACTTTCAAAAGCCACTCGCCTGCCGACGAGGGACGCCATCGGAACGAGACGACATAATAGCGCGGCATCAAGTCATCAGGGGCATCCAGTGGATGCCTCTTCGCTTCACCGATGAGGTGCCATCTTCCCTTCCCTTTCACCCAAAGGCGGACGAGGGATGGCGGGGCTTGGCGGCGACCGATGTTGTGGACGACCGCTGTCACCCTCACCTCTTTGTTTGTCGGCAAAATGCCATCGTGCCAAGGGCGCACGCGTCGGCTTTGATGCTCCTCTTCCCCGATGAGAACATCCTGATCGCCGATGGCAAGGTCGGGGCGGTCGTGAAATGGCGGCACAGGTTGGGATAACTCGCCGACCTTGCTCATTTCAATGACCGTCACCTTGCGGGAAAGCAAAGGGATAGGGATGTCTTGCCCCCGCTCCGTTAGGGCAACTTTTTCCCTCTGGCGGATGGCGTCAATTTGATCGTCCCCGTTTTCATCCACGCCTACCCGCACTTCGTAAACGCCTGGCTCTAACCGCCAGGGACGAAGGATGACCCCTTTCGCTTTTGGCTCAAAGTTGACCGCTAAAACTTTCAGCGATCGGGAATCAGCGTGGGTGACCAGCGCAGCGAAATGTTCACCCGTCTTTTGCCAAGTCACGAAGTAGCAGGGATAAAAGTAAGGCGTCCCGACCCCGCCCGTCATCATCGCCCACATCGGTTGTTGGGTGACAGCGACGCGATCGGTGAAAAGGACTTCGCTCGTCAGGAGTTCAAAATTGGTGCGCAGATTGGCTGAGACTTTCTCGCACGCCGTGACCAATCCCTTCTTGTCGCCTGTGAGCAGGAAGCGCATGTAGGGTGAGCCGCGCTCTTTCAGGTAATCGTCAAACTGGATGCGTCCCGTCAGGATGCGATACTTCTCCACCGTTGGAGCCATGTTGAGATAAAGCAGTCGCCCTGCCCACAAACGGCTTCCCTTAGGCGGGTCTGAAACGGGGTTTCGCTTCCATTCCATCGCTAATTCCATCGCCGCCTCTATCGGTCGCAAATATTTTTCGTCCCCCGTCCACTCGTAAACCGCCAACATGTGGTCGTAAAGTTTGTGCAGGTGATAGAAAGCGTCCCAGTGGAAATAACTCCATCCCAACTTGGGTTCAAACCATAAGCCATGTCCAGCGAAACGGTCGGTGCCGAAGGTGATAGCCGCAGGCAAGACGCCAGCGGGTTTGCCGTCTCCCTCCCTTAGCGCATCGTCCACCCAAGCATCCATCCATTCCCGCAAAAGGTTGACAACAATGGGATTTCGGTTATACCAGCCGAGCCACAAAAGGGGGCGGGTCGCCCGCGCGTTCATCGGCACATCCACATCCCAAGGTGGGTCGGTTTTCATCTCTTTCGCCCCAAAGAAGGCGGAGCGGAAATGGCGATGCCCCTGAGGGTTGACCGCCGTCCAAACATTGCGCATCGTCCTTGCCGTCGCCATGCAGCGCTCTATCCAGACAGGGTTGCCATAATCCAATCCGATGAGGGCAGGATGCGTATCCGCCATCGGTTCGGCGCTGTGTTGCACATCCGACGCTTCCTTGACATAACCGCCTTCGGCATCCATCAATCCACTCCACCAGACGCCATGCGCCAATTTAAGCCAACCCCTTCTGACCGTCTCGTCGTCCGCTCCTGCGAGGAAGACATGCCATTGGCGCAGCATTTCCACATCGTCGCCGTAACCGCCACCCATTTCCCCGTTCTCTAACTGCCGATGTTCCAACCACCAGCGGAGCACTGTCAGCAACCGTCCCATTGCCTCGCGACACCTTGTCGCCCAAGGGGGGATTTGAGGTTCCTCTCGCATCAACTCTTTGCCCCAAACGGCTTCTTCGCCCGCATAAAGGCGAACCAATTTCGCCTCAGGTTGTCGTCGCTTCAACCGCTGTAAATAGGCATCCGCCATCGTTTTCTCCTTCTCGTCGCCGTCTTCTCGCCAAATCCAGTAGTGGAGGCGCAAAAGGTTCAAAAGGGCTCGGTCAAAGAGGGGGTCATCTTCGGTGATTTGCTCCAACCAGTCCATTGCCATCTGAAGCCGACGGGCAAAAGTCATGCCCGTTTGTTGTTGGGCATGCTCATAATTCAGCATCGTCATGAATTGGCGAGCCTGCCAGTAATTAGCAATGATGCGCCGCAACTCATTCGCCAAAATGCTTCCCGAAGCGTTGGGCTTCGTCCGGTGAAGGATCGGCTCAATATCTTGAAGGGCTTGGCGTAAAAGGGCGTGCGCCTCTTCTTCGGGCATTTGCAAATCGTTGGCGAGGGCGGTAAGGGCGACCGCTCGCTTCAAAGGGTCGCGCAGGCGGTCAAAAAGTTTTCTCGCTCGCTGCCCTTCCTTTCGGTTCAAGGCTGCAACACCTTGACAAAACAACGGGTCGGTCTCTTCCGTTCGCCATTTGCCATCAACAAACCGCAAGGGATAAGGCACGAAGGAAATCACTTCCATGCCCAGCACGCTGTTGCCATCTCCCTCGTGGCGGAAAGTGATTTGCAATTTCCCACCCGTTACACGCAAGCGCTTGCGGAAGGTGCGGGTCGTCGCATAACCGCCCCAGGAAGTTTGGGTCGTGACTTTCTCAGCGATGGGGATGCCGTTGGCGAAGATGCTCATGTTGCGTCGCGTCGCCTGTTCATCGCCAACGGACACGACAAGCCAATACTCCCCATCGGGCACATCCACGCGGAAGGTTAACTCCGATCGGTCAAACACGCCGTCCCGAAGCATTTCGTCGGGGACGAACCGTTTGCGGACAGACGGCTTTAGCCAATCGGGCACGAAAATTTCGGGACGGTCAAAGGCAGTTGAAGGCGGGCTCAACCAACCGTAGCCGCGTTGAGGTGTGTAAATCGTTTCGGGCGTTACCTGAATCCATCCCGCCTTAACGGGCGAATTCGTCGTCCCGCAATCAAAACGCCGACAAATCAGTTCCTGAGTGCTGGCGGTTATTGGCAAACCCATCAGCAATGTCCCTGCGACTAGGCAAAAAATTCCGCTAACCCTCAGCCACCGCTGCCTCATTTGCCCTCACCTTCCAGCAAGCGTTCTAAGACAGGGGCGGCGTCAGCAAGGTAAAGGTGACAGTGACCGCTCGCATCGGAGGTGAAAAGGATGTGGCGTTGGTCGGGGGCAAAGACGGGATGGGGATGGCAACGGGCGAAGGCTTCGCCAGGACGCTTCTGCCAGGAAGTTCCATGCCAACAAAGAGGCAAGGTCGTCACCCTCGGTGGTTCGTCATAACGCAACAGCGCCAAATATTGCCACCGTTCTTCCCGACCCATCTCCCCCACCATCAAACTATCGGTCACCCCGATGCGTCCATCGGCGTTAGTTTGCAGGTGATTCCAGACCATATCTTCGCCCGCAAAATAAAACTGAAGGTCGCTCCCGTCACTGCGACAGAAGCCGTGCCATTGCTGCGGGTTGTGGGGATCGGAGTAACGCTTGACTTGAAAACCGATGACACCTGTGGGCACATAAAACTCGTGGCTAACGACCTCATCGTCCCGCTCGGCATAAAGGGGGCGGGCAAGGCGCTTGCGAGGCCCTTCGTCAAAGGTGACGACAAACATCCGTTGGGGCGCTTTGAAATCACCCTCTTGACAGAAAAGAACTTCCCGATGCGTTTGGGGGTTGAACTGAACATGGCTGATGAACATGTGGTCGCCCCAGACGGCGTGGGCTTGGCGGGTCGGGACATGGATGGCAAAGATGACGGAAAGGGGACGATGATAGAACTGGAAGTATTTGAGCCGATGCGACCAACCTGAATTGAAATAACGGGCATAAAAGTCAAGGGCACCATAGCAACCCAGCACCCAATTGCCATCGCCGCTGCAACTTAGTGGGGTAGCGATGAACATCCCTTCAGGTGCCCGAAAAACCTCTTCGTCCCGCCCGCTGGCTAAGTCCACTTCGTAAACCGCTTGACCATCCGAATAGTAAAGACAATCCCGTCGGCTGACGCAGCCAGAATGAAATAGCACTCCCTGCCGATTCGTCAATTGCTGAACCTCCCCCGTTTTCAGCGACAGCAAGTAAAACTGAAACTCTCCTGTTCGGTCGGAAGCGAAGACGAGGTGTTCCCCGTCACTGGTGAAGGCATTGGCGGTCAGGTAAAGGGAGATATGGTCAGCGTGCCCTTCCGTCAATTGCGTGACCGTCACGCCTGTCAATGGGTCGGTGCGCCGCTGAAAAGCGAAACGCAACATCCCTTTGCCCCCTTGACGGTCGCCGACTAACTCCAATTCATCGGGGCGGTCTTGCCAACGGTTCAGGGGGGCGGGCAGGTGGTTGCTCTTGCACGGCAGGTTGATGGACGCTGCCCGCAAAGCGGTAGAGTAACCATCCCGCCAACCCGATGGCTATCAGCACCACCAACACGACCACCCAAGTGGGGATCGTTCGCTCCCCCATCTCCTTCACCCCCGCATTGGCTGACGACGGTAATCATCAAGGTGGATTGCAATTGGACGGCAAGGTGTCACCATATCGCGGCCACCAGAGTTTCCATTGCAGGCACAACCTGCCCAATCCTGGCGGTCGCTCATAAGCCTGCAAGTATTGCCATCGCATCCATTTGGCATGACCATCCAGAAAACCGATGTCCGAACCGCCTTCATGGCGGGTGAGGTGTTCGCCGTAAGGGACACTCCCGTAACCGATGGGGGGTTGCAAATCCCACCAGTTGTAGGGATACATGTTGGCGAAGGCGACTCCTTCTGCCCAATCGACAGGCGTTCGGGCGTCTCCGAAGAGGAAAGTCTCCGCCGGCCAAGGGCACAGGGTCGGTTGTTTCGCCGTAGGAGATGTGTTGCCCCAAGAGAGGGGATAGGACATGCCCATGTTGCAACCTGCTCCAGGGAAGGTCGCTACGCCATATTGGGTCATCCGAAAATTGCCCGATGGGCATGCCCAAACATCGGTGTTGCGGATATAGGGCTGAATCACCCATGTCCAGTTTCGGATGTTGGGGTTGTAGATGTAACTGCTTTGCGGCCAGGAGAGGCGTCCGTCGTAGTTAATGGGCAGCCATTCGTCGTAGTCCTGCAAATACATCAGGAACGCCGAACCGATTTGCTTGCAATTGGACAGGCAAACAGCCTGGCGGGCTTTGGAACGGGCTTTGGCGAACACGGGGAACAGGATCGCCGCCAGGATGGCGATAATCGCGATCACGACCAGCAACTCAATGAGGGTGAAGCCAACACGACACCTTCTTTGGCGGATGCCTTTCATGTCACTCCCCTCCTTGAGACCGAAGTGTGCTGTCGGCAAACTTAGCGGAAGGGGGAAGGCATGTCAAGTAAAGGAAGGGGGCAGATATTGACCTTTCGGCGGCAAATAGAAGCGGTTGCGACCTCGCCTTTGGCGTAGCCGAGTCGGGGATCGTCCCATCACTTTCCGAAAGGCACGGCGAAATTGGGCAACTTCCTGATAGCCGACCATGAACGCCACATCCCGCACTCCTAAGTCCGTCCGCTGCAAAAGGGTGGCTGCCAAATGCATCCGCAATCCCCTCAGGTAAGCCCAGAAAGTTTTGCCCAATATGCGGCGAAAGAGCCGACAAAGGTAAAAGGGGCTGACGAAACTCCAGTTTGCTACCTGCTTGAGGGTGATGGGCAAATGATAAGCCTGATGAAGGATGCCGATGGCTCGCTGAAGGATGGGTGAACAGAATGGCGAGGCAAACAGGTTGGGTCGCTCTAGAAGGTCAAGGGCGACGGGGGTCGCATCGGTGAGGCGTTCAAGGAAGTCGGTCAGCCACTTAGCCCGCTCGCTGCGCTTGCCGACCGCCGTCGTCCGCCACCGATGAAACAAACGCACAGCCTCTTGGTCGGCGACGACATAAGGTGCACTCCGAAAGTGGGTTCGCTCCGTCAAGCCCGCCAAAAACAAGATGACGCCTGACGGGAAGATGGCCATGTTCAGGAATTCGCAAGGAATGACCCTAAAACCGTCCCAGCCGTAAGGGAAATAAGGTGAGCCATCAGGGATGAAACTGCCGCGCCCTGCCATCAAAAGATACCAACGCCCGTCAAGCCAGAAGCATCGTTGCCCCTTTAGGCAGAAAGTTAGTTGGGGCAATCGTTCTCGGCGGGGACGGCTCACGAGATAGCCATCGTGAATGGGCAGGAAAGTGATGCCTGACCGCATCGCTAAGGGAATGGGCTCAAGGATGGTATCACCGAAAGTCGTGACGGCGGCGAGGAAATGACGAAGCGCCTGACGCAAGCCTTGCCACTTTCCCGCCTCCTCTAAAACAGGCATGGTCGGCAAGACGGGCGAGGTGATCGGCGCAGACATCGTTGAGTGACCCATCGTCCCCGCCCCCTTCGGCTGCCTTCATCTTAGCGCAGAGGACGAAGGGACGCCAAAAGCAGGTCACCCCGATGGCAGTGTCAGGAAATGTGTCGCCTTATCGCCTTGCGTTGTCAGGTCGCTTCTGAAGGAGTGCCGCAATTTTTCGCTCCCACGCCGTTAGCCGTTCGCCGAAGAGCAAACCCACTTGCACTTCCACGATGCGTCCCGTTCGGTCAAGGAGCAAAGTCGTCGGCGTCGCCGCGATGCGGCGCAAAAGGGGTGGCAGTTTCTCCTGCTCCCACAAAAACAGCGGATAGGTGATGCCGAAGCGTTTGGCGGCGTCCCGTTGCTCCTTCGGGTTCGCTGCCGATAGACCGATGACGACCAACCCTTGTCGCCCATAGCGTTGCGCCCATTTCGCAAGGTGTGGCACCTCCACACCGCAAACACTTCAGCCGGGCGACCAAAAGTTGAGCAAGACGACTTTGCCCCGAAACTGGCGGAAGTTCCGCTCCCGCCCCGCTAAATCCCGCAACCGAAAGTCAGGCACAATCTTGCCCTTCAACGCTTCTAAATGGGCAACCGTGTGCGCCGACGCTATGGTCACAGCGAGGGCAAGCAATAGCGCTACCCGTCCCATGCCGCTTCACCCATCACCTTCAAACGCTCAGCAACTTCGGCGGGTTCGGGGCGTGGCTGAGCAACTCGGTGCCCTTCTCCGTTAGCCAGAGCAAATCTTCAATCCGCACGCCTCCGACCTTCGGCAGGTAAACGCCGGGCTCTATCGTGATGACCATGCCCGCTTGCAGCACATCCCGCGAGTGTTGTCCGATGGCGGGCATTTCGTGGACTTCCAGCCCGACGCCGTGCCCCGTCCCGTGCGTGAAGAAGCGTTCTAACCCATGCGCTTTCAACGCGTCCCGAACGATGCGATGAACTTGGCGCGCTTTGATGCCCGAACGCAATGCCTCCATCCCTCGCCGTTGCGCTTCCCAAACGGCTCGGTAAATTCGCTGCTGTTCCGCTGTCGGGCGACCGACGACGACCGTGCGCGTCAAGTCGGAGCAATAGCCGTTCACCACCGCGCCCAAGTCAAAGGTCACCAAGTCGCCTTTCTGGATGGGGCGATCCGACGGCTGACCGTGCGGAAGGGCTGAGCGCTCGCCTGCCACGACGATGGGTGGGAACGCCATCGCTTCCGCCCCATGCGTCCGCAAAAACGCCTCTATCTCCCACGCCAACTCCTTCTCCGTCATCCCGACCCGCAAGACTTTCAACGCATGCTCAAAAGCGACATCGGCAATCTTCGCCGCCTCCCGAATGCGTTCCACTTCCCAAACTTCCTTGATCGCCCGCAACGGTTCTACGACCTCGTTGACGCCGACCAATCGCACCGCTGTGCCCTTGAGGCGCTCCCGCATCGCTTCCAAAAAAGCAACGGTGCAATGACGGCTTTCAAAGCCGACTTGACGCCACTGCTGCCGTTTGAGCCATTCCGCAACCGAGCGATGGTAGCGACGAGTGACGGCAATTTTCACGCCCGTCCCTTTTGTTTGCTCTTTCGCTTGCAATTGATAGCGCCCATCCGTCACCAGCAACGCTTCGCTATCCCGACCGATGACCAAAACCCCTGCGCTCCCTGTAAAGCCCGTCAAGTAGCGGATGCTGGCGCGGTTGAAAACGATGAAGGCATGCAACCGCTTTTCGGCGAGTTGCTCCCGCACCCGTTGCAGGCGCTGCCGATGCGTTTCTGCCGTCATTTTCCTTCGCCTCCCGCACTCGTCCCTTCCCGAAGACGGCGCACAAAGTTGACCGCTGCCCGCAAACCGAGCAAGTAACTGTCAATCCCCAACCCGCAAATTTGCCCGATGGCGATGGGTGCGATGACCGAATGGCGGCGAAAATCTTCACGGGCATGAATGTTGCTGAGATGGACTTCCACGACGGGTAACCCGACGGCGGTCAATGCGTCTCGTAGGGCGATGGAGTAGTGGGTGAAAGCGCCGGGGTTAATGACGATGGCATCCGCCCAGTGGCGCGCTTCGTGGATGGCGTCAATGAGTGCGCCTTCGTGATTGCTCTGGACGATGCGCACTTCAGCGCCCAACTCTTGCGCCAAGTTTTGGATGGCAGCATTGATGTCGTCCAAAGTCGCCGTCCCATAAACCTGCGGTTCTCGTTCGCCCAAAAGGTTCAAGTTCGGTCCGTGCACGACCAAAACTTTCACCGCCGCCATCTGTCTTCACCCTTTCATCGCTGCGACGATCAAGCGCGGACTATCCCAAGTGTAAGGTGAGCCGTCGTAATTGCCGAACAATCCCGTCACCCGCAACCCGACGCGCTCCAACATCAGCCGCAATTCCGCCGCCGTGTAAAGGCGAATGGACGAACGGCGCTCGTAGCGGACGCCGTCGCGGGCGACGCAAACCCAAAGGGTTTCCACCCGACCGCTCAGCGGGTCAAAAGTTCGCTCTTCCAGCACCAACCAACCTTCGTCAGCGGCGTGCCATGCCCGCGCCTGAAACTCCCGCACCAACCGATCGCGGTTGGTCACATCCAGCAAAAACTTTCCGCCTTCCTTCAACGCCTGCGCCACCTTCTCCAACACCTTGGCGTCTTCCGCCTCGCTCTCCAAGTAGCCGAAGGAAGTGAACATGTTGATGCAGGCGTCAAATTCGTCGGCGAAGGCGATGTCGCGCATGTCGCATTGGACGAAGGTAACGGGCAATCCTTCCCGCTCTGCCCGCTGCCGCGCCTGATAGAGCAGCGCCTCCGACAAATCCACGCCGACAACCCGATAGCCCCGCCGCGCCAGTTCCAAACTGTGCCGCCCTTGCCCGCAGCAAAGGTCTAACACCGATGCTCCCGCTGGCAATTGCAGCGCCCCAATGATGAAGTCCACTTCCCGCCGCACTTGCTCTGGCGCTTCGTAGTGCCGATATGCCCGCAGATACAAGTCGTCAAAAAATTCCCGATACCATTGCGCCATCGCCCTCACCCCTTTCGCCGCAGGAACTCTGATGGCGTTAGGACGGAAAGATGCGTCTTGCCCCGAAAGTGTTTGGCGTTCCAAGTCACAAAAGTGTCCACCTCAGGATGGCTTTCCGCCACCATCAACACCAACGCATCGCCCAGTTTCATCTGCCGATGGAGGTGCGAACGCACCGCTTCAGCAAACTCCTGCCAACTCAGGATGCCCGACGGGAAAAGGATGACCACACCGAACCGCTCCTCAAAACCATCCCATAGCCGTTGCAATTGAGAACGGCTCATGCCAAACGAACAAACGCCCACCATCTCCAGTTTGTTGAAGATGGTCGTCGCAAACACCCCGCGATGTTCCCGCATCAGTTCAACGAACCGACCGTTGACCGCAGAGCGCGGGTCTTCGGGATGCAGGGCAGCGATGACGAAGATGTCCGTGTCCACGACGGTCATCGGTCAGCCCTCCAAGGGCGTTCCCGCAGCCATCCCATCATTTCCTCCACCGACCGAAGCCCCAACTTCCGCATCGCCCGCTTCATGCCCTTGCGCAACTCGGCGAACCAAGGGTCATCGGCGAATGGGTCAGTTCTTTTCGCTCCCACCTTTCCCTTTCGCCCCCTCGCCCTCTCCACATCCCGCAACAGCCATTTCGCCAGCCGCTTTCGCTCCCGCAAGGGCAACTTTTGTGCCATCTCGTAAAGTTCCTTCGCCGTCATCGCCATCGCCGTTCACTCCCTCGCTTATGCCCTTTGCCGCAGGAACTCTGATGGCGTTAGGACGGAAAGGTGCGTCTTGCCCCGAAAGTGTTTGGCGTTCCAAGTCACAAAAGTGTCCACCTCAGGATGGCTTTCCGCCACCATCAACACCAACGCATCGCCTAACGCCATCTTGCGCTTTAGGTAAGGCAAGAGGGCTGCCCAAAGCCCTTCCAAGTTCACGATGCCTTGTGGCATCAGGACAACGATGCCAAAGTGCCTGTCAAACTCTTGCCAGAAGCGGTCAAATTGCGCCTCGTTCATCCCGAAGGACAATTCGCCCATGACCTCCAACTTGTTGAAGATGGTCGTGGCAAAGGTGTTAGGATGCTGGCGCACGAGTGCCAGAAACCTTTGATTTTCCGCCGACCGTTGGTCACGCGGGAAGCGGGCAGCGATGATGAAGATGTCGCTGTCAATGACCGTCACTCTTCAACCCTCCAAGGGCGTCCTCGCAGCCAAGTCATGATGTCTTCAAGGGTGTGCAAACCCAACGCTTTTTCGGCACGCCGTTGGATTTTGCGTAACTCGGCGAACCAAGGGTCGTCGGCGAACGGGTCAGTTCTTTTCGCCCCCACCTTTCCCTTTCGCCCCCTCGCCTTCTCCACATCCCGCAACAGCCATTTCGCCAGCCGCTTCCGCTCCCGCAACGGCAACTTTTGTGCCATCTCGTAAAGTTCCTTCGCCGTCATCGCCATCGCCGTTCACCGCCCCACATTTTGCGGCGCTTTCTGCCAGGTTTGACGAAGGAGAAGGAGGTCGTCCAGCAGCGAGTGGACGAAAGCGTCCTGACTTTCCGCCGCTTCAGGGTCGCTGGCTTTCAGGATGGGCAAATAGGCGCTTTGGAAACTCCGCAGCGTCCGTTCCGCTTCGTCCAGCAATTGCCACGCCCTTTGACGCTGACCTTGACGCCAAAGGTGACGCGCCAAACGGATTTTGCCCGCTGCGAGGAAGATGTCCTGCCATTGCTCTACGGGCTTGAAACGCCCGTAAGGCGAACGCTCCAACGCAACGAGTCGCCGATAAATTGTCGCCGCTGCGTCTGGCTGTTTCTTTTCCAACAACTCACCCAGCCGCAGCATCGCTTCGGTGTCGGTGCGGTTGAACCGCAAGGCGGTGCGCAACGCCCTTTCGGCGTCCGCTTCTTCGCCTAACGCTTGCAAAAGGCGCGCCTTGACTTTGTAGTTGCCCGAACGGGTCGGTTGCAAGCGGATGGCAGCGTCACACAACCGCAGCGCTTCCCCCAACCGATTTTCGTCGCCCGTCGCTTTCGCCCACGCTTCCAACAAAATGGCTCGGTCAATGAGATAGCGGGCGTTCAACGGGTCGGCATCGCTGGCGCGCTCCAGCCAGAACAACCGCACGGACGGCAAAGGTTCGTTGCGGGCGAGTTGAGCGAAATAAGCCCCCCGCGCCACGCCGACGCTGTGCCACAACCCGATAAGCAAAAAGGGCAACACTAACGCCCACCAGCGCCACGAAAGGCGACGCAACGGCGAAATTTCCGATTGCAACAAACCGACTACGAATGCCAACGCCAACAAGTTCGCCGTCGTCAGCCACGCCGTCTCTACAGCGTTGTGGACGCAAAAGGCGATGAGGGCAGCGGCGCTTGCCATCCGCAACCAATGCCTTTGCCCTGTCGGCTGATCGCTTTCCGTTGACGGCAAATTCGCAGCGAGGGACATTTTCGCAGCACAAATCAATGCCGAGGCAAAGCAGAGGAGCAAAAGGGTCAAGCCGAGCCATCCGCTTTCCATCGCCACCTGCAGAAAACCGCTATGGGCGTGGCGAGTGTAACTGACGGTCGCAAACTGCGGGTAGACCCATTCAAAAGTGCCCGCCCCAAAACCTGTCAGCGGTCGCACAAAAGAAGCCGCCAAGGTCGCTTTCCAGATGAGCCAACGAAACATCCACGAATGCGCTTGCGTCGTCCAAAGGGCGACGAAGCGGGCTTTGATGGGCGGCAAGATGGTGACGGCGAGGGCGCAAATGAGCAGTCCCACAAGCAATGCCATTGGGATCATCCAGCGTCGGACGAAGCGGTGACGCCTATCGGGCACTCCCACCGTTTTCAGCCGCCCCATCGCCATCAACCCCAATGCCATTGTGCCCATCAGCCAAGCCAATAGCGCCCCTTTTGAACCTGTCAACCCCATCGCCGTCAGGAGCAGGAGGGTTAGCAACGAGAGCGCCAACGGGGCGCGTCGGAAATGAGCGATGGCGAGCCCGACGGCGACGAAAAAGGCGAGGAGCAAATAGTTGGCGAACAGGTTTGGGTTGAGGAACGGACCGAAAATGCGCCACGAAGGATTGCCCGCCGCCGCATTGACGGCGTATTCGGCAATCCCTTGCAGCGCCGACAAAATTGCCCCCACGACGAACGCAACGGCGGGGAGAAGTGGAAGGCTTTCTGCCTTCACCCTTTGCGTTTCTGACGCCGCCCATCGCATCGCTATGACGACGACAGCGAACGCCGTCCATCGCACCGCTTCTGTCCAACTCGCCCAGCGATAGACGGAAATGCTGACCATCACCCATTGCCAAACGACGAATGCCCAAAGAAAAACTTCGGGAAGGGTCGGCATCAGCGGTTGGCGTCGCCAGAGGGCAACGGCGACGCCGATGGTGGCGGCTGCCAACAACGCTGCCGACACGACGCCCAAAAGCAGCCAATCGGCGCTGATGGCGCTCGCACCGCCGATGAAAGGCAAGACAACGAAAAAGATGCTGAGCGCCAGCGACAGCCAATGGAGCCGCAGCCATTCGCTGACAATGCGTCGCCCTGTCGGCGCTGCTCCCGTTCGCTTCGCCTTGACACTTTTACTTGGCATGCCATCGCCTCCGCCAAGCGTTAGGTTCGGGTTCGCACCAAATTTTTGCGAACCTTCAACCCTTCCGCCCGCTCGGCGATGGCGT
>Ga0079992_159164_pt1 | contig 51359 bp, 53 predicted proteins | sample FaiFalFF_MnMetaG_3_FD_69197 | JGI IMG/M metagenome (GOLD analysis project Ga0079992, IMG submission 69197) | Freshwater microbial communities from Yellowstone National Park, Wyoming, USA - Fairy Falls B (FF_Mn_B) MetaG (SPADES assembly) (version 2) | ecosystem: Environmental > Aquatic >...
CCATCAACCCAGCCGAGAGATACCGGCTACAGTACGAGCTGGGCAGCATAGCTCCCGCAAGGCTTGCCGACATCCTTCGGTGAACTCAAACTTTATATCATGTGTTGAACATTTCCTCTGGTAGAAACATTGGCATTTGGAGCAGTAATGCCATCCATCTGCATATCTTGCCGACTTCTTTATAGAATAGCTCCAATTTGCTGTTAAATAGCTTAAAAGTAACAGTAATCCTGTTTCCCCCTCCCTGAAACAGGTAGGTAAAACCCGCTCCCAGATTAAAAAGTTAAAACAGTAAGTATGAAAAGGAAGGATAAGAGTGGGAGGGGGTTTGGCTGGGCACTGTCAGCGGACTCGGAACCCCAGACACAACGGAACTGTCCATTAAAACCTCCCTTATTGAGGAGGACAGGCTGATTCAAACCGGGCCTGGGGGTTTTCCGCCGCCCAAGCCCAGCCTACGTGTCTGGGGTTTGTTGTATGTTTTCTCTGGCTAGCCTTTTGAGGTCAACGAGAATCCTTCTGGCGACGCGGAATGTAGCCTTCCAGTGTTTTCCCGGCTTATCCTTGAACTTCTCAATGTATCGTAGGTAAACGCCGTAGTATCGATGATGTTTATTTAATATCGTGGTGCTTGCCAATATCAAAAGTAGTCTACTCTTTCTGTTCCATCGATGGAATGGTGGTGGAAGGTGATACCTTCTCAACAGTTTATCTCGTGGAAACGTTTTCAATGCGAATTCATCGTGACTTATTAGGTGTGCTAACGCTGGTCCCTTGAGCCCAAACCGTTCAAAGGTTAGCCTGTATAGCGGTAGTTTTAGGGCTTCTCTATGGATTTCTTCGGAAAGCTCGTCAACAATGTTCCGGAGAGTTCTATGTGCTTTTATTGCCAGCAGATGGTTTGTTGTAGTCCTCTTCTGTTTGGACACCTTCTTCATTAGTGTGAAGGTCGCCCATTCCTCCGTCAGCTCCCTTACGATAAGCTCTTCAGGTGTTTCAAATAGCGGCTGGAAGATGTCTGGTTTTCGGCGGAACAGCGTCCTCAACACAACTACGTAGTTTTCATCGGACTTCTTCACCCCGTTATTCTTCCGCTCCTCGGAGAGCTTCTTCAAGTCCTTGAGCCGTAGGAATATAATGCCTGTTTTCGCTAGTTCGGCCGCCGTACTCTGCTGCTTCCCCGGAAGGTTATCTAAGACGATGACCGCGGGCCTCAGTTTCTCAACCAGCTCCGCTAGGTTGTTGAATACCAGTATTTCGCTGCTCTCGTCTGTTAGGGCGTAGATTTTGTTTCTCCCGAAGTCCACGTAGACGACCCCCTTCGCAGCCTGCCTAGAAACTAAAGCAACCCCTCTCATCAAACACCCCACCACAAAACACACATTTAACAATTGGGGCAGATCTCTGACAGGGGGGAGGGGGGATAGCTACATACAACCCCTCCACGGTAATAACCTCAAACCCCACAATGATCAACTATAAAATTCTGGCCACCTAAGCAGTATAACAACCAGCATCAGAGCTATCTATAAAGAGGATGAGCAATCTCCTTACTGTTTACGTAAGAGCTCTGCTAAATACGTTAAGCGGCATTGTTACTGCCCTAAATGCCAATATTTCTACCCCGCCGAGGAAAATAAATATAGATGCCCCTACGACCACATACCTTTAAGAACATCACCAAAAAAGAAGTGAAATAAGGTATAATATATATGACGGCTTACTACACACTGAACAGAAGGCTAAAACACCTAATCTCAAAAACCCTGAAACCATAGTAGAATATTGATTGTCAGCCTACTGACAAGACCTAGTCAGTAGACTATAGCAAGGACAAACCCGTGGTGGTTTTACGAAAACTGGGATAGCAGGGACCGGCACATAAGCGAATGGTCTGCTCAGAAATATAGCTGGGTACCGCGGTGGATTAACAGCATCTCTTTGAAGCCTTTCAGCCTAAACTTTGTTTACGGTGTTAGGCAGGTAGGCAAGACAACTGGTCTGAAACTCCTGATAAGAGACCTTATTAGGTCGGGGAAAACAGACCCCAAGTCAGTCTTCTACATAGACTTGGACTATCTTGTATCTCTTGCCGAGTTCCGCAACATAGTGGAGTATATTCTTGTTGAGAAGAGAAAGAGAGGGGTTAAGACATGCTACATTTTTCTAGATGAGGTGACAGCGGTTGAAGACTGGTGGAAAATCATCAAATACTTTATTGACCGGGGCGATTTCAGCAGAGACGTCATAACTGTAAGCGGCTCCTCCACAGTAGGCTTAATCAAAATCCCCGAGAGGTTTCCGGGCAGAGTTGGATGGGGCACCGAAACAGCTGTCCTCCCACTTTCATTCAACGAGCTTGCATACGTTATGGGTTACAGGGCTGAGGACTTGCTGTATGATAGACAACTCCTAGAGGCCGTTTTTGAGAAGTATAAGAAAGTTGGAGGGTTCCCAAGGTCGGTGAACGAACAACCGGATGCAGAGGAAACGCTGATCAAAGGTCTTGTCTCCGAGATATACAAACATGGAAAAAGCCTGCGAATAGTACAGGAAATACTCAGTGCAGTTCTAAGGCGGATGCCGGGCAGCATGTCATACAACTCCGTGGCAGCAGATGTCGGAATATCCCACAACACAGTAAGGGAGTATGCCGAGTTTTTCACAGACCTCCTCATATTAGGGATTGCATACTTTAAGGCTGATAAAGTATTGACGAGAAAGGAAAAGAAGCTCTTCTTCCGTGACCCGTTTATCGGTAGGAGCATAGCAAGCTGGATTAACGCAAACTATACCGAAGAATCAATCCTCGAACACATTGTACAAGAACACCTTCTGCGAAAATTCGGAGAAGTATACTACCTTAGAGACCATTCAGAAATAGACGTCATAGCTGGAGGCTACAAAATAGAGCTTAAAAGGGTCAGACCTCACAAAACCTATCCAAAAGATGTAAATGTTATGTCCGAAAAAGAGATACCATCATTCCTACTGACCCTAGAGCCCCATAACACTCTGTCATACCGCCGCGATATGCATGATAACGAGCACAAGGATTAGACATATCACACCAGACACGTAAAGGACTCCTTCTTCCTACATCAGCAAAGCTTCAGTCGGCTTTAGGGATTTGGACACGGGGTCTGGAGCCAGCCCAAGCTGCTCCAATGTAACGCTTCCCAGCAGATAAACGCCCTCATAACCGAAAACCACTGGCGTAGCACTTGCTCTATGCCCTTCAATCTCTATACCGACTTCGCCCACAGGCCTCTCAACGACTCTGCCATCCGCCAGCTTAAGCCTAGCTATCCGTGCAGGCGTAACCTTTAAAGAATTCAGAACACTTGCAGGCAGAGCAGTGTAGGTGGCCCCAGTATCCAGGAGCAACTCCACGACATTTAGTTTGCTTGAATCATTAACGTTCCATACCCGCGCACTTACCTTGAAAACACCCATAAAACACCAAATACATAATCAACATCTCCCGATATAAGTTGGCCGTTGTAGGATAAAACTGGGATAACTTAAAGTATGATGAAACACAAAACAGTAGAACAATCATTAATGTTGACTTACCTCTAGCACATCTCCTGAAGGAGGGTGAGGATTTTTTTGCGTTAATATGTACCCGCTTTCAACGTGTTAAAGCCGACTACGTCAGTAAAATTAGGCCTTATTGAACATCTCTATAGAAGTAAGGTTCACTATAGAGAATCCATAAATTTATCTTAATCGACAGTAAATTGGCGTGGCCATCAGATCAGCTTCTTTTTGGGCAATGGTTTCACTCTCAGCCGCTCTTTATGCCGTTGCGATCTCTGTTACTGCACCCATTCCGACACCTTGAGGGGTTGGGCATTTCAGGCCAGGTGTTGTCGTTCCAGCGGTTTTCGCCGTTGTGGCGGGACCATATGTTGCAGGCATTGGTGCAGCGTTGGGAACGTTTGTGGGGAGTGTTGTACTTAGCAGTGTGGGGCTTTCGAACCCCTTGTTGAGCCTGGTGGCCGGGGTTCCAGGTAACTTCGCCGGGTTCTTCCTGCTAGGTTGGCTTTGTAGGAGGGGTGGGTGGCGGATGTTTGTCGCCGCCACTCTGTTATCGCTTCTTGTGGGCAATTTTATTGCCGCATCGGGAGTGCTGCTATACTTCTCCTACGTAGTACCAACATGGGCTGGATGGCCGCCTGATGTGAAGCTTGCCACAATACTCGGTCTCACCCTATTCTGGATGGTGACAATGGTTCCGTTCATACTGCCACTAGTCCCAGCCCTGTTGAAGGTTTTGAAACCTTTTTCGGGGAAGGCGCTGTTGAGGGTACCCTCATGGCCAACTCAAAGACCAACTGAACTAATCCCTATCTCGCTGACTATTTCGGTAATACTGGTAATGGTATTCGCAGCGGTCATGTTTACAGCATTAGGGGACCTAATGTTTGCTAGAGTGGTGTCCAAGGAGGCGGCTACGTGGGCAAAATGGCTTATATTAATATCAGCGCTAATAGTCGCCGTATTCGGACCATTGTCTTCAACATTAAAAGGTCGACCATAATTCCCACGTTTTTAGACACAGTTAACGTTTCTCAAAATCAGGTTCCAAAACATATAAATGGTCCCAGGGTTTCCATCGTCCATGCACAGTGGTGATTTAGTTTGGCACCGCTAGCCCCACCCAAGCACATTTGGTGCGGGGGCTCCTCGAAAAAGTTGTAGAGTTTAAAGATCTGGAATCAGAGGAGGCCGCAAACATTTTGAGGATGATGATGCGGGGTGAGATGACACCGGCTCAGGTCGGTGCTTTCCTCGTAGCTATTAGGATGAAGGGAGAGACGACGATGGAGCTTTACGGTATGGCTAAAGTGATGAGAGAGTTTTGTGTAAAAGTAGAGATGCCGGAGCCGTCGAGGCTGATGGACATTGTTGGCACAGGTGGGGATTTGTTGAAAACGGTTAACGTTAGCACTCTCTCGGCACTTGTGGTAGCTTCAACCGGTGTAGCGGTTGCCAAGCACGGCAACAGGTCCTTCTCAGGGATTTGCGGTAGTGCGGACCTCCTAGAGCTGCTGGGGGTCAACATATCGCTACAGCCAGACACCGTGAAGAAGTGCATAGACGAGACACGCTTCGGGTTCATGTTTGCACCAATTTACCATAAAGCAATGCGCAATGTAGCCAGCCCTCGGCGCGAGATAGGTATCAGGACGTTCTTTAACCTGCTTGGGCCGCTCACGAACCCTGCTGGAGCAGGGATGGTGTTGCTTGGAGTAGCTGAACGCAGGCTGTTACGCAAGGTTGCTGAAGTGGCTGCCATGCTTGGTATCAGGAGGGGGCTTGTCGTCTGCTCCCGTGACGGCATGGATGAGATCTCTCCTCAGTCTGAAACGGAAGCATATCGGATATTAGACGGTGATATAGAGAGGAGTGTTCTGAAGCCTGAGGATTTTGGATGGGAGCCGGTAAATCTAGATGGTGTGACCGTGAGTAGTAAGGGGAAGGCCGCGGAGCACGCGGTTAAAGTGCTTAGCGGTGTGCTGTCCGAAAACGATCCACGGATGAGGTTTGTGCTAGCCAACTCGGCGGCCTCACTGCTTGTCGCAGGCCTAGTATCTGATTTGAAGGAGGGGGTTAGGGTTGCGAGGGATGCATTAAGGGAGCGTAAACCTCTCGATACGTTGCGAAGAGTTATCGAAGTTAGCGGAGGTGAGCAGAACAGACTTGACCAGCTACTCAAGCGTGTCCTCTGACTTTCTGAAGATGTTGTGTGAGCAGGCTATGGCGAGGGTCCGCCGAGGCTACTATGATGTGAAAGGACAGGCAGCTATGCAAAAAAAGACCAGCCTCGTGGACGCCATAATGAGCTGTAGCGGCAACGCTGTAATATCTGAGCTGAAAAGGTCCTCACCAAGCGCCGGCCCCTTAGTCAGGGGGCTTGAAGCCCGGAGGGCTGTAAAAGAAATGGAGCAGGGTGGGGCTGTCGGGATTTCAGTTCTAACGGCTTCTGACTGGTTCAACGGTTCACTGAACGACTTCGAAGAGGCGAGACAAAGCACGCTCCTACCCCTTCTCATGAAAGATATTATTGTCTCACGTCGGCAGATTGAGGCGGCGGCTAAACTGGGGGCCAACGCCATCCTCTTGATCTACAGGGCATTCAAGAGAGGATATACTGAGATGGGGCTCGAGGAGGCGATAAAGGAAGCCCACGATCAAGGGCTCGAGGTCCTTCTCGAGTCATGTTGTAGAGATGAGCTTGAAGAATGTCTTGAATTAGAGGCCGATATGTTTGGAGTTAATTGCAGAGACCTCTCTACATTGGTCGTTAACAAGAGTGTCCATGAGGAGGCCGTTAAAGGGCTTGAGCTTGGAGACAGGGTCTTTGTCGCCGAAAGCGGGATAGAGGGGGCGGAGGACATCAGGAGGCTTCGAAGGGTAGGCTATAAGGCGTTCCTCATCGGAACATCCATCATGAGGTCGGGAGACATACAGTCTAAGGTTAGAGAGCTGGTGAAGGCATGACATATGTCCCGGCCTTGGAGGGTGCATGTTAGTGAGTTTGGGTTACAGCCTACCTGACAGTAAGGGGAGGTTCGGTGTATATGGCGGCAGATACGTGCCCGAGACTCTTGTAGAGCCTCTCAAAGAGCTTGAAGAGGCCTACAGAAGGCTTAGGGATGACCCGGGCTTTAAGAAGGAGCTTGACCAAATTCTACGGGATTACGCGGGGAGACCTACACCACTCTACTTTGCTGACCGGCTTACAAAGCAGCTTGGAGGTGCAAAAATATACCTCAAGAGAGAAGATCTAGCTTTCACGGGCGCCCATAAGATAAACAACGCGTTGGGGCAGGCCCTTTTGGCAAAGAGGATGGGGAAGAGTAGGCTGGTCGCCGAGACGGGGGCTGGTCAGCACGGTGTAGCTACAGCAACAGTAGCGGCCAGGTTCGGCTTCAAATGCACAATATACATGGGGGCTGAGGATATGGAGCGCCAGAGGCACAACGTCTACAGGATGAGGCTCTTAGGGGCAGAGGTAAAAAGGGTGGAAACTGGGTCTAAGACATTGAAGGATGCGATAAACGAGGCTCTGAGGGACTGGGTAACAAATGTTAGAGACACACATTATCTACTCGGTTCCGCCGTAGGCCCCCATCCCTACCCCATGATAGTCAGAGACTTCCAGTCGGTAATAGCGTGGGAGATAAAAGCCCAGATCCTCGAGAAGGAGGGGAGGCTTCCAGATGTGGTTGTTGCATGCGTAGGTGGGGGCAGCAACGCCATCGGCACTTTCTATCCCTTCATAGATATTAGAAATGTCAGGCTCGTGGGGGTTGAGGCCGGCGGACTAGGCCTCGGGTCGGGAAAACACGCGGCCAGCCTTCTTGGAGGCCAGCCCGGAATACTACATGGCATGCTCTCCTATATCTTACAGGACCGAAATGGCTTGGTTCTACCCACCCACAGCATAGCGGCGGGCCTTGACTACCCAGGGGTCGGACCTGAACATGCCTACCTAAAAGACAGCGGCAGAGCGGAATATGTAACTGTGCAGGACTCGGACGCGGTCAGGGCTTTCCAGACGCTGGCCCAACTCGAGGGAATAATTCCCGCACTCGAACCCTCACACGCCATCGCATATGTTATCGAGAATGCACCAAGGATGAATCGCGACGATATCATAGTGGTGACCCTATCGGGGCGAGGGGACAAGGATGTCGAGATTGTGAGGAGGAGCTTGGCTGAAGGGTTTGAGCCGGATTAGTGATGTTTTTAGGAAATCCCTAGGAGAGGGCCGTGCAGCCCTTATAGGGTTCCTTACTGGCGGTGACCCGAACCTAGTTTTGTCTAGACGCTTTTGCGAGGCGGTCATAGATGGTGGGGTAGATGTACTGGAGCTGGGCGTGCCCTTCAGCGACCCAGTAGCCGACGGTGTAACAATCCAAGCATCAACATACCGTGCACTGGCAGCGGGGGTAAAGCTCAGCGACATACTCAAGCTGGCAGATGAACTAGAGAAATCAAGAAACATACCTGTCGTCTTACTATCATACATGAACCCTATTTACAGGTTTGGGGTGAAGAGGTTTTTACAAGAGGCGGCGAGTAGCGGGGTTGATGGATTGGTGGTCCCCGACCTGCCAGTAGAGGAGGCGGATGAGCTCATAGATGGGGCCCGTGATGTAGGAATAGACACTATATTCCTTGCGTCGCCTACCACAACAGATGAGAGGCTTGAAAAAATCCTGAGAGCCTCAACCGGCTTCGTCTACCTTGTCTCGCTTCTCGGAGTCACTGGTGTGAGGGGAGCCCTCTCAGCCGAGGGTCTCGAGCTGCTTGAAAGGGTAAAATCTAAGAGAGCACGTCCCTATGCTGCAATAGGATTTGGTGTGTCGCAGCCTGAGCATGTCATGGCCCTCTCGGAGAGGGGTGCGGAGGGAGTCATAGTTGGCAGTGCGCTCGTAAAAATTGTTGAGGAGAACCTTGGAAACCCCAATAAGGCTGAGGAACTACTCAGAAGATTTACTGCAGCGCTTCGCGAGGCTTGCTGGGGATACCGAAAGTATCTATCTCTTCACCGTCCGTAGGAAATTTTCAAGTATTTTATGCCCATCCCACGTCATAATCGATTCGGGATGGAACTGTACACCATAAAGCGGATACTGTTTATGTTCGATTGCCATGACCTCGCCGTCGTCTAAGGCGACTGCCGTGATTTCCAGCCCCTCTGGGAGAGGAGGCTTAACCGTGAGGGAATGGTATCTAGCAACCTGGAGCGGGTTCTTAACACCCTCGAAGATGCCTGTCCCGCTGTGGGAGATGAGGCTGGTCTTCCCATGCATAGGTCTTAAAGCCCTGTCAACCCTACCGCCTAGAACATATACAATCCCCTGATGTCCGAGGCAGACACCGAGCAAAGGCTTCACCCTACCAAGCTTCAATATTACTTCTCCTGATACGCCGAAGAGCCTCCTGTCGGATGGGTGGCCGGGTCCGGGAGATACCACTATCGCGTCCGGATCGATTCGCTCCGCTTCTTCGAGGGTCAGCCTGTTGCTGCGGTATACTATTGGGTGGACCCCAAGCTCCCCAAGATATTGCACTAGGTTGTAGACGAAGGAATCCATATTATCGATAACAAGAACCTTTAACGTGTCTTATCACCTCTTTAAAGCCGTTAAAATCGCTGCGGCCTTATGCTCCGTCTCGAACCATTCACCATGGGGCGTGCTGTCCGCAACTATCCCAGCTCCAACCTGTATGCTCGCTTCACTCCCGCTATGCCCCAGCAAGGTTCTAATGGTTATTGCGAAATCAGCGCCCCCGTTAAACGAGATATATCCCACACAGCCTGCGTAAGGGCCTCTCCTCACGGGCTCCAGCTCATCTATAATCTCTATAGCCCTCAGCTTCGGCGCACCTGAAACCGTGCCCGCCGGGAATGTTGCCTCAAGCACATCTATTGAGTCGAGCCCGAGCCTAATCTCCCCAGAGACATGCGAAACTAGGTGCTGAACATGACTGTAACGTTGAACCTCCATCAAAGACTCAACCCGGACCGTCCCAAACCTACAAATCCTCCCAAGGTCGTTCCTAGCCAAGTCAACGAGCATGACATGCTCCGCCAACTCCTTCTCGTCGCTGAGCAGTTCGGCTTTCAGCTTATCATCTAACACTGGGTCTCCCTTGATCGGCCGGGTTCCTGCAATAGGGAACGTCTCAACCCTCGAGCCCTCGACCCTTACCAGCATCTCGGGGCTGGACCCGACAATCCACTTATCACTATGCTTCAAACAATACATGTAGGGCGAGGGGTTGACCTCTCTTAAACTTCTATAGAAACCTACGTAGCTGCCGCGCACATCTAAGTCAATCCTTCTGGAGAGGACGACCTGTATTGCCTCCCCTGCAGCGATGTATTCTTTTGCCTTTAGAACCATGGATTCAAACTCCTCCCTCGCCACAACGGGTTTGACAGCTCCCCATCTGAGGGGCTCTAATTCTGGGGCATCCCTACATGCGGACACCAGCTCCTCCACTATTTCTCTGGGGTTTGTCCCAAATACGTAGGCCTCGTTCATCCTATGGTCGAAGATAACACCTCGATCATAGATGCCGAACTGCATGTCAGGAAATGGTGTTGAAGGCTTGCCCCTGAAGGATATATCTTCCCAGAATCGGAGAGACTCGAACGAAATATACTCCACAGCCCCTCCCAAGAACCTGAACCGCATATCTACTAACTTAGCCCCCAGAACTACATCCCTTAAAATCTGAAGCGGGTTGGCCTCTTCCTGTAAAACCACCTGCCCCGAGCCACGATCCCAAATCTCGACCACCCCATCACTTGCCGTGATCTTAGCCACAGGACCCCAGCCGAGGAATGAGAACTCTGCGAGCTTGCGGGGCCCCGACACCGACTCAAGCAGGTAAACCCAATCAGATCGGTATACGAGCGCGTTCAAAATCTCATGGGGCTTGGGAGCTGTCCCGAGACGTTCAACCCTTAGCCCGAGATTCTGCAGACCTATAAGGCCGCCAAACTAAACCGCCTCTCAACTCAATCCGTATGCCCATGGTAAGGAATTATTAAGGATATCTGCAACAAAGATTGGCTCATAATTTTGATCCATAGAATCCGCGGAAATGAACTGGGTAGAAATGCAAAACAACATCCTCAAACCCGAGATGCTGAGACCAACCCATTTGATCATATAACCGCCGTCCCTTCCGAGCGGCACCAAACAAGGAAAGAGCTCACGTATGGCCTAGGACATACTAAGCTCTGTCTTGAGTAGGACGCCAGGCGTTGTGTCTTATAACTCGGTGGTGACCGATTTGGGGATACCCCATAATACTGTAAGAGAATACCTGGACTTTTTCATAGACCTCCTCATAGGAGATGCATATCATAAGGCAGTAAATCTGTAATTAGAAGGGACAAGAAGATTTTCCTCCGCGACCCATTTATCGGCAGAAGTATAGCCGGCTCTATTAACATAGACTATACAGAGGAATCAGTGCTGGAACTTGTTATGCAAGAGCCTCTCTTCCGGAAATTCGCCAAAGTCTACTACTTTAGAAATCGTTTAGAGATGGATGTGATTTTCAGGCGGCTACAGGATAGAACTCAAAAGAGGCCTGACCCGCAAGGTTTATCCGAGAGGTCTGAGGGCGCTGTCTGAAAGGAAACATCTCCTTCCTTGCGACCCTTTGATCCCTTGGTGATACAGCAGGCCGAAGACAGTTTATGGATAAACTGGTTATATTGCCGGTATATGTTTGATAACGAGCACGTGAATAAGATGGACTACTCCCGTCACATATAGCGCTCCTGAAACGGCTAAGTGAATGGCCAACCAGTTTCTGAATGGTTTGAAGGGCCCCTTAGGCGGCCTTTTCCCATATAGATACTTGCCATAGACTCCGCTCGCCATTAGTATGAGAGCAAACCATGCCGCCATCCACTTCACACCCATCAACCCCTCTAAACCCCTGCCCAGATGTATGTGTTCGAGGGGCTGTACTGTGAGGGCGGGCATGGGAAAGCCTGAGTGGATCAGTATTAGGAGGGTGCCCGCAATGCTTAGGTAGCAGTGCATGTCCAGCATAGCTTTCGATGAAATTTTAGAGATCTTCGGCGAGTGGAGCTTGAAGCTGTAGATTTGGGCTGCGAGCAGTAGGAGCGCGCCCGCGAACCCAAGCCTGTAGCCAAGCCAGCCACCGCCCCTTATGTCGAGAAAGAATGTTGTCTGCCTTATAGGAGTGTAGAGGGCGGGAACAGCCAGCGATAAAAGCCCACCTGCAATTAAGAGGAGCACCGCTGTCGTGAAAATCCTCAATACATAGACCAAGCCTACATCAACACACCAACTGGCATTACGTAAACAGGTATTTCGTCTGCAGGAAGGCCGAGTAGCTCCTGGATCATCGACTCGATAAAAGCACCTATAACGGTGCCGCCCAACCCCATCGCCGTTGCCTGCAGGTATATGTTCTGCGCCGCATGCCCTGATTCTTGGTAGATATACTGCCAGGCCCGACTACCATACTTAACGCTGCTTCTCTCATATATGGCTGTGAAGACAAAGTTGACCGGTGCTTTGCCGACCCATTCTTGGTTGATACAGGCCGACATCAACTCCCTGCTTATATCGCCCTTAACCACGATCCTCACCGCATGCTCATGAGGTAAGTAATGGTAAGCCCCTGCTTCAAGCCCATCCACTCCCCCCTTTCTAACTACTGCGTACAGCTCAAGGGGGTAAAGCCCGCCTGCTGATGGAGAGCTCCGCAGCCCAACCCATTGTGATGGATCTGTGATACCTTGCGCAGACCAAAGCAGCTGGGCGAGGTCCTCCAGCTTAAGCGGTTTATCCAGATACTCCCTCCTTGAACGCCGTTTCAAGATAGCCTCCTCAACAGACATCTCACCCCTAAGCCTTGGGGGCGGCAGCTTAATGGGACCGTTTGCAGCCAACTCCTTAGGTTTACTTCTCTCCCTCGGCCAGATCGCCGTTACCCCGAGCAGACCGGCAACTCCAGCCCCTGCTAAGAGAGAAAGAAAAAAGCCGCCTTTGAGAAATCGCCTCCTGCCGGCCTTCAAACCCTACTCACAAGAATACATTATAGCAACCATGCCTAAAAACTTCTAATGCCTTCTTAACTACAGGCAACTCCATCGTGAAGCCGGACAATAGTTAAATTTCGACATATCAAAAAATTCCTGGACCCCGCGGACCTATTAGGATTCACAAATCATCGGACACGCCCATTCGGAGACTATCCATCTTCAAGCCGATTCCTTAAATTCCTCCAGCAGACTGGGTTTTCGTGGCTGGAGAAGAGTCAGGGGAGCTGCCGCCGGGGTGGGGGGAGGTCGTAGGCATCTGGCTTGACGTAGAGCGCGGTAAGCCAGTAAGGAACATGATTATGTTTCCGGGGGTGAAGACGGACCTTTTCACTAAAACGTTGGTTGCGGGAGAAGCCTTCTTCATCATCGTGGGCGAGTCCTTGCAAGAGGTGGATGTTACTAGGCAGGAGCTGTATCTGATGCTTAAGCGTGGCAACGTAAACATTGGCCTCTACTTCGCCAGCTTAACAGAGGCTAGGAACGTGAGACTACTCTACAACTGGCATCTGAAGGCGCTTAAGGAGGGCGGATTCCTCGAACGATTTACTGTCGTCGACGCCGACGAGGAACAATTCCTCGAATCGGAAATAGGTTGCATCTTGAGCAAAGAGCTTGAAAATGAGTTCGAGAAAATCCTAGAATATCTGGGGGAAAATTTCCAAAGACACTTAAAAGTTTCAGGGAAATGCAAAACTGCTCCCTCGAACTCGTGATGCTAGGCCCAACCTACCTGATCATATAACCACTGTTTTCCCCAAACAACACCAACACCACGTCATTAAGTATATATTCTAAAACGACAAAACCCCAAACGTGCCCGCGGTAGCTCAGCCTGGTAGAGCGCCCGGCTGTAGAGGCCAGCCAACGGCTGCGCCAAAACCAGCCAACCAGGCAACACAGAAACCGGGTGGTCGGCGGTTCAAATCCGCCCCGCGGGATAGTTTTGCCCCCTAATCCATTTTTGTTTGGTGGGTTGATAGTGTCCGGATAAGGCGTATTCTTGCTGACGGATGCTAGGGTATATAGAGAGGAGAACGTCAGCCACTATGCTCAAGATGTTTGGTGAGAGATTGTGGAGTATGTTTATGGGCTATGGTAGGAGATGGGCCGTAGAAACAGCATTCTCAACATACAAACAACTATAATGAGAGGGAGAAAAACATCATCTCAAGAAACATAGAAAGAGAGCTGAAGACAAAAGCGTACATCTACAACATAGACAACATAACAACAGACAAACAAAAGAAGAACTTAGACAGAAAGAATTAGGCCACAAAGCAGAACTTTAAGCTCATAGGGGAGACCTCTTGAGCCGAATCAACCTCAAGAAACTGAAATTTAATAACTATAGACGAGGAGGGGTTTATTTCCAATATTTTGGCGGCTCGCTCGGTCTCAGCCTAGTTTGTGGTTCTTGTCTAAGCCTCCAGATGCCCTGCCCAGCATCCTCCAGCACTATCTGTAGTTTCCCAGTGAGCTTGTCGTTGATTAGAACCTCGTCTGCGATGGGAGAGACAACCAGGTCGGCTTCGGCCTCCGCGGCTGTGGCCCCCTCGGCTACAATTTTTACGCGGCACCTCCTAGGATATACCCATGTCCTTAGAGGGCCTCCCGCGGTCTCATACGTAGACTCGAATGCTCCTTCCGGTGGCCATGCTCCAAGAGCCTCGGCTGCAGGTATAGGGATCAAGATCTGAGGTGTTTCAGCCTCGTATCCGGTGTTGACTAGGGCGATTGTTTCTAACGACCTATCGCCTACCGAAATCCTAACCCTCACCCTTACCGCCATATATAGCACCCTTTTGTGGTCTAATCCTACCTATCTTGGTCTTCTTTGCCCGGATGAGCCCGATAAACCTCTTTCCGCCAGCCGACATGTCATTACCTAACATATCCATAGATGTTGGCTTATTAAGCATGACTACGTCGAGCAGTATTTCTGGAACATCAAGGATGTTAATGGCTTAACAACTGCAAAATATGGGATACAGGCATGAGCCTGTAAACCATTCGCTGGGGAAGTGTGCTAGGGGGGACATCCATATAAACAACTAGAGCGAGAACAGGCATCAATACTAAGACCATCTTCCAGATACAGAGGAAACACAAACAAACCACCAACAAAAGAGAAGATCAAGACAATAGTATATGGCATAAAAACCCACCAACAAACAATTGATTGAGAGCGAAATGGTTTATGTGTTCTAAAGCTGGAGGCCAAATCAAAAGGGAAGAAAAAGAGAGAAGGAGGGTTACTTTCGTCGAACCCGATGTTCACCTAGCCCCCGCTTACGGCTTTCCCGGACAGAGCGTCCGACTGTCTACCGCCTGTCTGTCAACAACCCCCGCGAGGGTTGACGGCCCAGGCGTTGGCTGGCTTCTGCCACACTCCATCGGCGAAAGGTTCATTAGACACCCCCGCCCAAGCAATCCCCGAGGGGCCCCACCCTCGGGGTACTTGGGGAGGGTGTCCTCCCCTTTCCCTCCGAGTGGCAGGCCCTGTTTCTCGGGGCCTTGGGCGAGGGCTTTCCCGACCGCTGTTGTGAGGCTGTCTAATGCCTGTTTGTATTCTCTGATCTGTCTTCCTAGGTGTGTGTCTAGGTGGTGGAAGCCGTTGATTAGTAGTGCTGTCCTCGCTATGTTGTAGACTGCTACGTGGTCTCTGTCGTCTCTGTGGCCGCATCTCGGGCATGCCAGCCTATCCCACCTACCATGTTCATGGTTCATCAGCGTGTTGCATCGTGGGCATAGGCTGCTCGTGTAGTGTGGTGGTATGACGACCAGCTTTCCCAGCTTCTCCGCCATCCCGTGAAGCCTCCGTAGTATCTTCGCCACAGGCCATGTGCTGAGCAGCATTGCCAGACTGGGGTCTTTCGACCTAAGCCTGGCCTTCAGGCCCCTCGGCTCAAGGTCTTCTACGACCACGGCGTCTGCTTTCTGTGCAAGCTTTTTGACGAGGCCGACGGATTGGTTCACCCATTCGTCCTCAATGTTCCTGCCGTACCTCAGCCATGAATAGGCAGGCCTTCCATGAGCCCTCATAGAATACCTGTTGACCCTCCTGACGAACAGAAGCTTATGCGTCCTCCTACGGACCCTCATGTATCTCATGACGTGTATAAGCTGCCCAACCTCAATCGTCGAAGCGATCACATCAGCCACGTTGACATCGACAGACACCATCCTCAGAAAACCCCTCCGCGCATACCTCCACAGGAGACCGTTGAAAACCTGTTGCGGCCCGGCACCCAACCCCCCGGAGGAGCCGGACCCACCGACACCCCTAAACCCAGTGTTATCCATGGCTCTCCCCCTCGCCCCTAGACCCGGGAAACACCCCAGGCCGGGGGCGAGACCTGGGGGCCCGGATCTAGGTATTCGACATAACTACCGCTAACTTCTCGCTAGTCTGTCTTGTGGGGACGACGACCCCACCTTCTGTGAGCAGACTACGGCTGCTCCTTCATGGCCGGTCAACTGCCGGCCCTTCCGCCCGGCTAGGCGCGGGCTTCTTCCTTCTCTCTTCCCTCTGCCTAGCGGCTTAGAGAGATATCTGGGCATATATATGCCTTTCCCACATTTTCACCGTACTCTCTCAATTAAAAAACATGCATTAACTATTGTAGGCTGTGGGGTTTGTTTAGGAGACGTGTTAGGGTTGACAGGAAGTCCGGCGCCGTCAAGATATTAGGGCAAGTGTTCAAGGCCCAGAAACACGATGAAAGATACAATGTGCGCGACGGGGAAAACCTCCTTGAAGCCCTGGGCAGCGTTAGGTTTGAGGAGCTTCCCGACGATGTCGTGTTCAGGATCTCACCTAGGATACCTCAGAGGTTCGAGGCCTTGGGAAGACCGGTGATAAGGGTTACGAGAGAGGGGCTTGAGGCTTTCCTAGGTGTGGACGAGCATGCTAGGACTCTCGTGGAGCCGGCCGAGCTTGCAGACGGGCTGCAGGCCGCGCTCAGGAATGCCGGGTTCGAAGTCAAACCCGATAACATGTACTCGTACTCCGCTAAATATGGTGCAGGGGGCGGTGAGTTGGTGGGCGAGATAGTCCAGCGCCTCATAGCCGCCGTCACACATTTCAGCAACACCGCCTCCGAGAGGGAGAGGGTGCTTCAATCGGTTGTGGATGGCTGGGTTAGCAGGGTTGGGGGCGTCGACGGCCGCCAGCTAGCATACCGCAGGGATGTATACGGTGTAGCGCGATGGCTCACAACCCCCCTAACATCACAGGACATAGCCTACATCCTCTTCTACCTAGAGCCGGCATCATTCAACCTCAATGAGAGGATAGCCGAAGCAATAGTTGGAAGAGTGGTAGATAGGATGAACGAGACGGAGAACAGGCTGACAAGGCTGGGGCTACTAACGATTGAGGGAAACTTCCTCGACTACAGCTGGGCCTGCTCCGCTCTAAAACAGCTTCTCGAGAAGATCCTTTCCGGAGAGACGGCGCCGTCAAGGCGGGGCCTAGAACCCAGATACGACCCAGTAGCCCTACTGTACTATATTGGGAGAAACTTCGCCCCGTTAGCCCTCCAGATGAGCGGCAAGCTAAGGGGGAACAGGAGAGGCCTCCAAAGATACGTGGAAAAGATGATGAAGGAGCTGAACTTCATACAAGTAGCTGTAGTCACATCAATACAGATGAACATCGAAGTACCAAAACCAGTACTATTAGACACCAAGGAGGCTATAGTGAGGCTCGGCTTCGTCAGCCACAGGATGAAGATAAAACCATTCGGAAAATGGCTGGCAACACTGACAAAAGGATACGTGAGAAAAGCAGGCATCCTAAAAAACCCAGGAGACTGGGAAAACATACTAAACTGGCACTCACTATACTAGTGGCGGAAATGAAAAAGCTTAGCATACACATACGATGCGACACATATGGTCACCGGATACAACCCGACCATCCTCTCACAGACTTTTTACAAATGCTGACAGCTTAGCCGTAAGAATTTGCACGGTGTGAAGCCGAAACAATAGAAAAAGTCTGTGATAAAACCTTTAATCAGGTCGAAAAAGATGATGAGCGATCATAATTCAATACAAGTTTATGAATATGGCCGTCCAAACTTATCCTCAATTCAAGAAGCTAATCTAAAGATCATAACTTTTAAGGAAGATTAGAAGAAGCTCACCACGCCTAGTTTCCCTACATCGGCTGAATAACACCCTAGAATGTGGGTTTTTGATTTGATATTTCAGAAATGTTTATAACTATATCTTGTGGGTAATTGTTGAACGGTGTTTGGAGCTGGCGCCCCCCCCGGTCGGTGAGGTTTTCAAGGTTTATACTGTGTTTGATGTCTTGAGGTGTGTTGATAGGACGGCTCCTATTATCGGTGAGGATGATGCTGTTATCAAGGCTCTTGTGGTTCTTAAGGCTTTGGATGTGCCCGCTTTGGCTGTGGTTAACCGACGGGGGGAGGTGGTAGGTGTTTTCACAGGATACAACGTTATTACGCTTCTCCTGAGTTCTTGGAATGGCCTAAGGAGAGCGGCGTGCCTCCACAGTACACACTCCACATAGTCTTCGAGTGTATAGCAAAAGATACAGTCCCGCTAAAGCCTGCTGATGATATATGTGAAGCCGCCTGGGTTGAGGCCTCGAAGCTTTACTCCTACCTCGACGAAAAGGAGAGCCTACTTAAATCTGTGAGGGTTAGGATGTTCGTCGAAGCGGCCGCTAAAGATAACAGCGAACAGGGTTAAGGAATTGAACATTTTAACGGATTAATTATTTACAATAATGCACATGGTCGGGAAACAAGAGTCTGTTTCGGGGTTCTTATATGCCCTGATCGGGTGGTGGTGTCCCGGGAGGAGCCGGCAGGGTTAGTGGGGCTCTAAGCCAGAAGGCGTTGTGGGCGATCAGAGCTGGCGTGACAACAACTAGGTTGAAGTAAATGACCATCAAGTCGGCTGGCAGCTTGGGCGCGGGGTACTGCAGGGGCATCCAGATCACGGCCGTCCATACAGCTATGATGAGCAACATAATTGCAAAAGCCAGAACACCCCTCTTGGGCTGCCTGTACTTAGATACACCAACGAAGCTAAACATCCAAGAGTAGACCAGCGACCACATGACGATGCCGGATGCCACGACAGCAAAGGAGAAGGTGGGGGTGGTTAGCCCTAGCCTAATGGTTAAGAGGTCCCAGCTTATGAAAGCCGTTATGAAGGCAAGTATCAGCTGGGCGAAGCCCATGCCCGGCTGCTTCAACCTGCGGAATGGGCTTCCTTGGGTTATGAATACTGGGGAGAAGACAAAGAACCAGGCGATATGCCATACCAAGAAGCCTATCCAGTAATTAGGATCAACGACCCCGGTCTTCACTAAACCAGCGTAGAGTAACCATGCAATGCCGTAAATCACTAATGCCCCCACAATTATCGCAACTCCAGGCTTAACCTTTCCAGCAAGAGGCCAAGCCCCCAAGTTAACACCCCACAGCAGGGTCAGCCAGAAACCTGTAACCCCATAAGGCAGAAATTCCTGCCAAGACATTATATTGCCGAATAGTACTACCGTAGCTAGTATTAAGACCCACCAAATTGCCGTCATGCCGAATCCTGGAAGGGCCCTGTTAACACCTGGTTTCCACCTACCGAGTGGTGGAGCAAGCGGCCACCCACCTCCTATAAGGACTAGGATACCAAGCCACACCAGCATGAACAGCGACGCTGGCAACATCACACCGCCTAGAATCTGAGCTGGAGGCAGGAAGACGAAGAAGAACCACCCCCCAACCGCTATTGCTATGAGCTGAATCAGCGCAGCTACTGCACCGCTTGGACCGACACCTATCTTAGTGGTTTCCCCACCCATTCAACAAGGTGCTATAATGTCCGGCATATATTGCTTTTCTTACATATTTTTGCAAACATGTAGATTTGCACAAACAATGGTTTTATGAAGCTTATTAGGGAGCGGTATATCATTGTTAATTCATGCCAAATTTTAGTAATGTAGCTTTAGAGGAGAGGTGGATTAAATCAGCTGAGGTCAACCTACGTTTTATGTTAGGCGGTAGAGGTGAGGTTCTGTTCCTCCTACATGGCTGGCCTGGTTTCTGGAAGGACTGGGAAAAGCTCATCCCACATCTAATTACCGATTTCAGATTGGTTGCCCCAGATCTAAGAGGTTTCGGCCTCTCCGACAAGCCAAGATCGCCCGAGGCTTACACGTTAGACCACTATTCGGAGGATATTGCTGCTTTAATGGACGGGCTTGGTTTGAGGACCGCTTTTTTAGCTGGTTTTGATGTAGGGGCGATTGTGGCAGCGTATTTTGCTTCCAGAAAACGGGATCGGGTTAAGGGTTTGGTCTTGATGAATCCGTCTTACCCAGGGCTGGGTAAGAAAAGGCTTGAACTCCCTTACGCTTCTGAGAACTGGTATCAACTCTTTCATCTAACGGAATTGGCAGAGGCTTTGGTAGGATACAACAGAGAGACCGTGAAAATATACTTGAGTTATTTCTATAATCGATGGTCGTTTAGGAAGACGGCCTTCAGCGAGCAGGATATTGAAGAATACGTTGATACATATTTCAGACAAGGGCTGTGGGGTGGGTTCAACTGGTATAGGGCTAGGTTCAAAACCCGGTATGGTGATTGGCTTAAAGACAGGTTAGATGTAAAGACATTGATTATCTGGTCTGACAAGGACCCAGTTTTCCCCTTGGAGTGGAGTGAGGGTGTGAAGGAGTTTTTCCCAAACGCTATGCTCACTTATATAAAGAATTGTGGGCACTTTATCCCACGCGAGGCACCAGAGGAGACGGCTGATTTAATAAGACGTTTCCTGCTCAAACAATGATCTGAGAACTTCAATCACACCGTAGAGGTCATCGACAACCGCTACGCAATTTTTAAAGTGATGTACATTTCTATGGTTTGTTATTCCGATGAATTTGACACCGGCCGAGGTGGCTGCTATTTCATCCCACTCACTGTCCCCAACCATTACGGCTTTTTCGGGAGGTACGTTAAGAATTTTTAAAGCCTCTATAACCTGGTCGGGATAAGGCTTTGGTCTGAGTCTTTTATCTCTGCATATAGCTATGTTTATGTTGATGTTATGGAGCTTAAATACCGCATCAGCAGCCCTCCTGCCGAGAAGCGTTACGACAGCCTTTTTCGAGTATTTTTCTACATGTCCCAGAAATTCGTTTAAACCATGCATTGGTGTTGATTTCTGCGCCCCGATTATTTCAAACTTTTCGACGATGTCCGACGCCCTCTGCCATTCTTCAGACCCGCTTAAACCAACTAAAACCTCCATCGTTTTAACCGCACATCGTCCCCAGTATGTCGCCGGCACTTCAGCAACCACGTCCCTGCCAAGGTAATGGAGCACCTCTTCTAACGCTTTACAGTAGTCAACATAGTCCAAGACGTTGACAAGCGTTTTATCGAGGTCTATGAGGATTGCGGGCCGCACATTAAACTCTGGCCCCGGCCATGAGTGTTTGAATTATCCTGTCCATAATGTTTAATCCTGTTTGGCGTGATGCCTTCGAAACCGTGGTGTTTACTGTGACGGGCCTGCTCTGAACAACGAATATGTTCTCAGGTGGTTTAAAACGTTTGTCAACAACCCATTCTATGTCCTGCGGACGCCCAAAGTATTGCTCTAACTTAATACCTATATCCCCCAGAAATACTGCCTCTTCCTTTGAGAGGCTGAGTTCTGGTCCTTCGGGCGGGTTTTCAACTTTGACAACCGAGCCGTCGTCAAGCGTCTCATACTTTATTGGCTTGTTTTTAGAGGTTTTTAATTTTAGAACCTCCCCCGTAACCTTGCTTATCATGTAGCTGTCAGGTATGACTTCCCCTTTGACGACAGCCTCTCCAAGACCCCAACTACTCTCGATGATGTTGACCGATGGATCACCGTTAAGGGGGTTTACGGTGAACATGACGCCGGCTGATCTGGCTCTGACCAGCGACTGAGCTATCACGGCCATGTGCACATTTGTGTGGGCTTTATTGATCCTGTTCCTGTATAGGACAGCTCTATCGTTGAACAGGCTTGCGTAGCATTTGATAACCGCGTCGTAGAATTGCTCGCCTGTCTTTATTCCGAGATAGCTTTCATACTGACCCGCGAAACTTGCTTCTGAAACATCCTCGAGGGTGGCGCTTGATCTTACGGCTATAGACCCCCAAACGCTTATTATTTCATGGAAAGCGGTTCCAAGCTCTTTCTCCAGATGGTTTGGTAAGGATGCGGTAAGTATTTTTTCGCGTATCTCCTTTGATAGTGCCAACAATTTTTCATCGTCATGCTCAACATTATCTAGACGTGAAACTGCTGGGAGCAGGTTGTTATAATTCATGAATTCTTGAAATCCCTTAGATGTGATTACAAAAAAGGGTGGAACAGGGACGTTCGCCCTGAACAGTTCTCCAAGTGATGAAGCCTTACCCCCCACTAAATGGATGTTGTGTGCCCCACATTCGTCGGGGTATTTTATAAACGAGTAGTTGTTGCTAGCCTTCAAGGATTTCGACTACTCCTTCGTTCCCGTCAACTCTTAACCTCATGCCATCCTTAATCACTTGTGTGGCGAACCCTGTTCCGACCACAGCAGGAAGACCATACTCTCGGCAAACTATCGCTGTGTGGGACATTATTCCTCCAATGTCTGTCACGGTTGCTTTTATTTTCGTAAACACAGGGTTCCAAGCCGGAGCTGTGATAGGCGCCACCAATATCTCGCCTTCTTTCACTTTCACTATTTCTTCAGCCGACAAAACAACCCTTGCCCGCCCCTCGGCAACACCTGGTGAAGCAGGAAGTCCGCTAAGCTTATTCACAGCTTTTTGGACGGCCCCCGATAACCATTGTTCAATACGGTCCTTTGTTACACCCCAAAGCATTATGGTAAAGGGCTCCGTTATCACCTCTGGGGGTTTACCTAAAGCTGGTGGAGGCCTATTCTGTCTGCATGTTTCTATTATTTTCCTACGTCTTTCAACTTCCGCGGGCCAGTAGTACTTTCCCGCCGGCTCAACACCTACAGCCCAGTTTGCACACACATCGTACAGCACCTGGCTGAGTTCGAACCAGTTTAGGTAAAAGATGTCTTCAACGTTTCTGATGATGCCATGGTTTACCAATATACTGCCTATCTCTCTGATTTTCTTGTACCAGATAGTGTGCCCCCAATGTTCTACGTAGAAGTTGTGGTCCTCGACGTATGGGAATACTGTTCTCGCAAGCTGCAGGTTTTCTTCAAACGTTTTAATGTCCTGCGGGTCTTTCAGCAATGATTTGTATCTTTGCGCCAGCTCCTCTCTCTCCCTCCGTAGCTTTTCGGTAGGAAGCTCTATGTCCTCGTTCCGCATAAGTTTCTCAATGTAGTCTGTGATGAAGCTCAGCGGTATGTCTGGGTTATCTATCCAACGGGGTTCTGTGTGGAAGAATCCGGGCCCAGTTGCATAGTAAAACCATGGATACTTGGATTTCTCGAGCTCTGCAAGCCATTTACTGCCGTTCTCAACTTTTCTTAGCTCTTCAACTGTTCTCTCGTACCCGAGCCTCCTCAGGAAAATATCTGAGATGCCTAGCTTCACAGCCTCCCTGGCAAGTCTTCTACACTCCTGGTCGGGCCTGAAGAGTATGCTTTCGATTCCGGCCACCATTCTGGCTATGTGCTGGTCCGGTATTCCGGGGAACTTCTCTTTGCAAAACATGTAAAACGTGAGGTATGCGGCATAGCCTAGGTTTAGCATCTCAAAGTGCTTCTGCCAGAGTCTGAAGTGCAGTAGAACTAGTTTGTGGTAGTTTTCATACAATGTGTAACTGCTCTTCGACAAGCCCATGTGTTTGAAGACAACTTCCTCATCCTCGAACTCAGGCAGGTCTCTGAACTCGAGGCCTTCCATCTCCTTGATAATCTTCTCCGCGTTAACCTTCCACTCGTCAAAGATTTTGTTCCAGTTTTGGTAATAGTATCCGGCCCTTTTCATGAAATACCCTACGCGTCTCTCTACCTCCTTGGGGTCTACTACCGGTATGGGGGTGATGTATAGATAGCAGTTGAGGACTCTATGTGCTATACCTAGGGCTGGAGGAACAACGAATGTTCTTGAGTTGTAGGAGGATAAAGCCCACTGCCATGCCATGGGATGTATGGCGTCAAGCGGGTAGAGCGGCTCTCCGTGGTGCATCCCGTCTTGGAACCAGAACAGACTTGACTCCCAGTCCCTTTTCGACCCCGGCTCTCTTGAAAAAGTATAGAACTGCGGATACATTGACTCCCAACCCTCGGCTCCCTCTGGCGTTGCAACCTCATACGCATGGGGGAATTTTCTCTCACTCATATCGAAATCCCTAAACATACGCATCCCTATTAAATTTTTAATATAGAAAAATGCAGATGAAATAGTGGGGCTTCTGTAAATCGGTTATATACAGTAAAGCTTAAATCAAACACAGTCTGGTACCAAATCAGAATTGTCAGATAGTTTAACTGATGCTAGTTTTAAGCGAGTTGAAAAAATCCCGCTTAGTTGTATTGATATGATTGAATGGTTGAAGCCTAGGGACGACATAGGAAATTTGGTCGAGTTGGCGAGGTCTCTCAAGTTTAAAGGGGATGTTGACGTACCTCTTAAAGTCAGGCCCGTTGGTCGAGGCAGGTATGAGCTTATCTGGGGGTATAGAAGGCTCACTGCTGCAAAATTAGCTGGGCTGGAGAGGATTTCATGCATAGTGGAAGAGGTTGATGATGAAGAGGCCTTGAGACAGTGTGCGGTGGAAAATCTGTTTAGGCTGAAGAAAAACCCCATTGAGGAGGGTGAGTTTTTTCATCTATGGAGTAGGCGGACCGGGAAAAAATATGACCAGATTGCCTATGAACTTGGACTAAAAGCCAAATACATCTACAACAGGGTTGAGCTTTTGAAGCTTTCACCGGCAGTGATCGAAAAATATAAGAAACTTCCTACCGATAGGAAACCAGGCATACTTTCACTTCTCTATCTATTGCGGGTTAAGGACCCGAACATTCAGTTAAAGCTATTTAACGAGCTCGTCGAGGGGGATATGACCGTAAAAGAGCTTAGAAAGCGTTTAGAACAGGTATTACAGGATAATGCAGCTGTACATGATTACTTAAATACTCTGCGTAGTTCCTTTTATGATTTAACCGTGCCGCTTACGATAGAAGATTTGAAGGCCTCATACCACTGGCTTATAAGCGAAAGTTTTACCAAGCTATTTACACACTTTGACACACCGTCCCTGTTTGTAAAAGACGGTAAAACCATCGACCAATATCCGCCTAGCTGGTTCATAGGTAGGTGTGTTATATTAGATGTGCGTTGCAGCACGGGAGAGGATGTAATAACAGCTGATCGTGTCAAACAAATCCTTGAAGGACGTTATCTACCGAATGGCACTATGGTTTTCCTGTGTACCGGTTGGGCTAGATATAGGGGTTTAGACAGTTATCTACGTCATCCTGTGATCGACGAAAGTCTGGCCGAGTGGCTTGTTAAGAAAAAGGTTAAGATACTGGGTGTTGATATGCCTGACATAGAGAGGGGCGGGTCAAAAGCCATCCACAGGACTCTGCTCTCTAACGATGTACTCATATTGGAAAACGTCGGAGACATGTCTCAGATAGTTGGGAAAAACGTCTTCATGTATGCTCTACCTATAAATATTAAAGCTGGTACCGCTGTTCCAGCGAGGGTTATCGCTAGAACTAGGAAAAGAAGAGCTGTCCGGCAAAGAAAAGATGAGGATAGTTTATATAAGGATGTGCAAACTTTGATAGCTTAGATCGGGTATGCGCCTGCTATCCTTTATGAAGGATGACGTGGTAAAAGTGGGTCTGGCAACTGGTAAAGGAATACTAGATTTGGCGAAATGTTACCAAAACACCTATGGCGATACCGAGGCACCAAACTGGTTGTACTCGCTAAAGCACCTGCTAGCCGGTGGTGAAGATGCCCTTAATTTGGTGAAGAAGCTTGAGAGAAAAGCAGCGGAACTATCTGATCAAAGCTTGTTTTACCGTGAATCCGAGGTCAAAATACAACCGCCCATAACTAACCCCTCGAAAATTCTATGTGTCGCCGCAAACTACATTTCCCACACCAAAGAACTCGATATCAAAGTTCCCGAGAAGCCCTACTTTTTCGGCAAGTTCCAGAACGCGCTCGTAGGACATGAAGGCAATATATTAATCCCAAAGACCTCCGCAAAGGTAGATCATGAGATTGAGCTTGCTGTAGTCATAGGGAAAAAAGGAAAGTACATCAGCAAGTCGAGTGCATACGAGTACGTGGCTGGCTACACTGTGTTCAACGACATCAGCTTCAGGGACAAACAGTTTCCGCCTGGCTGGCCTCAGAGGCTAAATCCTTACGGACAGAACTGGATACTAGGTAAGAGCCTTGACACAGCCGCACCCTGCGGGCCTTACCTAGTTACGAAAGACGAGGTCGGCAACCCGTACCCCCTAAGGCTTACTCTAAGAGTAAATGAGGAGGTACGACAGGACGGGACTACAGACGACATGTTCTTCAAAATAGATGACCTAATAGAGTATATCTCAGACGGCTTAACGCTTGAGCCGGGGGACATCATTGCAACAGGGACACCTGCAGGTGTCGCCGCGGCCGGCAAAACCTACCTCCAACACAATGATGTAATAGTTTGTGAGATAGAGAGAGTTGGCGTTCTCAGAAATAGGGTGGTTAGGGAGAGCTAGCCTATGTTGGTGGGCTAGATGCTTAAAGGTGTAAAAGCTTTTCTTCTAGACCTTCAAGGTACGTTAACAACCAGAGACTCTTCAGGGAAGACTACGCTAATTGGTGGGGAGAAACTTCTAAGACATCTTAGGGAGAAAGGGGTGCGGGTAATGATCTTAACCAATGCTACCAGACGCAATGAGCAAGTTGTACAGGAGCTTCGAACTCTTGGTCTGATGGTGGACAACGATGAGGTCTTGTCAGCAAGCCTAGCAACAGCACTATACCTGAAAAAGATAGCTGGGCCGTCCAGCGTGTGGGTTCTCGGGGAGAAGGGGCTCGGCGAGGAGCTGGAGTTACATGGTCACAGGGTTGTAGGCGATTATGAGAGGCCGCGTTTTGTAGTTGTTGGTCTTGATAGAGAGCTTACCTACGATAAGCTAAACAAGGCTCTGGAACTTCTGAGGTCTGGAGCTGAGCTAATCGGGTGCCACGCATCAAGGAGAATACCTGAAAAGGACCGGGAAGTCATCTCTGTGGGCCCTATAGTGAAGGCGTTAGAATACGCGTCCGGAAAAACAGCCACAATAATAGGTAAGCCTTCACAGATAATGTACCAGATGGCGGTTGAGAGACTTTCTGTCCAGCCTTTTGAGGCTGTTATGGTGAGTGATGAAATGGAGAACGACCTCCTGCCTGCGTCGAATCTTGGGATAAAAACGGCTCTGACGTTGACAGGCGTAACCAGACGTGAAGACATATCCAAGGCTGGCTGGAGTCCCAACATGGTCGTTGAACATGTTGACGACCTCGTCAAATATTTAGAAAAAAGCCTATAAACAGCTTGTATCAGGTCCGACTGAAAATGGCAAAGGTCGTAGGAGGTGCTGCAGGGCCTCATTCACCGGTTGTTTACAAATTACCCTGGGAGGAGTCTGAGGAATATACCTCATCCATGGATAAGCTTAGGAACGCGTTAATGGATATTGGAAGAGAGCTTAGAAGGCTTGAGGTCGACACTCTCCTTGTTTTTGCTGCTGATCATGTCCAAACATTTTGGTTTGGATGTTTTCCACAGATGATGATATTCACGGGAGATGAGGCAGATTACAGTGTGAATGGACATAAAATTATGAGGATTAGGAGCGACCATGAAATGGCTGAGGAGCTTTTGTTTAAACTAGTGGAGGAGGAATTTGATGTAGGTTTTATGCAGGAGGTTGAGTTCTTCGACCACCCCTTCACAGTACCTGTGTACTGGATTCTGAAAGGGTTTGGCGAGAACAACCTCAAAGTGTTGCCATTCCAGCTGAACACAAACGTACATCCAAGAGTAAGCCCAAAGAGGTGTTACAAGCTTGGACAGGCTGTTAGAAAAATTCTGGAGAAGTCGAGCAAGAAAAACAGAATCTTTGTAATAGGTACCGGCGGCTTATCCCACTATCCGGGAACACCGTATTATGGGAATGTAGATGAGGAGGCAGACAGGTGGATAATAAACAAGCTTGAAAAATGTGAGATTAGCCGGCTCGCCGAATTGGATTATGAATGGCTTGATGCGACTGGAAACCACGAGCTAGGTACGTGGATAGCTGCAGCTGCCGCGGTAAACCCCAGCTCGACTGAGATACTGATGTATTGGCGGCCGTGGAACAACGGCTACTGCGTGGCACGTTTTAACCCGTGAGGTGTTGTGAAGTGGCTATAATTTTCAGATACCCACCTCTTAAACACCTTCAACTACACAAGCTGGGCTACCATGTGTTCCGGGACCCAGCCGTCAGGGAAAGGTTTAAAAAAGATCCCCATGCGGTGATGGACGAGTTTGGACTTACCGAGGACGAAAAGAAGCTTGTTTTATCACGTGACGGCGTAAAGATGTACGACTTAGGTATACAGCCTTACATTATCTTCGCGCTGGTGTGGCAGGCCTTCGGAGAATGGCCTTCAAGGGAACAGATCGCTAAACTCGGCTATGGCCGTGAAATTCCCTACAGAGAAATACCTAGTGATTAATGCGATTGTGGGGAGAGTATCGATACCCCCTCTATTTTTTACGGGGATGCAGCGGCTAAGTAGCGCTATTTTTGTTATGAGTAAAACCTTATTTACCACGTGTGGCTATCGTTGTCTAAGTGGTGGTCTACTTGGCAAATAATAAAAGCATCGAAGACATGACCCCATTGGAGTTCGTCGAATACTTTAAAGCAATAAACAAGGAACACTTTGACCGTCATTATAACTACGGTAAAGAATGGATTCAGACAGCCGATCGTGGGTCCTTAATTTCATGGCTTAGACAGGGTATTTGGAATGAGTGGGCCGCCGCGGCTGTTGTGGCTAGGCTTGTAAAAAACTATTCAGACAAAATCGACCCTGAGTTCTACCCAATGTTCGCAAGACAGGTGTCTGACGAGGCAAGGCACTGGGTTCTCCGCCACGGACTTCTAAGGAAATATGGGGGAAGCATGGATAACTTTAAACCAATAGATGAATGGGTTGAGGTGTTTGAGCTGCCCTTCAAGGTCGCACTTGAGAGACCGGAGTTTTTCCAGTTACGTTTTACATCCGCGCTACAAGTTGTTGAATGGACTAGTGTGAGCCATCACAGGGGGGTTGAAGATGGTGCAGGAGATAAATATCCAGAGATAAAAGCTGTTTTCAGAGAACTCCTTGATGACGAGCTATTCCACTGGTCTATTGCGGAGAGGACATGGCTTAAACTTTGCACGACACCCGAGGCAAGGAGGGATGTTCTAGAGATAACAATGAAGTACACGCTACCAACTATAGATAAGGCTAGGCTACGTAGGGTTGAATTGGCTAGAATGCATGCAATATGACTGAGCAGATACCTAGAATTCTTGAGGTCAGGGCATCTGATTTCGAGCCAGTCATCTGGCATGGATACACAACCCTACTAAAAACACAGAAAAAGGTGTTTATTGACCAATACCTCAACGGAATTTTATCGATGCTCGATTACGCTATATACTGTCTGAACCATGCAGCAGCGGATTCCAAGGAAATCGCCGATGAGCCCAGACTGTACGAGACTCTTGGTAGGATTTTGGTGGTATTGACGTGGCATAGAAGATGTGTGCTGAATTTGATCGAAGGCAGGACCGGGGTTAGGCCGAGCCTAGTGAAAAGAGCCTACGACGCCTTTCGCAAAACTTTGGAGATGGCTAAAAGCATAGCAGACTTGCTGGCAGGAGCTAGGCTTTGCATCAGAATGTTAATGACAGCCGTGAGGGCGGGGATTTTTTACTGCTCCGACAGAAATGTGCGTGACGTGTTGCTCGTGATATATGAAAGAGACCTCGACTATGATGTAGCATTAGAGGATTTTCTCGGTAAATATACTGGGGAGCCTGATGTTTTTGAGCCGTCAAGAGATGTGGTCAATATCGTACTGGATGTCTGTTTTCAAGACTTTCCTCAAGAGCCCGTGAGTGATTTAGCACCACCCAAATGGGTTGAGGTATGCGGCGCGGAGGAGCTGCATGAAGGTGGCACAAAGCTGTTTAAAATAAACGGCTGGGTAGAAGTTCTTCTCGTAAAAGTCGATGGAAAAATCCACGCCGTTGAAAACATCTGCACGCATGAAAGAGGCTTCTTATCGGACGGCATAGTATTAGGTAACTCCATCTCATGCATTGACCATCTGGCTAAATTTGACCTGAGAACGGGAAGGGTTCTTACCCAGCCTCACCACGGGCGAGCACGACCACTGGCCGTTTTCCCTACCCGTGTCGAGAACAACAGGATTATGTTAGGCCTATACTTCTAAATCTAGGATGAATCTATCAGACAAAAACCTTTTTCTATTCGACATCGATGGTGTGCTGCTTTCAGGGCTGATTGAGTGGGATATCCAGATAATAAGCGGTTACAGGATTCTCGCAGCACTCAGGAGGGCGCGTAAAATGTTTGCCCTATTGGGCAGCGGCTCTAACTATAGCACTAACGAGGCATGGGCCATGCTCAGAAATCTAGGCTTCATGGTGGATAGGGAACAGGTCTGGCTCGCCGCCAGGGTGGCGGCACAACATATTCTCACAGAGTTAGGGAGGGTGAAATGTCTAGTGGTTGGTGAGGAGGGGCTGGTCAAAGAGCTGAAATCTCACGGACACTCAGTTGTTAAGGAATGGCGTAAAGCTGAGGCGGTTGTCGTCGGACTCGACAGGTTCATATCATTTAAGAGACTCACAAACGCAATCCGCGCAATCAATAATGGGGCCTACTTTGTGGCAGTCAACAAGGTTAGATGGTATTATTCACCACTTTCAGGGCCGTTTCTATCACCAGGTGCCGTTGTTGCATCGCTGGAGTTCCAAACAGGCAAGGAGGCTGTTGTCGTAGGCAAGCCCAGCCACCTACATTTTAGAACAGTCCTAGATACATTTAAGATAAGACCAGAACAGGCTGTAATGATAGGAGACTCGCCGGAATCCGACCTCAAACCAGCTGAAAAACTAGGAATAACAACTGTACTAGTTAAATCAACTGAGAGATGGGAGAAGAAAGTAGATGACAGTGTGAAACCAGATATAGTGGTAAACTTCGTAGATGAACTAATCTCTTACCTGTAAAAACCAGTCAAACAATTTTTCCAAACTCTTTTGCTGTTGGGGCGGCATCCCAAGCAATAGCGGCGGCGAGAATGGCATCCTAAACCAAAACATGTTATGGATTATAAACGCCGGCAGCAGCAAGTAAAGATTAAGCCAAACAACTTCTGGCACAGAAAGAAACATAGATAAAAAATTAGACCATACAGAGGAGATTAAAATAATTATCGGCAGAGTTACCAGCCCCCTTCTCGGCTGCCCATATTTTCTTGAAAATGGGTATGCAAAGGCCCACGAATACAGGATGGACCAAAGCAACACAGCGCTCGTTATTGATGAGATATATGTGTGGATGTCTACAAACACGACTGTTATCCCAAGACCTGCCGCCGTACTGGCAGCCATGATAGCAAGCCCTATTCTAGGCTGTCTCGAAAGCCTGTAGAAAGGATAGCCCTGGAATACGAAGAAAGGCGAAAAAATGACTGCAACAGCCAGCTGTGCTTGCATAAATATGGGCAAATAATGTCTGACAGAAACTTGATCGAAAAATAATCCTAACGCGTAGGCCGCTATAGATGTAAAAGCTAAACCCGTTAATAACGCGGTTCTCGGCTTGTAGTGACGCATAGGCCATGCCTCAAATATTAATGCCCAGTTCGCACAGAGCCAGAACCAAGTCGTCAACAGATGCTGTAAGCCTAGGATGCCGATAAATATATAGGAAATTCCCGAAACCATTAGGAGCAGCAGAGTCATGGAAACCCCTGAAAGCCATAATTTTCTAAACGGTCTTCCGTAAGGGATTGAGAAAGGCCACCCGCCACCAATGACGGTCAACAAAAAAAGCCATACAGAGAGTACTACGTAAAAGCTTGATGGGATAGATAGCCTACTTATTAAAATATATCCGAAAAATGTGATTACAAATAATTGTGTCAGAGACTCTAGCTCAAACCGCATTGCCGTGAAATTTTAATGATGTTACAATTTAAACTTGGCCCGGCCAAAGAAATAGTTACCGACTAGACGACCGCATTTCAGGCGTTCTGGATCACTATGAAGTCTCCGCAATTTTTTGTGTTTTTACAATGGGGAGGACATAATCCCTACTAAACTACACTCTACTATGGAAACAGAACCTATAAGAATTTCGCATGAATTAAAGCTCTCATGAAGAATATGAGGTTCACAGATGCCGAGGTAAACTTTCTTAAGCGTAACGAGTTATGCAGACTTGCTACCGTTGATGAGAATTGCAGACCTCATGTAGTCCCTGTGTGCTTTATTTTCTTGGACGGGGTTTTTTACATGGTTACTGATATAGGTACGAAGAAGCATAGAAACTTGGAGCGTAACCCGCATGCCTCCCTTGTCGTAGATGTCTACAAGCCCAACAGGGCTGTCATGGTTGAGGGTGAGGCTGAGCTGCTCCTAAGGGGTGAGGAGTTCCACAGGGTGTCGAAAGCTTTCTTCGAGAGGTTCAGCTGGGCTAGTAAAGACCCTTGGGGTGAGGGCGAGGCTGTAATCATAAAGCTGATTCCCCGGAAGAAAGTTAGCTGGGGCCTTAGGAGCGCTAGGGCGTAAAGGCCTGTGTCCCCCACGGGCCCACGGCCAGATATGTGTTTACCGCATCCAGCTCCGACTCTTCCCCTACTTCCTCGTTTGAAACATCCGACTCCACCACTATGCCTTCGACGTTTTATAACCATCTCTATTTCACCATAGCATCCTCTATTCCTTTTTAACGTCCACCACAACCTTTGCACCCACCTGGGAATGCTTCAAAACGCCGGTCGTTCAATCCCTCCGCTATTTCCGGAGACCACCGCAACACTGCCTGCTAAAGGCTAAGAAAATGCGCCATCCCGTTTTCTCCACGAAATAAACCCTTACCTGTAGCAGATATAAAAGGAGGTTTACACCGAGCACGCTAGGAATGGGTGAGAAGACCTTCAGGTTCCTAGTCGAAGGGGGTAAGGTTACGGCGGGCCCCCCGCTAGGGCCTGCTCTGGGGCCTTTGGGGCTGAACGTTATGGCGGTCGCCGAGGAGGCTAACCGGCTTACCAAGGATTTTATGGGCATGCGTGTACCCATCGAGATAGTTGTGGATACTGAGACCAAGCAGTTTACTGTCAAGGTTGGGACGCCCAGCACATCCGCTCTCATAGCCAGCACAGCGGGGATACAGAAGGGCTCCGGGACGGCGGGGAAGGATTTCGTAGCCGACCTTAAGTTCGCCGACATTGTCAAAATAGCCCAGTCCAAGATGCCTGACCTTAGGTCCAAGACTTTGAAGGCCGCCGTCAAGGAGATATTGGGGTCGTGTGTAAGCATGGGGGTTAAAGTGGACGGTATGCCGGCCAAGGAGGTTGTGAAGCTCGTTGAGCAGGGAAAGTATGACAACGTTCTTGGTGGTAGTTGATGATGCGCGCAGTTAACCAGAAAATTTTAGAGGCCGTTAGGAAGATGAGGCAGAATGCTCTGCCGGCAAAGTTCAAGCAGTCAGTAGAGCTTGTGGTAAACGTCACGGGTGTAGACCTCTCGAAGCCTCAGAATAGGTTCAGCGAAGTGGTCGAGCTGCCCAACGACCTTGGCCGGAAAAGAAGGAAGATACTCGTAGTCGCATCGGGTAACCTAGCCCTCGAAGCTGGGAGGACGGAGGGGGTTTCAAGGGTCATCGAGAGGGAGGAGCTGGAGGCGTTGGTGGGGAGAAAGAAAGATGCAAAAAAGATCGCTAAGGAGTATGACTTTGTGCTGGTCGAGCCCAGCTTAATGGGTCTTGCGGCAAGAGCTCTGGGTGCAGCCCTCGGCTCCCGGGGTAAGACGCCTATACCGATACCGCCCGGCACAGACATAAAGGCATTTGTTAAGCGGTATCTGAACAGCGTACAGATAACGCTCCGTAAGACCCCACAAGTTGCATGCCTCGTAGGTGTTGAGGAGGAGAAAGACGAGAAGATAGCCGAGAACGTGGAAACTGTCCTTAACCGAATCGTCGACAAGCTTGAGAAGAGACAGCGCAACATATCATCCATATATCTTAAGACGACCAGGGGAAAGCCTGTTAGGGTGGAGGTGTAGAGGGTTGTCGGTTCAGGAGGCTTTACGACCCAGCTTGGTCAGGAAGAGCCGAGTTGTATCGGAAGTTGCTAGGCTGTTGAGGGAATACCCGACTGTGGCCGTCTTCAGCCTTACGGCGGTGAGGGCTAACACGGTGCATGAAATGAGGAAAAAGCTTAGGGGGGTAGCCGTGATCAAGGTTTTAAAGAAAAGGATTTTCATCAAGGCCTGCAGAGAGGCCGGCAGGCCTGAGCTTGAGAAGCTTGTCGAGGGTCTTTCAGGGCCCATGGGGTTCATCTTCGGTAACATATCAGCCTTCAAGCTTGCGTTATTGTTGGAAAAAAGCAAAGTTCCGATGTTTGCGAAGGCTGGTGAAAAGGCTGACTTTGATGTCTGGGTCCCGGAGACAAACACGGGTCTGCCGCCGGGCCCCATACTCAGCGACTTCGGCAAGCTCAAAATACCGACAAGGATTGAGGGCGGACAGGTATGGATAGCTAAAGACACACTTGTAGCGAAGAAAGGGGATGAGATTTCACAGCTGCTTGCAAGCCTACTCACCAAACTGGGCATAAAAGCCGTCCTACGCGGGCTCAGCATTGTCAGAGCCTATGAAGACGGGGTTATTCTAACAGGCACCGACCTGATTATAGATCTAGAGGCAACAAAGCGCCTTGTCGAGGAAAGCATGTCGACGGCCTTAGCGCTTGCTTTGGCTTTGTCATATGTTACGCCTGAGACACTGCCGCTACTCCTCGCGAAGGCGAAGAGGGAGGCCGAAGCACTAGCAGTAGGCACAGGCTTCATTACAGCCGAAACACTGCCTCTACTGTTTGCAAAAGCGCTGGCAGAGTCTAACACACTTGCGAAAGTCGTTAAACTCGATTAGTGAATAGAACCTAAACATGACAGACGTCTTACAGGCAAAAGCATACCCTTCAATGTCTAAAACTCATTTTTCACGTAACATCCTACAGCACAGAAAACTACGTCGAGTTTTCGATTCAACCTCCTGCTAAAACAAGCTTTTCGATCTCTGAGAGGGCTGTTGCCAAGCCATCTTTTGGTGCTGTGCCACGGCCTAGGCTGGCTGAACCTCCACCTCTTCCTCCGGCTAATTCGCAAAGCCTCGCAACCATCTTCCCGGCATTGATTCCGAGTTTAGTGGCCTCATCGTTTACGGTGCAGACAACCTTTGAGGTTGGTGTTCCGACGTAGAGTATGGAGACCGCGGGTTTCTCTGTTTTAACGAGCTCCGCTGCAAGCCTGATTAGGTAGTCCTCGTCCTCCAGCTGCTCCTCAGAAACGTATACCAGGGTTTTGTCAACTGCTATGGCTATGTTACGTATCTCGTTAGCCCGTAAGGGAATGAGTATGTCGTAGATTTTTTTGACTGTTTTGCGGAGTGTCTTTACCTGTTCATTTAGCTCACCAGCTTTTTTGACAACGTCGTGTGCAGGGGCCTCAAGCACTTCAGAGACTTTTGTCAGTGTCTGGGATGTTTCCTGCCAAGCCTTAAGGGCTGCGGGTCCTGCGACAAACGTTATACGCTCAACCCCGTCCTGTATCCTCTCGCTGGATATTATTTTTATGAGCCCGACGTCCTCTGTGTTCTCACAGTGTAGTCCGCCGCAGGCCTCAGCATCCCAGCCAGGTATCTCAACAACTCTTATGGTGCCGAGGGGGACCTCGCCGCCTTGGTAAAGGCTAAAACCGTAGGCTTCTTCGGCCTTGTTCCTGTCCTGCCAGCTGATGCGGACTGGAATCCTCCTCATCACAACCCTGTTGGCAAGCCTTTCTATCTCAGCTATTTCCTCTGCTGTGAGTCGTTTATGGTGGTAGAAGTCGAGCCTGCCCCTTTCGGGCTCTTTCCTAGCCCCCGCCTGCCACGCATGCCTGCCCAAAACCCTCCTCACTGCACCTATTAGGATGTGGGTTGCTGTGTGATGCCTCACAACCCCAAGCCTCCTCTCAAAGTCTACGAAGCCCTCAACCTCCTCACCCTCAGAAGGCAGCTCACCAACCACCTTGTGGACCACAACATCGTTTACAGCCTTTGTGTCGACAACCTCACATGTCTTGCCATTAAAAACAAGTGTGCCGGTATCCCCTACCGCTCCGCCTCCCTCTGGGTAGAACAAAGTGGAGTCGAGGATTACATACCCGTTCTCAACACCCAAAACCTTAGCCTTGAAGCTCTGACTCCACGGCTGTTCGTAGTAGAGCTTGACTGTTGGAGGATACTTGGATACATCAACTGTCCTCTCCTCGGTTTTTTCACGCTTTTCACGAAGGTGTCTGCTGGCCACCAGCTCGTAGAAGTTTTCAGGAACGGATACCTCCACCCCTTCTCTCGCCGCCACCTCGGCGACGATATCTGGCGTAATGCCTTTATCGTCGTAGTATCTGATTAGGGCCTCGACAGAGAGCTGTTGAGTGGATTTTTTCAAGCTTCTTAAATCTCTTGATACCGCCTCCATCCCACGCGCAATCGTTTCCTTAAACTTCGAAATCTCATGCCCAACTATCTCAAGGACTTCGTCCCGCATCTCCTCAAGGTGTGGGAAGTCTTTTTTCCAGAAATCGATCTGAAGGTTGACCAGTTCTAGAAGGTTCTCCTCAGCCCCTACCTGTTTCAATACCCTGAATGCCCTTCGAATCAAAAGTCTCACGAGATATCCTGTTTTGACGTTGCTGGGAACGACACCCTCGGCCACTATGAAGGCTATTGCCTTGCTGTAGTCGAGGCTGGTGTAAACCTTTTCATACGGCTCTATCAGCCTATGTATTTCGTCGAGGGGTATTGCTGAGGCGGCTGAAACCTGTCTCCGCAGCTCTCTAACGGTGACCTCAGCCTTCGGGACAACTAGGGCGGTGTGCTTGGCGTATCTTCTCAGAAGCTCCTCGGGCGGGCGCTCTACAGGTATCAGGGCCCTCACCTTCTCCAAAAGCCCGCCGTATATTGCGTCAAACGCGCTTGGGGTACGCTGGCTGAACCACGCAAGCCTCTCTACTCCATATCCTGTGTCCACTGTTTTTACCGGTGTCTCCCTCCGTCCCCCATCCAGCGTCTTATACTGCATGAAGACAAGTGTGGCCAGTTCTAGACCTCCAGCTATAACCTCTAGGCATGGGCCCTCGTTACCACCACCGGCCCACCAAGACTCCTTATAGACAAGCTCCTCGGCGGGAACTCCCAAGACCTTTGTCATAAATTCATGGCAGTAGGCTGCTGTCTCGTCCTTCCAGTAAACGTATCTGTCGGGGTAGTTGAAGGCGTGATGGCCCCCCATCTCGAAGACGGTTAAGTGTCTACCGAACGTCAACCCTATCCTGTCGAGGTCAACAAGCCTGGCGCAGGGCTGGCTTATGACCAACGGGTTTGCGGGCGGCGGCGCAATCCCGTCCGTGACCCACGGCTGGAAATCCACTATAGACGCATCCGTCAGGTAGAGGTCTGTCCTCCAGCGGGCCACAATCGGGTACGGCCTAATGGGGGTGTGGCCGCGTTCCGCGAAAAAATCTATGAAAGCCTTTCTTGCACCTGCAACTGTGTATACGGACGAAGTGAAAGCTCTGTCCAAAAACATGTACTCTACGCAGGGCGATTCGTTGCATGTGTCTCGGCTTGGGTCAAGGCTCCAGAAAAACTCGCCGCAGACTTTGCACCGGTTGCGGTAGAAGGAGTTATCTAGGAAAAACGCTAGACGGTATTCTTGCTCGTCGTAGGGCAATCGGGCCTCACCGCATATTTTCCAACAATATTGGAATATAAACTAGTCACATTTTAGATAAGTCTGTCGCCGACGACTCTTCCGACGAGCTTGTAAAGCACGTATGAGGAGACAAGCACGTAGACGCTGAGAAGGATGAGAAGAGTAGGTGGAAGTAGGTCGGGTGAGGGGGTTAAGATACGTGCTGTAAGGAGGGGGAGAGCGAAGAGTATTGAGCCGAAAAGGGGGACCAAGACATGTATAAGCGAGGAAATGCTGAAGAATGTCGACATTCCCACTGATTTAGTTGAGGTCAGTATGGCTAGGAATGAGCCATAAACTGAGACGGAGGCTAGAAGTAGAAGGTCCTGCGTAATGAATGGTCTCTCACCTCCTATCAAATAGACAATTGAAAATAAGATCATGGAGTATACAACCGATACGGTGATGTATGCTTTCATAAGGGACTTGGCATACTCGGACATCTCAGGGAAGGATAGCTTCACAAACCATGTGTTTGGTTTCTCCGTTAACACCCAGTTGATTGAGAGTAGGCCGGGTATTAGAGGAGTGTAGAGAGCGACCAGCGTGAGCTGTGCCGCCTCAGACAAAGTTCTTAAACCAAGTATTCTGGGCAGGACTGTGTTTGAAGCGGTTAGGATGGCTAGGACGAATCCAACCAGCCAGAGGCTTCCATCTCTGACGAACCTTGTCAGATGTAGCTTGTACAATAACGTAGGTGTTTTGTCGCTGCTGCTGAACGTGAAAAACCTTGTATAAGCTCTAGGTAGCTTAACAAATACCGGGGGTTTTTTAGGTCTGTCGGCCAGCACTGTGACCGTGATCAGGGAAATGCTGTTCAGGTTAAGCCTGGTCGTGGCAGCCGCGTAGATGGTAAGGAGGACTGCTAGAAACACCGTGCCATAGATCAGGGACGCGCCACCCTGAGCCATGCCTAGGATTATGCTGACGGGGGTAGGGATTGCCCAAACCACGTTGTTTGTAATAGCTAAGTTTAACAGGGGTAGGGAAATGTACGACATCAAACCCCATCCAAGTGCTTTTGACAAAGTCTCGCCAAGCCAATTACGGGCGAACCCTATAAGATGTGATAAAATACAAGCCACAAAAATTCCTAGGCCAATTACAGTCAATATCTCACCAATGTATAGGTGTGTCCGCGGGGTGGTTAGCGCCCAGACAACCACAGCGGATGAGGGTAATGCAAACCCGCTTAACAGGAGAAGCTGGAATATAAGGTCCGAGACAAGGAATTTGTAATTTCTTATGGGCGATGTGAAGATGTAGTTAATCTCGTATTCGAAGGCTGTTATTCCTCCCTTAATGCCAAGGTATGTCCCAGCCGCTACCACACCTGTTGTAGCGAGCAGTTTCAAGGATTCAACGATGTTTTCAACAGTCAGCCCCGCTGTAAGCCCAAAAAATCTGAGTATGAATGAGACGAACGCTATAATTCCAAGCCATGAGGTGTAGTAGAGAGCTATGTTGATGAAATGTCTGTATGAATGTCTGGCCCCGTCTAAATATTGTTTGAGCTTAACTGTGAGAAGATGTGTTACGCGGATGCCCCGACCCCTCTTCCGCCAACCAGTGCGATGAAAACATCTTCCAACGAGCTCTTTCTGTCTGTCCGTAACCCGTTAAGCGGCCCCGTGTAGAGGGTTACCCCATCTTTAATTATCGTTGCACTGTCGCAAAGCTTCTCCGCTGTATCAAGTATGTGGGTGCTCATGAGCACAGCACCGCCTTTTTCAGCCACAGCCTTCATGTAGTCCTTTGCCGTATGCTGGGCTTCAGGGTCAAGCCCGGAAAACGGTTCATCAAGTATAAGCACACACGGTTCAGCGATGAGTGCAGCTGCTATGGCGACTCGCTGCCTAGTTCCCTTCGAAAGCTCGACAATCAATTTGTTGTTTAGCTTTCCCAACTCAAAACGCTCAACCAGCTCCGAGATCTTTGATTCGAGCCTTTGCCCGGAGAGCTCTCTTAAACGGCCGCAGAATATGAGGAACTCTCTAACCGTGAGATATTCTGGCAGTGATGGGTTTTCGGGGAGGTAGCCGATTAGACGTTTGTACCGATGATCCGTTAAGATATTGTGTCCACCTATCTCTAACTCTCCTCTGTTGGGCTTTAGAAGTCCTACCAGACACTTTATCGTTGTTGTTTTACCTGAGCCGTTTGGGCCCAACAGACCGTGAACCTCGCCCTCATGGACCATGAAACTTACGCCGCGGACGGCTAGGTGTCCGTCATAACTTTTCCAAAGACCCTCCACTCTGATAATCGGCTGCCCCATACTACTTATGTCAACTACCTACCTGCTTAATTCTTTTTCCTAGCCGAAGAGAGCGCTGAGTCCTGTGAGCGCCTCCTCCTTCTCCTCCTCTTTCTTCTCTTCCTTAGGCTTTTCCGCTGGAGCTGAGGCGGGGGCTGCGGGGGCTGCTGTCGGGGCCGCAGTGACAGGGGCTGCGGCGGCCTGCTTCAAAACCTCGTCGATGTTGACTTCGGCCAGAGCTGCTGCTAGGGATTTTATCTTGGACATGTCGGGTGTTAGTCCCGCTGCTTCAACAACCTTTTTCAAGCCTTCCTCGTCAACTTTCTTGCCCGCCTTGTGAAGCAGTAGTGCGGCATAGATGTATTCCAAGCTCCACCACTCCTCTAGGCATCCCTTTAAGGGTCTTTTTAAACATTAACCTAGAGGAGCCTACTCGCCCGAGAAAAGTTAATCACTGGACTAGAAGGGGTATTCATGGGTTGAAGAGGACCGGTTTAACGAACCTATGGCTTGTGGAGGGCGGTGTCCCGCACTTCCGTGAGATGGTGGTGTTGGGGCGGGAGATTGTCAGAGCCCTAGTAGACCAGCTGGGGCCCGAAAACTGTGTAAAGAGGTTTGCTGACCCCTACTGGTTGTCCTCCCTGGCCTGTGTTCTTGGGTTTGAATGGGACACAAGCGGCCAAACAACCGTGACGTTGAGGGCTTTGAAGGCTGGGCTGAGGGGGACCGAGATACCCGTCAGGATTTTGGGCGGTAAGGGTGAGGAGATGAGGGCTGTCCAGTTCGAGGCGGCGTCCATAGTCAGGGAGATAGGTGTTGAATCGGTTGGTGAGATTAGACGGGTTTCTAGAACAACCTGCGCCATCGACGAGGCAGCTCTACAGGACAGCTACAGCATCTACTTCCACGCTACAATCGTCTCTGAGAAGGGCAGCTGGGCTGTTGTAAACCAGGGAATGAACCCCGCAGACAGGACGGCCAGACGATACCATTGGTCGTCTGATACAGGTCTCACGGTTGAGGAGCCTCATGCAGAGATAGTCGGGGAGCGTGTGGAGGAGATTGTGCTGGACATGACGAGCAGGCGGTCGTTAGAGGCTAGGAGGACGGTGGTTGAGATGCTGTCGGACACGCCGCCGAGTAGGCTTAACGACGACCTGCAGCAGGCTAAGGCTTTGCTAAAGAAGCAGAGCCTACTTGACCGAGAGCTACCAGTCCAGCTTGAGAACCTACCGCCGCACCTCCTGCCGCCACAGAAGCTTGACACAGAAACGCTAAGGCGTGCCAAAAACGTCACAGGTTTTGAGGAGCTTTTAAACACTCAGGGCGTAGGTCCCGCTACTATACGTGGGCTGGCATACATCGCATGCCTTGTCTATGGAGCCCGAGCCTCCTGGAATGACCCGGTTAAGTATGCGTATGCCTTCGGCACGAAGAGCGGCAAACCATACTATGTGGATAAGAAAGCTATGAGGGAGGCGGCTGATTTTTTGAGGACCGCTGTAATGAGGGCCAGGCTTGGCGAAGGGGAGAAGATTATGGCTTTGAGGAGACTTGCGTCGTTGCTGGAGTCTGAAAACAACTAAACCCTCGTAACCGACACCACTTCATACTCTACATCTTGGAGGGTTGACAAGCAGTTTTCAAGCTTCTCACCGACACCCTCCGACTCGGGAAGTATGAAACCAACAACTAGGGCGCGGACTCCAAACCCTATCTCTTCCACCCTACTGTCTCCAACCCTCACCCCCTCAGGTAGGTTTTTTGAAACACTCTCGAGTATGCTACCAATGTCTGCGTCAGCATCGCTAGGTAGGAGCCGGACAACCATGAACACGACCATCAATACTCACCATCGGAGTCAGACCCCGCGGCTCCATATATAAGCCTAGCTAGAGCTCCCAAGTTGGAAAAGATTTTATCCAAACAATCGTTTGTTTATGCATGGCTGGGGAGAAAAAAGTTACCTATGTAACCCTTGCCGCTGACCCTGCTCTGGACCCGAGTTATGAGGCAGCCCTGAGGACAGTTGAGCAGAAATATCTTGGCAGGAGCTACCCGATGTACATCGGCGGTGAAGAGGTTTGGACAGGTGAGGAGTTTGAGGACAGAAGCCCCATAGACACCTCGATTTTGGTTGGAAGGTTTCAGAAAGCAAGGAGGGAGCATGTGAAGAAGGCAATCGATGTTGCGGATGAGGCCTTCAACGACTGGGGTGGTAGGGATTGGCGTGAAAGGGTGAAGGTGATGAAGAGGGCCGCCGAGCTGATTGACGAGAGAAAGTATGAGATTGCGGCGGTGATAACGTATGAGGTGGGGAAAAACAGGCTTGAGGCCCTGGCTGAGGCATGGGAGGCTGTTGACGCGATAAACTACTACACAAAGCTGTTGGAGGAGGTAAACGGCTATGAGAGGAAAATGGGGCCGGGCGGGCCTGGCGAGGACTGCAAAATGGTTGTGAGGCCGTACGGGGCATGGGTTGTGATATCTCCGTTCAACTTTCCCTTCATGCTGGCCAACGGCATGATGCTTGGAGCCCTCATAACAGGGAACACAGTTGTCTTCAAACCGACAAGCGAGTCACCCCTTTCAGGACTCTTGTTGTACAATATTTTCCGAGACGCCGGCGTCCCAGCCGGTGCGGTAAACTTCCTCACAGGCCCCGGGGATGTTTTTGAGGAAGAGGTTACTACGAACCCTAAGGTGGCTGGGATAGCCTTCACAGGGTCTAGGGATGTCGGCATGCGTTTGTTCAGAAGGTTTCACAGCTCACAGCCATATCCTAAGCCGATTCTGCTCGAGATGGGGAGCAAAAACCCGACCATAGTAACCGATAAGGCCGATATAGGTAAGGCCGTGAGCGGAACCCTGAGGGCGGCATTCGGCTTCGGGGGGCAGAAATGCTCCGCAACCTCACGGCTGTATGTTCATGAAAAGATTTACGAGAAATTCATGGAGAGGCTTGTGGAGGAAACATCTAAGCTGAAGATAGGGGACCCACGTGAGAAGGGGGTTTTTCTCGGACCCGTGGTGAACAGGAGGGCTGTTGAAAACTACAAGGCCTACGTATCGGAGGCGTTGAAGGCTGGTGGGCAGCTTCTCTACGGGGGAGAGGTCCTTGAGGGGGGCTTGTACAGCAAAGGCTTCTACGTTCAGCCCACAATCATCGCAAACCTGCCGAGAAACCACAGACTCTGGCGTGAGGAGCTCTTCCTACCAATACTACTGGTGGATAAGTTTAAGAAACTTGAGGAGGCCCTCCAGCTGGCCAACGAAACAGAGTATGGGCTGACGGCCGGCATCTTCTCAGAAGACCCAGGTGAAATAAACTATTTCTTTGAAAACATCAAATTTGGCGTAACCTACGCAAACAGACCCGGCGGCTCCACAACAGGGGCTTGGCCGGGAGCCCAGACATTCGTCGGCTGGAAGGCCAGCGGCGCCACGGGCAAAGGTGTGGGCGGACCACACTACCTCCTGACCTTTCTTAGAGAGCAATCACGGACGGTAGTCACCAGCTAGACCATCCACTCACCGAGCTTGCGCGCCAAAAGCCTCGCCAGGTTTTCAGCCTCACCTATCCCAGCCCTCCGAAACATCTCCGCCGCGTCATGTAGTGAGTGGCTTGCAAGGTGGACGACCCCGTGCCTGAGATACACCAATCCTTCATAGGCATGGCTGTAGCCGGCTTCGTACATCCTGCCGTCAACATGGTGGTCTACTGCTTCGGCGAATAGGTGTGCGGCCTCCGTGATTACGAGGCTGTCGGTTACAACCCCTTTGAAAGGCCCGCGTGGCTTGGGTGTTTGGAGGTCTTCAATGGTGTTGACGTTTGCAAATGTTAGAGGGTTGTCGGTAAGCTTAGCGGCGTGGACGAGGTGGAGCTTTTCAGCAGACCTCAATATATCTGATGGCCTAGCCAGCCCAGTTCTCGCATTCAGGAAACGTTCGACATACTTGACTACACAGGATTTTTGAACTGCTTGGACGAGAGTCTCGACAACCCCGTTACCCCACACGGCGGAGGCCGCGGAAAACCCCTCAACCTGCTCCAGAAGCCTGTGAAGGGGTGTTGAGGTTATCCACGGTATGTCTGAGGAGGCTGTTAGGAAGACTTCTGCGTCAACTTTTATGCCTGCGGTAAGCAGGCCGCTCAGGGGGCCTATGTCAAACATGTCTACAAGGTAGCCTTCAGCATAGGGTTTGCAGACTTCCAAAAGCTGTTCACCGCGCGCCTTATCTCTGACTGAAATATAGACAATGTCCACGGCCTCGTGGAGGGCCTCTGCCACACGCCTCACCATCGGCCTGCCCTCAACAGGTGTTAACGCCTTATCGCCGCTAAACCTCTTCGAGACCCCGCCCGCAAGAACTATGCCGCAGGCCTTAACCGCCATTTCACCCGGCCTATGTTAGCATCATCCGTTCTTTCACATATCTGTAAAAGTCCTCCCCAAGCGGGAGGGTGAAGACTCGCAGACCCTCTACATGGAGTGCGCGTCCCGTGTTGTTCACCACAGCCAGAACAGGCTTTTTCACACGCTGCAAGAACTCGTTAAGCTCTTCGACGGCTTTTACAGTTAGAATCTTGTAAACATCCTCATCCATCCCAAGCAGCATGTGGAAGCCCTCTGCAACGAGCACATCCACCTCATCATCCAGTATTTTTCTAAGTGTTTCAAAGCTTGAGTTCCAGCCTGTGAATCTGTAGAACATGACGGCCATCTCGTTGGGCGATATGCTTGCAACTATGCTGGCGCCTTTCTTGGAGAGGCGCCATGTGTCCTTTCCCTCTGTATCTATGGTGAATTCGTGGTGAATGTGCTTGACAGCCCCCACCCTTAAGCCATCCCTAACAAACCTTTCCACAAGGAATTCAGCCACAGTCGTCTTTCCCGCGTTTTTTGAGCCCATTACAGCGACCGTCTTCACGTACTACCATGGTGAGCCGCCGAGTAATAAGTTGTTTACAGCCTGGTTGATTTATTTATAACACGCCTCACTCAGTCTATCTGGGTTGTTGGAGGACATCGCCCTCTTACTGGGTGTTTTCGCCGCAACAACAGCCTTCGCCATCGCCTACGCTCTCTCCAAAAAACCGGTGGCCGTAAGCGAAAACGTGGTGAAGCAGTTTGTTGTCCTGCAGCCCGGCGACCTACCGGAGCAGACAAACACAAGGCTATCGCCTGTCGTGCTCGAGGCAGAGCAGAGGGTCAGGTCTTTGGAGGAAAGGGCTTTTAGAATCTTACGTGAATTGGAGTCGGAGGACGATGGAGGCCAAGGCTCTGGCAGCTAAAGCGGCTGTCAGACATGTGGAGGATGGGATGGTTGTGGCATTAGGCAGCGGCACGACAGTATCTTATGTGATTAAGGAACTTGCACTCTCGAAGCTGAACGTAAAGGTGTTAGCCGCATCAAGCCAAACATACTTGGAGGCTGTAAGGGCTGGATTGACACATACAACACTCGACCAAAACCCCGAACCCGACATATACCTCGACAGCTTCGACCAAGTAGACCCAGGCTGCAACATGCTCAAGGGAAGGGGTGGCGCGTTCCTCCGCGAGAAAGTTCTAGCAGCAGCTTCGAGGAAACGGGTCTTCGTAGGCGAGAGCAGCAAGTTTAGGCAAGTGCTCGACGGCCCCGTCCCTCTGGAGGTCCTCCCTTTCGCCCTCGGATACGTATTGAGGAGGGTCTCTGATATAGGTGGGAAAGCAGCCGTCCGCATGTCGCAGGAGAAAAACGGCCCAACAGTAACAGACAACGGCAACTACGTCGTCGACGTTGACTTCGGACCGATAACAGACCCGTCAAACCTCGATAGAGAACTCCGGTCAATCCCAGGCGTGCTCGAAAACGGCCTCTTCACAAAAATGGCTGATAAAGTAATCATAGCACATCCCGACGGAAAGGTGGAAGAAATCAAACCTCCTTAAAACACTTATATACCGTAATATAAGCTGTAGCATATGGCTGATTTAAACCAAGCCAAAAACATAGGTGGTGTTGGAGCTATTCTAACAATCTTATCCGTTGTCCCTTCCGTAGGACCGGTCCTCTCAATAGTCGGGCTCGTGCTTGTACTTCTGGCGTTGAAATGGATCTCGGAAATCGTCCAAAATCCAGCTATTTTTAGAAATGCTTTGATAGCCGTGGTGGTGGCCATTGTGGGTGTTGCTATAGGTGCTGTGGTGGGAGGTGTTGGCGTTTTCTCTGTTTTAACTGGTGTGGGGGCAGGCGGTCCCAATGGGATGGACTTTGCCCGTCTCTTCACTACAATTATTATAGCGTTGGTTGTTGTATGGCTCTTTGCAGTCGTTTCGGCGGTCTTCTTCAGAAGGTCTCTTAACCTTACAGGCGACCATCTAAACGTAAAGATGTTTAGAACAGCTGGACTGCTTGTCTTAATAGGGGCTGTTTTAACGATAGTCATAGTTGGTGCGGTAATATCGCTGGTAGCAAACATTCTGCTCGCCGTAGCTTTCTTCCAAATACGTGCAAGTCCTCCACCGCCGCCACCGCCTCCACCCTCATCCTAAAACCTCGGTCAAAGCCTCCATCAGTGAGCCGGCGAAGCCCCTGTGCCTAACCCACACAGCGACAGGCTCCTCGTCAAGCGGCAGCCCCAGCAACGCCTCACCAGCATCTGTAACAAGTATGTCGAGCAGGACTGCTGGGCTTTGGAAGACCCTCGCCCCAACCTTCTTGAAGAACACGGCGTCCTCTTCGACAAGTTTTACGCTTGGGTGTAAGATGAAATTTATCTCCTTACCTACGAGCTGTTCCACAACCCGCATAAACTCCTCCTTGAGCTTCACGGCCTTTCTTACGGCGAAGAACAGTCTACCGCCTCTCTCGCAGACCTCGTAGGTCTTTGCGATAACTGGGCCGAGGCCGTTAAGCACGGCCGCATCAAGCTCCTGCTCCCCCAACACCCCCCAACCTTCAACAACCCTCAAAAACTCGGCCAGCAGCCTCTCCCTCTCATTAAACTCCTCCTCAAACCTTGACCTCAAAACCTGGAGACAAGCCTTCACAGCTGCACGCGGCTCCAAAGGGACAAAGCCCTGACCAGTTCGCTGAACCAGCCCCATCTCCGCAAGCCTCTCCAACGTGTCATAAACCCTTGTAACGGGTATGCGCGCCCTCCCCGCGATATCCCTCGCAGTTCTACAGCCCTGCAAAACCGCCACGTAGGCACGCGCCTGATACCTGTTAAGTCCTAGCCCCGACTGGATAAGCTCCGCGGCCCTTGCTGTATTGACCTTCATCAACCCCACACTAGCCAGCTAGACTTTAAATCCATGGCTACTTAGCGTGGAGATGGCATGGGGCCGGGCCTGGGTGATTTCTGGCCTAGGGTTATAGACTCGCTGCGCAGGCTTGCCCCCATCTATGAGGAAGTAAACAGAACCATTTCCTTCAACACAGATTTGAAGGTTAGGGCCAACGCCGTTGAGGGCCGGGTCAAAGCGGGCGATGTGGTACTTGACGCTGGCTCGGGTAAAGGAGTGTTTACAAAGATATTGTTGACAAAACAGCCTGATGTCGCTGATGTGGTGATGCTGGACGTACTGCCCGACATGCTTGAAAGAGCCCTGTGCGACAACGGTAAAACCCATAGAGTAATTGGTGTTTTCGAGAACATGCCCTTCCGTAGAGGGAGCTTCAACTTGGTGATGGCCGGCTTCGCCCTACGTGACGCACGGGACATGAAGAAAGCCGTTTCAGAGATAAGCAGGGTGTTGTCGGATTCGGCCAGACTCATCGTAGCCGACTTAGGGAAACCAGACGCATTTTTGAAGTCGGCGGCAATCGCATTCTACTGGAAGCTTATAGCACCTTTTCTGGCCTTCATAAAACATGGCCGCGCTGGTTACGAGGTTCACACAATATACGGAACATACAGGCGGCTGCCTTCAAACAGCGTTTTAAAAACCATTTTAGCCGAGCACTTCGCCAAGGTTGAGGTTGTGGAGGCGATGCTTGGCGGGGTAGTGACCGTTTACGCCGAAAAACCGCATATAGCATCCTCCACAGCCAGTGAAGAAAATGATTTAAGCCACTAAACGGCCATAGAGGTGTTTAATGTCAACCACTAACATAGGACAGGGTGGCTACGAGGTCTTCGAGACAGGGCACTCTGTTTTCGACGAAATCATGAAGCTTAGGCCAGGTATGAGTGTGCTGCTGGTTGACGAAACCTTCAGCGAAGGATGGCATTTCCTCAGGGCGCTCCTGCAGGGAATACGGGAGGACACCGTCGAACTTTTTTCAAGCAGGTATCAAACCACTGCTCAAGGCATGACAACTGTCACCATAGACTCCCTGCAAGACCTCTCTATTCAAGTGAACCAGCAAAGGCGTCAAAAGAAACGCCGCATCTTCATTCATGGCTACCTACCGGAGCTGCTGGTGAAACACAACACTGAGGAGGTGCTGAAGCTTATGGAGATCTGGCAAAGGGAGGTGACATCTTCTGGAAACATCGAGTTCTACCTACTTCCGCGTAACACATTCGAGGGTTTTGAGAAGAAGGCCAGGTCTATAGTTGATGCCGTGCTGGATTTATCTGTTGTAAGGGCCGAGGGCAAGTTTAGATTCTATGTTACGCCTGTGAGGACCAACGACATACGATACCACCTGAAAAACATACAATACGAGATCAGAGACGGGAGGCTCTACTTGGAATGGAATGGGGTTCTTCTTGATAAACTTCCGAAAACTTTTCTTAACATAGATGAGGTTAAAAAAAGAATAACAGCGATGGAAGACCGCTTCGTAGTTAGGCTTTCAGAGATAAATCCGGAGAGGATAACACTCAGTGATTATGTACTTCTTTCATCTATTAACAACCGGAGGGTTTCGGAGATTAGGCAGCTTTACCCAGACATTTGGGACACATTAAATGATAAGATTGCTGAATGGGTTGTTACGGGGGTGGTTAAGATGGAGGAGGTAGAGCCTGGGCCGTTCTACCCTAGAAGGACTAAGCTAAAGCTTAAGAACAGGCTGCTGCTGGCGGTGCCGACTGGGATAGCCCTCAAACTGGTCTCCCTATCCAAGGGATTTCTAGGTAAACGTGTCAGGACAGTACCTTTGGACGCTCACATAGCCGTTCTTGACGCGGTGAAACGAGTTATCGATTACGCGGCCTCAAAAAGCTCCAGGCTGCGCGATGATGTCCGCCTCGCGACCTATTATTTCGGAGAATTATCAGCCCGTGAGACAGCCCTAGAATACGTAAAGAGGCTAGAGGGTACACCCTACACTACATTCAGACTAAGTGACGCGCCCAAACTGATAGCTATAACGCTGAAGGCCGGCTGGGGGATCAACATAGTCTTCACTCACTCATCGTCTGAGGGGTGGGTCTTCGAGGTTGAAGATTGCCATCTCTGCAAAGAAGTTAAGAGTGAAGAACCCTTCTGCGACAAATTCATCTCAAGCGTCGTCATCGGGGTTCTAGGTGTATGTCTAAAAAGGAGGGCTATATGTTCCGAGATATCCTGCAGAGCCATGGGTGCTGATAAGTGCATATTCAAGTGTAGCATGGTTCGATAAATAATAATAAGTGCCGGAGATACGCTTAATACGGGTTATGAAAAAAAGCAAAATCTACGGCTTCCTAGCCCTGCCCCGGTCATACTTCTCTCTCACAACCTCGCCCGCAATCGCGTTGCTTGTATCCCTAATGGTTGGGATATCGGAACCCGCTACACTAACAATTCTGTATTTCTTTTACCTCTTATCCACAGCATTTCTCAACAGCTACAACAACTTGATGGATGCGCGCTCAGACGCACTCACAAAAGACAGGTTCCCAATACCCCTAGGCCTAGTTACTTTACGTGAAGCCTACCTCTTCTCCGCATTCACATTCACCGCCGCAATGTTCCTCTCCATCCTAATCAGTCAAATAAACTATCTCGCGGGATACGCGGCGTTCATAGACCTAGCTCTTGCCTTTCTCTATTCTTCCCCAAGCATAAGACTCAAGAGGTTCCCGCTCGTAAAGGGTGGAGTGCTCGTAGCGCACACGCTCATCATACCTTTCACTGTTGCAAATCTGATACTGGGAAAAAGCCCGCTGCATGGAACTAACCCCATAATACCTCTTTTCCTGCTTGGTTTAGCGGTTCATACAGTACAGGATATAGGAGACATAGAAGGCGATAAAATGATGGGTGACAAAACATTACCCATAATACTGGGGGTAAAAAAATCGGTATCGCTGTCGCTGATACTCCTCATAATATCAGCTGGACTATTGGCCGTCTACGATGCACCGTATAAGGTTCTAGGTCTGGCCATTATAGCCGCGCAAATCCCGCTTCTCTCCGTTCTTCTTTTCCGTGTGGAATTGTGGAAGTATGTTTTCTGGGTTACCTCTGTTTTGGCTGCGGGTGTTGTAGCCTCGATTCTATATGGGTGCTGCGGCTAGATGTAGTTTATGTAAGGCTGCAGCTCGTCGGGCACCTTTGACTTCAGAAAGTCGACAAAATTGGAGATGTTCGGCGATTTGAAGAACCACTTCCGGGCTGTGAAGAACCTGAAAACCGCCATAGAGGCGAGAAGGGATTTTTCGTTTACAGGCAGATACTTGGAAGCATGTCGAAGATAACTCAGCCCGATTAGATAGTGGAGGTCGCCAAGCCTTATCGTCATCTTCTTCGCCCTGTCACTCTTTAAAGCCTCTTCAGGTTTTTTCAGCAAACCCATATCAATCCCGAGATAGACAACACTGTTCCATATACCCATACTCAGGTCCGCCTCGAGATCTGCAACGTCGTCATAGTAGTTTGAGGATTTGAAAACATAGTCAAAACCTTTCCGCAGAAGTTGGAAGCCTTTATATGTTTTCTCGTTTTTCGCACAGAGGTGCTCCATCATGCAGAGGTCGAGTCCTACCCAGATGCGTCCGACACCTTTCTCATTTATCTGCTGAAGGTAGTCGCGGATTGTCAGGTTGTTTCGCTGTACTGCGTTTTGCTGTAGGAAGGTCGAGCGCTGCCCATCTATGTATGTTCTTAAGTCTTCGAGAAAAATCTTTGAAGCCGTCTTGGATGTTGGTACAGCTGTCTTCAGCCACTTATTTACAAGCAAGGCAAGGAGAATGCAGGAGTTCTCTGATTTCTTAACAGGAGTTGATGGCTGCTGTGTGGCGTAAATACCGTAAATTATTGCCGACGCCTGTCTCTGAAGCGAGTCCACAGCTTCTTCAGTTGTGTGGAATGTGTCGTTGATGTTGTCGAGGACCTTGATGCTGAGTATGAGGGCCATTTTTGCAAGTATTGTGGAAAGCAGTTGCTTCTGGCTGGCTACGCGGCTCAGCAAGGGGTATGCCGAGATGGCTGCCATGTA
>Ga0079992_130687_pt1 | contig 51046 bp, 36 predicted proteins | sample FaiFalFF_MnMetaG_3_FD_69197 | JGI IMG/M metagenome (GOLD analysis project Ga0079992, IMG submission 69197) | Freshwater microbial communities from Yellowstone National Park, Wyoming, USA - Fairy Falls B (FF_Mn_B) MetaG (SPADES assembly) (version 2) | ecosystem: Environmental > Aquatic >...
CTTCCGACGCTCCTTGCTGGCGCAACCTTGTCAGCGTCTCCAAGTAACTCCGCAAAGTCTCCGCAAACTCACCCATGCCCTTCACCGCTTGAAATTTTGCCACCGTTGGCTCGGTGCGAAAATTTTGGCGATTTGTCCTAAGGCGCATTGATGGGGAAGTCTGCCTTTCGTCGTTCACGGGTTAGTCTCCATCGCCTTGAGCAACTCCATCGCCCGTTGAAGGTCGCCTTGAGCCAAAGCGGTTAAGCCTAAAGCGTAGCGGTAGGCGGCTTTTTTCGGGTCAAGTTCGCTGGCTTTCGTGAGGGCATCGGATGCCGTCGGGACATCGTTGAGCGCCAGTGCCATCATTCCAAGTGCCCACCAACTTTCGGCATTGGACGGAAATCGTTGGGCAGAACGGCGCAATCGGTTCAGGGCTTCTCTTCGCTCCGCTTCAGGAACTTTCTCCCACATCGCTTCAGTGTCACCTTTCGCCGCCAGCCAAAGCCGCCAGTAACTGAGCCAGAGGGCAACTGAACCGGGCAGGGGTCGTTGCCGTTCTAACCCGTCCAGCCAAGCGACATAGCGAGCGACGAGGGTGGGCGTTAGGCGATTGCCCTCCGAAAAGGCGTGAAGCCCTATGACTTCTGTAAGGGTTTCACTTTCCAGTTTGCCCGTCTCCCGCAGCGCTGTATCCATCACCTTTTGAGCCGCTGAAAAATCGCCGAGAAGGGCAAGACATTTAGCAAGGTCATTGAGGGCGTTGGGGCGATAAGGACTGTTTTTGACGGTCAGGCGCTCCAAGTGCCATCGGTGACGCTCAAGGTATGGGCGCATCAACCGAAGGTGGGTGCGGAAGGCGGTAATCAGGGCGTCAATAGTTTGTTGGGGAGCATCAAAAGTTTTGGTGACGGCGGAAAGGATGAGGAAGGCGGAGGCATGGAAGGTCAAGGAGGATTGCCACCCGTCTGCCATCGCTTTTTGGACAGTTAAGTCTTCGGCGAATCGTTCAGCAAGGCGGCTAAGGCGCAAGTAGTCAGCAAGGTAGTCGGAAAACCGTGCCGCAAACCTCTCCCAACTCGCCTGGGTGTGGGTTTCTTCCTCGTCCTTCTGGCTCTCGCTCAATTCCCAAAAGAAGAGCAGAAAAAATTCGCCCGTGACGGCATTGTTGAAAAAGAGGGTCGCTGCCAAAAGGGTGTCGCGGGTGAAGGCTTTATCGGGCAAGCGGCGGAAATGTGTAACGCCTTCATCTATTGCCCATCGGACGATGCCCGGGCTGGCTGGGTCTGGAGGAGGCAGGGGGAAGTCAGAGGGGAACGAAACTTTAAACTGCCCTTCTGTGCGGTCTTTGAGGAAAGCCGCAAATCGCAGAAAAGCGGAAAATAACCGCAGCACATAAGCGAGATGAAAGTCCGGTTGACGCGCCAACAAGGTGCTGACTTGCTGGTCGGCTTCATCATAGCGTGCTTGGGCGATGAGCAAGTAAGCAAGGCTGAACCGCGCCCAAGCGTCGTTGGGCGTTTTTTGCAAACGCTGGCGCAACTCCGCCATCAATCGCTCGCTGGCTGTTTTGTCATTGGCGGCTTTAAGGGCTTTCTGCACCCAAGCGTTGTCGCCCATGGAAGCCATTAATGCCCGCAGTGCCTCGTCTTCGCCAATGCCTGAGATGAGGCTGAACCGCAAAAATCCAAGAGAAATTTGCCCGTCCTGTTCAATGGGCAAAAGCGATGGCTTTTGTTGGGTCAAAAGCCACCAGCGGGCGACGGCGATGGGATTAAGGGCGCGGGCGGCGGCTTCCGTCGTCGGGACGGGGTAAGTTCGCTCCCGCACTTTAGCGGTCACTTGCACGCCCTGAGTTGTTTCGGTCGTCTCTAAAGTCACGCTCTCAAATAAGCCCAAATCCATCAGCGCCTTTTGCAACCGCTCCGCATCGTAAGGCATTCCGGGCTGAAAACCGATTGCCGCCAGCACCTTTTGCGGGTCAGTCACCCGACAGCCTTCCAGTTGCAGTCCAGCGATTTTCAGCTCTTGCGCCACTGCTTGCCCGACAATTAGCAACAGCACTAACAACCAACACCGCATGGCAAGTCACCTCCCGCTCCCTGTTTTTGCGCCATGCCCCTTTTGGTCCGTCTCCTTCGGCACAACTTCGCCCTGCAGAGATTGTGTTGCGATAAGGCAGCAAGTGTAAAGGGCTGAGCAGCATTGCTCCTTAATGGGCAGTGACAAATTCACGACGAGCAGGGTCTAAGTCGGGTGAGTGCATCGTTTCAGGAAAACGACGGAAAGGGGTGGCAAGGTCAAGCGAACCGAATAAGGGCGGTTCTGCCACGGCAATGCTTCAGCGACAACCTCACCCGCTTCCCATCCGCTTTCCCCTGCCACTTGCCCCTTGTCCCCTGTCCCTTGTCCCGCGACCCGTGTTCCGCTGCCTCCGTATTGCTGCCAATCGGTGTTGAGAACTTCGCGCCAAACGCCGTTGAACGGCACACCGATACGGTAGTCGTGTCGGACAACAGGAGTAAAGTTGCAAACGACGACGATGCAATCGCGCCAATCCTTCGCCCAACGGATGAAAGAGACAACCGAGTGGTCGGCATCGTGGAAGTCAATCCACTCAAAGCCACGATGGTCACAGTCCCACTCGTGCAGTGCTGGTTCGGTTCGGTAAAGCCAGTTCAAATCCCGAACCAATCGCTGAATGCCCTGATGGCTTTCCCACTGCAACAAATGCCAGTCAAGGCTTGAAGCGTAATCCCATTCCCGCCATTGAGCGATTTCGCCGCCCATGAACAGGAGTTTTTTGCCAGGGTGAGCCCACATGTATCCGAATAAAGCCCGCAAGTTGGCGAACTTCTGCCAAAGGTCGCCCGGCATCTTGCCCAGCAGACTCGCCTTACCGTGAACCACTTCATCGTGCGAAAGGGGCAGGATGAAATTTTCGCTGAAGGCATACCAGAGCGAAAAGGTCAGAGCGCCGTGATGATACTTGCGGAAGATGGGGTCTTGACTGAAATAGAAAAGCGTGTCGTGCATCCAGCCCATGTTCCACTTGAAGTCAAAGCCCAAACCGCCAACATAAGTTGGGCGCGTCACCATCGGCCAAGCAGTTGATTCTTCGGCAACCATCAGGATGCCGGGAACTTGCTCGTGGACGACTTCGTTGAGCCTCTTGATGAAGTCAATGGCTTCAAGGTGCTCGTTGCCGCCGTAAATGTTCGGTTGCCATTCGCCGGGTTTGCGTGAATAGTCCAAGTAAAGCATGGACGCCACAGCATCAATGCGAAGCCCGTCGGCGTGAAACTCGTGCAGCCAGAACAAGGCGCTGGCGATGAGAAAGTTGCGGACTTCCGTTCGCCCGAAATTGAAAACTTTCGTGTGCCAATCGGGATGGTCGCCTCGCCAGTCGCCGTATTCGTAAAGGTTAGTGCCGTCAAAGAAAACGAGCCCGTGCATGTCTTTGGGGAAATGCGCTGGCACCCAGTCCAAAATCACGCCGATGCCCGCTTGATGGAAAGCGTCCACGAAAGATTTGAAATCGTCTGGGGTGCCGTAACGGGAAGTTGGGGCAAAGTAGCCGGTCACTTGATAGCCCCAAGATTCGTCAAGGGGATGTTCCATCACGGGCAACAACTCAATGTGGGTGAAGCCCATGTCCTTGACATAAGGCACAAGTTGCTCCGCTAACTCGCGATATGTCAGCCAACGATTGCCTTCCTCAGGAACACGCCTCCAAGAACCCAAGTGCACTTCGTAGATGCTAATAGGTTTGTCAAGGCGTTGAACTTCTTGCCGACGCGATAGCCACTCATCGTCGTTCCAACGGTAGCGCCCGATATCCCAAACGATGGATGCCGATTTGGGGCGAACTTCGTGATAGAAGCCAACGGGGTCAGCCTTCAACTGCAAATATCCGCCGTATCGTCCCTTGACCTCAAACTTGTAAAGCAGCCCCTCCGTTCCGCCTAAGATTTCTTCAGGCAAAAACAGTTCCCAAACACCCGCTTCGTGTCGGAAACGCATCGGGTGAACGCGCCCGTCCCATCGGTTGAAATCTCCGACGACACTGACACGCAGAGCGTTAGGCGCCCAAACAGCAAAACGGACACCGCGAACGGAAGCGACTGGCGATTGGTGATTGGCAAATGGAGATGGCAACTCCACAATGTGAGCGCCGAGAACTTGCCACAACCTGAAATGGTTGCCCTCGGCAATCAAGTGCAAGTCAAAATCGCTGAGCAAAAGCGGGAAAGAATACGGGTCGTAAAACTCCCGCGTCCCTTGTCCTCCGTCCCTCGTCCCTTCCGTCACGATGAGCCGATAAGGAAACGGTTCGCTTCGTTCCCAGAAAACCGCCTCAAAGAAACCGTCAGGGTGAATGCGTTGCATCGGGACAACTTCGTTTGTGTCAAGGACGCGAACCGATACGCTTTCCGCAAAGGGGTAAAATGCCCGAACAGTGACAACGCGGGACAAGGGACAAGGGACATGGGACAAAAATTTCGCTAATTCACCTGCCCCAATATCAACGACATGCATTCCCAAGACGGCGAATGGGTCACTGCAATACCCGCCGCAAATCGCAGCCACTTGGTCTGGCGGGGTGAGATAGAAGGGGTTACCGTGAAACTCCATTGACGCAACCCCCTTCAGACTTGAATGGGATAACGCCCGTAAGTTCGGCAAGCCTCAAAGAAAGCCAAAACATTTTCCAGCGGGATTGCAGGGTTGATTTCGCTTGACGAACCTATGAAGAAGCCTCCACCCGGTGCAGCAACTCGGATGGCTTCCTTGACAGCATTGCGAATTTGCTCTGGCGTCCCCAACGGCAGGAGCACCGAACAATCAATGCCACCAACGAGAATTAGCCTTTTGCCATATCGGCGCTTCAATTCACCCAAATCCATGCCAGCCAAAGGCTCAATGGGATTGAGACCGTCAATTCCCGCATCAAGCAAATCGTCAAGGATTTGCCAAAGGTTGCCATCGCTGTGGAAGATGACTTTGATGCCGGCATCGTGGAGTGGCTCAATGCAGCGCTTGAGCATGGGCAGGAAAGTTTCGCGCAGAAACGAAAGCGAAAACAGCAAGCCGTTTTTGTAGGCAATGTCGTCGCCGATGAAGTAAAGTGGGCACAGTTGCTCTTCGGCTGCAACTTTCGCGAACCTGAAAGCGGTCTCGCCAGTTATCTCAAGCAACGCCCTGACCTCTTTCGGCGCATCGTAGATGGCGTAAGCGAACCTTTCTTGCCCCATCAAGCCATAAGCGTCGTGGAAGCCACAACCGTGTCCCGGAACGAAGACGGTGAATGGCGCAAATTTTTGCTGTTGCTGTCTAACCCAAGAGACCCAATGGGTGCGAATCCAATCCCACGAAACGGGCTCAGCCTTGCGGACATACTCGCGCAATTCGTCAAGGTTCTCAATTTCGTAGCGGACTTTCCACGCCGTTTGACCGCTAATTTTGCGTTGCCCTTTGCCTTCGCCGATGACTGTCCCTTCCTGCGACGGCTCAAAAGAACTGCCGTAACCTCGGCAAAGGTCAATTCCCAGCCCGTGATAGACTCGAACCATCGCCGTTTCGTAATCGTCGCCTTCTTGTCGGAAGTGTGCGACGACAGCCGGGTTGTCAATGTAGTCCCAAATGGGAACTCGGTCACCCTCACAGAAGTTCATGGACGCTTCTATCCGCTGCCAAACTTTCTCGTCAACTTCGCCGCCATAACCTTTGCTTGGGCGCATCAATTTCACCCCGCCGCTCTCACTCATACCTCGCCGAACAGAAATCGCCCGCAATTTTCGCATGTGGGCAAGCCTTCAGGGTCACGGAGGGCTCGGACAATTTCTGCGGTTATGGCAACTCGGCACGCACCGCACAAGTTGCCCTCAATTTTCGCAACAGCAACTCCGCCCAACCTCGCCTTCAAGCGCTCGTAGCGGTTGAGCAAATCTTCTGGAAGCATTGACCTTAGCCTTTCCCGCTCTTGAAGCAGGGACTCCAGTTCTTTCGTCAAAGCCTCTTTCAGCACAGCCGCTTGCTTCCGAATTTCGGCGAGCCGCTCTCGGTTCTGCTCAAGCAACTCCTCCCGCTCCTTCAACTTCTTCTCGGTCTCCTCAATGCGAATCATCAGTTCCAGCATCCTCGTCTCAATCAAGTCCTTCCTCCGCCTCACCTCTTCAAGTTCCTTTTGCATGTGTTCAACTTCGCGCCCACTGCGGACGCTTCCACTGGCGAGCAAATCTTCCATCTTGCGCATCTTTGCCTCCATGTCGTTCAGTTCCAACTCTTGGTCCAGCAACTCTTGTCGCAGTTGCCTTAGGGTTTGGCGGTCTCTGGCTAACTCCTCACTCAGCCTGTTCATCTCGGCTTCCAACCTTTCACCGGAGTCAAGGGTTGCCAAATCCCTTCTGATCGCTTCGAGCCTTAGTTCCGTTTGTTGCAGCCGATAGAGCACTTCAATCGGTCTCATCGTTGATACCCTCCCATCGCTTCAACCTCTCCACGAATTTCCGAACCCACTTAGCCTGAACATCCTCACGAACGGCTTCAAGGCTTTCAGCCAATTTCAACATAGCGTCAGGGGAGTTATCCGTCAAGGCGCAAACTCGCCTCCAATAGGCGATGGCTCGGCGATGCTGACCGCTCAAACTCAAGGCTGTCGCCGCTGCAAAGTTCAGCGGCAAGTCGTCCCGTTGTCGATTTGCCAATTGAGTGAAGCCTTTAACGGCATGCTCCAAATCGTTCCGACGCTGATACAACTGCAGCAACAACTCATATGCGGGCAAAAAGTCCCTCCACAATGCAATCGCTTTGCGGCACAACTCAATCGCTTCGCCAAGCCGGTTTTGCTCCGCTGCTTTTCGCGCCCGTTCAAGGAAAATCGTGGGGCTTGGTTTCAGGGACTGGTTGCCGGCAACATCGTTTCCGTTAGCGAGCCAGTGTTGGACGATGGCTCGCTCGTTCGGCGGCAATTTAGGTGCAGCAGTCTTGAGCAACTTTTGGGCGTCATTGAAGCGGTTCAATTGGGCAGCGACAAACAAAATCGCTCCTGCCAACTTAGCGTTGGTTTGAAACCTTTCGGCAACCCTTTCAAAAGCAGTTTCATGCCAAAGTTGCAACGCTGCCTCAGCGTAAAGGTTCGCAACCGTTGGTTCTTGCGGAAACTGGTTCAACAATTTCTCTGCCTCGTTCAGCGCTGCGGCTGGGGCATTGGCTTTGAGCATCAGGCGAACCTTTTCCGCTTTCAGCATCGGGTCATCAAGGATGCGATAAGCCTTCTCCAAAACCGCCAACGCTTTCGGGATAGCGTTTGCTCGCTCCCAAACCTGAGCGGCTTGGTAAAGCGCCAACAACTTTGCCTGCTTGTTGGGGACAATTTCCGCAAACCGCTCCCAAACTCTCGCTGCTCTTTCAGGTTCGTTCGCCAACTCCCACAAACGAGCTGCCGCTCTTGCCACTCGTTCATCGCGACCGAACATTTGTGACCTTTCCAACCGCTGAGCTGCTTCCTTTGTCTTGCCCAACTCATCCATCCCTTGTGCCCACCAAATCAGCAACTCAGGTGAAGGGTGCTGCCGCAACAATTCATCGCACATCCGCACAACTTCCTTCGCCTTGCCTTGACAAAGCCAAATTTCAACCAAAATGCCAACAGCGTCAAGGGACAGGTGAGTGGTGCGTGAAATTTTTGATGCCTCGTCACGCATCCCTCCTCCTACGCCTTGTTTCAAAAATTGTTCCGCTTCAACCCATTCCACTCGTTTTGCGTGCCAAATTCCCATCAAAGCGTTCAAGCGATGGTCGTCAGGGAAGCGTTTGAGTGCGAAGCGCAAAATGCGACCTGCTCGGTCAAACTGACCGGATTTCATCAACGCTTGTGCCCTGAGAGTTCGCCAAAGTGGGTTGTCGGGTTGACGGCGTTGCGCCCACTCGTAAAGTTTCGCTGCGCGCTCGTAGTCGCCCAATTGCTCTTCCAAATCCGCAGCCTCGGCAATGACTTCAACCGGCGGTCTTCGGGCAAGGGCTTGGTCGTAAGCCATCCTCGCCTTTACGGCATCGCCCAAATCTCGGTAAATCCGAGCCAAATGCACGAAAGGCTCAAAATCGTTGGGGCGCAGATTTGACCACCGCAGCAAACTTCGTTCCGCATCTCTGTAGCGACGCAGTTGAGCGTAACATTGAGCCTCAGCCTTGACAATTTCTGCGTCGTTGGGAAACCTGCGAACTAACCAACGGACATGCCACAACGCTTTTTGCCAATCGCCCTTCTCGCTGTAAAGGTCTGCAAGTGCACGGTGGGCGTCAGCATTTTCGGGTTGCAAGTGCAAGGTGCGGCGAAAGTATTTGATTGCCCTCCCGGTTTCACCTGCTTGCGCAAATAACTTGGCGCACTCCATCGCTAACTTTGCATCTGACGGAAACCATTTCGTGAGCGTTTCAACTTGCTCAGCAGCAGTCTTGATGTCGCCCAGTTGCAAAGCGATGCGAGCCAAAGTCAGACGGGCTTCAGGTTCTTTCGGCGATAATTGGACGGTTCGCTTGGCATGGTGAAGCGCTTTGCGTAAGTTGCCCTTTCGCTCGTGATAAAGAGCCAAGTGATATTGAGCCGACGCTAAGTCAGGAAAACGATGAGCCAGCCAACGGAGATGATGGGCGGCATCATCCCAGCGATCAAGGGCAATCAAAATTCGGGCAAGATGAACGCGGAACTCAGGTTCGTCGGGCATCAGGTGAACGGCTTTCCGCAAAAATTCTCTCGCCTCGCTCAAATTACCGAGATGCTCTTGGACCTGCCCCAACGCAGACCAAACGGAAGGGTCTTTGGGCAACTTTTGAGAGAGCCAACGCAGATGGGGCAACGCTTTGGCAAATTCCCCAAGTTGCAGCAAAGCCTCTGTCAAAAGTTTTCTGGCTTCAAGGTTTTCAGGCTGCTTTTTGACGAAGGGTTCAAGGGTTTCCCGAACCCCTTGCCATTCACCCTTTTGCGCCAACCGCTTCGCTTGTTCTAAAACGGTTCGTTCCTGCCCTTTAGGTGGCGTCAATGGTTGGGTCAATCCCAAACTGACCGCTAACATTATTACAAACCAGCAGGAGAGCGGGCGCACCGCCATCTTTACCCTCAACCTACCTTTCGGTTTGCGTTAAGAACTCCCATCGCTCAAAGGGAACGCCGTTACGCTTCCACTTCTCAAGGTTCTGGCGGATGAACTCCGCCACCTTTTTGCCGGGGGCAACCAGCATCGGAATTTCCTTCCCTTCATCGTTGCGTAGCAGGAAGAGAACGGCGGGAGCACCATAAGCAGGTCCGTAGCGCGTCAGCCAACCAACTTTGATCACCTGACGAAAGCCCCGCTCCATCCAATCAAGGAGGTAGTTGAAGTTCAAGTCAGGCAAAGGCGACCAAGTTTGCTCAGCAAGAGTTGCAATCTCTTCGGGCGAAATCGGCTTCACATCAACGGTGATGGGACGCTCTGATTTGACCGCCATTTTCCTCACCTCTGCAAATGTTTAGGTTCGCCTTCACCGAAAATATGCACCTGTGTGACAAATTCGTAAAGCGTCCAGTAACGATTGCCAAAAACATCAGCATAGGTGACCGTCAAGGCAGCATTCAGCGCAAATAGTTGTTGCGGATAGGGAATGAAAAGTTCTCGCGACAATTCTCCAGCCCCAACAGGATCAAGACCACCATCTGTCCAGACAACGCCTGTGCCTCGTTCATGGATGAAATACTTCACATCCAACGCTACTCCGACCCCAATATTGCGAAGGTAAAACAGTTCTACGGGCGGTAAGGGTGGTGCTGCAGGCACAAGGATGGGTGGCTCTACTCGCAAGACGGGGCGATGAGCGGCTGTGCGGGTTCGCTCTGCTTCGCGCAATTGCGCTTGCATAGCCGCAAGTTGTTTGTTCATTAACCGCCGCTGCTGCACCATCACCCAAAGGATGGCAGCGTAAATGGCAGTGATGACCAAGTTCAGAGTGACCAAAGCCAACTCAAAAGCACTCATCACTTGCCACCTTTTTCGCCGTAGACCTCATTTGGGTCAAAAACTCGTTGCTGGAAAACTTCCAATTCGCCGTCTTGAGTGACCTTGCGGAAGAAACAACTCGGATAACCTTCGTGACAAGCAGCACCGCCGACCTGCTCAACTTTCACGACTAAGGCATCAGCGTCGCAATCCACGAGTATTTCCTTCACCAACTGAACCCGCCCTGAGTGCTCTCCTTTCATCATCAGTTTTTGGTGCCGCCTACGCCAGAACCAAGTTTTGCCCGTCTCAAAAGTGAGCCGAACGGCGTCACGGTTCATGTAAGCCAGTGTCAGGACTTCACCGGTGTTGGCATCTTGAATGACGACTGGAATTAGCCCGTTGGCGTCAAATTTGAGTTCGTCAAGGAACTTTGGCTCACTCACTTCTTTTATCCCTCCTTGTCAGCGCCTCTCAGCAAAGTTTCCTGCGGAGAAAGAATTTTGCGCATCACTAAGCCGGATGGCACTTTTGGGACGAAATATGTGGTCTTGGGCGGGAGACGATAGCCCTGCTCAGCCACTTCGCGGACCAACTGGGGAGAGATCGGTCGCAGCAAGATTGCCATGTTGCCCTCTTGCTGGGCAAACTGAAAGGCAAATTCGGCGTCGTGGGTGTAATCAATCGTCAAGTCAGAAGGCTTAAGCCCAACGGCTGCGAAAACGACAGGCAGAACGGCTTGGTGAAGGATGGCTGTGTCAACTTTCCTCAACGGCGAAGGTAATTGCTGGATGTATTGGCTCACACCGCCTTCAAATCCGGTGACCGTTACAAGCAAAGCCTGCCCTTGAGCGGCGAACAGGAACGGGATACCGTTGGAGTTTTGGAAAATTTGCGACAGCATCTTTTCGTCCCCGCCCCAATTGACCGCAGTGGAGCGAAAGTGACGGCGAACTTCCTGAAGCACTCGTTCCACATCCTCAAAACTGGAAAACCGAACAAGTCGGTGGGTCGGGAGAACCGTTGCGTTGCGTTGGAAGTCAGCGATGACGATACCGATAAAATTTGCTGGATGGTTTGGGTCTCTTTTCGCTTCTGGAACTTCCTCGCGGAAGGTTAGGGCTGTTTCATACCTGTGATGTCCATCCGCTATCACCAACCAATGCCGAATCAGAAGGCGATTGACTTCTTCATTGAAGGCTGGATCGGTTATTCGCCAAACTATGTGCTCAACACCGTCCAATTCTCCGCGCAGCCACACGGTAGCAGAAGTTGCGCTTCGCAGCAATTCGTGCCACTCGCCCGTGTCATCGCTCAGCAACCCATGAACTTGCCCCAACTCTGCCCCCATCAACCGAAGCAAAGTCAAGCGGTCACTCTTCGGTTTGGGCATAGTGTGTTCGTGTGGGCGAACCTGACCGCTCTCGTAATCCAGCAAGGGTATAGTGGTCAGTAGCGATAAATGTTCCTTCCTCTCCCCGCCGAGCGTGAACCGTTGTGCGTAGACGAAGACAGAAGGTTCTTCCAACTCAACCAACACTTTCTCATCAAGCCATTGTTCCCAAAGCCTTGCAGCCTTTGAGTAACGGGACGGGTCATCGGGATTTAGAGATGGCGGTAAGATGAGCCGAACGACATTGCATGGGTGTTTGGCGAGAAGTTGCTCGCACCGTTTGGGGTTAATGACATCGTATGGTGGAGCGATAAGTTGGCTCAAATCGCCCAAGTCGGGATTATAAACGATGGGGCGAAAGGGGACTGACAGAAGCCCACTTTTTTGCATCAACGAAGCCCTCCTCCAACCAAAATCACTTCCGTGACTGGCTCTTTCAAAATCCGTTCCTTCACCACTTTCCGCTGAACCTCCAAACCGTTCTCCGCCGTGATTTCCAGCACGACTTCCTTCAAGCCCTCCTTTCCTCGTTGTTTCGTTATAAGGGCACCACCCGGAAGGCGAGGCTCAAAGCGCCTTTCTGTTTTGAAAGGCACAGTCTCCTGCTTGACGACTTGATAAACGCAGACGACGGTCACAAGCGGCTTCCCCATCTTGACCAGCAACTTGTCTCCGACTTTTAGTCTGTCAAGGTTTTTGTCTGGGTTGAGTCGCTGCAACTCCTCAAGGGTCAAACCGTAGCGGCGAGCGATGCGAACGGCGAACTCGCCAGATTTGACAACATGATACTTCGGCGGCTCAAGCCCACCCATGACTTTTTGGGCAGCGGTTTCGGCGTCAGCGACTATCTCGTTGATCCCGATTTTCCCCTCACGGACTACCACTTTCTCCTTGAACCATGGCTCTTTGACGAGGGTGACATTCTTCGGAGTGAAATGGGCTTTAACCAACTCTAAAGCCTGTTCCGCCTCGCTTTTGCTTTTGAGTGCAGTAACAACTTGATCGTTAACCACAATGAGCCATGCCTTTCGGGCAGGTGAAACACTTTTCAGCAGCAACTCCGATGCTTCTGACGGGCTCATCAATTTCTGACCCGAAGGCAGCGGCAGGTTGCCGATGTCAATGGGTTCGGCGAAGTCAACATCGTGACCATATTGCTCTTGAAATTTGCTTTTAGCCAACTCAACGGCACGATTGGCTAAGCGGAGGTTGCTCACCCAAGCGACAGGTTTGCCATTGACAAAGATGGCGACTGGCAAGGTGGCGCGGCGGTAAAAGACCAAAAGGCTCAAAAGCCCTAAAATGACCAACCAATAAACAACTCGCTCACCCCAACTCAACCCTGTCTGAAGCATAAGGGAAACACCCCTTCACCGGCTATGCTGACCTGAGCAGGAATTTGAGAGCCAGAAGTTAAAAGTTTACGGTTTGGTTTTCGCGGTCGCTTCCGCCTTGACTGCTTTCTGCTGGTCAAGTTTTTGTAGCAGAATTTGCCTCACTTGATCAAGTTGGGAATCACGGGTTCGGTTGCGTTCCTGCTCCACCAATTTCGCTACCGTCTCGTTATACAACTTGACGACTTCCTTGTTTGTTCGGTCAAGTTGCCTTGCCCGCCCAAAGCAAATCAGTGCGTCTTCCAGTTCTTGGGCTTGAAGGTGCTGCTTGCCCCGCTCCAGCCAAATAGCAGCCAATTGGGCATTGTGTTGCTTTTCTTCCGGCGTGGGCTCCAACTTGCGGTCGGGTTCTAATCCTTTGTTGGCGTGGATGTCGTATCCGCTTGGAGTGAGATAACTTCCTGTGGTCACAATCAGCGCCCCGCCACCGCGAAGGTTCACAACGGTTTGAACCGATGCTTTGCCGAAAGTCTTTTCACCAACGACCTCAGCGACTTTGTGGTCTTTGAGAGCACCAGCGACGATTTCACTCGCAGAAGCGCTTCGGTTGTCAACCAAAACAACCATTGGACCCTTCCAACCCTTATAGAGCGAAGGGATGGCTTCAAATACCTGTTCGCCTTCTGTCCTGCTCTTGACAGTGACTATAGGACCTTTGGGGATGAAAATGCTGGCGACTTCAATTGCAGCATCCAGCAATCCGCCCGGGTTTCCGCGAAGGTCTAAAATCAAAGCCTGAGCGCCTTTGCTCTTCAGTTCGTCCAAAGCCTTGCTCAACTCCGGCGCTGACTTTTCATTGAACTCCAGCAGCCTTATGTAGCCCACCTTATCGTCAAGCATCCTCTTTTGCAAGACTGGGATTTGGATTCGCTCACGGGTCAGAGTGACATCAAATGGCTCAGGTATCCCGTCCCTTTGGATTGTCAAGGTCACTTTCGTTCCCCGTGGACCTCTTATCATGCTCACAGCCTGATCCAAAGTCATCTTATCCGTCGGCTTTCCATCAATTTTGAGAATTCGGTCTAAAGGGCGCAAACCTGCTTTGTCGGCAGGTTGTTCCGGGAAGACGCTCATAATTGTTAGCCTTTCCTCGCCAGTAATGGGGTCAACAGCGATCGTCAGTTCGGCACCGATGCCCTCATATTCGCCATGGCTTCGGGTCGTGAACTGTTCTAAGTCCTCAGGCTTCAAATAGCGGGTGTATTGGTCGCCAGTTGCTCTCAACAGACCACTGATTGCACCATATGTGATTTGGTTTTCGTCAAGTTTGTCTGGGGCGTAAAAGTATTGCTGCAAGCGGATATAGACTTCGGCAAGCCGCTCAACTGGTCGCAAAGACGGTTGTGATGGTTGAGATGATGGTGCTTGCTCTTGAAGTGACGGAACCAAACCAGGTCCCAATGAAACCTGCAAAGGTGGCAGTCCACCCTTTCGGTTGCCCATTTGATAGCCAGCAGCGAAGGACAAAACAACCAACAGTGCTACTGCGAGGCTGAAAATCCCTCCTACCTTCTTTTGGTGAGTTATCGCCACATTGGTTTGTTGCTCCATGAAATATCGCCTCCGTTTCAGATTACTGCCTTCAGTTCATTCTAACGCACTGCCAGCGGGTTGATAGGTTCTCCGTAATGGCGAACTTCAAAATGCAGATGCGGTCCAGTTGACAACCCCGTGCTCCCGACGAGAGCAATGACCTGTCCCTGCTTCACCACTTCACCTTCACTGACCAGAATGCGGGAGCAATGAGCGTAAAGGGTAGCCACTCCGTTCCCGTGATCGATGATGACTGTGTTGCCGTAGGCTCTTCGCCATCCAGCAAATACCACTACCCCATCCGCTGCTGCCCTAATTGGGGTTCCAGATGGTGCAGAAATGTCAACCCCGTAGTGAAACTTCACCCTTCGGAAAATTGGATGGACGCGATAGCCAAAGCCCGAAACTATGGGACCATCAACGGGTCGGATGAACGGACCAGTCCAAGCAGGGATGGGGCGTGGTCGCCCCCTCTGGGCACTCTGAAGCCTGCGCAACAAAGCAGCGATTGCTCTTGACTCCTCCTCCCATTCTCTCAGCCATCTTTCATAAGTCTCGCGTTCCATTTGAACTCGTCTTAAAAGCCGTGCTTGTTCCTCCTCAGCAGCATGAAGTTCCTTTGTCTGATCCGCAATCGCTTTTCGCAGGGAGTCTAATCGCATTTGCTGCCTCTTCAGTTGAGCCTCTTGGTTTTCAAGTTCCTCTTTTGCTTGCCGCATCGTTTCAATTGTCTTCTCATCCTGTTGGAGGATTCGTTGAAAAGCGTAGGTTCTAATAGCGGCATCTTCTATATCTCGTGAATCCAGAACAAAGGCAATGTAATCGCTGGGTGGGTGTTTGTAAAGTTGCCTCAGTCGTTCAGCCAAAATAGACCTATGACGGGAAAGTTTCGCTCTCAATTGCATAACGCGGGTTCGTGTTTTTGAGAGTTGATGAGAGACTTGAGCGTATTCGCGATTGAGGGTGGCTAATCTAATTTTCGCACGGGCAATTCTCGTCCTTGTCTCCCTCAATTGTTCCGAAAGAGTTCGCTCTTTGCGGCGCATCTCACGAACTCTTTTCCTCGCTATCCTCTTTTGTTGCTCCAACTCTTGTTGACGCTTCTGTAAAAGGGAAACACTTGGCATCTTACCGCGAGAGACAAAAGACTTCCAATCCCACGCGTAAGACAGTGAAGCAACTACAAAAATTATGACCAATCCCAACTCAAAGGTTCGCATCCCCACTCACCTCAGACCATTTGCAACTCTATGTAGGCACACCAAATATTTTGGCATTCAATGGTTCGCCATTCAACTGGCTAGTTATAGAACACCCTCAAGCGATGTTGACGCAGCGGGACAAGTGTTTTAAACTTGTAGCCGAGACAGGAAACGGGGCGGTAGCTCAGTTTGGGAGAGCGCGGGACTCCAAATCCCGTGGTCGGGGGTTCAAATCCTCCCCGCCCCGCTTTTGTTTGTGTCCCTGCTCCTAAGCAGCGGTTGCACCATTGTGAAACCGAAGCAGGCAAGCAATGTGAGACTCAAAAACATTCCAACCACCATGCTGCCCGGAAAGTAGACCCAAACTACCTGCCAATCACCTGATAGCAATATCACCGCCCGAAAAGCATAGTCAGCAATAAAAACTGTCAACTGCTGCCACTTTTGGCTTCCTTTTTCACGCCCAAATGCAAGCCATCCGGGGTAAGTTCCATCAGCAACAACCAATGCACCATCGCTTTTAAGCGCCGCATCTATGCTCAGCGTGTTGATGTCGTCTCTGAAACGGACGGGACGCTGGACGAGGGACGAGGGACGGAGAGGAACGGGACGCGGGACGGGGGACAGGGGACGAGGGGTTAAGTTTGTCCCTTTCGGCTTTGAGTGCCTTTTGTCTTTCGTCTCTTCCAACACAGCCTTTCTGCGTGGGTCAAAGTTCGGGTCACGAATTTGCTGCAATGCATCTTGGGGCGATTTCGCAAATTGCCAATTTGGCACGACGAATGCTCTCGGTAGCGCATCGCCATTTTCGTAAACCCACAAATCCCCAGCATGGACAAGTTGCACTCCTTTGCGTTCGTCTTCCGACAGCGGTTCGGCTGCGACCACATACTTCACTGCCATCAAATCCAACATGGGCGAGTCAAAGTTGCGGACAGCGAATGCCCGATGCAAAGGGGAGTTCCTGTCCCACGCTTGCAAAAACTGGAAAATGCGCATAGTCATCAGCGAGTCTGAGCCCTGAGCATCTCGCAAGCCGTAGACCATGAGGGTGTTGGAAGGTGTCCAGTGTTTGATGGCATCAGTGCCGACGGCGATGAAGCGTTGAGTGCCCAAATTCTGCTTTAGCCAGCGGATGGATGGCGTCTCAAAAAACGCCATTCCCTTCTCTGCTTCTGGGTGCTGTCCCCACGCGAACCAGAGCAAATCAATGGCAACAAGGAGCGGAAGGGAGAGAAGCGTGTAAGCGTGCAGGCGCGCAAGTATGTGATCTCGAGTGCGAGAAAGTTGGGGGAGACGAATGGTGAGGAAAATCACGATAGTGCCCAAAGTTGTCAATGCCAGCCAACGGTAAATTTGGGTCATCGTGAAGTCGTGCAGAAGTGGGTGAAATGCCGTCTCAGCATGGGCATTGACACCCAAACTGACGCAAATCGCCATGAGCAACAATGCCAAAACCAACCCAACGATGGGCAGGCGAGAGACACGATTTGATTGCGCAACTGATTGTGCTAACGCTTCCATTCCGTAGGCACAAAGGATGGCAATGCCGAAATCAAACAAAAAGAGTGTCCGTGAGACGCCGACAAACGCCTGTGTTCCGGGTAAACCTAACGCCATGAAACGATGAACGATTGGCACGGACGCCGCCAACAACCCAATAGTTGCAAAAACTAAACCTGCAACGAATGGGGCAAGGGACAGGGGACAAGGGCCAAGAAGGGATGAGACGAGGGACGAGGGGCGAGGGACAGGTGTGTCAGGTTGAGTTGAATTTGCTCGTATGCCTGCACTCTTGCACACTTGCACCAACACCGAAACTCCACCTACGAATGCCAGCAGAAAAGCGATGACACTTGGGTAACCCGTTCGCTCCACGAAATTGAAGCGAGCGAAATCCCAAACGAGGTGAGTGCCGCTGCGCCAATCGCCGAAAAAGGAAGGCACGAAGAGACGAACGAATTGGTCAAAGGGTAAACGATTGGCTGCCGCCAATGCCCAACTTTCCGCGCCACTGCGGAAACTTACGCTTGCCATCTCAAGCAAAGGCAACAACTGAGCCGCTCCAAACATAACTCCCCCAACCAATGAAAATGCGCCCCATAGCAGGAGATGGATGTTTCTTGCCGCGAGAGTCCTCAGCAACACATAAACGCCGAATGCCCAGAGGACATAGAAACCAACTTGAGGGTGTCCCGCCAATAATGACATGCCCAAACTCAGTGACGCAAGTGTGTATGCGTGCAAGCGTGCAAGGGTGTAAGCGTTGGAGTATGAACGGCAGCCAGATTCGTATGCCCATAAGGCTGCGGGAAGCCAAACAGCGGTGCAAAGCAAGGGCAAGTAAGCCAACCAAGCAACGAAAAAGCCGCAAAGTTGAAAAGCAATTGCTCCAGTCAAGGCTGAAAGGAGCGAAACGAATTGGCGCAAGAAGCTGAACATGAAAATGCCTGCCAAGACGAGGTGCAACCAAGCCACCCAACCGAATGCGGTTTCAACGGGCATTACAACGAACAGCAAGTTGAGCGGGTAGAAAATTGCCGACATACCGTTGCCGACGAAACTCGTGCCGCAAAACATGAAGGGATTCCAAAGTGGCAACTTTCCTTCCTTCAAACTCTCAGCGTAAAACTTCCGCCACGGGAAGTATTGTTGAACGACATCCAGAAGAGGTGCTTTGACGGCGTGAAATTCGGGAAACCGTTCGGCAGCGAAGTGACGCCACGGCGACATGACCAAAAGCAAGTCAACGGGCGCTAAAGTTTTTCCGCCAAAAGTGACCGACCAAAGAAGCAGCGTGGGCAAAAGGAACAAAATTAGCACAGGTGTGGAAGCAAGCATGCGTGTAGAGCCTAAGGAACGCAAGAACGGCAATTTGCAGACAATTGATGTTTTTGGTTTCGTGTCTTCTCGCGGTTTTCTAATCGGCTTCCGTGCCATGTCGCTTCGCACCTTTGCGCCCCAGTTGGGAATTTGGGAAAATAGCATTATCCGAGGGCAAATTTTGTCGCAGATGTGGACTGAGCCACCGTTTTCACTTCTAACGAACAACAGTTTGCCTGCGATTAGCCACAAACCTTGAAGCATCTTCGTGGACAGGCAACTGGTCACCCAAATATGGCATAATGGCTACAGGGAGGTGGAGACGATGAATAAAAATTTGGGTTGGATAGTTCTCTTGCTCGTGTTCTCATCTTGTTTGATGGCACAACCTGTCAACTTGCCCCATGTTGCAGCGTTGATGAACCTTAGTGAACAAGCAAAGCAAAGGTTACTTCGCGACGGCATCCTTGTCGTTACTGACTGGAGAGAGACAAACCTTTGGAAAGCCTACGATGACCTGAAGCGATTCCACAATGTCCCTGTATTCGTCACAACTGATGCTTGCCTTTACCAGTTTTACGAACTCCACAAGGCAGCAATTAAGGAGGCAGAAACTGAAGGGTTCTCTCCTATCTTGTCGCAAATTCTCAAGGATTGGGCTTCAAAGGCTTATTCGCAATTGGGCAAAACAAAGTGGCAACAGGAATCTAAAAACGCAGCGATAGTTTTGGCTGTTGCAGGTAAGTTGCTTGATGAGAATTTCTCTGTCCCAACAAGTCTGCAAAATGAGGTTGCAAGTATCGTCTCAGAAATCATCGCTGCAAAGCGAGTCATTGAAGGTTACCCGTTCGGTGAGGACTTCACCCAATACAAGCCGAGAGGTCATTACGATGCAAGTGAGAAAGGGCGGCGATATTTCCGAGCATACAAGTGGCTCGCAAGGCGGGTTTATGATGTTGGAAAGGGTGAAGAACTTCGCACAGCAGTTTTGATGCTTCTGCTCCTTGAGGAATTGCCCAATGGTTTTGAACGCTATCGCAAATTCGTTGAAGCCATCCTTTCCCTTTCAGGAGAACCCGTTGGCATGACTTTGGTTGATTTGCGGAAAGCAATTGACGCAGTTGGACTCACAAGCCTTCAGGTTCTTGAAGATTCTGAAGCAATGAGGCAATTGCAAGAAGAATTAAAAAAGCCCACTTATGGCAGGGCACGGATTGTCACTCACCCTGTGCCTGCCATAGTTGCCCCGCCACCACAATTGATGCCAGAAAAGCAAATCAGGATTTTGCCAGAAGTTCAGTTCCCTGATGCAGAAGTTTTGCAATGGACGGGAGACCCGCAAGTTCCTGACAGGATTCCTTCAGGGCTCGATGTGGCTGCTGCTTTAGGTTCTGAGCGCGCCTTAGAGTTGCTGAAGCAAATGCCTTCGGGCAATCTCGTTTTGGAACGAATTAAGCCTTTCCGTGAGATGTGGGCTCAATGGAGTGAAAAAGAATGGCAGGGAAGTGTCTATAACCTTTGGCTTTGGGCGATTAAGGCTCTGTTTGAGGTTGATGAAAGAACACCTTCTTTCATGAAAACCGCTGTCTGGCAGGATTGGAAACTCAATTCCGCTTTAGCGTCTTGGGCGCAATTGAGGCACGCTTATGGGCTTTATGGCGCTCCCGTCTATCTTTACGCTGGTTTAGAAGAAGGAATCCCGCCTGCCTACCTTGAGCCTAACCCGAAATGTTACGAGAGACTTGCGATAGCCACGGAAAGGCTACAAAAGGTTCTGAGGGAAGCAAATGTGCTGTCAAAGCGTATGGAAAAGCATTTGCAACACTTCGCTAAATTGATGCGTCAATTCGTCTCTATCGCCGAGAAAGAACGGCGAGGCGAACCGTTGGGTAAAAATGAAGCCGCAATGCTTTCCGCTTTCGCAGATGTCATTTCTCCGCTTCCGAGAGAGACACCCGTCACAGTCATGGATATTGTGACCCATTCACAAACTGGCGAAGTTTTACATGTGGCTTCTGGTAAATTGCACCCAGTCTTAGTCATTGTGGATGCGAAGCCTTATCCGCCTTTCATTGCTGTTGGTTGGTCTCTCAGTTACTATGAATTCACGAGACCAAACTTTGAGAGGCTAACGGATGCCGATTGGGAAAAATGGCTTGAAAAAGAAGTTGACTTCCCTGAACCGCCGAAGTGGGCGTATTCGTTTAGATGGTCAGCACACGAGGAATTAGACGGTTTTGCCGATTTGAGACATGCAGAAGGGTTGATGTCTGTCAAGCCAAAAGAGGCAGTTCAGTTGCTGCGAGACATCGCCCAAAAGTATGAAGGGATATGGGTAGGGGCTAAAGCGAGATTGCTTCTTGTTCGCCATCTCGCTGAAAACGAGAAATTTGAGGAAGCCGTTAAGGAACTTGAAGCCTTTTACCGCTCGGCTAATATGCAGTTATTGACGGAAGCGGATGGATTTTGCGGATGGATAGTTTGGCAATGGGAGATGTATTCTTACTTCCAGAGAGCACAACCTTACTTGCAACATCTTTTGAAACTGACAGAACCGCATCAGAAACCCTTGCCGATTCAAAAAGAACTTCTCCGACAAGATTTGAGGGCACAGGCTTTGTTACTTCAAATCAGGTTACTTCCGCATAAACGACATGAACAGATACAGGAAAAAGTTGCAGAAATCGTCGCTCAAGTTCTGAGGGAATGCCCTAAATCTCGTTTCATACCTGCAGCGAAAGCAATTTCTTGGCTTTATCGGGCTATGCCATTCACTCACGAATATTCGCCAACAGAAGACCAACGCCGTCAACTTCTTGATGAAGCCTTGAAGATTATTGTTGAACACCCGTCAAGTGCTTCAGCATGGATGGTGGCAAATAGAGCAAGTGAGTTTGCCTTCAGAAATTTGCGAGATGCGAAGCGATTTTTCGCTGCTGTCTCCAAACTGCGTCGATATCCAGAAGATTCTGAAGAGCGGGAGTTGCTGGAATTATTTGATCCATCACTCTTTGCCGACACATCACTAATAACTGATTTCTCAGCCTTAGTTCGGTTGCACCTTGAAGAAGGTGATTTTGAAGGAGCATGGGAAGTGATGCAGAAAGCGAAAAGTCACGATGAAAGGCTTCTCAGAGTCCTTGAAGCATGGAAACGGGAAGGGAAAGAGGTTGCTTCACTTTTGTGGAGAATAGAGCAAGCAAGGTTGGGTGAGGACTTTGACGATTTAATCCAAACCTACCAATCCTTCATCCAGAAATTCCCGAAGAGCCGTTGGGCACCTGCTGTCTTGGCAGAGGCAATAAAAATCTGCTACGAAATTGGTGAAGATAAAAAGGCTGCTGAGTTAGAAGAAAGACTGCTCAAACAGTTCCCGCTAAGCAAAGAAGCCCTAAGTTTGCGGGCAAAAAGATTGAGAGAAGAGCAAGAGAAAAGAGAGCAGATGCGCTTGGCCGAAAATTTCCTGCGCAATTTGTTGAAAGGCACAGGAATTGACCCTAACCCTTACCTTTCCGTTGCTCAAACCGATTTGCTTTCTTCCCTTGACAAGTTACTCGCCGATCATCCTGAGTTGAAGGAAAAAGTTGTCAGGCAATCGCTGGATGAAGTAAAGGGAAAGCAACAGACGGAAGCAGGCATCAGGGTAAAGGAAATTATTCACCAGTGGTTAACAGAACACTTTTGCGAGCGTTATCCTGATGACCCACTCGTTTACGAAGTGATTTGGCAACTGAAAATGCCTGAGAGAAGTTACATAAGCATAGTTCACTTGCCACTGCTTGCAATCTTTCTTTCCGCTCCTGAAGGTTCACCCTACCGTGAAGAAGCAGAAAAGTTGCTTGAACAAGTGCTGGCAGAAAAACCACAGCGAGCCGATAGGCGTGACCCGTTCTTGAAATTGCTGGAGTATGCCGAGCAATTTCCTAAACTCAAGCCACGATTGTTCTTGGCAGCAGGTGAATGGGCAATGCAGGAAAGGGACTGGGTAACGGCAAGGAAGTTGCTAACTTATGCAGCAGAAGAGGGAGACGAAAAAGTAAAGCAACGCGCCAAAGAAGCAATGGCACGATTAGAACAATTGAGCCAACCTTCTCAGAAATTTGCAAAGCAACTTTGGGTGAAAGATTTATGGCAACCGTTACTGCCACCACCACAAAAACCAGAGGATTGTCTCAAGGCACTTAAGCAATTTGCATCAGCAACTTATCTGATGGATCTGATGAAAAGGGCGGACACCGATGGCAAGTGGTTGGTAATCAAAGCATGGAATGGTCTGACTTGTATTGAGTTGCTCACAGGTAAAGTCGTCTGGCAGAAAACTTCAATTACCGTTAGTGACTTCCATGTCATTGACGGTGTTGTCGTCTTGGAAATTCCCTTCTGGAAACCTCCGACCGGCAGTGGTTTATCGGTAACGGCGTTGGATGCATCTTCAGGGAAAACTCTTTGGCAGCGAGAGTTCACTGGAGAACGGTTGGTTTTGGGAAAGCAGCAAAATTCGTTGATACTTGCTTATTGGGATATGCAAGGTGACAAAGGCAAGTTAGTCTCAATTAACCCAAGAAACGGACAGCAAGTAACTGAAAAACCTTTGACTTGGAAAGAGTTCCTTAAGTGGCAAGAAGAGTTGCAAAGAGACTACAATCGCGGGTTTTCAGATAAAGCGTTCATGACCGACGAGCAAGGGCGATTGATAGCGATGTGGCTTTGTAAATATTGGTTGCGTTCACCCGACGGGACATATACGCTGGTTCTGCTTCCTGATGGTAGATTGTCCGCCTATTCCGCATCACCGAGGTGAACTCTACAAACATTCTTCTTATTCCGCTTGGCTTGCCTTTTTGCCGTAAACTGAAACTTACCACAATAGCCGATATATTGCGTCTTCGCCGACTTTAAAAACAATGTCGCCATACTTGTGAAGTTGAAAATGTTCACCTAAATGTGAGCAATCTTCAGGTTCGTGTTTCGGCTTGGTGGCGTGGCGCTCGTAGATTGTCACAACGGCGTAGCGAAGGCGATGTTGTCGGAAAAGTCGCTTGGCTTCGTCAATGGGCAATTCGCCTTGCCAAATTTTTCGGGCAATTCGCAGTTTCTCTTTTGCCCTTACCGTCCCACCCCAATGACCAATGAAGACACGACGCCCTGTCAGGATTGGGATGTAGTTTCCGAGTTGGTAGTTGCACAAAATCGCTTCATCAGGTCGGACATGTTCCGCCAGCCAGTCAATCAACTTCAAATGTCGCTCGTTCAAGTAAAAAGGCACGCCACCGTAGTGCAAGGCAATTTCGTCATTTTGGGTGAAGTTGCGGACTTGTGAGAGCCAAAATGTCAGCGGTGCGGCTGCACCGATCAAAATCAAAACGGCTGTGGGGCGACGGCGAATGACGACTGTTCTCGGCAAAACAAGTTGATGCCAAGCCCACGCAGCCAAAATGCACATCGGCAGGTGAACCCCTTCAATCAACTTGCGAGGTTGTGCTGTCGGCGTCAAGTAAACGGCGAGGAAAGCACCGACGAGCCAAGCAATGAGAAGGGACTGGCGACTGGCGATTGGCGACTGGCGAAGGAAGTGAAAACTTGCAAGCAAAGCAAGCAGAAGGAAAACGCCGTAATTGAGGACGAACTGCCAAAGAGGCGGGGTTTGCAGCGGGAAGAGAAACTCGGCTCGGTAAACTGGGTCGCTCAAAATTGCCCACCCTTGCCAACCAGCAACCAAAAAAGCAGGCAATGCTACCAGTGATGCTTTAACTGCCTTTTTGCCTGCGACTTCACACCGCAAAATGAAGTGCCCAATCAGCCATAGCGCCAATCCGTAACCGACTGGCGCAAGCGCATACGGGTGGATGTTGCCCAAAACAGCACCTGCCACAATTCCAACCAAAATCGCTTGCACTTTTGCACGCTCGCACTCCTGAACTCCTAACCTCAAAACGCTGCCCATCAAAAGCGCAGCCAACGCTTTGCCCCAAACGAACCAAGACATCGTAGCCAGTGCTATAAAAGTGTTGGCTTCGGGCATGGCGAGCCAGATAAAACCGCCGAGGAAGCAAAGCATGAGCAAGTAGGTTCGTTGTTGCTCTTCGTTCAAAACGGGAAGCGCCATCCACCAAGCAGCAAAGACGAAAACGATGACGCCCAAAGTATGGACAAGGCGCATACTCAAGTGCAAGGACAACCCAAGCCACTTCGCCAGTTTACCCACGAACCAGTCGTGAAGGTTGAAAGTTTTCGGCTCATGCTCTTCAGTCGTGAACAGGTTGACAAATCGGGTTTTGCCTTCCCACGCCTGACGAGCCCAACGGAGGTGGGCGTTGTAGTCGGAAACATCAAAAGTGACCCAGAAATAGTGATGTCCCGAAGGCGTCAGCCACCATCCGACGAGATACAAACTCCAAGACCAGACCAAAGCAGCCAAAACGAAAAGCCACAACCATCGGGGCACGGTTAGCGACTTCATTTTCGCCGTCCCTTCTCTTTGAGCAAAGTGTCAATCCAACTCATCACTTCTGGCGAAAAACTCGGCGGTGGTGGCTCTTGGCTGTAATCAATCACATCGTCGTAAGCGCCAGCCTCATAACACCTGTCAATCACCGCCTGCAGGTCCAAGACCGCAACCTTAGGGTCATCGGGTGCTAACGGGATGAAGATGCGGGGCAACCTTTGTTGGACTGTCACGGCGTAAAGGTAGAAGCGATGAGGTTCGGTGGCTCGGTGAATGCTGATGAGATAATGCCACTCTTTGCCGACAGCAATTTTCACCAACTCTAAAGGCGGTGCGAGGACATAAGCCCCGTCACGAAGCAAGTCAATCTCAACCAAATTCACACCTGCTGCAAGCACTTGCCTTTGCTTTTGCTCATACTGCCACCTCGCATCCGTCCCAATAGTTTTATTTGCGTGGCTCAGCAACTCAATGACCGTCACAACTTTCCCACCACGGGCGAGGTCAACGATTTCCAAGTAACCTTCTGGGATCGGTCCAGTCGTTTCCAAAATCGCCGTCGGTTCGTCATAAGTTACCTCAACAGCGGTAGCAGTTGCAACAGCGACACCGACGCCGCCTGTTTGTGCCTGCTCAATGCTTGGTCGTGGTCGTTCAATGACGGAGATGTCTGGGAAGATGGGGCGCTCAATAGGCTCAACATAAAGTCGCTCCTCAATTCGGACATGGTAACGGGGTCGCAAAAGGGGCTGAAGGACTTCAGCGGCATAGGCGATAAAACGCCAGTGCACATCCCGCCACAAACTTTTCGCTTCCAAGTAAGGGTTCATGCCGGGAAACGGATTGGGCATTGCCCTCACCACCCTGCTTTAAAGGGCTTTCACTTTTCGCCGAGACTCACTTCGCCCAATGCGAAACCTTTTTCACTTTGCCGAGCGAACGAAAACAGGGTTGGTCATTGCTAAAGGCATTGGGTCGTCCTTGCGAAAGACTTGCGCCAACAGCCAACCGTCACTGACAGGTATAGAAACTTCGGTTTCCACCTCAGTCTTGCCGTCGGCGGTGATGGTTTGGACGACTTTGCCGTTGTGGACGATTTCGATTCTGTCAATGGGGTGAACGCTTTGAGCCCAAACTTTGACGGTCACTGGAGAGCCGATTACTGTGCTGCCGGGGAGTGAACCGTTGACGGTGAAGAGCAAAAGCGCTCCCCTGCTGATGAAACTTCTCCCTTCCCTGAGGGCTCGAACAATGTTGGCTGCCGTCAAAGGTTCGTTGCCCAGATAGACATAAGTTCGGCGATGCCCGAGGCGTGAGGTTTTTCGGTTGTGGCTATCAGTGCCAGTTTCGGCGAAAACTTTCAAACCCTTGTTCAGCAACTCCCACCAAAGTTCCGTTGTTTGCGGTTCTGGGCTGTTCCACAGTTCAATCAGAGGCAACCGCTCCAACTGGCGAGCCAACTCAGGTGCTTTGGCAGTGCCAGACCAATGTGGGTGGTTGAGTTTGATGGTCATAGGTCGCTCCTCGGTGTCAGCCTTCAAAACTGCGTCAATGACTTGTTGCAGGGGAGCGGTCGGCAATTCCAAGACTGTCCCGTTGATGACATTTGCGTGGTAATTGGGCGTCGTAAACTCTTCACCCGGGATGACAACGAACTTGCCAGGCTCTGAGAAAGGCAACGCCTCCTGATGAGCCGTCAAAACATGCTGAATGACTGGACCAACGCCGTGATCGGTCAAAACGAACCAATCAAGCCCTTCTCCTCTGGCAGCCTCAACCATTTGTGCGGGCGTGTCGTTGCCATCGGAGTAAACCGTGTGGGTGTGAGTGTCGCCGCAATACCAACCTTCGGGGCGCTTCAAAACCAATTTCACTGGGGCACTAAAGGCTTTCGCTTCAGCAGTGACAAAAACCGTTTGTGGCTCATACTCAAAGCCTCGCGAAGCGGTGATGCGGTAAGTTATGCTCGGCAACAAGAACAATGCCCCAAACCCGTTTCGGTCGGTGTAAGCGACATAAGTCTCGTTGGCTGTTTGAGGCGATGTAATGTCGAGTCTGGCTGGGACGAGGGAATTTTTCCCGGCGATAAAAGTAGCAACTTGGACGGTCAGCGGCATCGGCATCAGCGGCTTGTCGGTGAAAAAGACGCGCAACTCTTGCTCAATGCCCAAAGCATAAACGCCTTTGACTTCGCTAATTGTCAATTGCCATAGCCCACGCAAATTTGCTCCCGTGACCTCAAGGAACTCCAACGCACCACGAGGCAACCCGCCCCATCGCTGTTCCGCAGTTACTCCGTCTGGAGGTTGGAGTTTCACATTGACAGTTTGCTCTTCGCGAGGTCGGACGAAATTGAACCGAACCCTTGTGAGTTCTGGGACTTGGACGAACAAATTGTGGACTGGTTGACCGCCAAATTTTGGTTCAGCCAACCGCAACCCGCGGGCGAGGACAACAGGTTCAGGCTTGACGAACAAGTCAACTTCTCCAACTGTCCGAACAAGGAAATGATTGCGAACGGTTTGCCTCTGCCCTTGAGGCGGTTGCGGTCCTGTGACCGTTAATCTCCAAATGCCCCAACGCCCGTTAACTGCGACTCGATACTCCGACCAAGCGTTGCGCTGAGAGTTCGTCAATTTCATCGCTTCAGCCCCATCGGGAGCAAAAAGGACAAAAGATGATGGCTGACCGACTTGTTCATCGTCGGCTTGGTCAAAAATGGCGATGGTGAAATCAGAAGTGCTGGGCGGCACATAGACAAAGAGGTGCAATGTCCTTGCTGAGCCGGTGCTGTCGACATAAAGGCTGTCAGGCGATTGACAAATCCTTTGTGCCCATCCGAACGAGACGACCAGCGCCACCAAAATCAAAGTTCCCCACGACCTCATCTTTTTGCCCTCCTTTCCAAAATTGAGCCGCCAATAAGTGTAGCGCCTTCAGCGCAAATGCTCTCCAATCAGCCACAGGACTGACGGCAAGCGTTTGGAACAAGTTGATGCCAAAATGGATGGCGAGCCTTGCGGACTTTGATTGGGAGGTGAAGGACGATGGCGGTGACAATTGAAGGCGTGGAAATCACTTGGCTCAAACATGACGCCTTCCTGCTGAAAGGCGATGGCATTGTCGTGGCAATTGACCCTTACGAACTCCGCTCCGTCCCCGAGAAGGCTGATTTGGTTCTCGTCACCCACGACCACTTTGATCACTGCGACCCGAACTCCGTGCGGTTAGTGGCGAAACCCGATGCAGTCATCGTTGCCCCACAGAACGCTGCGTCCAAACTGGGCAAAAATGTGCGGGTGGTTAAGGCTGGTGATGTGTTGACGGAGAAGGGCGTCACAATCAAAGTTGTGCCCGCCTACAATGTCCACCCTGAACGGCAGAGGTTTCACCCCAAAAACTATGGTGGCGTTGGATACCTCATCACCTTAGCGGGCAAAACGATTTACCATCCCGGCGATACTGACCTTATCCCCGAAATGGACAATTTGGGGCAAGTGGACATTGCATTGCTTCCTGTCAGTGGGACTTATGTCATGGACGCGCAGGAAGCAGCCGAAGCCGTCAAGCGCATTAAACCGACCCATGTCATCCCAATGCACTACGGTAGCATCGTTGGGAGCAAGGCTGACGCCGAAAAGTTCGCTCAACTCGTCGCTGGACAGACAACAGTTCACATCCTTGAACCCGTCGGTTGATGTGGGCAGTCAATCATTTCTCCTCGCCCTTCGCTTGCGAAACTTTTGTCAATTGCTGTTGTGTTTTGAAACTGCCCTGCATGGACATGTTGAAACTTTGACCTGTCGGTGCGGAAATTGTCAGGTTCATCGTCACCTCGGTGGTTTCGTCCCTTTTCACGACTAAGCCGTTGGCAATGTCAAACCAGACTTTGCCGCTGCTTTGCCCTTCAACTCTCGCATTGATGCTGCCTTCTCCCTTCGGGATCGGAACTGCCTCAAAGAACTCACCGAAGTCGGGGATTTCAACGGTTGTCTCAATGACGGCACATTCTCGCCCTTCAACTTTTTCAAAGCCCACCAATCGCGCTCGTCCTTTGATTTCCAACTTGACAGTCTTATCGCCGAAGTTTACCGTTTGCTCGGTCGTGATGTCCCAAGAGTCGCCGGGTCGGACAGGTTTTTCAGGCAGCAGGAATCCTTGCCAGCCCATGCCTTGCATTTGCGGCATTGTGAAGTTCGGACCGAAAGGCAACGGCATTTTAGTTTTCGGCTGTTCATCAATTTTCTCAACCTTCACTTCCTTCACCTTGCCAAGCGGGTCAACTTTGAGACGAACGATGACTTCTGGGACTTCTTGCTGTTGCGGGAATTCAGCGCCGACAGGAAGCCCGGTAACTTCGGTCTTCATGCGCCCTTTCGTCGTCGCGACAATCGTTGCCACACCTTCTTTGTCAACATCTTCGACGCGTTCAGTTTGCGTCATCGTGCCCTGAAGTGAAATCATTGCGGGGGCTTCCTGTCCCAAGATTTGCACCGTCATAGCCATTTCGCCCGTAAGGCGGATGCTGTAGGTTCGCGTTTCTTTGGTGGGAAATTTGTAACGGAGGGTGACCTCTCGCTCTTGGCTCACCAACCAACTGCTCCATAGAGCAACTGACAGCACGAGCACAAATGTTCCCAGCAAACCCCATCGCTTCATGGGGAGTCACCTCCCTGCTCCAGAATACGGCGACTCGCCATCCGCACCGCCAATTCAATGGCAGCGCGCATGCTGGTCGCCTGAGCCTTATTTTGCCATGCGATGTCAAAAGCGACACCGTGGTCGGGGGAAGTCCTTATGATGGGCAATCCGACAGTTACATTTACGCCTCGGTCAAAAGCCAAAACCTTGACGGGGATGTGCCCTTGGTCGTGATAGAGTGCCACCACCAAATCAAACTCGCCTTTCCGAGCCTTCCAAAAAACGCTGTCGGCAGGGATTGGACCGAAAACCTCGTGCCCCTCATTTCGCAATTTTTCAACGGCAGGGCGAACAATTCGCTCGTCCTCGTCGCCAAACATTCCGCCTTCACCTGCGTGGGGGTTGAGGGCTGCGATTGCGATGCGTGGTTTCTCATAGCCTAACAAGCGCATCGTCGGCAAACTCAATTCCACCGTCCTGACAATTCGCTCGGTCGTTAAATTGTCAATGGCTTTACGAAGGGACATGTGACCTGTGGCGTGAACGACTTTCAATTCGTCGCAAACGAGCATGAGCCTTGTCTCGGTCACACCGCACAAAGCCGCTAAAAATTCAGTGTGCCCGGCGTATGGGATGCCAGCCATTTGAAGGGCTTGCTTGCTGATCGGGGCAGTAACCATTGCGTCAGCCTCTCCGTTGAGGACCATTTTCGTTGCGATTTCAATGGCTTGAGCCGCTGCTTTGCCACCTTCGGGACTGGGTTTGCCCCAAATTAGGCTTCTTGGAACTGGCGCTGCATCCATGATGTTTAGGGCATCAGGGCGAAATGCGGGGTCATCAAAACCTGTGACCGGTTCGGAGTTTAGAGGGGGCACTTTTACTGTCCTACTTGCCAACTCGCATGCTCGGATGAACAGCCCATGATCGCCCACGATGATGAAGCGGGCTGATTGGTTCAATTGCTCATCGCTAAGTGCCTTGACAATCACTTCAGGACCGATTCCTGCCGGGTCTCCCATCGTGATGACGATTCGCGGCAATCGTTTCATGTCCCTTCACTCTCAGCCTTCCGCAAGCCCTTCTCGCGCAGCAATTTTTCAAGCCAAGCCTTCTCCTCATCGGTCAAGGGCACAGGAGGTGGCTGGCTGTAGTCAATATCTAAGCCGTATCTGCCCAAATCGTAGCAGCGGTTGAAAACCCACTGGATGTCCAAAACGACATCTTTGTCCTCTGGCAGCAGAGGGACAGCGATGCGGGGCAACCTTTCCTGCAACCGAACGGGATAGACTTCAAAGCGGTGCCGAATGTAGAAGCGCCAGACGCTAACGATGCCGTAAAAGGGTTTGATTCGTTCCAAAGCGTATTCGGGCACAGCCACCGTGTGTTTCCCTTGACGCAAAAGGTCAATTTCCACCAAGTTGACGCCTCCTCCCAAGTATGAAAACTGCTTCTGCAGGTAAGCCGTTCGCCATTCGCCAGTCCGCTTGTTGGAAGGGCTGAGCAACTCAATGACCGTCACCAATCGCTCGTTAGTGCGGTCAAAGATTTTGATGAAGGACTGCCTTCGTTCCGTTTCAGCCAAAAACTCAACGATGACGGGTTCATCGGCAGCAACTTCGGTCTCTACTTCAATGGCAGTCGCAGTGGCTGTCGCCGTTCCCGCCGGCTGCGGCGCTTGACGGGAAATAGCGATATCGGGGTAAATGACCCGTTCAAATCGCTGCGAGGGTTCAGGTGGCTCAGTCATTACGAGGGCTCTTTCCTCAATTCGGATGCGGTAGCGGGGCGGCAACTGATGGTTCAAAAATTCACGCACTACCACGATGAAAGTCTGATGAAAATCGTGCCAAAACCTTTCGTCCTCAAGGTAAGGGTCAAAGCCAGGGAACGGGCTGGGCATAAGGTTCACCTCCGAAGCGGGACGGCGAAAAAGTGCCCTATTGAGCGACCCAGTTTTGCTGCACTTGCAACAAAGACACCCATTTGGCGCTGCCGTCGGCGAACAAGTAATTGGCGCCGCCTGTGTGGCGTCGCCCAGCAGGATGTAGGACGGGTTGATTTGTCCAGCAGTCAATGGGATTATCTACGGGCAGGGCTTGAAGCCAGCAACCCATCGTCGTCGGGTCTCTCGTTGGGTCATAAAGTCGCCAACCGTTGGGTGGTGTGAGGGTCGGATTATTTTCCGTCGGCGCTTCCATCAAAGCCAAACGGTTTTCAGGCTGCGGGATGCGGACACGGGAGATGCCGGCAAAGCCGACTTTCCTTTGCGAGGGTTGGATTGTGCAGTTCATTAAGATTGCATCGTCGTTGTTAGCGTTGATGGCGTAACTGACTTGCAGGCTGGGCACATTTAACCCTAAGGTGGGATCGTTGAAAGGGGTCAGTGGGATGGCAGGGACTTGAGGATGTGACCCACAAGCATAGACGATGGATGAGCGAGTATACGGCAAAAGTAGGTGGGCATAGAGGACAAGGACAGGAGACCCAACCTGAGCAGAAAGAACAGCAGAGAGCCCACAATCATGCGACAGGACATTCACATCGTCGTAGTCTTGGGCGTAAGCCGTCAGGGCTGTTCCGACTTGCTTTAAGTTCGTCAAGCAGGCGTTTTGTCGGGCTTTCTCGCGGGAAGTAGAGAAGACGGGAAACAGAAGCGCCATCAGTATCGCCATTATGGCGATGACGGTCAGCATCTCTGTTAGCGTGAAACCGCGCCTCATTTCAAGTTCGCCTCCTTTTGCCGGTCGTCACTTTCCATTATGCCCGAAAGTTTGACCGATGTGCTATGAGGTCGTTGGTCTGTCGTTGAGGACGGGCATGACATATGGACCGTCAGGAACAACGACGATTTTCGCATTTGGTCCGTGCTTTTTCAGGGCTTGGTCTATGCCCTCCTGCAGTGAGGTTAGTGGCTTGACTTTCGCCAACTCAAGTTCCTCTGGTGGCACGCCGTCACTGTAAACCCAGATGTCCGCCACTTCGGCAACTTTCATTTGCTCCTGCACCATCCATTGGTCTTCGCGGAAGTAATCGGGCGAGAAAATGAGGCGCTTGAATTCGTCCCAAGTTTGGAACTCGGTGTAAATTTCGCGGAAACGAGGCAGCCCCAATCCTTCGCTCAATGACGCAGCCAAAATCACAGTGCTGCCGGGTTTGAGAATCGGCAACACGCCCACCAAGCCCTTGATGGCTTGGTAGAAAGTTGTGTCAAGGGGATAGCCTGCGCTGGAAGTGATAACGATGTCGGCAGGTTCGGGGACCGGAACTTTCGCCACTTTGTCAACCAACCTAACTCCAGCAAAGAAAGTTTCGTGGACATCGCCCGCAAAAACTCCGGTGATGCGCCGTTGCTCGTCCAAAGTGACATGAACGGCGAAATCGCAACCTGCTTTGTCGGCAACTTCCTTTGCCGTCAAGTGGACGGGATTACCGTCTAAAACGCCAGTGACAGACTTCGGGTGACCCATGAATTCAGCGCCGTGAAAGACACGCATGCAAGGCATGGCGATGATGCCCGGACAAAGGATTTTCCGACCGCCAGAATAGCCAGCCATCAAGTGAGGTTCAATGAGTCCGACGACGATTTTCAGGTCAGCCTCAAGGTAACGCTTGTCAAGAAGGATGGGCATCCCGGTGCTCGTCCAACCGAGATCGGCGTGGCTTTCTATGTCGGTAGCGATGTGGTTTTCAATGCGGTAGTTTTCCACGACGAATTCTCCGAGCATTTCAACCAACTCGTCGCCCAAATTGGGGCGGTGCGTCCCTGTGGCTATCAGGATGGTGATGCGACTGCGGTCAATCCCAGCCTCTTCGAGCCGACGAAGGAGCGGAGGCAAGATGAGCGGATTGGGGACGGGACGAGTTTTGTCACAGACGACAATGCATGCGCTTTCTTTACCCTTCGCCAGTTCTCGGATGGGTGGCGTGCCAGCAGGATTGTCCAGAGCCTCTTCAATCGTCCCTTGCGGGTCAGCAAGTGGCGGGACAGGATGCAGGTGACATACTGCCATCAAATTCTCGTCGGGCACTTCAACCTCTATGTGCGTCCGACCATATCGCACAGGCACTTTCACTTTCGCTCACCTCGCCAAAGAAAGTTGAGCCTCACGAAGGACCTGCAAGGCTCGTTCTATGCCTTGTTCGTGTGTCAAACCTTTTCTCTCCACCATTTCATACAGCCTCTCCATCAACTCTTTGTTCTCTTGATCCAACTGTGGGTCATCGCCTCTCAAGGATGCGATTTCTATGTCTTTTTGAGCATCAACGATGGTGAGCATCGGGATGAGGGCTTCTACCCTTAAGAAAACCGCATAAGGCAGATAAAGTTCTGGGTTGAAACGAACGCGATTTGAGACTGCCTTAGCGGTGGTTGGAACGAGGGTAAGGATAAACCTTAACTCACCACTTTGACCAACCACTTTTGCTTCATAGGCTACGGGTGAAATTTTTTCCCACAACAAATTGCCCTCCTCCGTTTGCTGCAAGAGGGTTTGAAGCAACTGCTTAACTTTGTTCATCTTTTCTCCCCTCCGATGAGGCTGTCCAACATTTGTTCTAAATTGCCGATAAGCCTGTTGAGAATTATGGCACAATCAACAATGCGTTTTTGAGCATCCAAAACATCTTGCTTTGTTCCTCTCTCCAAGAATAGCCTGACTTCCTCGGCAAGAGAGATTAACCTCTCCCATTCATCGAAGTTCAATCCTGTGTCGCCAAAACGACAGCGGTAGCGATGAAACCCAAAGAGCAGGTCATAGAGTGAAGACAGGGCTTGTTTCCTCCTTTGAAGTGAACAGTTCAATTGGACTTTCAACGCGCTCTCATAGAGCCTATAGGCGTCTCGCAGTGAGTTTAAGATTTGCGCTGTTTTGTTAATCCGTTTTGTCTGCCAGTAGCCTATAGCCGTCAGGAATGTACCCAATGCTGTCAATGCGAGACCAAGGAGAGTCAGCCAGTTTTCGCTAAGCCACTTAAGCCAAAGAGAAACCCGTTCAACCACACCTTTGCACCTTCCCCACATTGCTGAAAGCCATGAAATGTCGCTTTACAGTTTATGATGCCCTTCTGGAATGCGACATAATGAGCCTTGCTGAGAAATGCTGAAATTGCGGGGTGAACACGAAAATGCCTCAGAAGCAGCGCAAGCAAGGGAATGAACGGGTTCAGTTGCTTTGGGGCGGCAGGTTCAAAAAGCCGCTCGCTGAGGAAGCGCTCAGGTTCTCGTCAAGTTTTGGCGTTGACAAGCACTTGTGGAGGCAGGACATCTTGGGCTCAATTGCTCACGCTGTCATGCTGGGCGAGACAGGGATAATCAGCGCCTCCGAGGCAAAAGCGCTTGTCAAGGGTTTGCTTGCCTTGATGCGGGACATTGAGGCGGGCAAAGTTGAACTTGAAGGTCCCGATGAAGACATCCACAGTTTCGTTGAGCGGAAATTGCGCGAATATGTTGGTGAAGTTGCCGGCAAGTTGCATACGGCGAGAAGCAGAAACGACCAAGTTGTGACGGATTTTCGGCTTTGGTGCCGCGATGCCGTTAAGCAGTTGGCTGAGGCGATTTTGAAAATGCAGCAAGCGTTAGTTGAGCAGGCGGAACAGCACATTGACACCCTTTTGCCCGGGATGACTCACTTGCAACACGCGCAACCTGTCAGGCTCGCTCACCATCTGCTCGCCCACTTCTGGGCTTTGCAACGCGATTTGGAGCGACTGAAGGATTTGCTTCCCCGGCTCAACACTTCGCCCCTCGGTGCAGCAGCCTTAGCGGGTTCAGGCTTGCCGATTGACCCTGAACTGACAGCGAGGCTTTTAGGCTTTGAGAAAACCGCTCAGAACAGCATGGACGCTGTTAGCGACCGAGATTTCGCTTGCGAACTCGTTTTCGTTTGCGCCTTGACAATGGTTCACCTTTCGCGATTGGCTGAGGAAATCGTCCTTTGGAGCACACCTGAATTTGGTTTCATCACTTTGGACGACGCGTGGTGCACTGGTTCTTCCATCATGCCCCAAAAGCGCAACCCGGACATAGCCGAACTGGTCAGAGGGAAGGCGGCATTAGTTATCGGGGCATTGACGCAATTGTTAACCTTGCTCAAAGGATTGCCGCTCACTTACAACCGAGACTTGCAGGAGGACAAGGGAATCGTGTTCAACGCTGTTGACACAACCCTTGCTTGTCTGTCCGCCATGAGTCAGTTGGTCGCAACAGCGACTTTTAACGCCGACCGAATGAGACAAGCATTGGCTCGTGACTTTTCCACTGCTACGGAACTTGCCGACTACCTTGTGCGAAAGGGCGTGCCGTTTCGGGAGGCACACCGGATCGTCGGGCAACTGGTCTTGCATTTGAGTGAACTGGGGAAAGGTCTTGAAGACGCTACCTTAGACGATTTGCGGTTGTTTAGCGACAAATTTGATGGGGACGCCCTCGCTGTCCTTCAACCTGAGCAAAGCATTGAACGCCGCAAAGAATTGGCTGGCACAGCGAAATCGTCGGTAGTGAAGCAACTGCGCCGAGCCAAAGCGGAGATGAAGCGAACCGTCATATGGCTTCGCAAATTCCCGAAAACCGCATCTGAACTTGAAGGGGCAATTCAAGTTGAGTGACACAGTAAGCGAGCGCCGACTTCGGTCAGTAAATCTTCTCTCAAAAGGTTCAGGCTAAAACTCGGTTGACATTGGCAAAATTTTTGGCGGGCTTTAGAAGTTGCTGGCAAATTTGCTTGGGAGGCGTGATGGAAATGTTGGTCTACGAGATTATCCGCAAGAAATTGGATGGCGAAAGGAACTCTGCGGAAGAAATCAAGCAACTTGTGATGGGATTTGTGAGAGGCGAAATTGCACCAGAGCAGATGTCGGCTTGGTTGGCAGCAGTTTACATTCGCGGTCTGAGTGAAGAGGAAACTTGGTGGCTAACTGATGCGATGGCGAAAAGCGGGCGAACCATTGACTTGTCATCAATTGAGGGCATCAAAATTGACAAACATAGCACCGGCGGTGTGGGAGACAAAGTGAGTATCGTCGTCGTTCCCTTAGTCGCTGCTGCAGGAGTCCCTGTTGCAAAGCTGACAGGGCGAGCCCTCGGTCACACAGGTGGAACCGCTGACAAACTTGAAAGCATCCCGGGCATGAGGCTCAATTTGAGCCAAGAGGAGTTTATCGCCCAAGTCAAAAGCATCGGCTGCGCTATCGCTGTTGCCACTGAAGATATTGCTCCTGCCGACAAAAAGATTTACGCCCTCAGGGACAAAACAGCGACTATCGCCTCCATACCACTCATCGTCAGCAGTATTTTGAGCAAGAAACTCGCAGGTGGAGCTGATGCCTTCGTCTTTGATGTCAAATTCGGAGATGGCGCTTTCATGAAAGGGCTTGATGATGCCCGCGTTTTAGCAGAAGGCTTAGTCCGAACAGCGAAACTGGCAGGGAAAAGGGCAGTGGCTGTCCTATCAAGCATGGAACAGCCCCTTGGGCACGCGATTGGAAATGCAGTTGAAGTCGCTGAGGCTATAAATGTCCTCAAAGGCAACGGTCCAGAAGATGTTCTGGAACTTTGCCTCGCTGTTGCCGCTCAAATGCTGTGGTTAGGCGGAGCAGTAACAAATCCTGACGAAGGGCGCTCTAAAGCAATGGAACTTTTGCAAAGCGGTGCTGCGTTGGAGAAATTTAGGCAATTGGTTGCTGCCCAAGGCGGCGATGCTAAGGTCGTGGAGGACGAAAAGAGGTTACCTCAGCCATCATATCGGGTTGAGGTCCGTTCTGAAGGGTCAGGGACGGTCGTTAGCATCGCCACCAGAAAATTGGGGTTGATTGCCGGACGCCTCGGCGCTGTTAGGATGGGCGTTGAGCAGATAGACCCAAGCGCTGGCATCATCGTGCTGAAAAAGGTCGGTGACTTTGTAAAAGCGGGAGAGACTTTGGCAATTATACAAAGCAACAAACCAATTGACAGCGAAATCTTGAATGAAACCAGGGAATGTTTCGCTTTGGGTGAGGTTGCAAAAAGGCTGCAGATTTTGGCGGGATTTATCGGATAAATTGCCAATTTTGGGTCTTCCCGTTGGCATTGAGGTTGCTTTTTGTGGCAGAATAGGGTATGATATAAGCGGACAAAGAGCAGCCTCAAAACTTCGTGGAAGCCCCAAGTCATGCCGCAGGATGGCAGAGGTGACCGTGCCTTATGGCTGTAATGTCGCGAAAACCAAGAAAGCGTCGTTCCCGAAAAACTGAGGAGTGGCTTGAAGAAGTGGAGTTGGTTGAGCCACTCCCTTTGGAGGAATCGGTCTTGATGCCAGAACACGAAGAAGACCTCACCTTAGAGGCGGTCATGGAGGAGGAAGAGGTTTTAGAGCCACTCCCAGAGGATTGGGAGGAATACTGGACTGAAGAGGGAGAATTGCCCGAACTCCCTGAGGACCTCGTCATTACTCCTGAGGAGTTGGCAGAGGAAGAAGCGCATGCTGCTGTAGAGGACGCAATGGCTGCGTGGGCGAGGGAATTGCGCCGTCGTCCGCTACTGGACAAGGAACAAGAACAGCAATTGGCGAAACGGATGGAAAAGGCTACCCGTGTCCGTCAGAATTTGCTCCGCCGTTATGTGGAAAAAGAGTTCGGCATCAAGTTGAGGCGATGGAAGGAAAACGAAACCTTTGATGACTACCTTTTAGTCCTCAAAAACGCCCTCAAGAAATTGCCTCCAGAAAGGTTGGATGAAATTGCGCGCCAAATGGGTGTTTCGGAGAGAGAATGGAAGCGAATGAGTATGGAACGGAGACCCGGCTATTTGGTTGAACTCATCAGCCAACGCTACCTGCAAATTGCTACTCCAGAAGAAATGGAGGTCATAAAGGACGGCGAGGAAGCAAGACAGGTCATGATTGAGTCCAACTTGAGGCTTGTTGTCTCCATCGCACGCAAGTATAGAGGCTACGGTGTCCCCTTGAACGACCTCATCCAAGAGGGCAACATCGGACTAATTCAAGCAGTTGACAGGTTTGATTGGAGGAAGGGGACGAGATTTAGCACATGTGCCACCCTCTGGATTAGGCAAGCGGTCATCCGAGCCATTCAGGCTCAAAGCCAATTGGTCAAGTTGCCCACTCGCATCAGCGAACAACTGCACAAACTCAATAGGGCTCGCGAAATTTTGACCCAAGAGTTGGGTCGCGAACCGACCGCTCAGGAATTGGCTCGGTTCATGAAGATGCCTAAAACTCAAGTTGAAGAATTGCTCGGTTACCCCCATCAGGTCTCCTCGCTTGATGAGCCTGTTGATAGCGAGGAGAAAGTGACCTTGTTGGACGCTATTGAGGACACTTCAACTCTCAACCCTGAAGAGGAAATGATACAGCGGACATTGCGAGAGCATATTGACCGAGCCTTGAACGAATTGCCAGAAAACTACCGAACCGTCATCAAACTCCGCTATGGTCTTGAAGACGGTCAAACCCACACTTACGAGGAAATTGGCAAACGGCTCGGTCTATCAAGGCAGCGTGTGAAACAAATCGCTGATGTGGCACTCAAGCGACTGAGGCAACACCCGCTGCTCAGGCAGGCACGATTGGATGCATTGGCTTCGTGAACTTGATTTGGTTTCGTGGGAAAACGAAGGGCAGTGGGTTTAAACCCGCTGCCTTTTTCCTTACGCATGTTCAAATCCTCAAATTGTCGGCAACGCCAGTCCCAATCAGTTCCTCAGGTGAGTGAACGGAACTTCTCAATCAGCAAGTAAACAGCGATGCCGAAAGCGACGGCGACATTGAGTGACTCTTTTTCGCCGAACTGGGGGATTTCAACTACCATATCGGCTGCAGCCAGAATTAGGTCGTCAACGCCTGTGACCTCGTTCCCGATAACTAAAGCCAGCGGGAAATGGCTTCGCTTGACGCTTTGGATGGGAATGCTCTCATCGGTGATTTCCAGAGCCGCTATCGTCCAACCTTCGGCTTTCAGGACTTGAACAGCCTCCATCGTGTCCGAGAAGTAGCGCCAAGGGACCAGTTGGGTTGTGCCCAAAGCAGTCTTCTCAACTTTTCGGTGTGGCGGACGAGCAGTGATTCCGCAAAGAACTAGCTCAGCGATGTAGGCGCATTCAGCCGTCCGAAACATTGAGCCGACATTGTAGGCGCTTCGGATGTTGTCCAAAATGGCTGCTATCGGAAACCGCTTTTGAGGTCTGTATCGCCTCCATCGGGCAATTCGCTCTTCAGCGACAAGTTTCCTCATCTCCCTTCACCCGCTCGACTCCTTCAGGCATTGAGGCAAAAGTTTGCAACTATTCGCCCTCCGTTGGGCGCCAAACATCCGTCACTGGGTCACGCAAGAGGGAGAGGCGAGCCATTTTCGCCCGCAAAGCGACGGGCAAAGGCAACTCTTCCAACTGCCTCAAAACTTCAGCCGCTTGCAGGATGAGCCTTTGCAAATCTCCCTCATCGCTTCCACTCCGCTCAACGAGCATGTTCCAATCCCACTTGCCCTCAGCCCACCTGAACACTGCTGCAGCCCTTCTGTTTGCATCGCTGAAGTGCTCGCCTTCAAACTCGTCGGAGAACCGCGATGGCTCAAGTTTGTGCTTCTCCTCAAGTTCCTCCAACTCATAAACGAGCCACCATAGCGGCTCAAGGTTGACGCGCGCTACAGGGTAGCGAGGTGAGCGCTCGGTAGTGAAGGCTGCAGCCCAACCAGCCAACTCCTCAGGCGAAAGTGTGTCCATCAGACCTTGCCGAACCGCTTCAACGATGAAGAGCGACCTCTCATGCCTGATGAGCAACCCCCACTCGCCGATAATCGTTGGGTGCCAATTTTCGGCAAGGTAGCCCAATTCTTGAAGCAAACTTGCCCTCCTCTTGAATTCCGTCCGCAACTCTTGCCGAGCAGTTCTCGCCCTCCTGTGGCTTCGCCTCGCCATCTGGTAGACGGCGAAACTTTTGTCCAAAACGGTCAATGCGTCCTCGTAGCCCATCGTTGCCAAAAGGTTGAGGACTTGGTAATACTGGACGCGAAAGGCGGAGCGCAAATCCTCAGGCTCACTTTCAGCCAATTCTTTCGCCCGCTCAAAATCTCTCGGATGTCGCGGGATTACGAGGACGAAACCGACTTTATCTTTGCCTCGTCTCCCTGCACGACCTGTCATTTGGTGGAACTCAAGGGCTGTTAAGGTTCGTTCACCCTTCTCGTCCCGAACCCTCAATGTGGGCAAGACAACCGTTCTCGCAGGGACATCAAGCCCCGCTGCTAAGGTTGTGGTGGCGAAAACAGCACGAACTAAACCTGCCCTCAACATCCTCTCAACAGCGATTTTCCACGCTGTCAAGTGACCTGCGTGGTGTGGCGCGACACCCGCTTCAATCAAGTAGCGGGCAAGGGGATGTTCCCAAAGTCGCGGGAACTGTTGAGCCAACTGAGCGAACATTGCTTCTCGCTCCTCGCGCCCCTCCTCCATCCGATACCTGCGGAACATACGGACCGCTTCGTCACAATCGCGCCTTCTCGGCAGGAATATGATAGCCGGCAGCAAATTTCGCTCCCTCAATCGGTGAACCAAGTCAACAGGGTTGATGCTGTGCCAAATCAGTCGCTTCAGCGCTTTTTGCGGTAGCAGGTCAACAATTTTGAGGGGGAGAGGGCGACCAAACTTGTCAAGGAAGCCATATCTCAACGGGACAGGTCTCTCCTTGCTGTCAACCCAGATGAGGGCAGGTTCTTGCCCGCGAACTTCCTTCATCCAACCTGCAAGTTCATCGGCGTTGGCAATGGTGGCGGAAAGCAAAAGAAAGCGGCTTTCAGGCGGTGCGAGAATTATGACCTCTTCCCAAGTCACTCCCCTCTCCGGGTCGGCAAGGTAGTGGGCTTCGTCGAGGACTATGAAGTCGGCAGCGACCTCGCCAGAGGCAGCATAAAGCAAGTTGCGCAAAACTTCCGTCGTAGCGACAATTATCGGCGCTTGAGAGTTCTCCCGCCGTTCGCCTGTCAAGAGCCCGACATTTTCCTCGCCGAACAACTCCCTGAAGGCGTCATATTTTTGGTTGCTCAAGGCTTTCAATGGCGTCGTATACCAACTCCGCCGCCCTTCAGCGAGGAAGTGAGCGATTGCTTGCTCGGCAATCCAAGTCTTGCCGCTGCCTGTTGGTGCGACGACGATGGTGTCTCGCTCAAGAACGGCGTTCAAAGCGGCGATTTGAAAGTCGGACGGCGTGAAAGGTTGCGGTTCAGGCTCGCCCATCCCCTCAAGGAACTCTCGCACCCATTGGCGAACATCACGACCCGCCAACAACCTTGGAACCGAAACGGTTGGGTTGAACCGATGAAAACTTCGTCGCCCCATGAGGTCCTGTCACCCTTGCCCAAAAGTTGAGCGTTTATGGGTTGCGAATTCAACTTGACTGAACCGACCCTTCAAGTATAGTGCACTTCTCCACCGCTTTGCGTCAATCACGACAGGGAGTTCGAATGAACCTCAAGCCGAAAACGACGGCGACTGGCGATTAGCGACTGGTAAAAACGGCAGCGAGTAGCGAATAGCGAATGGCGAATAGTAAACGGCTTTAACCACCCACCCGAGGTGGGTGGCTACTACTTGGGTTGCGTGTTGAGGGTTGAGAGTGGAACGGCACTCACCCGCTGCCTTTCAGGCTAAAATTTCTGCGGCTCGCATGTAGGTTCAGGGAAAAGACCTGACAGGTAAAGCGTCAGGTTCGGCTAAATTTTTTGGATGCAGCAAATTGCTTTCTCAACTCCAAAAATCGTCGCATGATTTCGGTGATGGCTATGGCAGAAGAGCAGATGACTCGGCGAAGATGGCTTGACATGTTCGTCAAAATGGCTGCGGGAGTCACGGCGGTTGCTTTGAGCGTTCCCACACTTTTGATGCTGATTGTCCCTGCCTTCAGGCGAGAAAAAGCGCCTTGGATTCGCGTCGGTCACATTTCTGAATTTCGCCCCAACGAGCCTAAGGCTGTGACATTGAGTTACCAACGCCGCGACGGTTGGGTTATCAGGACTGCACGGACCACAGTCTATGTCGTCGTCATGGGCGATGGGAAGGTCAAGGTTCTGTCCAACATTTGCACCCATGCAAGTTGCGCTGTCCGGTGGGAGAGGAGCAAGCAAGCCTTCTTCTGCCCTTGCCACGATGGCTATTTCGCCATTGACGGCTCGGTCAAATCCGGACCACCGCCTCGCCCCCTTGACGAGTTCCAGCACAAGATTGAAGGGGGCGAAATCTTCGTTCGGCTGCGAACTTAATGGCAAACTGAAAAGGGGTTGTGGGTTGAGGGTTCAGCGTTAAGCGTTTGAAAGGGCAAAGCCTATAGGCAGGTGCGCTGTCGCCGAGTTGAAATTGGCTATAAGTCAGTTTGCGCTGAACATTCGTTTCGGGCGGACTGCTTAAGTTGAAAGTCAACGAAAGGAGTGGCGCTATGTTGCGTCGCTTTCTGGATTGGCTTGAAAGAGAGACAGGCTTGGTCAGCGCTTGGAACCGATTTTGGTCTCAACCTTTGCCCGCCACCGTCGGTTGGGGACATATCTTCGGCGCCCTGTTGCTTTTGTGTTTGGTGATTTTGTTCGTCACGGGCGGGGCAATGATGTTCTACTACAGCCCGACGCCCGACCAAGCCTACCCTTCCGTCCAATACATTGAGCACTACTTGCCCTTCGGTAAGTTCATCCGCGCGCTCCACTACTGGGCGGCTCGGATAATCGTGCTTTTGCTCATCGTTCACCTCGTTCGCGTCTTTTTGTGGGGCGCATACAAAAAGCCGAGGCAGATGATTTGGGTGAGCGGAGTTTTGCTCCTTTTGTGCGTCATTGGCTTCGGCTTGACAGGTTACGCTTTGCCTTGGGACCAAAAAGCCTACTGGGGCACTGCCGTCAGGTTGAAAATTGCTGAGGGCATTCCGCTCATCGGTCACGCTGTCGCCAACTTCCTTCGCGGCGGCGAGCAACTCGGCGCAGTTACGCTGATGCGGTTCTATGTGCTGCATGTCTTCCTATTGCCCATTTTGGTTTTCCTGCTCGTCGCTTGGCACATAAGGCAAGTCCATGTCTTGGGCGTCACACCCGCATGGGTCAAAGTCGGGCACGAAGGTGAAATTCCCAAAACCCAAAGGCTACATCCCGACCACACAGCCCGCATCGCTGTCGGTGCGATTTTGCTGTTGGCGTTGCTGTTTTGGCTTTCAGCCAAGTTCCCCGCACCCCTTGAGCCACGAGCCAATCCCCTTGACACTGCTTACAAGCCCCATCCTGACTTCTATGTCCTTTGGCTTCACGAGTTGCTGAAACTTTTCCCGCCGCACTTGGAATTTGTCGGCTCGTTCATTTTGCCGAGCCTTCTCGTCATCCTTTTGCTCATCGTCCCCTTCATTGAGCGAAACCCCGAACGACATCCCCTTCGCCGACTGCCGGCAGTCACGACAGGCTTGGTCATCTTGTTTGCCATCATCGCTTTGAACATCAAAGGCATGGAGGCATTGCCTGAACCTGAGAGACTTTCTCCTCTGGCAAAGCGGGGGCAGGAACTGTTTGTTGAACTCCGTTGCTACACATGTCACGGCATCAATGGCGGAGGCGGACCTGTAGGTCCTGACTTGGGTTTGGGTGGGAAGCGAGACCCAAAGAAGGTTGAAGCGATTTTGCGAAACCCTGGCGCTTTCAACGCCCACACCGTCATGCCATCTTACGATTTGCCGCCAGAGGAAATGAAAGCGTTGGTCGCTTACATCGTCAGCATCGGTCCAAACTCTAAGATGCCGCCAATCCCGCCCGTTGAACCTGAGAAGCCACCGTCACACTTTGAGGAGAACTGGTTTGCCAACCACAAGTTTGAAGTCCGAAAGGACCCGGCAAGTTGCGGCGACTGTCACAAACCCTTCTTCTGTCAAGCCTGCCACCAGAACCGAAGACCTTCTTCCCACGACGAGCAATGGCTCAAATTCCACTTCGGCAACGCCGCCGAGCAACCGGCAATGTGCAACGCCTGCCACACGCCCGATTACTGCGAAGAGTGCCACAAACTCATGCGGCACGACACGAAATGGCTCAAAGGTCACGGCAATCAGTTGGTCAAATTCGGCGAGTTGAAAAAATGGTCTGGCTTGACAATGCACCAACTCTGCTACCACTGCCACACGAAACAGTCTTGCGATGAATGCCACAAGGGCGCTTTGCCCGAGAGCCACAAGGCACCTGACTTCCTGCAAAGGCACGGTGAATTGGCGGGCGCTTGGGCTCAAGGAGCGAAGACGAATCAATTGGCTCAAAACACTGCTGTTCGCAAAACGAGCCATCAAGTGTGCGTAACTTGCCACACCAAGCAGTTTTGCGATAACTGCCACATCGGCGCCAAGCCCAAGTCCCACGAACAGCCAGATTTCGTTTTGGGGCGAGGGACAAGGGACGGCGGACGAGTTAAAAGTGGGCACGCACGAGAGGCGCTCAAGAAAGGGTTGCAAAGTTGCCAGACATGCCACAAGCAAGAGTTTTGCTCCAACTGTCATGGCACGGAAATGCCTCACCCGCAAAACTTCGTCAGCATCCATGTCCGTGAAGCCAGAAAGGACATGGCGCTTTGCCAACGATGCCACACTTGGAGCGAACCTGAGTGTCGCCAGTGTCACAGTAAACGCCCGCCTTCCCACACGCCCGATTTCCGTCAAACTCACCCTCAGCGAATTAGCGATGGAGGCATCAGTTGTCAAGTCTGTCACGGTCGCAATGCTTGCATGGACTGCCACAAGTTGCCGATGCCTCACCCTCGCGATTTCGTCAAGACTCACGGCGAGTTGGCGAAGCAAAGGGGCATCAAGGGCAAAGACAGCGTCCAGCAACTTCAGCGACAATTGTGTTCAACTTGCCATGCCGACAGATACTGCCGACTTTGCCACCTACCAGCCACTTCGCAAAGATAGGCTTGTTGGAGGTGCAGGGTTTCGGTCATGCGTCAAATGACCTTGACGAGCGCTTTGCTGGTTTTTTGGATTCTGGCAGTCGTTTGGGGGCAAGGAGTCAGGGTGACCCGCCCTCAAATCAAGTTGACGGCTGAGCAGGAAATCAGGGCTTGTCAAAAGTGTCATGGCAACCCCGACATTTACGGTTTTGATGTTCGCGGGCGCAAGAGAAGCGTTTATGTTGACGAGAAAGCCTTTCGCAACTCCGTTCACGGGAAGTTGCGTTGCACCGATTGCCACAACGATATTGACCCAACCCAGTTACCCCACCCGAGACACACTCAAAAGGTTGAATGCGGGCGATGCCATTTGGAACGGGAGTTGCCTCAGGCTCCCGGCTTCAAAGTGACGATTTTCAAGTCCTACGCCGACAGCGTTCACGGCGAAGCGGTCGCTCGCGGTGACCCCGATGCGCCGAGGTGCGCCGACTGTCACGGTCACCACAACATCTTGCCAGCCAAAGACCCTAACTCTCAAGTCAACCGACGCAACATACCTCAAACTTGTTCCCGCTGTCACAGTGACGCCCAGTTAGTTGAATGGCATCAGATTCCGAAAGGCGAGACGCTTTTTTACTACGAACGGAGCGTTCATGGTCAGTTGCTCCGCAAAGGCGTGGTCAAAGGCAGCAAGTCTGCTCCCAACAAGCCACCAGCCGTTTGCACCGATTGTCACGGAATTCACGGAATCAGACCTGCAACCGACCCGCACTCAAAAGTTGCCAGACCCCAACTTCCTGAAACTTGCGGTCAATGTCACGAGCAAATTTACAAGGAATGGCGCAGGAGCATTCACGGACAGGCGTGGGCGAAAGGCATCAAGGAAGCGCCCGTTTGCACCGATTGCCACGGCGAGCATGTCATCCGAAGCCCTCAAGACCCGACCTCTCTCGTCCACCCACAACACATAGTCGCCACTTGCTCCAAATGCCACGAAAACGAAGTTCTGCAACGAAGGTTGGGGCTTCCAACTTTGAGGTTGGCGACTTACCGGACAAGTTATCACGGCATCATGAACCGATACGGCGTGACAGAAGTTGCCCACTGCGCGTCCTGCCACGGCGCCCATGACATCTTGCCCTCGACTGACCCACGCTCACCCATTCACCCAAACAACTTGCCCAAAACTTGTGGCAGTTGTCATCCGGGCATTGGGGAGAAAGTTGCCTTCGGGAAAGTCCACTTTGCTGGCACTCGCGCTGAAAGCCCCATTTACTGGCTCATCAAGGTGCTTTACCAGTTGCTCATCGCAGGTCTCATTGGCTACTTCTCGGTTTACATCGTCCTTGACATCCGCAATTACTTGAAGGGTCGCCCAAGCCACGCCGTCTCGCCCCATCGTCCTGACGACCCGCTTTCGCACGAGTATGTTGAGCGCTTTACCCTCAATGAGCGGCTTCAACATTTGGTGCTGGTGATTTCCTTCACGCTGTTGGTCATTTCTGGTTTGCCGCTAAGTTACGCCGAGGCAGGTTGGGCAAAATGGTTCTACACCTTCCCGGGCAGTGCCCAACTTCGGGGCATCATTCACCGAATTGGCGCTGTCATGTTGATGGCTCTTGCGGTTTGGCATGTGATTTACTTGCTGACGCCGCGAGGGCGCGAACAATTGAAACATTTGCGGTGGACGAGAAAAGATTTCGCCGACATCTGGCAGATGCTCAAGTGCTATTTGGGGCTCAGCGACGAGAAGCCCAAGTTCGGCAGGTTCAACTGGATTGAGAAGTTGGAGTATTACGCCGTTGTTTGGGGCACAACGGTCATGGTCTTGACAGGTTTGGCTCTTTGGTTTGAAGCGCAAGCCCTCACCATTTTGCCTCTTTGGGTTTGGCACATTTGCCGATTGATTCACAGTTACGAGGCGCTCCTCGCCTTCCTGACCATCATCATCTGGCACCTTTACCATGTCCACTTCAAGCCCGGCGTCTTCCCGATGAGTTGGGTTTGGCTTACGGGCAAAATTTCTCTCCGCCACCTGCAAGAGGAACATCCCCTTGAGTTTGAGCAGTTGCAGCAGCAAGTAGAACAGACAGCGCAGCAAAAGCCATAAAGCATCTCCGCCATCACGCTTTACGCTTCACGCATTACGCTTTACGCATCACGCTTCACGCTCAATGAGTCATCGCCCAAATTGCGGCTGCTGCTGGTGCGAGGAAGAGCGCTGGGTCGTCCTCGTATTTTCGCCCCATGCTTTCAAGCGGAATTCCCAACTCTCGCAGTAAGTTGATGGCTTTGCGCCCGTCCCACCAAACGATATCGTGCTTTTCCGCAATCATTGAGAACTTCACTTGCTCGCTCAGAATCATTGCGCACTTCTCGTCGCTCAAGAAGGGGAAAACGACGGTGGCTTTGGTGTGGCAAAGTCGGGTCAGGACGGTGATTGTGTGATGGCTGATGCCGCGATGCCGCATTCTTGGGTCAGCGAAACTTATCCTCGGTGCGAAAATTGCCCTGCCACCTAAATCGTTCACGGCATCAATCAACCAGCCCATCTCAACACCCGAGAAGCCCAAAGGCGAAGCCGTTCCCAAATGCCCTGGTCCAGAAGCGACAATTACGGCGTCTGCTTCAATGGCTTTCGCGCACAAAAGGGCAGTGTAAGCGTTGACGCACTCAATGTCGCCACCGAAGGCTTGACCGCAGGTGATGGTCACATCAATCAATTCGGCAGACTTGAGCAGCGGGACGAGTTTGCTGAAAGCCAAAGGCAAAGCAGCGCTGTCGGTCATGATATAGACCACTTTCGCTTTCGGCTTGACAACTTTCACGCCGGCTGAAGCGGGTGCGATGAAACTGTGGAGCGGGCAAAGAATCACTGGCAACTTTCCCAAGTTGGCGGTTTGTATGATTAAGTCGCGCAGGGGACTTCCTTCTTCTTCTGCGGCGGAGACATTCAACTGCAAAGGCGTGTATCGGAGTTTCATGATGTGCCCCGTTTGAGTTGCCTCGCACTCAGGTCGGGTCAAGTTCGCCACGACAAAGTGGTAGCCACCTGTCCCCAAACCGAGTTCAACTGCCACGACATTCAAGACGACTGTATCGCCCTCGCGGACGGAGCCTGTCAAGTCGGGATAGCAAATCGCTTTCGCCACTTCTCCCTCTTCCGTCGCCACCTCAATTTCCTGAACCTGAGGCGTGTCCCTCAAGACCTTTTTAACGAAACCCGTTACGAACCGCTGCATCTTTTGAGCCTCCCTCAATTGCCATCATCGGCTTGCTTTTGCGCACTTAAAATCTAACGCCTCCGCTGCTACTCTTCAAGTCGCACAAAACCTGACTGAAGTCAGCGCTCAATTTCTGCGCCGTCAACCTTGCCAAATTCTTAGGACAAGGAGCGTGCCATAAGGGTAAGGAGAAAGTGATGCTGCCAAATTCGTCACCAAACAGCGACTAAATCCATTGCCATTGAAGGGTCGGGCTTCTGCCCGATTGAAAAATTAAGGCAAGCCGCGCCCTCCAATTTGTCGTCTCCCGATTTTGCGTTTACAGTAGGCGAAGCCTCGTTTTTAATCAAGCCAAACTCATGACCTGCCCAGTTTCACCTGACTCTCTCACAGCCAAGACCAATCTCAGCGTCTTAGCACCTTCCTCCATCGGGCAAACAGTTTCCCCGTCCGTCTCAATTGCCTTCAGCAAGTCAAGGGTTTCGGCGAGGAAAAGGTCTTTGTCGGAGTTGATGGTCAGAGTGCGCAAGTGGGGCAGGTTGGTCTGGACTAAAGTGGCGTTGTTGGCGTCGGTGAAATCAACGGTGAAATTTTGCGTGACCAGTTTCCACTGGTTAATCCACTTGCCAGGTATCGCTCCATTCGTGCCCGCGATTGTGGCGACTGCTCCGCTGCTGAAGCGAATTGATGTTGCGCTCACATCCTCTGAAGTGTAGTTGGGCACATCTTTGTGGAAAAGATTGTCAAGGTGGCAGAACACCGAAACAGGCTCACCAAGCAAAAAGCGTGCGATGTCGTAGGTGTGGATGATTTGCTCAACGATTTGACCGCCACTCTTTGACTTGTCCCGCCACCATGGTGCGTGAAGGGAGTTGCACATATACCACGCGACCAACAAACCAGGCTGACCTGCCTCGCCGCTCTCAATCATCCGCTTGACCGTCTGGACAGCATCGCCGTGCCGGTTCGTGAAACCGACCTGCGATTTGACTTTGTTCTCCTTGCAAGCCTTGACCATTCGGTCAGCAGTCTTCATGTCCAATGCGATGGGCTTCTCAATGAAGATGTGCACTCCCGCTTTAGCGGCGAGTTCAACTTCATCGGAGTGAGCGAAAGGCGGCAGGCAAATGTAAACGATGTCCATCTCCACCGTCTCAAACATCTTGCGGTAATCGGTGAAAACCTTCGCGTTGCCTTGGGCGTAGCGCTCATTGAACTCTTTCGCCCTTGCCTCTTCAATGTCGCAGAAAGCGACGAAATCCATCCGACCCGTTTTCAAGATTGTCCTTGCGTGAGCGTTGGCGATGCCGCCGCAGCCTAAAATCCCCACGCGATACCGCTTCTCCGCCATCTCTTTTCACCCCTTTCAAGCGTTGCCGTGAAAATTTTGGCGGGCGAACTTTTACACCGTTAAGCGGATGAAGTCAGGGAAAACCATAGCATCCGATAACTCGTGCGACCAAAATAGAGAAGCGAAGCGCTAAGGAATTTCAAAACATCGCACCCAGCACCTCGCACTTCGCACCATTTTGATGAGAGGTGAGAGCATGGGGCGAAAGGGTGTGATTTTAGCGGCAGGCAAAGGGACGAGGCTTCGTCCTTTGACCGAAAAAGTGCCCAAGCCTCTCATTGAGGTCGGCGGGCGACCTTTTCTCGCTTACTTGCTTGAGCGGTTTCGCTATGCTGGTTGCGATGAAGTTTTGCTCATCATCGGACACCTTGGCGAGCAGATTATCCAAAGGTGCGGGCAGGAAGCCTTCGGGATGAAATTGCGTTATGCGTGGCAATTCGTTCAAGATGGAACGGCTAAGGCGTTGCTGTTGGCTGAAGGTTTTGTGGGCGACGAACCCTTCATGCTTTCGTGGGGCGACATTGTAGCGGCGCCAGAAAATTACCCCGCCCTTTGGGAGCGATACGAAAAGGGCGATTGTGCTATGGTCATGCAAGTCAACTGGATGGAAGATGTATCCGCTGGGGCTGATGTGACCCTTGAGGGCGAAAGGGTCATTGACATAGTTGAAAAGCCACCGGGTCCAAAGCCGGGATGGAACCAATCGGGCGTTTTCGTCATCAGCCCAAAAATCTTCCACTACCTCAAACAGGTGCAACCGTCGCCTCGGGGCGAGTATGAGTTCGCCGATGCCGTTAAGTTGATGCTTCAGGCTGGTGAGAAAATTGTAGCAGTGCCCGTGAAAGGCTATCGCTTTGAGTTGGGAACTTGGGAGCAACTCCGCGAAATTGAGCGAAACGCTTCGCTGCTCGCAATGGAGACGAAAACTGACTAAACCGAAAAAGTTTGTGAAACTTTTCAGGGGGCGGAAGGCGTTCTCTTCCCTTTGGAGGAAACCTTCCACCTTGCGGTTGCGTGCTTTTCGGCGACTTGAAGGCAAACCCAAAGGAGGTGCGCCGAAAATGCGTTTGATGCCCGTTTTGGTTTCTTTGAGCGCAGCAATGTTAGTTTCGTGGCTCGTTGCCCAACAACAGCACCAACATGGTGGCAAGGCGACGACGGTCACGGGCGAAGTCGTGGACTTGTCCTGCTACTTGACGCACGGGGC